>OLRW01001479.1_pt1 | contig 15228 bp, 14 predicted proteins | sample 1672701 | NCBI WGS metagenome assembly OLRW01 (sample SAMEA3136715, study PRJEB25190) | human gut metagenome | biome: human gut; feature: human-associated habitat; material: faeces | place: Austria | collected 2013
TGCAGGATCATCTCCTGCACGGCGGCCTCTTTGCATAGGGGGAAATGTTATTTCACGTATTTGCCTTCGCAGATATTCTTGCAGCAGGCGCTGATGGGGAACCAGCAGCAGTCCCGGCAGATATCGGCCAGCATCTCGGGGGTGGCTTTGGCATCGATCTCCCGGATAAGGGCCTGGTAGTCGTATTCCTTTTCCTCCAGCCCGAAATACTCCACGGTCTTGCGGTCGTACCGCTTGACCTTTTCCTGTGTGTCGCACAGGTCGGTGCCCAGCTTGTTGGGGCAGCAGGAACAGAGGGTGTCGGTGGAGAAGGTGAGCTGGATCTTCGTCCCGGGCACCTCCCGCAGCTGGTGGACGACATCGTTCATGTGCTCCACAAAGGCTTCGCTGTAGCCATGGCCGGAGTAGCCCTGAGTGCAGAGCAGGTGATGCGGGCGCAGTACGATGCTCATGCCTTTTTTACCCCCGGGATCCGCTTCCGGATGTTCAGGCCCAGCACGCAGGCCAGCACAGCCTTGATGATGGCGGTGGGGATGAAGGGAAGAACGCAGGCGGAAACGGCCACAGACACGGTGCTGTGGGCGACGATCACGAACAGGATGACACCCACGATATAGTTGACCACAGTGCCCACGACAACCGCCACGGGGAAAGCACCCTTGAAAGCATCCCTGTGTTCCACGCCCAGGCCGATGATGTAGGCCATGATGGGGAAGGAGATCAGGAAGCCGCCGGTGGGGCCGACAAACTTGTCGATGCCGCCGGAGAAGTTGGCCAGCACGGGCACGCCCACAGCGCCCAGCAGCAGGTAAACAAGCGTGGCAATGGCGGACAGCTTGGAGCCCAGCACCACAGCCGCCAGCGTGATGGCGAAGGTCTGCATGGTCATGGGCACACCCAGCGGCATGGGGATGGAGATCTGTGCCATCACGGCAATGACGGCGGCAAACAGGCCCGCGTAGCAGATATCGCGCACCGAGAACTTACTGGTCTGATTCATAGAAAAAATCCTCCTCTGGTTTGGTACAAACAACGTCCCGATTAAACCAGAAAGCGGCGGACAGGTCAACTTGCGATTTGCACAAAGGTTTACAATCTGTGAAAATTTGCTGAAAAGCGTTCAAACGAAATTTGGACGCTTGTGTATCCGGGTAAAATGCGATACACTACACCTATACATAGGAAAGGAATCTGACAGGCCGCCCCCGGCGGGCCTGAATCTGATAGGAGGAACATGATGATCTGGAATAAGAAGAAGGACGGCGCGGAGAACCCGGGTGCGGAAACGCCTGCGGCACAGACAACCAAGGCCCCGGTGCTGTTTTTGCAGAAGAACTGGAAATGGCTCGTGCCGGTGGTTTGTGTGGTGATCGCGGGCGGTGTGTTTTTGCTCAAGCCCAAGAGCGCCAGCACCACAGCCGTGGACCCCAGCTATCTGGAAGCCAGCCCTGAAGTGCGGGATGTCTCCAATACCCTGAGCGGCACCGGTACCCTGAACCCTGCCAACACCTACACCGTGAAATCTCTGGTGGAAGGCAAGGTGCTCACCGGCGAGTTTGAGGAGGGCGACGTGCTGGATGAGGGGAGCATCCTCTACACGCTGGACAGCTCGGATGCTTCCACCAATTTTGAAAAGGCTGAGATCGCCATGCAGCAGGCACAGCGCAGCTATGACAAGGTGGTGGACCGCCAGTATGTGCGTGCCGAAGTGGATGGCACCGTGAGCACCCTGAAGGTCGCCAAGGGCGACGAGGTGACCAGCGGGCAGGAGGTCGCCATCATCCGCGACAGCTCCAAAATGCTGCTGACGCTGGAATTCCCCGCTGCCGATGCCGCCAATTTCAGCGTGGGCCAGACCGCCCAGGTGACGCTGGACGGCACCTTTGAGCAGCTGGACGGCACCGTGACCAGCGTGACCGGAACCGATGCCCTGAGCACCGGCAACCTGCTCACCCGCACCGTGACCATTGCCGTGCAGAACGCGGGCGGCCTGACCACCGCGCAGGCGGCCACCGCCTCCATCAACGGGGTCAGCTCCATCGGTTCTGCCACCTTTGGCTATCAGGCGGAGCGTACCCTGACCGCACAGGCTGCAGGCACTGTGACCTCCATCCATGTGCAGGAGGGCCAGACCGTTGCCGAGAACGATATCCTGATCGAGCTGAGCGGCGATGACCTGACCGAGAGCATCCAGTCTGCCTCTGAGACCCTGCGCAGCGCTGAGATCTCCCTGCAGAACCTGCAGGATACCATGGCCAACTATACCGTCACCTCTCCCATCAGCGGCACCATCATTGAAAAGGATGCCAAGGTGGGCGATGCGGTCAAATCCGGCGATACCCTCTGCGTCATCTACGACCTGAGCTATCTGGAAATGGTCATCAACGTGGACGAACTGCAGATCAGCTCCCTGTCTGTGGGCCAGAAAGTGCAGATCACAGCCGATGCCGTGCAGGATAAGAACTATGTGGGCACTGTGACCCGCGTCTCCATGAAGGGCGCTTCCAACGGCGGTACCACCACCTACCCGGTGACCATCCGCATTGACGAGACCGACGGCCTGCGCCCCGGCATGAACGCCAACGCTGAGATCGTGGTGGCTGAGGCTGCCAATGCCCTGACCGTGCCCAATGCGGCCATCGTCCGGGGCGGCTATGTGCTGGTGACCCAGGATTCCCCCAGCGCTTCCAAGGCGGATGCCACCATGGAGGCACCCGAGGGCTTTGTCTATGTGGCCGTCAAGACCGGTGTCAGCGATGATGATTACACCCAGATCGTCAGCGGCATCCAGGAGGGGGACACCATTGGTTACGACCCCAACTCGGTCAGCAGCGACAGCTACTACGACGATGGCAGCAGCATGATGATCTTCTGATGGGAGGATGGAATGAGTGCTCTGATCGAATTTGATGCGGTCTGCAAGTATTACCAGATGGGCGACACCACGGTAAAAGCCGCCGACCACATCACCATGAAAATAGAAAAAGGCGAGTTTGTTGCCATTGTGGGCCAGTCCGGCTCCGGCAAGTCCACCTGCATGAACATCATCGGCTGTCTGGATGTGCCCACGGCGGGCACCTACCGGCTGAACGGCCGGGATGTGGGCAAGATGAGCCGGAACGAGTTGGCCTCCATCCGCAACGAGATGCTGGGGTTCATCTTCCAGCAGTATAATCTTCTGCCCAAATTAAACTTACTGGAAAACGTGGAGGTGCCGCTGGTCTATGCGGGCATCCCCCGCGCCGAGCGCCACCGCCGGGCCCGCGAGGTGCTGGAGCAGGTGGGGCTGGGCGATAAGCTGAAAAACAAGCCCAACCAGCTTTCGGGCGGCCAGCAGCAGCGCGTATCCATCGCGCGGGCGCTGGTGCGCAACCCGGCGATCATTCTGGCGGATGAGCCCACCGGCGCGCTGGACAGCCACACCGGCCGCGAGGTGCTGGGAATGCTGCAGCAGCTCCACCGGCAGGGCAACACAGTTGTGCTCATCACCCACGACAACTCCATTGCCGTGCAGGCCCAGCGCATCATCCGGCTGGAGGATGGCCGCGTGGTCTACGATGGCGATGCCCGGGCACCGGAGGCCATCGTTCAGCCGACACTGAACTTTGAACCGGCAGAACAGGAGGGGGATGCATGATCTACGAGACCTTCCGCGAAGCAGTCAAGAATATCTGGAGCAACAAATTCCGCACCGTTCTGACCATGCTGGGCATCATCATCGGTGTCACGGCGGTCATCGTCATCGTGGGCTTGGGCAATGGCATGACCCAGAGCATCAAGGACAGCTTTTCTGAGATGGGGACCAATATCCTCAGCGTCCAGATCACGGGCCGCGGCTCCCGCACTGTGACCGTGCAGCAGCTGTACGATATCGTGGACAGCCACCCGGAGGTGTTCACCGGCATGTCACCCACCACCACGCTGGACAGTACCGTGAAGGTGGATACCACCACCTATGGCTATACGAGCGTCAAGGGCGTGAGTGAGACCTACCTGGATATGATGGGGCGCACGCTGGCCCAGGGCCGGGGCCTGACCTATGTGGACATCACGGACAATAAAAAGGTCTGCGTGGTGGGCGATTACATTGCCCGCGCGGCCTACGGCGGCAACGCCATCGGCCAGACCATCAAGATCGGCAGTGAGAGATTTACCATCGTGGGCGTGCTGGAAGCCAATGTCAGCAGTACGACCGATCAGGAGAGCACCGACGATGACATGATCTTTGTGCCCTATACCACCGCCCAGCGCATCAGCAAGACCAGCGCCAGCTCCTACGGTGTGGTTCTGGTGAGCGATGAACTTGCCGATGAGGGCAAGAATCTTCTGGTAGTAGGGATCGAATCCATCCTCCACGCGGAGGACGGCTATTTCATCACCAGCTTGAGCGAGATGCTGGAGACCATGACCAGCATGATCAACATGGTGGTGGCGATCCTGACCGCCATTGCAGCCATCTCCCTGCTGGTGGGCGGCATCGGCATTATGAACATTATGATGGTGTCCGTCACCGAGCGCACCCGGGAGATCGGCATTCGCAAGGCGCTGGGTGCCAAGGAACGCAGCATTCTTGCCCTGTTCGTCACTGAAGCAGCCACCACTTCCGCGCTGGGCGGGCTGCTTGGCATTGCACTGGGCTATCTGTTCAGCGCTCTGGCCAACCGGGTGCTTCCGCTGCTGGTGTCGGATATGGAACTGACGGTGGCCCCCTCCATGACCTCGGTGCTGGTGGCCTTTGGCATCTCGGTGGGCATCGGTGTACTGTTCGGCTACCTGCCTGCCAAGCGCGCCGCAAGGCTGAACCCCATTGAAGCATTGAGATATGATTAAACCTCTCACCGCTTCGGTCTGGCTTCGCCAGCGCCTTGCGGAGCTCCCCTGGCAGGGGAGCCTGGAATAGAGGAAACACGATCTTAAGGAGAATCTTCCATGAAAAAAAGAATCCTTTCCCTTTTGCTGGCGGTGAGCATCGCCTGCTCGATGCTGGTGGTGCCGGCAAATGCCGCTGCCAGCAATGCGGCGGTGCAGACTGCCGTGACGCTGGGCGGCTTGACCAGCGAACAGGCCTCCGCCCTGAGCACCGCCCTGACCCGGGGCCAGCTGGCAAAGCTGCTGGTGGCATTCTCGGCCTACCGGGAGAGCGCCGCCACGCAGGGAAACACCGGCACTCTGTTCACCGATGTGGACAGCGGAAACGAATATGCCCCCTATCTCCGCATTGCCGTCCAGCAGGGATGGCTCAGCGGCTACACCGACGGCTCTTTCCGGCCCGACAACGGTGTGACGCTGGAAGAGGCCTGTACCGCCGCCCTCAAGCTGCTGGGCTATGATGTTACCACTCTGAGCGGCAGCTTCCCGGCGGCACAGCTCAACAAGGCCGGCAGCCTGGGCCTGCGGGCCGGTCTGAGCGCCGTGCAGGGGCAGGGCCTGACCCTGGGAGATGCCGCTGTGCTCTTCTATAATGCCCTGACAGCCAGCACCGCTGAGAACCAGACCTATGCCGCCACGCTGGGCTTTACCGTGACGGATGGCCGGATCGACCTGTCCTCAGTGCTGCTCAGCAGTGTGGAGGGCCCCTTTGTGGCCGATGGCACCACCCAGCTGCCCTTTGTCCCGGCAGCGGTCTACCGCAATGATACTGTGGCCACAGATGCCGCTCTGAACGCCTACGATGTCTACTATTACAGCGCCAGCGCCAGAACGGTCTGGATCTACTCCCGCAAGGCGGCGGGCCGCATCACGGCGGTCTCGCCCAGCGCCAGCGCCCCCACCAGTGTGACAGTGGCAGGCACCAGCTATACACTGGCTTCCTCGGCAGCGGCATCGGTCCTCTCGTCCCTCAACGGCGGCGGAGTGGGGCAGGTGGTCACCCTGCTGTTGGGCATGAACAACGAGGCGGTGGCCGTTCTGACCGGCGAGGAAGCCGACAGCGTGTTCTATGGCGTGGTGCAGACTGCCTCCCGCAGCCTGACCGAAGAAAACGGCGCGGATGTGCTCCAAAGCGTGCAGGTGGCCTGTACCGATGGCGTGACCCGCACCGTGAATGTGGACAAGAGCCTGAACTTTCCCGCCGGCTGGCTGGTGAAGATCACCGTCAACGCCGACGGTGAGAACGTGGAGACCCTGAGCGGCCAATCGGTCAGCGGCACCATCAGTGCGGACGGCACAGCGCTGGGCGATGCGGCCCTTGCTTCGGATGTGGAGATCCTGGATACGACAGCGGAGGGGTTGGCTGGGACAGTAAGTCCCAGCCGCCTATCGGGGGTGACACTTTCTGCCTCGGATGTCCGTTATTATACCGTGGATGAGAACGGTGCCATTGACCGGCTCATCCTGAACGATGCCACCGGCGACCTGTGGACCTACGGTGTGCTGGATGATGTGACCAACCTCATCAGCACCGCAGCCAGCTCCACCACGAACACCGGCTCCGGCTCGTCCACCTCCAACACCACCGGTTCCAGCGCCTCTGACCTTGTGGCCGGTGCGGTGGAAAGCGTGATGCCCTCCACCAGCACCCTGCTGTATGGGTTGGTCGATGGCAGCATCGGCAGCACCCTGTGGGAGAGCGTGACCAGCAGCACCGCCAGCCTGGCAAGCTATCTGCTCAAGATCGGTGCCAACAGCACCACGGGCGTGGTCAGCTCGGTGTTGGATTACCTGAGCAGCGGCGCAAACTATGTCTGCTATGTCAACGGTGAGCAGACCACCTATAGGACCAGCGTGAAGTATCCCGTGCTGGCGGGTGGTATCTCGGTGCGCAAGACTGCTTCCGGCAGTGTGGGCACCATGGCCCAGCTGCTCCCAGTCACGGTGGATCAGCTGGGGGCGGCCTCCGTGCGGAGCGGCTCCACCCGCTATGAGACTGCCGATGACATGCAGGTGTATCTGTGGTACAAGGGCAAGTATTACGCCACCACCCTTTCCCAGATCAACGCCGAGGATTACAGCCTCATCGGCTGGTACGATGCCCACGGCAGCGCGGCGGGCGGAAAGATCCGCGTTCTTGTGGCCGTGAAAAAAGACTGACCGCGTCTCCGGCAGGCTGTGAAATGGGACGAAATCCGGTCATAAAAAGGCAGTTAGGCGATATTTTTCACGATTTATCCATTGAAATTCTCCCCCGGGGATGATATGATAGACCTGTTCCTGTGCGGCAAAAGGCCGGGAACGAAATCTGAAGTGGGAGAATTTTGTGCCAGATGCAGAAAAAGAAGCTTTATCAGCTGGCTGCGGTCATTGTTCTTGTGGTGGCCGTGGCAGCTGCTTTGATCCTGACAGGGATGCGGAAAAGCACCCCTGTGTCCGAGGCGCAGGCCAGCTCTGTGCCGTCCTCCGCTCTGCCCGGCGGGGAAGCTGAGGGTCCCTCCAGCGCCGCCGCTTCCAGCGAGAGCGCCGTCAGCAGTGAGGTGACGGAAGAATCCCCGGTTTCGTCCTTTTTGGAACAGCTGGAAGAGGAACTTGGCATTTCCTCTTCGGAGACAGCTTCGTCCGGTGAAGCCTCCTCTGCCGCCAGCGCAGGCAAGGCAGACAGCGTGAGCTCCGCAGTGTCCAGCTCCAGCGCCGCACACTCGGTGCCCGCGTCCTCTGCGGCTTCCAGCAGCCATGCGGCCAGCAGTCAGGCCCCCGGCAGCAGCCATGCCTCCAGCAGCTCCGCTGCTTCGGAGAATGAGGTGGATGCCAGGATCGACAGTTACATCCGCCAGCTGCAGAACCTGAAGAAGCAGACGGAATCCAAGCTCTACGGCGTGATCTACGAAGCCTACGATGAGTATATCTCCCACCCGGTGGAGGAGCGCAATCTGGGGATGAAGGTCTCCATCGTGGTGTCCAAAACTGCCAAGCTGACCAGTGTTCAGGGCGAGTGTGACAAGGAGTTCAACGCCATCCTGAAAGAGCTGCGCCAGTACCTGCGGGACAATGGCCGCGATCAGAGCGTTGCGGATCAGGCAGAGCAGGAGTACAAGAAGATGAAGTCCGACCTGACCAGCGAGCTGACCGGCATTGTCTATGACAGTGCGGTGGGCAGCGGCGATGGCGGCAAATGGATCCAGGAACACATTGAGCATAAGCGCTGAAATAGATAAGAGCCGTGCAGTTCAAACGCTGCACGGCTCTGCTTTTTTGTTACTGCACACGCTTTAACGCTGTGTTGATGAGATCGGCAAACTGCTCCAGACGTTCCCGGAGCTGGACGATGGAATCGATGTCACTGTCCGAAATGACACTGACGGGAGCCGAAAGGCTGTTGACACCGGCTTCCAGCGTGCCGCTCAGGGCTGCATTGACACCGTGGGCGGGGATCTCCACATGCACATCCACGGGGATGGTGTCATCGAAGAGCAGGGACTTCAGCGGCAGGCCCACCACAAGGACAGCCGCGTCCTCCCCCTCAGACGGGAACTGATAGTAGGTGTAGTCCTTCTTGGCATAATCGGGGTGGACGATGCACTGGCGGCTGAGGGTCATGGTATAGCCGGACATCTCCTGCATGGCCACCTGCGTGTTGGGCACGCCGAGGATCTTTGCCAGCTGGGCCTGCGTGATGTAGTTGGGCAGAGACCACTCCGGCAGGAACGCACCCACCAGCGGCGCGCTGTCCGCGATGGAATCCCGCAGGGTGCGGTAGAGCCGCCCGGCATCGAAGTAGGTGTCGTTGGCATCAATATAGAGGTCGGTGAAAAAGTCAGTGCCGCCGGTCTCGGCGTGGGCAAGCCCGCCGGAGGGGTACAGGTACAATTGCAGCTGACCCGGCGAATACAGCCCGGCCACATCGCCGGAGGTTGCACCCACCTGTTTCAGAATATTGTACAGGGCCGGGGTACTGGCACTGTCCTGTGCGGTGATGTTATAGCTGAACTCAAAGGCCGCTCCCTTTTGTAAGGCACGGACTTTGCTGTTGACCAGACTGAAAAGAACCAGCGCAGCCACCAGACACACCGCCAGAATGCAGGCCACCACCGTGACTACGGCGCGGGAACGCTTTTTGGAAGATTTCATGGCAGAACCTCCTGTTCTCTTTATAAGGAATACGATCCAGAGCTTAAAAATCGTTCAAGTTGGCTTTGATTTTTTTATAATTTATTTGCAGGCCGCCACAAAGGCATCGAAGATCCCCTGCATGGCGGGGTCGGCAGCGCTGAGCCATTCAGGGTGCCACTGCACGCCCAGGCAGAACTTCGCGTCCGGCTTCTCAATGCCCTCCACGATGCCGTCCTCGCTCAGGGCCGACAGCACAAGGCCGGGGGCGACCTTATCCACCGCCTGATGGTGCTGGCTGTTGACCAGAACGGTATCCTGCCCCAGAATGCGAGAGAGCAGGGTGTCCCGCCGCACGGTGACGGTGTGGATCTTGCCCCAATGGTTGTTGTGGGGGACGTGCTCAAAGGGTTTGATGTCCTGATACAGATCGCCACCCAGCGCAACATTCATCAGCTGGATGCCCCGGCAGATGGCCAGCACTGGCTTGTCGGCGGCAAGGAAGGCGCGCAGCAGCAGCGGCTCGGCGGTATCCCGCAGGACGTTGGGCTCGCCGCAGGCGGGGATGCGCTCCTGCCCATAAAATTTGGGGTCGATGTCGCCGCCGCCCGGCAGCAGCAGGCCGTCACAGGCCAGCGCATCCTGCACGGCCTTTTCGGGGTCGTCCAGCTCGATCCAGCGCATCTCTGCCCCGGCCCGGGCAAGGCTTTCGGGATATTTTGCGTGGGCCTCCGCCAACAGCTGGTTCGGCACCATGCGCGGCATTGCAATCGTAATAGACATTGACTTTCCCTTTCTCTCTTACAGATCCCTATAGATAAAACCTCTCCGTCATTCCTTCGGGATGCCACCTCTCCTAGGCGGGACTGAGAGGTTTGAACAACAGAAAAACCCCGGAACATTCGTTCCGGGGTTTCTGGCGGAAAGATGGGGATTCGAACCCCAGAACGCTTTTGACACGTTACACGATTTCCAGTCGTGCGCCTTAGACCAACTCAGCCATCTTTCCACATCTTCAGTTTTCGGCGTTTCGGGCCGTGGCCCTCAGCGCTCCACTATAATACCTGAAAGGATGACTTTTGTCAAGGATTTTTTTGAAAAAATTTGAAAAATCTAAAAATCAACGTTTCTGCGACATACATTTTTTCGTTAGAAAAAGCGGGACCCGCTGATCCCCTTGACGAACCCATAAAAACGGACTATGATGTGGGCAGAGAACGGTTGGAATTTGCAGGTTCCGCTCGAAAAAGAGAGCCTGAACAGGAGGATGCGATATGAATTACGCTGATGTTTTGAACAATGCCCGCCAGTGCATCGGGCAGTACTGCAAGGCCTGCCCCGTGTGCAACGGTGTGGCCTGCAAAAACCAGATCCCCGGCCCCGGTGCCAAGGGCGTGGGCGATACGGCCATCCGCAATTATAATAAGTGGGCGGAGATCCGGGTGAACATGGACACCCTGTGCGAGAACGGCATCCCCGACACCGGTGTGGAGCTGTTTGGCAAAACCTTCAAGTATCCCTTCTTTGCAGGCCCTGTGGGTGCGGTGAACCTCCACTATTCCGACACCTACACCGATATGACCTACAATGACGTGCTGGTGCGCACCTGTGCCGAAAACGGCATTGCCGCCTTTACGGGTGACGGCACCAACCCCGACGTGATGACTATGGCCACCAAGGCCATTGGTGCAGCAGGCGGCTGCGGCGTGCCCACCATCAAGCCCTGGAACATCGACACTGTCAAGGCCAAGATGGAGCAGGCCAAGGCCAGCGGCTGCTTTGCCGTTGCCATGGACGTGGATGCCGCCGGTCTGCCCTTCCTGAAGAATATGACCCCGCCCGCCGGCAGCAAGAGCGTTGCCGAGCTGACCGAGATCGTCAAGCTGGCCGAGCGCCCCTTCATCGTCAAGGGTGTGATGACCGTCAAGGGTGCCCTCAAGGCAAAGGAGGCCGGTGCTGCTGCTATCGTGGTCTCCAACCACGGCGGCCGTGTGCTGGATCAGTGCCCCGCCACCGCCGAGGTCCTGCCGGAGATCGCAGAGGCCCTCAAAGGCAGCGGCGTGAAGATCCTGGTGGACGGCGGCATCCGCTCCGGCGTGGATGTGTTCAAGGCGCTGGCTCTGGGTGCTGACGCTGTGCTCATCTGCCGCCCCTTTGTCACCGCAGTCTACGGCGGCGGCGAGGAAGGCGTGAAGTGCTACATCGACAAGATCGCCGCCGAGCTGGCTGATACCATGCAGATGTGCGGCGCACACTCTCTGGCCGAGATCACCCGGGATATGGTGAGGATCTGATAGGTAAAATGAAAGCGGCATCACAGCTGAAAACTGTGGTGCCGTTTTTTGGTTGCTCTGAAACAGAAACTATGATATGATGGAGCTGGTGGAGCGTGGAAAAGGTGGAGGCCTGATACAATAAGAGGATTCTGTTATGATTACACTAAAGCAGTACACGAACGAAGAAGCACAAATCATCCCACTCATTCAGGGCTTCTGGAAAGCACACAGTCATTATGACCAGAGCGAAGCGGAAGCGCTGGAAGATTTGCAGAACTGGACAAAACCGGGCCATATGATTTATTTTATCCAGAACGATGCCGTCAATGTGGGCTTTGCCCATCTGGGAAGCCGCGGCGGTAAAATGGACTGGCTGGAAGATTTGTTCATCCTGCCGGAATGGCAGGGCCACGGTTTTGGCAGCGAAGCGATTCACCAGCTGGAAGAAATCGTGAAGCAGTATTCGGTTTCCCTTTACATCGAAGCCGCCGCTCGCAATGAAGCGGCTATCCGGTTGTATCGGAAATTGGGTTATGACTGCCTGAACACAGTTACGATTCGCAAAGACTTCCCGGGCTACGAGTATGATGTTGTGCGGAAGGAAAATATCCACGGCATGGAGTTCGAGATTCGGAAGGATAAGGACTTCTGATTTGAACATATAGGAACAAGAAAAGCGGTATCTTTCCGGTTGTACGGAGAGGTGCCGCGTTTTGTTGCCACAGAACAGAAACTATGGTAAGATGAAGCTGGTGGTTCGGGAAATCGGTGGGGCCGATAAGATAAAAGGATGAAATATAAAACGATGAAGCAAAAAGAATATATGCCTGGAGTAAATCGAGTAAACACATATCTGGATGATCGATTTTTGAAAAAAGTTCTGAATCAACATGGAGCATTTCTTGTTGGAGATGACCCGTATGAAGTGGAAATTGTGTCGAAAACAGATGCGATTATAAGAGGAAAGAACTCGAATTTCTATGAAGCTGTGATAGATGAATTTCGATTTTATGCCGAACATATTACGAATTTTTGGGACGAAACAAATAATCTAGTGAAAACATACCCTGCGGTAGAACTAGTGAAGATTCCTATGGCAGAGATTCAGCCTTCACAGTTTTATGTGGATGAAATCAAAAAGCAAGCTGTAAGTGACTTTGTTCATACAGAAGAAGACTTGATAATTCCGCTTGTGAATTGGGAAGGCCATAATGTTTCCGTGGATGGTCATACACGATTGTTTGTGGCAGCTGAAAAAGGAATCCAAAATGTGTATGGATTTTATACAGAGGCTGGCGATTATGTCAGAGATTTTGCAGCAGAAGCTATCAAACGGAATATTGTATCTCCGTATCAATTGATTGAGGTAAAGCATGAGGATTATGAAAAACTTTGGTTTGCATTCTGTGATGAGTATTTTTCAAGCAAATAAGTAAGAAAAACGGCATCTTTCCAATCAAATGGAGAGATGCCGTTTTGGGCTGCGGAGGAAACTTACTTCAACGTTCCATCCAGTACCTGCTGGTAATACCAGGGCTTTGGTGCGCGGAAGGTCTTGCCGGAGAGGTCGGCGAAGTCGGGGGAGGTGAAGCGGGGGAGGACCAGCTCCCAGGCGCAGAGAGCCTGATACTTGAGCTTGAGCTCCCGGTTGGCGGTGTTGTTGCCGTACTTGCTGTCGCCAAGGATGGGGCAGCCGATGCTTGCCATGTGGGCACGGATCTGGTGGGTGCGGCCGGTGATGAGCCGGACCTTGAGCAGGGCCAGACGGCCGGAGACGGCAACGGTCTCGTACTGAGTCTCCACGTCTTTGGCACCAGGCTGCTTGTCGGGCACGATCTTCACGATGCCCCGGTCTGCATCCTTGAGCAGGTAGCCGCCCAGGGTGCCGTCCGGCGGGGTGGGGCGGCCAAAGGTGACGCAGAGGTAGGTCTTTTTGACCTCGCGGTTTTTGATGACCTCAAGGAACAGCTGCTCGGCCTCGGGGGTCTTGGCGATGATGACCAAGCCGCTGGTGCCGGTGTCCAGCCGGTGGCAGAGGGCCGGGGTGTACAGATCGTTCTCCTTGTACTCGCCCTGCTGGTTGAGGTAGAGCAGAGCACGGTTGAGCAGGGTGTCGTCCTCGGGGCCATCCACGGCAAGGCCTGCGGGCTTGTTCACCACCAGGATCTGCGGGCAGTCGTAGATGACCTGTGCCGGGCCGCGGGCGTTCTTCCACGCCGGGCCTTCCACTCGCTTGTCGGCATCCAGCACCTCGTCCAGGATGAACAGCTTGATCTCGTCGCCCGCCATCACGCGGGTGGAAAGGGGCTGCTTTTTGCCGTTCAGCTTGATCTTGTTCTCCCGCAGAGCCTTGTTCAGGCGGCCCGGGTTCAGCGCCGGGAACTGCTGCATCAGATAGTTGTCGAGCCGGGTAGGGGCCAGACATTTTACTTTTAAGATTTTCACGGAAATTTTCCTCTCTATCTTGAAATAGAATGTGTCTTTGAATCGTTTTTATTGTAGCGGAACGGAAACGTTCCGTCAAGCAAGAGAAAGAAGGTTTTCGTATGAGATGGAACCATAAAATAGGAACATTTACGGTGCTTTTGGCGCTTGGGATCACCATGGCGGGCTGTGGGGCCTCCAGTTCCACGGCGGGAAGCACAGCGGCTTCCACGCCAAGCACGACCTCTTCGGAGGCGCAGGAGGCGCAAAAAACGGAAGTACAGCCCATGCAAGGCGTTTTACTGAGCGACCCCCTTTCGGATGGCACCTATCACATCAGCTTTGAAAGCGATAAAGTATGGGTCGGTGAACGCAAGAATACCATCAACAATGCTGTTGTATACGACTATGACCGGTACACAGCCGCAGATATTGAAGCATTGAGCGAAGGAGATACCATTATAACACATCTAAACGGGACAGAGGAAATTACAGCCCTAACAGTGGAAAGCGTTGAGAGAGAAAACAACTATGTGACCATCAACGGTGGAATAGAAGAAGGTGGTATTGACTTATGCAAAGAGGATGACCACTACCGGACTCTGACATGGGATGATTATCCCGCTTATTATGAAGTTGGAGTGGTTAAGCAACTTGTTATGGCAGACGATATCGAACTATCGGACGGTGCAGCAGACTTTGAAGCCGACCCAGTGATCGTAAAGGGAGATCGGACGGTTTGTGATGCAATGAGCAATGAAGAAGATGCTTATGGGTGGAATGCAGGAAACACGACCGTGACCATCCAAAACGGCGAGATAACCCGTGCAGACCGCATCTGGGTGCCGTAAATTTTGCTCAAAACCGTTGACAAACGTTTTGCGTATGCTATAATTTAGCTGTACGCGAAGGGACGCTATGTCTGCTTTGCGGAATGTAAAATTATGACAGATGGCAATGATGGGGTCAGAAATGCACACACCACCGTCCAGAGAGAGCGCCCACGGCTGTAAGGTGCTCCGGTCGGGATCATTTCGCGCCACCCCGGAGCTTCCGGCGAATGCAAACCGGACGCTGCGCAGCGTTAACGCGCCGAAAGCGGCAGGGGACAATTTATCCTTTGCAATTTGGGTGGTACCACGGAGTTTTGAGCAGCACAGCCTTCGTCCCTTGATTGGGATGGAGGCTGTTTTGTTTTTTGCGCCTGTCTGCCCCTCTGCCATAACATCATAAAAATCTGACGTGCAAACGCCAAGGACAATTGAGGAGAGAAAACTTATGCAATGGACCGGTTTGAATGAACTGCGCGAAAAGTACCTGAGCTTTTTTGAAAGTAAGGGCCATCTGCGTCTGGACAGCTTCCCGCTGGTGCCGAAGAACGACCCCAGCCTGCTGCTGATCAACAGCGGCATGGCCCCCATGAAAAAGTGGTTCCTGGCTCAGGAAGAGCCTCCCCGCCACCGTGTGACCACCTGCCAGAAGTGCATCCGTACTCCGGATATCGAGCGCGTGGGCATCACTGCCCGCCACGGCACCTTCTTTGAGATGC
>OLRW01001484.1_pt1 | contig 15168 bp, 10 predicted proteins | sample 1672701 | NCBI WGS metagenome assembly OLRW01 (sample SAMEA3136715, study PRJEB25190) | human gut metagenome | biome: human gut; feature: human-associated habitat; material: faeces | place: Austria | collected 2013
CAAGGACCGGCTTTTCCTGCTTCTCCATGGCGGTTGCGGGCGCGCGCGCGGCAAGAAGCGCGGCAATTGCGGCAATTGCCGTGACGTATGCGGCAAGCGTGATGGGACTTCTGGTGCTGTTTTTCCTGACATTCATCGGCTCGACGCTGGCGGGGTCGGCATGGAATCTGCTTTTGTACACGGTTTTGTGGCTGATTCCAGAGCTCTTGATCACATCCATGACAGCCAAACGCTGATAATGCGGCGCAGTTGTGAAAAAATGGGGCAGATTTTATCTGTTTGCACAAGATAGTAATTGCAATCCGCTCCGGATTCGTATATAATGAAATTTAAGAGTCGGCTGAAAAGTGAACTGCCGAGGGCTTGGTGCGCGCATGTGCCGGGCTGTAGAAAGGAGAAAATTTGACTATGGGCTATACTGCCAATGACATTCGCAACATCTGCCTGCTGGGTCACTCCGGCATGGGCCTGGGAACGGGTGGGCCTCCTTGACGAGAAGATCTTCTACGCCCCCGAGGATGTGGACTGGTGCCTTCGCTGCCACGAAGCTGGCTACCGAGTCGTGAGGGCACATGGACCCTCAATGACGCACTTATACCAGCGCATATCGAAGAAAAGACTCTTGAGCAAGACAAATTGGGAGCACATGAGAGGCCTCGTTCATTACTTCAGGAAGCACGGGTACTTGCTTCGGGCGCCGGAACTCGGAAGTGCTTCCTGTGGAGGTTCGACGACGAAGGGTGGGACGTGTGGATAAAAAACCCTCTTTAATTTCCGTCATTGTCCCGTTTTATAACCTTCGTGATTGCGTGGGCTATTGCATGGAGAGCCTGCTTGCACAGGATTATGACGGCGACCATGAGTTCATCCTTATCGATGATGGATCGACTGACGGCACGGGCGATCTGCTTGACGGCTATGCTTTGAGCCCCCGCGTGCGCGTTATCCATCAGAAGAATGCTGGGCAATCCTGTGCTCGGAATCGCGGCGTGCTCGAAGCTCATGGAGATTACGTCACATTTGTTGATGGCGACGACGTGGTGTCACCGCACTATCTGAGTCTCCTTGCGAATGCTCTTTCGAGGAGCGGTGCAGAGCAAGTCATTGGAGGGCATTTGATCGTGCCCGGCACTCGCGCCATCCCGGCTCTCGAATGGAGCGATTCTCGCGAGTACGAGCTCCTTGATCGGGAGGGCTTCCTTTCCCAATTCCTCTATGGGGGTGGTATGGCCGCGGCGTGGGCCCATCTGGCGTCGAGGAAGACGTATCTCGCTAATCCGTTCGCATCGGGTAGGTACTACGAGGATGACATGGCGTTTGGTGCGCAGGTCCTATCGGCGGCGTCATTCGCGCTGTTGAAGGAGCCGATATATGGCTACATGAGGCGCGCTGGGTCCACCGTTAGGCCCGCCAATACGTCCCTCAAACAGTTACATGATTTCAGAGCCGCCATCCAGTCGATCGAGGATGCGGTGAAGCCCTTTCTTCCTGGCTGCGCCTCCGGGCTCATCTACCACAAGGCGCTTGAGTTCACGCGGCTCTTTCGAATCGCCCGCCATTGCAATGAGGGGGGAGAAGAGCCCAGGTCTTGCCAGGTCGAGGCACTGTCCTACGTGCGCAGGAACCTCATGGGCCTTTTGGTGGATCCCGGCGTGCGTCGGGGTGACAAGGCTCGCTTCCTCGCAATTGCCGGTGCACCTTGGTTGTACACCCAGCTAATCGAAGCTCACGAGCGGAGGGAGATGAGGCGTGCAACGCCCCATTTCTAGCGCTTGGGGTTCCCGTCGTTCTTGTCGAACCCGCCCATGCCTTCGCATAACGAAAAACCAGGAGAGTTTAGTTTGGTAAGCACTAAGCCCATAAAAGTACTCAATGTTGTTCCCTCCCTGTCCGCCGATGCGGGGGTCACGTCGTTCGTGCGAAACATGTTCCGGCATCGCGACGAGAGCCGTGTCGTCTACGACTACCTGCACCATGACGTTGTTAACGGTGAGCCACGGCACCCTCTCAATTTCGATGATGAATTCAGGAACGAGGGGGCGCGAGTCTTCACAGTCACACAGGCGAGCGTCGACCTCCCTGCCTTCGTCAGGGAGACCAGGGAGTTCTTTCGCGAACACGGTTCCGAATACGACGTCGTGCACTGTCATATGCCCAACTCGGCGTTCTGGACGCTTCGCTATGCGGCCGAGGCTGGGATTGCTCATCGCGTGCTCCACAGTCATCTCAACAGCAGCTCGGATAGGTTCAGCCATCGTGTGCGCAACGCGCCGCTCATCTGGTTCGGGCGGCGCTGGGCGACAGACAGGGTCGCGTGCTCCGAAGACGCCGGCCGCTACCTCTTCGGTGGGAAGGACTTCCTGACGATGAAGAACGGCATCGACATAGAGCGCTTCGCTTTCGACCCTGAGGTTCGTGCGGGCTGCAGGGCGGAACTCGGAATAGGTCCCGAGGAGCCCGTGGTGGGATGCGTGGGCCGGATTTCCTTGCAGAAGAACTTCTCCTTCGCGGTCAGGGCTTTCGGTGAGTATGTGGCTGCTCACGGCCCTGCCAGGCTCGTCATCATCGGGGAGAGCAACAGCGCCGATGAACGCCGGGAACTTCAGGAGCTTGTCGACGAAATGGGTCTGGAAAACTCCGTGATGCTGCTTGGTTTGAGGAGCGACGCCCAGCGTTTCTACTCGCTCTTCGATGTTTTCTTTATGCCGTCGCTTTATGAGGGGCTGCCGGTTTCGGCGGTGGAGGCGCAGGCGGCGGGACTGCCGTGTGTGTACTCGACCGGCGTGCCGGCCGAGACTGACATCGCGGGCACGGGGTCGTTTACGGCCCTCGACGCCCCCATCGAAGCGTGGGTCGCAGCGCTCTCCGCCGCGCTCGCCGGTGGCAGGTATCTGGAGGCCCCGGCCCGCCTGGAGGCTGCCGGATACTCGGCTGAGGCCAACGCGGAGCGCTTGATGGAGTTTTACGAGGGACTGGTGGAGAAATGAGCTGTGCGCAAACTACCTTAGACTCGATGAATAAGGCAGGGGTTGCCTAGGCATGTTCGTCTATCTCTTCATTCTATCGATGATTATTCTACTGGGCCTTATTATGATGGGCCCCGGGGCATCATCTTCCAATAAGAAGGCCTACGTCATCATCGTGGCGCTTATGCTTTTCGCTGTGGCTGCCGCAAGAAGCTATGTGGTCGGTATTGATACCCGGCAGTTTTGCGAAGCGTACATTCGCATAGGTTTTGAAGGAGTAGCCGCCTTCCATCTCGAGCGCTATGAGTATCTGTTTACCGCGCTCTGCCTGTTGCTTAACAAGATTTCCAGCAACTACCAGCTCCTTATCGTAATTTCAAGCGCGTTGTGCATGTTTCCCGTTGCCTATCTCATCTATGAGTGCTCCGAGGACGTGATGCTGAGCTTCTTTCTCTATGTAACGCTGAACATGTACTTCAGCTCGATGAATACCATGAGGCAGTCAATAGCCATCGGCGTACTTGCCATCGGACTTGTATGGCTCATGCGGGGAAAGACCTGGCCCTTCGTCGCTTCCGCTTTGGTGGCGTCCCTTTTTCACCAGTCGGCGATATTCGTTCTCGTTCTCTTACTTGTGGAGCGGCTTCCCTTTCGCAAGAGGGAGTACCTGCTCTACTTGTTTGCGGCTGCAGTCGTATTCACGTTCAGCGGGCCGATTGTAAACCTGGTTTCACATTTCTACGGACGAGAGTCCCTCTATTCGAGTGAGTTCATGGGATCGAACTACTATGGCGCTCTCATAGGTGCCGCAGTGGCCTTCGTCTGCTGCTGCTTGTGTGCGAACTACTTCTTTGTTTCCAGAAAGAGGGGTGAAGAAGGGCCCTATGATGCGCTGCTCCTGCACGGCATCATGCTCTGGTTCATCTTCGAGGTCTTCAAGATGCGGGTGGAAATCGTGGGCCGGCTGGGGATGTACTTCATGCTCTTCGCGATTCTCGCTATTCCGACGGTGCTTGGCCGCGTTCCGCATAACGAGCGGCGCATCGTGAAGTTGGTAGCATGCGCGTGCTTCCTCATTTATTTCGTCGTCATTGGTGCGATGAGGCCGGAGTGGTACGGCGCGATTCCCTATGTGGCGGATATCAACAACGTTCTGAGCATCTTTTGATGCGTTGTGTGTGAGTGTGGAGCGATTGCATGAGTAGCGAAATGAAGATTCCTAAGACGATCCACTACATTTGGTTCGGTGGTAAGCCGCTGCCTCCCATGGCGGAGCGCTGCATTAATTCCTGGAAAGAGCATTGTCCTGACTACGAGATCGTCCGATGGGATGAAGATAGCTTCGACAGCGGCGGTAACCGCTACTTCGAGGAGGCGCTTGCGGCGAAGAAATGGGCATTTGCTAGCGACTATGCGCGCCTGAAGGTCCTCGTCGAGCACGGCGGCATCTATATGGACACCGATGTTGAGGTCTTGCGCCCCCTTGACCGCTTCCTCCAAGAGGATGCTTTTTCGGGTTTTGAGACCCCTTCTCGCATCTCGACAGGCCTGATGGCCTGTCGAAGGTCATTCCCCCTATTTGAGCGTCTTTTGCAAGATTATGAGGGAAGGGCCTTCGTTTTATCGGACGGAAGCTACGACGAGACGACAAATGTTGTTGCCATCACCAACGCCTGTTTAGAGTTGGGGCTCGAACTCAACGGGGGAAAGCAGACCGTTGAAGGTTTTACGTTGTATCCAAAGGATTTCTTTTCCCCTAAGGATCATAAGACCCGCCAGGTTCGCCTGACTGAGAACACATATGTCATACACCATTTTGACGGATCGTGGCTACCCGACGAGACGGTTGCTTACAAGCAGGCGAAGGAGCGACTCATCGCCGCGCACCCAAAGATGCCATATTCGCTTGCTTCGGGCCTCGCACTTCTGGGTCTCTGCATTGAGGCGGGTAGCATGAAGCCATATAAGGTCTGGACTGAAAACAGGGGGAGGTAATATGCGTAGACAAGGGGCAATGCTCGCAAGACGCGCAGAGTCGAGGGTTTATGCAACGTTCTACACTGGTGGAGCCGGGTATCTTAGAGGCGTACTTGCCCTTGCGCGGTCTCTTCAACGAAGTGGCTGTTCCTATCGGCTCGTTGTGTTTGTGACTCCGAATGTGGGCGGGCACGAGCGCTCCATCATTGAATCCGAGGGCTCTCTTATTCGGCAGGTAGAGGGAATTGAGGCACCCGAGGCCGTTCGAAGGCTTAACCACGCCAGGGGATTTGATCACTGGAACACTTCTCTTTCGAAGCTTCGCATTCTCTCGGCGACGGAGTTTGAGAAGATAATTCTGCTGGATTCGGATATGCTTATCGTTCGAAACATTGATTGTCTCTTTGATCGTCCCCATCTTTCAGCATGTGTGGCGGGGCAGGCGGCAAATCCCTCCTGGCGCGATCTTAACTCCGGTTGTCTCGTTATTGAGCCGGAAGCGAATCTATGCGATCGCGTTATGCACACCTTGGACTTGCTCGATGATGAGATCTTGACCAATTATCAAGGAATTGGTGATCAGGACCTCCTTCATCTTGCTTTTCCGGATTGGCCCGGTAGGAACGATTTGCACCTCTCTGAAGAATACAACCTGCTTTCCGACAATGCAGCGCGATACGCGAGAGAGGGCGTTTTGGCTGGCGGTTCCGCTTCGATCGTCCACTTCGCCTTCAAGCCTAAACCATGGAATATGGGCGTACGTGGATGGGTTTCCGTGGCGAAACGAGCCCTCAGGTGGCGAAGCCTTGCCGAGGTTCGATATCTCTGTTCCTACCGCAAGATACTCGGCGATGCGCCCGCCGAGCTGGATTAGCGGACCTTAGAATGATTGGCCATTTAACATGCCTGACCTTTCCATAGTCATTCCCGTTTACAACACCGAGGAAGAGTATCTTCGACGCTGCCTTGCTTCAATCGAGGAATGCGTTCATGCCGGCATCTCCCTGGAGACCATTGTCGTTGACGATGGATCTGATCCTTCTTACGGTGCAAGGCTCTCCAGTATTCTTGCTGGATACGATATCCGAACAAACCTCCATCGCAAGGTTAATGGCGGGCAGAATTCCGCCCGTGCTCTTGGTGCGGCGCTTGCGACGGGTGAGTATCTTCTTTTCGTGGACTCGGATGATCGGCTTGTTCCGGGTGAACTTGCTCGCGTTATCGGGGCTGCTTTGGAGATGCGCCCTAAGATCCTCTGCTTCAATTATGGCAGGGTGACGCCTGATGGCTCGCTGTTATCACATTGCTGTCCCTGGCGGGGCGGGTACCGGAAGAGCGAGTCGCTTTCCGGTTATATACTGGAAAGCGACTCGCTCTGCCGGCAATTGTATTGCCGGCAGAGCTTTATCGAGTCGGGCATACACCTCGTCGAGGGGCCACGCATCGGTGAGGACATGGCTTCGGCCGTCGCCCTTCTGCTTGCAATAGGCGAGGCCTCTTCTATTGGTGCGACGCCATACCTCTACGTGCAACGGCCCACAAGTGCATTACATGAAGTGCCTGAGGAGAGGGCGCTCGACATCATAAAATCGGCAGAGGGCATGCTGGCCCAGATAGCGTCTGAAAAGCGCGAACGCTACGCCGATGAGCTGGAGGCACTCTGCATCCTCCATGTTCTGTTCTGGGGAGGTACACGTTCCGCTAAGGTCAGTGAGAATTCCGATACATATAAGCCGGAATTCTTTAGATGGATGGACGGGAGCTTTCCAGTATGGCGGGAAAACCCGTACATGGATGAGTTGGCGAGCCGTTATGGCATGGCTTTCCGTCTTGTCACCGGGGGTCGCTGGCGTGCGTACGTTATTCTCTTTAAAGCTAAGGGCGTATTGAAGCGTCTTCACAAGGTGTTATCTACAAGAAAGGCTGCAATGGGGAGTGCTGCCCATGTCTAAGCGTATGTTCTCGGGTGTTTCTGATGCGAGTCCGTCGAAACGGCGTAAGCAGGGTATCGTCATTTCATATGCTTACACGCTCGCGCAAATCGTCGTCAACTTTCTCTACATTCCCCTTCTGCTTTCCATTATTGGGCAGGACGAATACGGTCTCTACCAGACCGTTGGCCCTATCATGTCTTACGTGGTGTCCATCAACAGCGTCCTTTCCGCAGGTGTGGGACGCTACTACAGCATGTATAAGGCGGAGGGCGACGAGCGTATGATGGAAAATACGCTGGCCATCGCCAAGCGACTGTACTGGGGACTCTCCGTTCTGGCCGTGCTTGTGGTCGCGGCGATAATTCCTGTCTTCAGAGCCGTGTATGCCGGCTCTTTCACTCCTGGACAGGTTGATGAGTGCTGCGTGATGCTTTGCGTCCTCGCGGTAAACACGGTCGTTACCTTCAACAACACCATCAATATCGCCGCCATCAACTCCAACGAACGTTTCGTCTTCCTCAAGGGTTCGCAACTTCTGACCTTGATCGCGCAGCCCGTGCTGATTCTCGTCCTCGGCCAGGCATTTCCAAATGCGCTTGTCATCACCGTCGTCATCCTTGCCATGAACATCCTCTGCGCGACCATGCAGCGCGTGTTCGCGCAGGGGTTCCTCCACGTGAGCTATAAGTACCATGGTTGGGACAAGCGACTCGTAAGGGGTCTTCTGGGCTTTTCGGTCTCCATTGTCATGGTGACGGTTGCCGACCAGGTTTTCTGGTCCTCAGGCAAGCTTGTTGTGGCTTACTTCTACGGCTCCGCTTCGGTTGCGGTTTTTGCTGTGGGAGCGCAGGTGTACAGTGCTTATATGCAGGCCGGTGTGTCCATTGCCGGCGTCTTCTTTCAGCGCGTCTCGGAGCTCTACCACCGCGACCGCGATAATGCTGCTATCTCGGTTCTTTTCGCCAAGGTCGGGCGCATCACATTCTTGGCGTGTTCGATCATCCTTGGCGGCTTCATCGTGCTCGGCCCTGACTTCATCGTGCTTTGGGCGGGTGACGCATACGGGGAGGCTTTTTGGATCGCCCTCGCTGTCATGCTGCCCCTCACCATTGACCTCATTCAGAACCTTGGGCTGACGATTCTGCAGGTCGAGAACAAGTATTACTTCAGGGGTGTCGTATATCTCGCCCTCTCTGTGGTGAACATCGCCGGATCCATCCTGCTCGCACCGAGGTTCGGCATCGTTGCCGTGGCGGTTTGCAGCGGCGTGTGCATGTTTGTTGGAAACGGGCTCGTCATGAATTGGTATTACGCAAAGCGTGCCGGGTTGGACATCGCCATGTTTTGGCGCGAGATCGCTGCATTAGCGGTTCCATGGGCTGCTGGCACTGTAGTTTCGGGAGCGGCGTACTGGCTTTTTCCAATGGGTCACGGCACTTTTTGGCTTTTCTTGCTCGGGGGCGTGGTGTATCTCGTCTTGCTTGCGTTCTTCGTTGGCAAGTGGGGCCTCAACGGCTACGAGCGGGGCATCGTGCGAGGCTTTGCAGCCAAAGTACCAGGGCTGCGAGGATTTGCGAAGTGAGACGCTAGTCTTTGTTTTCAGTTCGGGCCGTGGAATATGCCTATAGGTAATCTGCAAGGCGCCATTTCTCCTTTGGCCATCTGCGGAAATTCGGACGTAAGCTTTTTTGAACTTTGAACAATCAACGGGGCGGAGGTGGGCAACCATCCCCGCTCTTTCTGTCGGGGGATGTTGCAGCTATGGGATCCGTAGACGCCATCAAGTCGATACTCGAGGAGCAGGGCCGCCCCAACGCTCCCTTGCCCTCGATCTCGACCTCACCCCGCAGGCGCTCGACCAGCGTCTGAAGCCAAAGACCATGAAGGTGGAGACCTTATATCAAACGGTGGCGCAGCTCGCTTACTCTGTGAGGTTGGTTCCGAACAATGACGGCGAGAGCATAGAGATCGAGGGATAACCGATGTGCTTGGAACTTGACCTATCGCTCTCAGAGATGGAAAACGAAACGAGTTCGCACCAGGGCGCCTCGCGAATCATTGAGCGCTCGCCGAGAAACCTCATCGGAGAGGCCCGCATGGCGTTCGACGCCGGGCTGCTAATCTCTTGCCTTACGGTCCTGGTCACGATTCCGGATGCTTGTTCGAACTTGATTGACCCTAGCAATAACGACGGGCAGCGAGATTGGTGTACAAAGTACCTCGGGCTTCCTGGCGCCCCTGTGGTCGACAACATCGACCGGTCTCGCGAGCAAAGTCGAGACCATATCAAGCACACAATGAGTGCGCTCACACGGGGGGGACAACTTCACCGCATCCGATTTCTGCCAGCTGCGAAATGCCGTGCTCCATACCGGATCTTCCGTTGTTGACGGCGCGGGCGCAAAATACTCGCCGTTCCATTTGATCGGCATACGGGTCTTCGATGACGACAGTCAGCTGGTCATGGGATATGGCGCCATCAGCTCGCCGAAGACGAATGGGGTTGAGGACGACTGCCGCATCAAGATCACCCTCAACTTAACCGCCCTGCTCGCGCGCATGGAGAAAGGCGTCGCGATGTTTTTGAACGAGTATCCTGATCTCGATAGGGAGAAAGGAAAGTGGGACTGCCTCACCTGGGGAATCGTTGATTTTCGAGCACCGACTCGTTAAAAGGTTTTCCGTTCATGAAGTGAGCAGTCTATTGAGCAATACTGAGGCGCGATTGAAGTCGTGCGTGAAGCCGCCTGCGACGATTCTTTCAGTCATCGCTCTTACGCATCCCGTCTGGCCCTCGCAAATGCAAGACGATAAAGCCGCTGGCTACGATTCGCTTCGCTAGACAGGTGCTAAAGAGGAACCACAGATGACGCCGTTCCGCTCTTTACAACGAAACGGTAGTGAATTGCTACCTTTACCATATGGATCTGCAAGTAAGTGCTTCGAGGGGATGATGCCGATCTAGCTTCAATTCATGGGTGCATGAAAATGATAGGGCGAAGTCTCTCCTGCGACCCTGCCCCGCAAACCCGAATGTTTCTGACTTTCCCGTTATCTGGAACGGCCGGGGAAGGTCACGTCTCAGTTTGGAAAGCCCATTGCTTGAAGCGATAATGCCAAGGTGCTACTCGGTCAGCTTCTCGCATCCGCGCCAGGGCAAGGGGAGGGACAGCCTGTAGAATGAGGCTGGCTCCATGGAGATCTCCTCGAGCCTTCCGTTGCCTCGCCGAACCCATGAAATCCCATTCGCGTCGACGAAAGCCGTTTCGGGCGCCGTGCGCACTCCCATTCCATGCCCTGCCGTCGGGAGCCATATGTACCATGCTCCAGGAGGAAGCGTGCCGACGCAGACGCGGTTGGGAAAAGCGGGATGGTTGTCCTCTCCTTTGAAAGAGGGGCCGGCTCCGCTAATCCCGACGCAGGTGACGATTACGTCGTAGATGGGGGACTCGCTTTCGTTTCGAAGCACGACGAACTGCCAGAAGAATCGATTGTCTTCGGGCTGATCGGTTCGGTTTCGACCCTCTTCGTACCATGCCGATATGCGGGACGGCTGATGCCGCTTGATGTCGTCCTCTCTGTTCCTTTTGCTCTGGTTAATTTGGCAGAATGCGGCAATCAAGGCCCCCAAGGTAGCGGCTCCGATGAATGCTTGGACAATCAGATTGGCGATGTCTATATCGATGCCAAAAATCATTGGATGGTCACCGGCTTAGTATCGTGGAGCGAAAAATCTAACTCCGAATAATACGGCATGATCGATGGTTGGCGTTGACCGATTTCCCATTGACGGTAACAACCCACCGCACTCCTCGACCACCTCCATTGCCCTGCGCTTCTGCTTGTCGAGCGCGGAGACGATAGCGAGTGAGCACCGCTCTTTCTGTCGGGGGCTGTAATTAATCGTTCAAGCCAGATTCTGCCGTCTGTGGTAAAACGGCATGCTATTAATGATTCTGTCCTTGATTAGCGTTTTCCCCAGTCATTGTCGCCGGATCTCCCTATGCGGCGGGGCTCGACTTCGAGAACGTCGTCGACTCGGCCCTCGAGCGTGCAAGACTTGCTGAGCTAGGTGGACTAGAGTAAGAAAAGAGAAATAAAAAGGCGAATTTACCGCGAGGAGCAAAATGTCCCAAATAAATCAGATCCAAGAAGAGTTAAGGCAGGTCGAAGGCGGGCGTTTTCAAACACTGGCAAATCAGTATCTATATAGGAGATATTCGCTTAACAACATCACTGAATTAGGATCCCAATGCGGCACGGATAAAACTACGACCGGAGTGCCAGACATGTATTCCGTAGGAGAGAATGGACACTACCTCTTCGCGGCATACACAACCTCTAAATCCGACATCCGCAATAAGCTGCTAAATGATGCTAAAGACTGCCTCGACAGAAGCAAAACCGGCATCGATCCGCAACTCATAGGTCGAATCATCCTGTCTCACACATGCTTTCGCCTTTCACCTCTGGTACTCGAGGAAGTCCTCGCCATCGATCCACGGATTGAAATAATCGGGCCAGAGACAATTGCGAGCGACCTTGATAGAAAATACCCTGCGCTAGCGCATACGGTTTTGGGCGTTCCGCTCGGAAAGGGGTCATTCATCGCCCCAGACCGTTTCATCGAGCGAAGCCTGAACGACCGTTTCACAACCGACCTGTCGAAGCCCCTCATGCACAGGGATTCCGAGTTTTCAGACATCATCGAATCGATAGAGCAAAGCAAGGCAGTGGTGATTCAGGGGTGGTCTGGATCAGGGAAAACCAAGATTGCCCTCGACGCATGCCTCTCGTTCAGCAAACGGCACCATTGGGATCTTCTTATCTTGGACTCTAGGTATTCGTCGCATCTCGACGATGATATCGAGCTGATTTTGTCGGAATCGGAAAATACTATCCTTCTGGTCGATGATGCAAACGGAAACCTGTCACTTGAGCACTTGCTGGGAATCTGCTTGGAAAACAAAAAGTTAAAGATTGTCTTCACCTGCAGGAAGATGCACCGAAGCGAGTTGACCGCGAAAATCGGCAGCTATCTAAATTTCAGAGAAATAGAGCTGGAGCCTCTAACCGCGGAAAATATTGATGCGATACTCGAGACCGAATACAACATAAAAAACCTGGCATTGAGGGAGAGGGTATCGGCAATCGCTAACGGAAACATGCGCTTGGCTATCATGGCTGCAGGCCCCATAGCAGACGGCAATTTCGAAGCCATCCAAGAGCCGTACGATCTTCTGAACATCTATATGAATTCCGCCTTAGCTGGGTACTCCAGCAGGGAGCAGCGTCTCGCAGAGATCCTTGCAATCTACGACTGCTGCGACCTTATTGAAGGAGACCCTTGTTACGAGGATCTCTTGGACCTGGGGTACGACGACGCCGAGATTCAGGATTTTGCATCCAGATTGAACGACCAGGAGATTGTCACGATCCTTACCTCCGCCGGTGGCGTGCTAGCCATAAGGATGGAAGAGCAGAATCTTCGCGACTTCTTGATATGCCGTCACTTTGCAAAAGAAGAGAACGGCAGTTTTGCGGATTTCATTCTGCATACCGCAGAAATGCCGAACGCGCCGTATCTCAAAGCCGTCAAGTCAATGGCTGAAGTGTGCGGAAGTGCGAGCGTGTACGACTACCTTCGAAGGGAATGCGAGAAAGCTTGGGATGAAATAAAGAATCGGGATGCGCGAATTGCCGATCAGTTCATAATCACATTAAATCAACTCCTCCCCATACAGGCGCTCGCCTTTGCCTCAAACCGCATCGAAAGCGCTGCTTGCGCTGACGTATCGGAAGAAATTCTCGGCATGAATTCGACTTCCGACGGATCTATGCCCCTGCACATTTCCGTATCCCTGATGAACTCAAGCGAGTATTCGCAAACAGCCTTCGAGCTGTTCGTGAAGTGTGTAGAAAGAGGCACCGAGCAAGCGGCCGAGTACAACTGGGCATGCGGGCCGGACGGCGCTTTCGCTTACGATCTCGATCGTACGGGATTCGATTTGGAAAACAGCAAACTTGATGCCCTCGCTCAAAAATATCAACAATCGCATTCCCGCAATGTTGCAGCATGTCTAATCGTCTTGACGAGTTCATACCTCGCTTCAAGGGCCCAGCGCGTTTGGCAAAACGGCATAACGCACACATACAGCACCCTGATCTTCAATTTCACATCAGAGCTGGCCGAGCTCCACGCCCATTGCTTCCGAGCGCTCTCCGTTCTAGTTGAAACCGAGTTCAGCAGGCAAGTTAAATCCACCTTTCGGCAGCACTTCTCGTTCTATGGCAAAGAACCTGAACCGGAGCGCGCAGAAAACATGCATTCGGTGCTCTCGAGGATCGAAGAGCTATTCCCGAAATATATAAGCGAAGACTCGACAATCGATCTCTCATGCAGCTTAAGCATCAACCAGATTTACGAAACATGCGCGCAGAATCCCCCTCTGAGCCTCGATGGGTTTCGCCAGAGCACATTCGACGCGCTTGGCCTGGAGAACTCCGAGTCTCTCGTAGAGAAAGAACCGAGGATATCCGCGGAAGAGTTACCGCTAGAACGACTGACCGAAGCCCTGGGAAAGCTAACCGAAGATTATGGGATTTCCGGTAAAGAGTGGGAGTCGGGCAGGGCTATCGGAAAAGTCCTTCTGGAAATCGCCAAAAGGTCCCCAGATACCGCTTCAAGCATAATCGCACGCAATATCGCTTCGTTGCCCTCGACGATCCCCGTCCCGTACGAAGCGCTCGATTATCTTGCTGAAACCATCGGCAGGAGGGTCCTTAGAAACGAGTTGGGCGCGGTGATCGACGCGAGTGATCATCCGGCCCTGTTTGACTATCTTGATTTGCTAGCAATAAAGAGCGAGCCCGACAAGGAGGAGCTCGACGAGATCCTCGCAAGACTCGATGATGGCAGAACGCATCTCTGCTTGGAAGATTTGGAGATAGTCGAGCCAAAGCATCCTGGCTATATCCTCAAATATGCTTCTAGGTTTTCTGAACATGCACACAATGATGAGGTTTGGCGGTTTTTCGGCAACTGTGGAGACGAGAAGCGTGTCTCCGCTCTAGATTCGTACTTCGGATCCAACCCCTCACCGGCTGTCAATCTGTATTTTCTCGCACTTGAAGGATATCCTACTTTCGACTATAACCTCGCTTTCCTACGTTGCCTTTTACGCCTTGACAGTTCAATGATCGACCGTTATTTGGAATACGCTGCCAACCTCGACTACCGTCAAAGGCACGATCTCCTGCGAAGAATCAGTTCGTTTTGGACCGACCAGGACGATCACGCTTGGAATCTGTTGATAGCATTGATCGATAAAGCGCTGAGCGAACCACTCGGCAGGTTTGAAATGGCCGCTTTGCTTCCCGTTCGTGATGCAAATGCGCTCTCGAGTGATATTTTTTGGGAGCGTCTGGAATATACCGTCCGCGTTAGGATCGCCGATGTAAATAGTCTCTCTAGAATTAGCTGGGCCTTGTCCGATTGCAATGACGAGGTGAGGGCCAGGGCTATCGTTCTCATTCTGACGCTCGATAAAGACGGGATATCGATCAACCATTTGGAGCTCCGTCGATCTTCAATGAGTGGGACCCCTGAAAAAGGCTTTATTCCAGCAAAGCTCAAGGAGATCGAGGCGATTGACTCGATTGCTGCTCAGCTGCCTACAGGTGTTGCATATTTAAAACACAGAGAATGGCTGTTAAAAGTGAGGTCATCAATTGAAAGAGACATCGAAGACGAAAAGTGGAGGCTATTCCACGGCAGGCAGTAATCGACTTTGACACCTAGAATTAGGAAAAGCCTCGGGCATTCCTGCCTAAACCCCATCCCGTTTTCCATTGGGATAGATATCGAAACTCAATCTGTCCGAGTTTCGCTTGTGTTTCGATTTTTGTCCCAGCGCTGTCCCACCACCGTCCCGCAGCATGTCGCAGTGAGCCGCCGTGTTCGGATGACTGCGAACTAGGCAATATAGGTGAACTGGGTAGAAAAGACACGATCGCCTTAATGTCATTCTTGGTCTAACTGAGCCTTTTAATATCTACCTGGAGTCATGCAAACGGTCGGGCATTCGTAAGTCGCCTCCTCCTTTCACCGGCTGGCAAAACGATTTACACCTAATTGTGGACATCGCCCACGCGGTTTTCCTTTGCTCCCGCATCGATCCCGCTAAACTAATAAGTGCTGCTACCAGGGCATTTTCTGGTGCACATTCTATCGGCCCCTGCGAAGATCGGAGCGGGTATGTTTGCTGCCGAGTCCTACACCAGCCGTCATT
>OLRW01001495.1_pt1 | contig 15099 bp, 19 predicted proteins | sample 1672701 | NCBI WGS metagenome assembly OLRW01 (sample SAMEA3136715, study PRJEB25190) | human gut metagenome | biome: human gut; feature: human-associated habitat; material: faeces | place: Austria | collected 2013
TGTATGAACTGGACTACCAGCAGCATTTCCAGCATATCCGGGATGCCGCTCTGCCTGTGGGTGCCAATCGCCTGATCTACGAAAGTGGGATGCGGGAAATTGGCCCCAAAGAGCATTTCAACAGCCGCTCGGACAAATATTTTGGAGAGTTCGTGCGGTATGAAATGCAGCCCCGTGACCCGGAACTTCTACAAGCGGCCATCCGGCAGGAGCAGCGCAGTCGAGAACCGGCACGGCCCGGTGATTTCAAAGAACATCTTGCGGCACTGCACACTGGGCTGATCGAGGCCGAGGCGCAGCGTATCGCGGCAAATATGAAGCGGCTGGCTGCTCCCAACAGCCCGGACAAAAATCATTTTATGGTGGAGGTATCGCCCTACTTCACCAAACTGGCATCCAGCCGGGACATGGACCAGTTGCTTGCCATGCTGCCGTATAGGTCCCTACATCTGTCCAGCGTGAAAGACCGTTTCGGCATCTATGCGCTGATTGACAAAAACGAGAATCGGGACAAGGGCATTTGCAAGCTCCGCGCTTCTGTCCGCAAGCAGCTTTCCGAAACAAAACAGGCCGCCAGTCCGAAAAGGGCAGCGGCCCGCAGTAAACAACATGAAATGGAGGTCTGACCATGAATTTCAGCGTAGAAGAAGAAAATTTGATCTGTATGTACCACACTTCTGACCGCCACCGGACGATGGCGCGGATGATGGCCGCACTGCCGGACATGGACACGGAAATGCGGAGGCTGGCAAATAGCGCCATTGCCAAGTTGGAGCACATGACCGATGCTGACTTTGACGGACAGAGGTTTGATTTCACGGGGGAATAATACCGCCAGCTTGACAACCACACATTATTTTCAATCAAAGTAATGTGTCATTGTCAACACAGAAATAGCCGGACACGGTGGTCTTGCGGCTGCTGTGTCCGGCTGTTTCTAGGTTATAAAAATTATATTTCGATTTCGATCTCGCGAGTTTCAACCTGTGCTTCTACCTCTGCACGGATGGGTTCATAAATCGGAACATCCTGATCAATCGCTTCAAAGCTAACTGCCAAAGAATATTTTGCTTTAAACATCTCACCCCAACCTTTATGACCACGTACCGCAATACAAAAAGCATCACTTAAAGGCGTGGTTCCGTAAGAAAACATTTATGTGAGAGAATCGGCGTAGTTTAGGCTACGCCGGTTTTCTTTTCTTTTTGGGCTGCTTGGGATTGATCCCTTGCTTCCTCAAAATCAAATGCACCAATGAAGTTGTAGACGATCTCAATTTCTCTGACCTTAATGCGTGGCTCGTTCTCGTCCGGCGTGTAAACCTCGGAGACATAAATTTTATCCACAAACTCCCGGAGAATGGAAGCGTCAAGCTGCTGCATATCGGTGTACTTTCTGACCGCTGCAATGAACTGTCTGACGTTGACTTTCTGCTTCTCCTGCTCCTTGACTTCCTGCCGCAGATGTTCGACAAGATTTGTAAGGTTGGTCTGTTCCAGCTCATAGTCACGGGACAGTTTGATGAAACGCTCGTCGGAGAGCTTGCCGGAAATGTTATCCTCATACAGTCGCTTGATGATAACATCCAGCTCGGCAATCCGCTTTTGCGATTGCGCCAGAGAGTCTTTCTTTTGTGCCAGCTCCTTATCCCGTTCCCGCAGGCTTTGATCTGCGGCCCGCTGCACGAAGTCGTCCTCATACTGCGTCACATACTGAATGGCTTCTCGCAGGTTTCGCAGCACGATTTCTTCAAGGACAACGCGCCGGATAGAATGGGTCGAACATAAAGTGCGGTCTTTACGGTAAGTTGAGCAAAGGTAATATTCCTGTTCAGGTTTGAAGTGATTGGCTCTGCACAAGTACATCTTTCCGCCGCAATCCGCACAGAACAGCAGGCCGGAGAACATACCCATGTCGCCCATCTTAGTGGGACGGCGGCGGCCTTGTCGGATTTTCTGGACGATCAGAAACACGCTTTCCTCAATAATAGGTTCCTGTGTGTTCTCAAAGATCACCCAATCCGCCGGATCATTCCACAATACTTTCTTGCTCTTGAACGATTGCTTAGAAGTTTTGAAGTTGACCGTATGGCCCAAATAGTCAAGGCGTTCCAAAATATGCACTACCGTCTTTGTTGCCCATTTATAAGGGTCAGTTGGCCGTTTAGATGTTGTCGGCAAGTCGTTTTCGTAGCAGTAAGCAACAGGCGAAAGAACTTTATTTTCTTGGAGCCATTTTGCAATTTGCGTCGGCCCCATGCCGTCCATGCACAGTGCAAAAATCTTCTGGACAACGGCGGCAGCTTCTTCATCCACGATCCACCGCTTCTTGTTCTCCGGGTCTTTCTTGTACCCATAAGGCGGGATAGTGGTGAGGTGTTCGCCGGAGCGTCCTTTGGATTGCCACGTTGCCCGGATTTTCTTGCTGGTGTCCTTGGCGTACATTTCATTGAATACGTTGCGGATGGCGGTAAACTCGCTGTCCCCGCGCACACTGTCCACACCGTCATTGACGGCAATAAAGTGGACGCCGTACTCTGGAAACAGCATTTCCGTATACATTCCGACTTGCAGATAGTTACGCCCGAACCGGCTCATATCCTTAACGACAACGCGCTTGATCTTGCCCGCCTTGATGTCGGCAAGCATCCGCTGGAATCCGGGCCGGTTGAAGTTGGTTCCCGAATATCCGTCGTCCTCGTCGTAGTGGCGGATGGCGGTATAGCCGTGATCCCGGCAATACTTTTCCAAAATCCGCTTCTGATTGCTGATACTGTTGCTCTCGCCGTCCAGCTTATCTTCTTGGGAAAGACGCTCATAGCAGGCGGTAATGCCCTCGGCTTCCTCCTGCGGCTGGCTGTGGACATAGAATTGCAGCACCGTGTTTTGGATAGCCGTCTTGGTTTCCTCGCTCAACGGCGCGTCATTGGATACGCGCTGAAAGGAAGTGACTGGCTGTTGGTACATTTGATTGTCAAGGTTCAAAGTAGTATCGTTATTCCGTGTCGCACGGGGGTTCCGTGCAATCACCATTTCCGGCTGTTTGCTCATAAGTTCCTCCTATTCCGCAGCCGGAAAACGAGGCATGATACAAGTATATTATACCATATCATGTCCCATCCGTCTGCTTGTAGGAAATGAAAAAATCTTTAATTTTTAAGTGGCTGCCTTGCTCAAATCGTTTTGGAGCAGCCGACGGATTTTCTTGACTGCGGTTTCTTTCGCGCCGTCTTTGATGGTCGCTTTCACAATATATCGAACGCCTCCGATCTCGTACTGACGTACAACGGGGGCGGTCTGGTTCTGACTTGTTACTGTACTCATACAGTAATCCCCCTTTCGCTTACATTGGTGTAAAACGAAATGGGCAGTACGGACGGCTGCTGGCACAGCTCCACGGGAATCTCACCCCGGCCCATGCTGATGGGTGCGCCGCGCAATGCTTTGAGGGCGTTCAACGCGGGAGTATCGTTAGCTGAACGGAGGTCATGGCCATCTGTGATGCCACACACAGATGCAAACTGGCTGAATCGCTCGCCTAAATCCTCCTTTCCGTGCGGATCATGGCGCGCCATTTGCTGGGCTTTGCTCCGTTCAGGTTCGTTATCCGGTTGCCTATGAAATTTTCAAGGTACAGCAGATCCGCGCTTTCGGGCGCGTGTGATATTTGGCTGTGGATCAGCCGGGAAAGGCTCCTATCGGGTGATAAGAACCTTTCCTCGCGGATGCACGAATGGCCCGTTGCAGAAGCGTGGAAAGGGGGACACGCTCCTGCACGAGCTACTATGGGTTTTAGGCTGTTTTGTTTACCTTGAAGTCAAGAATCTTGGTAATCAGCTTGGTTCGCATCCTGCATACCTTTTCTTCATCGAGGCAAAGGTGCGGAACACCGTTTTCGTCATACAGGGTTCTGGTTGCCAGAGCCGCAATATAACGCTCATAGTGCTTCAGCACAGCATTGATCGCGTCCACATTGCCGGACGCTGCCGCTTCGATGGTCGAGTAAGGCAGCAGAGATGCAGCGGCATTACTCAGATTGCGCGCCATCTTCAGTAACCTCCATTTCTTTTTTCAATTCCTTGAGCGACTGAGCGCGTTTGTATTGCACGGTGCGGCGTACCATGTCCAGCTTGTCCGCAATTTCCTGATCGGTCATATCAAGGAAAAAGGCAAGCAAAACAATGTCACGCTTATCATCCGGCAGCACCGTCAGGGCATTGGCAAGATTTTCGTTTTCGATTGCCACATCATAGCCCCGCACATGAAAATGCGTCTGCTCGGACGGATACTCGTCCAGCACATACATTTGGCGCTCCTGCTCCTCTGACAGCTCCGAAAGGGATACCTCATGGTTGGAACGCCACGCGATATGACGCTCATAATCGCGGGCTTCTTCGCGCAAAACCTTCCTGCAAAAGCTGTCGAACTGATGTCTAACGGTTTTCTTTTGGGATGGTGTCAGCTCCAAGAGTCGTTCACCTCCTCTCATGCACCGAGAGGTCGGCTTTCTTCCCCTTTCGCTTCTATCCCGAATGGAAGGTGCGGTTTTGGCAAAGTTTCGGCAAAAATTTTCAAAAAAATTTTCCAACGGCAAAATTAGCCGTCGGAAAGAGTGCCTATTGGATTTTTCGCAAGGTAAAACGACACAGGCCTCATACCTAAAAGATTCCAATTAGCAAAAAGGCCTTGGTTACCCCAAGGCCTTTTTACTAATTAAATTGAGCGCAGCATTTTGTAATTTAGAATCGCTCTAAATCCACTTACTTATAGGGACTTATTATTAATAGTAGACTTCGCCAGAATACGAAGTCTTACTTTCCACAAGGCTTCCGCTCGAATTATAAACTTTTGCGGTAACAGCTACACGATAGTAATACTTGCTTGAGACCCGGTACGATTCATTCATAGATACGTATCCTCCGCTCTTAGACCATCTTTTGATGGGTTTCCATGTACCATTCTTTTGCTGTAATTCCATTACAACAGTTGCGTTATAGCCGTTCGCGACATAAGCTGATCCGCTGCAATTCGCGTAGCCATTACTGCTAATAGCAAGATCAGCGGTGGCATCTTCCAATCCAATGTATAGCGGAGCAACCACATCCGAATAATCAACCGCAGCCACAGGAAAGGCCACCAACGACACAGCCACACTCAGCGTTAGCATAATAGTCACTAATCTTTTAAATTTCATTTTGACCTCCATATTTTATCTGTTTTGCAGCGCCCAGAACAACAGACGCCGCCATACAGCAAGTGCAACGTAAAAAATAAAAAGGAAGAGAAAAATCTCTTCCTTTTTATCGAATCTCGACACTCTCCGAAATGCGAAGCATATCTTCTTTTGAAATGTTATATCCCGTAACTTTAACGATCCAACCTTTTTCCATATCTGTCCAAAGCACGGTTATCTTATCACCTTTCTCGGTTTTCATTTGATAAACGCCAGCCTCATTATTCTGAACCATTGCTGATTCTTCAATTGCCCCCTCGGTATCAAAGCTGTATGAACGATTCTTAGATATGGCCGTAGCCGCAACATCAAGGTTTTCGCCGTTTTCTCCCTCTGCCCTAATAATCATTCTGCTCTCATCAAACTCTTCAAACTCAGTTTGGTACCCATCTGGCATCCACAAAATACTCATCTCGTGGGTTTCTGCACTATTAGTAATGCCATTAAAGCGGATCTCACCATGGTCATCAAACATTTCCACAAGAACAGTTAGCGTCTGAGCGCGGAATGATGGAGATGCTGCAAACGCTGTGGTAAATAGCAGCATCATAATCAAAGTAGCTGCCGAGATCACTCTAAAAACTCGCACCGCTCCACGTCTCGCGGATATAAAGTTTTTCTTTCCGAATTCAGTCCTAATTGTGCGAATACAGCGCTCATCCAACTCCCTTGGAATTTCTGCCGACGGATCGCGTTTAAGCTGTTCATTAAGCTCCTGCAGCTTTTCGCCTTCCGTCTCAGCTACATCTTCCATCATCAATGCGAATAAAGCATCTTCGTATCGTTCTACCAGCTTTTCATGATGGGTCATTCTAAACATCCCCTTTCTCTTGCATCGAACATAATACCTTTCTTCTGACTCGAGTTAATTTCATCCGAATACTCCCCGGCGCACAAGATAGCAGCTCCGACAACTGCCTGTCATCATATCCAAGAAAATACTTCCCCTCCAGCAGTAACCTTTCATTCGGTTCCAACTCATCAATCGCCTCGCGCAAACTTCTTTTGGCTTCTCGATCCATAATAATATCAATTATAGAATCAGGCTCTATGATACTCTCTTCGACCGATTCTGTAAATGATGTTATATTCTGGGCATCTCTCTTCTGCCGCCGCAGTATATTGATGGCCGTATTGCGTACAGTAGTTACAACATAGCTGGTCAATACTGGTTCTTCTAACGTGCGAAGCAGTTCGATCCGACTCATAAGTTTCAATAAGCTCTCTTGAACAGCATCCTCACATTCCTGTAGATCCATCAGGTACTTCTTTGCTGTGAAAAGCATCAGTCGATCATACTTCTTGTATATCTGCGTGATAAACTCCTGACTCGTTGGTGCTGCCCTATCACTCAAGCTGTGATTCATCGTGCGACTCACCCCTATTTGCTCCTTTGAGCCTCAACCGTTCTCTCTATTATTGATAAGACAATATCTATCAATAGTCGCAACAGGCACTCAGCCCCGCGCTGTCCCCCTATTTAACATTTCGTTTCAAGAACTATGGTAAATCTAATTTATACCACGCAAATACAGCAATTTCAATTCTTTTCCTAAAATATAAGCCGATGAGAAATCAGAAAATATATAATTTAAATATTAAGTGCAATTTCTTAGAGGAGTGGCTTATATGGCTCATTTGGGAGAACTCATTGCCGAATTGCGGCAAGATAAGGGGCTAACTCAAAAGGAACTTGGTGATATTCTCTGTGTTTCCTCTGGAACAATTTCAAACTATGAAAACGGTGTGCACCTCCCGGATGTTGATAAGGTCATTACTCTTGCGAACTATTTTCATGTCACAACTGACTACCTGCTCGGTCGCACCTCATCTAATCTCCCTGTCGATATGTTGCAGCAAACCGTCACCAACGAAAAGACTCTTGGCGATGTGATGGCATCATTTGCTAAATTACCGGCTAACCGTCAGTTTGCACTTAGCCTAATCATCTCTGACATGGAAGTCCGGCAAATGATCGACACATACAGCAAAACAGGTGACAGCAAATGATTCCAATCCCAGCAAGTATCCTCGCAATCGAAAACGAAAGTAATCGAGATTTTATGGAGAACATTTTCTTCTCCTATCAGCGACTCATATATCACGAAATTGGTTCAATACTAAACGATCCATGGTCTAAGGATGACATTTTTCAGACCGTCATCGTTCAGCTTATTAATAACATTGATACACTGCGTCCTATGCTAGCCAAAGTGCTTACCTCTTACATTGCAACATCCGCAAGAAATGCAGCTCTGACTTATATTCGAAATATCAGCCGACGGAAAGAAGTCCTCGCCGACGAATTTGACAATAACTACGTTGATGCCGATCACGACACCGATCCTGAATTCATCCTGCTAAAATCCGAGGAAATCAACTCTTTCGTAAAAATTTGGGATGAGCTCGACGATAAGACTAAGTTTTTGCTCAGTAGCCGATATATTTTAGAAAAGAGCTATGCTGAAATTGCCAGCGATCTCAATGTAAAGCCAGAAAGCGCGCGTATGGCGCTGACTCGCGCAAGGCGAGCCGCTCTGACACTTTCTAAAAAAAGCCATACATAATTTTTTGTTGATATTCCAACATGCCTTTTCTGATTGGAATTGGCAAAATTCGAGCTTGGAAAGTGCTCCTCTCAAAACTTTTATGGAATGCTAATAACGCCGCAGTAATGACAATCGCCCTGCCAGAATTTACGCTGACAGGGCGATTTTATATGCCATCAAGTTCGTGCATCATTGCTCTATCACATCAGTGACTCCTACAAACATTTAACATTACTCAGGTGTATTGCCTTCAGGATCATGGAATTGAATATAGAGCAATTTGAGGCACCAAACCAACTGAATGCCAAAACACCCTGAAGTAACTCCATCGATCTGATAACTGCTAATTTGGGGTGCAAGGTAAGTAACAACCGGAAAGCACACGAAGAAAGCGACAAAATCGAATTTCTTTTCAATTGGCGTTGTTTCCTTGCCAGCGATATAAAAGTTGCGAATTTTCTTTAGCACCCACAAGGAGAATACCCAAATAGCAACCGAGACTGCCGTTCCGTAGTATTCTGGTAATGGATCATAGATTGATATCAGGAGTCCTACAATTGATGTTATAAGGATAACCGAAGTTACCACTTTGGAATGTAGTTGAAGAATTGTGTTCATAATGCCACCTGAGTTATTGTCAGACACATGACTACAAACAAGCACATACTCAAAAAACGCTTTTTCATTATATTCTCCCTTTCAGATATTCATGATTGATATATCGGTTTTTGTTAGGGACAAATGGTCTTTAACCATAATAGCCGGTTTTATAGCAATTCAATGTTTCTATGCAGCGGAGATTTAATTGTAACTCATCGGTCTCACCTTCACTTCATAAAATCACAACTTCGCTACTTTCATAATATAAAGACAATTTCCTTGACATTTTGCAACAAAGTATTCTTCTTTCAAGAATATCTAATCCGAAAACAATATAGCTTTATCTGTCAAGAAACTATTAGGTAGCGCGGTTTCTTGATAAGCCTTTCCTTATATTTTTCAAGTCGTAGATTGCTCAGGTTCCGTCTTATCACCCGTATAATAGAGCTACTATCTATCAATCTCATTCTCGTCCTCGGCGGCCATCTTGGTTTTGTAGAAAAGGATAAGTGCTAAAACTTCATCAATTACGTATAACGAGCAGAGAACCATGAGCGGGGAGCCATACCTAAATGATACACTATCGCCAAGCATGATGCCCAAAGACGACGGAAGAATAACAACAATAAATCCTATCGTCCGAAAAACCTTCTTAAACTTGACAAACTGAGCATCCTGCTCCTCTTCCAAAATTGAATATGGCTTAGCATAAAACTCTCGCAGGCAGATAGCTATAACGCCATAGATGATTGCCTCTTTATAATTATGGGTAAAAAAGACAAAATTTGTCTGTACGCCTCCTTCTATAATTAGAAGACATCTATTTCCCCAATCTGCAACAGCAAATTTTCTGTGTAATCAAGCGCAATTACTCCAAACATATCTCAAAATGCAACTTCGCGTAGAGTTCAGATTAGTAAAATGCAAAATACACTTCTTCCTTTGACGCTATATTCAAAAAAGATGTAATAACTACTGAATATTGTTTTTGTTTCGTATATCGGTTCGTGTTGCAGTTTTAAATTTCTACCGTCTTATATCTACGAAAGGCATAAATCAAGCAAAACTGAAAGATGGGAGGGATTTGATAGCAGATCATAAATTACACACGATTTATGCCATAACACGGTCTAATAATTATTACTACGCAGAAAGGAAGCTAAAATGAAAGCATTAAACAAATTTTTATCTCTCATTCTCTTCTGCGCAATGGTTATGAGCTTATGCATTCCCGCATTTGCTTCTGAAAGAATGTCAAGTGAAGAATTGGACACCCCCTTTATAATGGATATTGATAATGGTAAACTCTTTTCCGCAGAGAGCGACGATAAAATAGTTGCAATTTTAACCAACGACGATCTACATCTAATAGATATTTCCATCAGCTATTCTCCCGCTCGTGATGAGGTCTATCATTGGGCAATCAGCGACTATCCCGACGACGAGTTCTCTTATAATGACAGCTTTTGGACCGCTATCATTACATATGCAGAAAATCACTTAGAGGATTCTAATCTCGTTCTTTTCACCACGACTGTGTATGATGCCCCTGATTCTAGTATAGATATGTGCGCTTCTGCCAACGGGGATTTGCGTGACCAACTAGTTAACTTATTAGGAACCGACATCTATCCCTCCAAAGAACGACATCGCGAGTCTTATCAAGGCGTAACTTTCACCGTTTATGAGCAACTCACCTTTGATATCCGTTCCGTCCAAAACGTCTCGTGGTCTACCTCTATTACGGTCGCAAGTTTGATTGTTGGGTATTTAGGAAAAGTTGTAAAAGAGCCTTTGGTAGTTACTATCTGTAGTGTTTTTGGTGTTGTTCTTGATGCTGCTTCTTATCTGCCCGCAGGAAAATCACTCAACAGATACAGTTGCGCTGGTTTATATTCTCACTATACTCAGGCATCAGGTAGTAGTAAAGTCTATAATAGAACCTACCGCTATGTATATTATGAGGGTTACGAAGAGGTTGACGGATATCTCCGAGCACAAATCGACTCGAGTTCAAAAACGGTCGAATTTGACAAGGGGCAGTCATACTATTACGATTATCCCTTACAAGTGCAGGATGCATATCAATCTTACAAAATTATGGGATGATTAATGATGAATAAGCACTTTAGTGTAATACTGGCTACAGTCACAGGAGGTATCGCAGCACTATTTACTTTCTATACAGCTCTTCGACTCCATAATGCAGGTCTTTTTATAGCAGCCTTCCTTTATGGAAGTACTGCATTGAAATGGTATAAACAATGGAAAAATGGCGAAGATGATTCCTGATTAGATTTTCATCTTTTTGAACTCAAGCTCCAATGCAGAAGATAGCGCTATAATTAACTAACAGAATTTACATAGGATTTCTTATCGCGCCCCCCATTTTTGCAAATAAACGGAGACCCCGCGCTGCCATCTTGCAGTACGGGGCCTCTATTTATTTTGCATTATAGCGCTACACCGTGAAAAGGTGTTGCACCTTTACTGTTTCGTTGTCTTATATTAGCAAAAGGCATAAATCAAATTAGCCAAAAGGGGAGGATATTTTAACAAAGCTCGACGCACAAATGATCTATGCCTCATCATAACTCAATGACTATTACACAGAAAGGAGACAGAAATGAAACCTATGAACCGACTTCTATCATTCGTTCTCTCTTGCGCAATGGTTATGATCCTATGTATTCCAGCGTTCGCTATTAATTTGCTGACAGACGAACCGTTCGACGAACCTTTTGTAATGGATATCGACAACGGCAAGCTCTTTTCCGCAGCATCCGAAGACAAAACGGTTGCAATTCTAACCAACGATGACCTGCATTTAATAGATATATCCATCAGCTATGATCCCGCTTGTGACGAGGTCTATCATTGGGCAATCAGCGATTATCCAGTCGACGAGTTCTCTTATAGTGACAGCTTCTGGAACTCTGTTATTGCGTATGCCGAAAATCACTTTGAGGATTCCGATCTCGTTCTTTTCACTACGACCATTTATGATACGTCTGACTCGAGTGTAGATGCATCTCTTTCCAGTGAATCCAACCTACGTTAACGCCCCGCAAAAGTAACTTTAGCTCTACAATACTCACATCACAAATTTGAAAGGATGGATAAAATGAAAAAGTACTTGTCGCTGATTCTTGCGTTAGGGATTTGCATGAGCATGTGCGTTTTTCCAGCAGCAGCAATTTCTGCGAATGAGGCAGAAAATGAAGTGCTCACAGAGGACGAATTTACAGAGCTGCTTACTGCTGAGATGTCCAGCAACGAGTTTGGAGGCCTTTATTATGAAGGAGATACGCTTGTTGTTAATGTTATCGCGTCTCAGAAGGCAACATCTCTCAGGCCCCAGCTTGCTCAAAAGGCACCCGAAGATATTGACGTGGAATACCGCACAGTCACGTACTCCCTTTCTGAGTTGGAGCGCATAAAGAATTTCCTTACAGGATATATGTCTGATTATAGCATCATGATGCTTGATGCAAACGAAATTACGAATCAAGTAGATATTAGTCTAAAAGACTATAGCGACGATAATATTGAATCAATTAAGGCCGCAGTTTTAAGTCACGGTGGAAAGACGGATTATCTGAATTTTATCGATGACAGCAATAACGTGATTCGTTCGACTGTAGGCTATGAAACAGATAACAACGCTTCGCCTTTCTCGCTTTACGGTAAAGTTCCTGTTTCCTTTACAGCAAAGGCATCCACTACACAATATCTCACGGGTGGCAAAATCCTTATCGGAAATTACGCTTACACGCTCGGCCCGGCTCTTTCAGCTTCGAAAGCATATTCAGCGGGACATGGATTTAGCGGAACAGTTGATGTAAAAGATCTTATGGGCACAAAGATTGGAAGTGCTACTAGCCACCTCGGAAGCTTGTCCGGTGATTGGTCTAAAATCACACCGTATGGCGGCGAATTTTTCCCTGTCGTGGCGAAGGCGACCCCAATCGCTGGAAAACAGGTTTACATGTTGGGAGCAACATCTGGAGAGACCGTAGGCAAAATTACCAGAACGGGTGTTTCTGTCCAGTTTCCTCCGTATGTGACTCTGACGGATATGTGCGAAGGAAATTACGAATGCAATCCTGGCGATAGTGGAGCTGGATTATTTGACAGTGGAGCCAAGGATGTCCTCACGGCTTCATCCAACGCAAAGACTTATGGAATCCAAAGCTCGGGAAAGTTTAACGAAAAAGGCGAATGGATCGGACCCAGCTATTTTACGCCAATTTCTAATGTATCGTGACAAGAGAAATGCAGGTAACTAACCTCTAAATTGTCTTGCCGATTGTAAGCTCAGTAAAATACCCATAAGCCATAATCTTAAAAACAGTCTCAAGGCCCTACCATATCTGGGTAGGGCCTTTTCTGTTCAACTACTCGCCGTAGTATTGTGGTCTACCGACAGAGGTAAAGCCCTCCTTGCCGGTAATGACCACATTATTATATCCGCTGGCGCAGTGAATGATTAGCAATTCTCCGTTTGCGTCCCTGCCGCCAACGATGCCCACATGGGAATTATCCGGGTAGAATACCAAGTCACCGGGCTGTGCGTCCGCCCACGAAATATCGGTACAATAGCTGTGCTGCATGGTGGCTCCGCCGCCGTGGCCGATGATGTAGCTGCCGCCGGACTGATTGTAAATCACCCAATCAACGAATCCCGAACAGTCCAGCCCGTAGGGCCGATAGGTCCCGGTGGTGGAGCTGCCTGCCGCTGTGACCTGCCGCAGCTCACCCCATCGGGCGTCCCAGCCAATCACAAGAGATTTTCCTCCCCAAAAATAATTCACCTTGCCGACAAGAGAACAGGCGGTGCGTACCACTGCTTCACGCTCGGGTGACAGATCTTCCGGCAGGCCGCGGATCAACGACGCCGTGTCTCCGCTGACGGAGTACACATCTTCTATCAACTCCAGCAGGAGATCCCGCTGCTCAAGCAGCTCGTCCAGCGCTGCGATCTGGTTACGGTTGAAATGATACGCGGTTTTCATCTCCTCTGCCGTTTTTGCGGTAATGGTGATATAGAGGTTTCTTTCCGTCCAGCCATCGTCGTCACCGCTGCCGGGGTGGTCAATGACCTCAATGCGGTGGGCTATGGTAGTCATATCCCAAAAGACCGCTTTCAGGCGCGCAATGCGGTCGGCATCCATGGTAGCCACGTCCGCGGCGTCCACATCGTCGCTGCCCGCCACCTTCACCGCGAACACCGCCAGAACTTCCACCCAATCGGCAGACTGCCCGGTCACGGAGATGGAGTCGTAGCTGTCCGCTGTTTGCAATTCCTCCAACCGCTCGTTATACTCATAATTGACCTGCGCCACCGCAGCGGAGATCGGCACAACACCCGCCTCCCGGCTCTCGTTGGAAAAGAGGATACCAAAGGGTGATGCCACGATTGCCGCCACAAGGATCACCGTCAGGAGCAGCACCAGCACCACCGCACCGCCGCCTGCCGACAGGATCGAGCTGACCGTAGACGCCACTCCTTTCCCGATTTCTTTCACTGCCTGGACTGCCACGCTGCCCAGCTTTTTGGAAGCCCTTCCGCCGCTCTGCGCGGATTCCTGAAGCATCTTCCGCTGCGCCTTTCTCTGTGCCGCCGCCCTTGCGCGGCGCGTGATGATTGCATTGTTCGGCGTTGCGTGGTCAGTTGGTCGAACACGCATGGTGCGCGTGACCTTGGTCATGACCTGTCCGCTCTTGGGGGCAGGACCGCCCTTGACCGATGCGCCCGAATTGCCTTTCTGCGGAGGGGCCGTTGTGCCTCCACGGTCGGACGGTGGAGGTACAATGTGCCGCTCTGCTGTTCTTTTCTCGGCAAGGTTCCGCCGATAGGCGGCTTTTGCGTCCTGTATGGCTTTCTGCCGCCCACGCTCCTGCGGGGCGGCATTTGCGCTTTTTGGACCTCCGCAATTTTGCGGAGGTACGGTCTGATTTCCGACTTCGTTTCGTGCAGCGTGTGATTGCAGCGTATCGGACAGGCCCCTTTCTGCTGGCGTCACGCTGTCCATGGTTTCGAGCGTTTCTGCCGCAGTACGGCTTTCCGACGCACTATTCCTACCTTGCCGTTTCTGCTCCTGATAATGCTTTACCGCGAGGTATCCGCCGCTCCAGCTGCACCACGGCGCATATTTTTCTCCACGCGGTCGGTGGCGTAACGCACGGGATCGCGGCTTTCCGGCTCCTTTTCCCGCTGCCGCTTGTCCATGTGCTGTTTCAGAAGGGAATCGGCGTCTTTAGGCGCGGGGTTCTTCAACTTTGCCTTTGGCGTGTCCATGCCGGGTCTGATCTTCAAGTCCCGCATGGCGTCACTCCTCACCGGGGCGTGTTGACATTAGACGGTACAGCTCCGTATTTTTGGGCAGCTCATTGGCGAAAGGCACGATGGCTCTGCCCACCTTGATGAGCCCGTGGCCAGCCGGGGCATTGTCCACATAGCTCATTTGCGTATCCGATGCACCCAGCAGACGGGCAAGCTGCTCCCGGTCGGTGGTGGCCTGATTGAGCATCAGCAGGAACTCGGAGTTTGCGAACATCATACGCGCTGTATTGGACAGCAGACATTCCTCCACATTCTGTGTGATACCGGTGAGCGTCGCGCCGTATTTACGGAAGCGCTTCCAGCACTTGTAGAGGAATTCGCTGCTGTAATTGGTAATGCTGTGTCCGCTGCCGCTCCCATTGGCGAAAAACA
>OLRW01001499.1_pt1 | contig 15071 bp, 9 predicted proteins | sample 1672701 | NCBI WGS metagenome assembly OLRW01 (sample SAMEA3136715, study PRJEB25190) | human gut metagenome | biome: human gut; feature: human-associated habitat; material: faeces | place: Austria | collected 2013
ATACCGCAAAGTGGGGCTTGCAGATTGCGGAAATGATTTTTCAGACACGCTCTAGTGCTATCCCGATAACGTTCCCGCATCTTTGCTGCTGTTTCGTTACCTCTCTTTTTCTTTAGTATACAGGATATTCAATGAAAAAAATGCCTTATTTTAACTGAAAGTTACTTTATTTTGACTTTTCCGGAATCTGTCTGCCATCCGTTGTCATCCGATAGCGATCTTTGTAAACCATCTGTGACACCGTTACCGCCTCATATCCCTCCTCTTTCAGCCGGGGATGCAGCAATTTCACCATTTCTCCGGTATTTTCTCCTTCCCCATGGAAGCGGAGAATCTCACCATCCCGGATCGTACATGACTGCAGCAGCTGCCTGACAAGTTCACCGGCTTCATACTCTTTCCAGTCCATGCTGTCGACACTCCATGCCACCGGATAGCTTCCACAGGCATATATCGTCCGGAGTACTTCATTGTTATATTCCCCGCCGGGAATACGGAAAAATACACATGGCTCCTCTGTAACTGTTTCAATCGTCTCCCTGATCTTCCGAAGCTCCTTCCTGCACGCTTTCGCCGTCATCTGTTCCACGCATACCTCCTGTTCACCCAATCCTTGTATCTCATGTCCCTGCTGACAGATCTGTATTGCCAGACTCCTGTGGTTCTCGATCCAGGACGGAGTGGCAAAAAATGTGGCCGGAATTTCCTGCTGCTGCAGAATCTGTAACATCTGTTCTGCCTGCCCCTTCCCGATTTGCGTTCCACTCAGTTCAAAGGTATAAGCTATCTGCTTTTTCCCGGTTTGCACAGAACAGATCGGCAGCTCCTGCCCGTTCACACTGGTACTTGCCGTGACAACCTTTTTCCCCACTTGTGCCCGGTAAAAAACAGACAACCCGGTGATCAGCACAAGTGCCAGGGCTCCCACACCCCACATTCCCTTTTTCATGTTTTTTGTCCATTCCCCGGCATTCTCTCTTTACTATATGGACACAGGAGGCGTTATATGACTCCGTTATTCACGTAAACCACATTGGTCCGTTGAAGCAATCTTGCTCATCACAGTAGTCCTCAAAAGCTCATATAAGCACATCATATTATTCGATATTTGCAGAAATTGAAAAAGCTGTCTTCGGACATTCATCCGTGACAGCCTGTTATCCATTTTTTTATTTAACTCACGATATTTCCCACCAGTACATAAGATACAATGTACATGATCACCGTCGCCATGGCAATTCCGCAAAAAATAGCCAGTGAGGATTTTTTAATATCGATGCCAAGCAGGGACGCAATCAGAGCACCCGTCCATGCACCGGTTCCCGGAAGGGGGATTCCCACAAATAACACCAGCCCCCAGAATTCATATTGCTGGATCTTTTCACTTCTTCCCATCGCCCGGTTTTCCAGTTTTTCAATCAGTCCCCGGAAGCATTTTATTTTTTTCATCCACTGGAAGATCTTCTTGATAAACAGCAGGATAAACGGAATGGGTAAAATATTTCCGATAATACAAATCGGGATTGCCTGAACAGCGGATACTTTCAGAAGCGAACTGGCAAGCAGTCCTCCTCGAAGTTCCAGAAGCGGCATCATCGAAATCAGAAAAACGACTGCTTTCTCCGATATATAAGGTCCTAAAGTTGTGGCAAACCATGTAACAAGTGATTCCATATATTTCTCCTATTTTTTATATTTTTTTAAAAATTCAATCAGTTTTTCCATATCCTCCTGCGTTCCAATGGTAATACGCAGATAATTGGCAATTCTCGGTTTGTTAAAGTAACGAACGATGATATTGGCTTCCCGAAGCGCTGCAAACAGATCCGCTGCAGGAATCTCCGGGTGAGAGGCAAAGATAAAGTTCGCCTTGGAATCTCCGAAGACAAACCCGAGTTTTGTCAGTTCCTTCTTGGTCCACTCTCTGGTCTCCACCACTTTATGCACCGTTTCCTCAAAATATGCCCTGTCAGCGATCGCAGCTGCCCCGAGCGCCAGAGTGGTCTGATCCATGGTATAGGAATTGAAAGAATATTTCACATCGTTCAGATATTTGATCAGTACCGGATTACCCATGGCATAGCCGATACGCATACCTGCCATTCCTCTGGATTTGGAAAAGGTCTGAACCACCAGAAGGTTATCGTACTTTTCGATCAATGGCAGCGCAGATGCCGCACCAAAGTCCACATAAGCTTCATCCACAACTACGATCACATCCGGATTGGCTTTGATGATTGCTTCCACATCCTGCATGCCAAGCTCCACACCGGTCGGTGCGTTTGGATTAGGGAAAATAATTCCTCCGTTTTCCCGGAAATAGTCTTCTTTCCGTATCGTAAAATCATCGGTCAGCGGAACCGTCTCATACGGGATCCGCAGCATATCTGCCCACACATCGTAAAAAGAATAGGTGATATCCGGGAACAAAATCGGCTTTTTGGAATTAAAAAATGTCATAAAAATCATCGCCAGAACATCGTCAGAACCTACGCCCACAAACACCTGGTCTTCCTGCAGCTGATAAAAATCAGCGATGCCTTTCACCAGTACGGAAGCTGCCGGATCCGGATACAGACGCATACAGTCCACATCGATCGCTTTCAGTGCCTCTGCCACTTTCGGTGACGGCGGATATGGGTTCTCATTGGTGTTCAATTTGATCAGATTTTGTACTTTTGGCTGTTCGCCCGGTACGTAGGGAACTACTTTCCGGACATTCTCTTCCCATGTTTTCATCGGTATCTCCTCATTCTTTCCTGCATCTGTGTCGGACTGCCTGCTTCGCGTCTTCTGCACATTTTTACGCACTACTGTGTATTATAAATATATTCGACACTTAAGTCAACGGAAGATATACACTAAAAAAAGGTCCACCGGACCTTTTTATCGTATGCTTGGCAACAGAAAATGACCGGCAGATCTTCGCATACCGGTCATTATATGATACCAGAGTTCCAGATTCAGAAATCTGACAAAAACATCATAATACATCAAAATTGCATATTGTACAATCCAGCATAGATACCACCCTGAGCCAGCAGACTCTTATGGGTTCCCTCTTCTGCAATACCGTCTTCTGTCAATACCAGGATTCTCTGTGCGTTTCGAATCGTCGATAACCGATGGGCGATCACAAACGTGGTTCTGTCTTTGGCAAGCATTTCCAGAGAATGCTGCACGATCTTTTCACTCTCGTTATCCAGTGCCGAAGTCGCTTCGTCAAAAATCAGAACCGGTGGATTCTTTAAGAATACCCGGGCGATGGAAAGTCGTTGCTTCTGACCGCCGGAAAGCTTTACACCCCTCTGTCCGATATCCGTATGATACCCCTCCGGCAGGCTCATGATGAATTCATGGGCATTTGCCGCCATGGCTGCATTCACCACTTCTTCATCGGTAGCTTCCGGTTTTCCGTAACGGATATTTTCCAGGATCGTTCCGGCAAACAGATAGACATCCTGCTGCACGATACCGATCTGTCTCCGCAGATCTTTTAGTTTCACATCTCTAATATCGATGCCATCCAGCAAAACAGCTCCTCCGGTTACATCATAGAATCGGGGAATCAGGGAACACAGAGTTGTTTTTCCTGCACCGCTGCTTCCGACTAACGCTACATATTCTCCCGGCTTCACATCCAGATTTACATGAGACAGTACATTTTCTTTATTTTCACTGTAATGGAACGATACATCCTCAAACTGAATCTCTCCCTTCACCCGATCCAGAGACTGTGCATCCTCTTTGTCTTTGATATCCGGTGCGATACTCATAATCTCCAGAAAACGTTCGTAACCGCTGTAACCGTTCTGGAACTGTTCCGTGAAGTTTACCAGCTTTTTCACCGGTTCGGTGAAGTTATTAATATATAGAAGAAAGGTCACCAGATCCGCTGCGGAAAGTTCCCCTTTCATCATCAGCCATGCACCCATCAGCAGGGATCCAACCGTGATCAGTGTGGAAAATACCCCCATCCCGGAATTGTAAGACCCCATAAACCGGTATGTCCTTTTCTTCGATGCCACAAACCGGCTGTTGCCTTCCTCGAACTTATCCATCTCGGTCTCTTCATTGCTGAAAGATTTAACTACACGGATACCGGAAAGACTGTCCTCAATCTGGCTATTAATATCTGCGATTCTGGCACGGTTTTCCCGGAATGCCCCACGCATCCGGTTATTCATCCCTACCGCATACAGCAGCATGATCACTACAAAACCGATCGCAACTAACGCCAGTTTTGCATTGATCATCAACAGGATAATAAATGCTCCCACCAGCTTGATCGTGGAGATGACCACGTCTTCCGGTCCATGATGTAACAGTTCTGTGATATCAAACAGGTCACTGGTGATTCTTGAGAGCAGATGTCCCACTTTCTGATTATCGAAAAATGCAAAGGACAGCTTCTGGTAATGTCCGAAGATTTCATTTCGCATATCGTGTTCGATCTTCGCACCCATCACATGACCATAATACCCGATAAAATAGTTACAGTATCCTTCTACGATCACCAGCAGCACCATGAAAATCCCCAGCCGGATGATGGTCGAGGATGCTTCCTCAATAGGAAGCAGCACAACAGTTCCCGTAATATACCGCACCATCAACGGAATCACAAGGGTAATGGCTGCTCCGATCATTGCAAACACCATATCCGCCAGGAACAGCCCCTTATACGGTTTGTAATACGCCGACAATTTTTTCTTTTTGTTCTCCATATTTTTCCTCCCAAAGTTTCTGCCATACTTTTTCATTCCATGCCATTTAGTATAGTAGTACCTTCCGGAAAGCGCAATGTAGAATCTTGTATACTTTTTCTTTTATTACGAAATTTTCAAAAAACTACATCAGATACATAAAATAAGCCAGATAAGCTATCAACATCACAATACCCGCCGGCCTGGTCAGTGCCCGTTTTCTCCAGATACAGACCCATAACAGAAGCCCGGCTCCCAGCGCTATCACCGTGTCGATACCAAATCCCGGGAGAAACTCCACCGGAACAATCAGTGCTGCCGTACCTACCACGAACAAAATATTGAAAATATTGCTTCCCACGATATTTCCGATCGCAATATCTGCTTTTCCCTTCCGTGCTGCAGACACCGAGGTGAACAGCTCCGGAAGGGATGTTCCAAGTGCCACCACCGTAAGACCGATCACACGCTCACTGATTCCCAGCACCCTTGCAATTGCCTTTGCCGCATCCACAGTAACATCACTTCCCCAGACCACCAGCAGCAGTCCCAGTATCGTTGCAAGGAGCAATTTCCACATCGATTTTGCTTCCTCCTCGACCACTTCTTCTTTGTTCTTTTTTGCACAATAAAACAGATATCCCAGATAAAGTAAGAATGCCACCCAGAGGATAACACCTTCGCTGAGTGTAATCTGATTTCCGCTTTTTCCCAGTACCAGTAACAGAACTGTAATTATCATCATATAAGGAATCTCGATCCATATCGTAGATTTCTGTACCGCCACCGTTGTGATCACCGCAGTGATACCAAGAATGATCAGAATATTCAAAATATTGCTCCCCACAATGTTTCCGATCGTAATCCCCGCGTTCCCTTTTAACGCCGAGTTGATACTCACTGCCGCCTCCGGCATACTTGTTCCCATGGCCACAATGGTCAGTCCGACTACCAGCTGGGGAATTCCGAATCGCTCTGCAATTCCCGACGCTCCATCCACAAACCAGTCAGCACCTTTTACCAGCATCAAAAAGCCCAACACCAGCAACAACACCTGTAAAATCATTTCCATTCTCTTTTCCTCCTGCTTTCCGTGTGCCCTGGAAATGTCCGGTTCTTTGTCGGCGCTTCTTTTATATAGAAAAAGAACGAGACTTCCACCGCACACAAATAATGCGATAAAAGTCTCGTTCTTCTTTCAGTGGATTCCCCGGTCTTTCGACGTGATGACGAGGTATCCAACACCTGACTGGTGTGAACTACTCCCTGTTATCTTCTATTAGAATATCAAAGGACAGCTTCACATGTCAATCAGAAAATTTCAATATTTTATATTATTTGATTGCTTCGAAACCATGCTCCAGATCAGCGATGATATCGTCGATGTTTTCTGTACCGATGGACAGACGTACAGTGCTTGGTGTGATACCGCCTTCTCGCAGTTCCTCTTCATTCATCTGAGAATGAGTGGTGGATGCCGGATGGATAACCAGAGATTTTACGTCTGCTACGTTAGCCAGCAGTGAGAACAGTTCCAGAGATTCTGTGAATTTCTGTGCTTTCTCCTGTCCGCCCTTTACTTCGAAAGTAAAGATGGAAGCTGCACCGTTCGGGAAATATTTGTTATACAGATCCAGCTGATGGCCTTCTGCCAGAGATGGATGGTTTACTTTTTCTACCTGTGGATGGTTCTTCAGGAATTCTACAACCTTCAGAGCATTTTCCACATGACGTTCTACACGAAGAGACAGTGTCTCCAGTCCCTGCAGAAGCAGGAAAGAGTTAAATGGAGAAATGGTAGCTCCCTGATCTCTCATCAGAGTAGTACGGATCTTCATTACATAAGCGATGTTTCCGCATGCTTCACTGAATACAACACCATGGTAAGATGGGTTTGGTTTTGTGATTCCCGGGAACTTGTCGTTCTGAGTCCAGTCGAATTTGCCGCCATCAACGATCACACCACCCATTACGCTTCCGTGTCCACCCATGAACTTGGTTGCGGAATGTACGACGATATCTGCGCCATGCTCCAGTGGACGAAGCAGGAACGGTGTAGCAAATGTGCTATCTACGATCAGCGGAATACCGTTTTCATGAGCTACTGCAGATACCGCTTCCAGATCCAGTACATCGGAGTTTGGATTACCCAGTGTCTCACCATACAGAAGTTTGGTGTTTGGCTGAATGGCTTTACGGAAGTTCTCCGGATCAGAAGGATCTACAAATGTTACGGAGATTCCCTGCTCTTTTAAAGTATTTGCAAACAAGTTGTATGTTCCACCATAAACGTGTGCAGAAGATACGATATGATCACCTGCTGTCGCAATGTTCTGTACAGCGTATGTGATAGCTGCGGAACCGGTTGCTGTAGCCAGAGCTGCTGCGCCGCCTTCCAGTGCTGCTACTCTCTCTTCGAAAACAGAGCTTGTCGGGTTCATCAGACGGGAATAGATGTTACCGCCTTCTGTCAGTCCGAAACGTCCTGCTGCCTGCGCGGAATCTTTGAATACATAAGATGTTGTTGCATAGATCGGCACTGCTCTCGCATCGGTAGCCGGGTCCGGATGTTCCTGTCCTGCATGTACCTGTAAAGTTTCAAATTTATAATTCTTGCTCATAGTCTTTTCTCCTCTTATTCTTTCTGTAATATCGAATCCCTCTTGGGTCATTAGTTTCACTTTTTACTTTTTCTTCCGCTCTTCGGACTGCTGTTCGCCGGATCCGCTGCGGAATCTCTGACGGTCACACTTTTGTGCTTCACATTCGTCCAAATCTGTAATTGTGGCGGACTAATAAGGGTAATCTCTCTTTCATTTCCCTATTCCCTACCTCTCTAGTATGTTTATGAGTATATATTACCACCATATCCCCACCACGTCAATAGGTTTTTACATTTTTTTCCTCATTTTCTTTTTCTCCCTATTCCTTGACAAGTACTTCGTCCTTTCGATATAATGAAACAGAGAACTCAAACGAACACATGGCTTTCGCATGAAAACGCCCCGCGGGATACTCCTGCGTGAGTACAGACTCGTATTCTTTCCATGGATACGGGCTTTTTTATGCGTTCAGTCTTACGAAAACAGAGGTGACAATTATGATGTATGATGTAATTATTGTCGGAGCCGGTCCTGGAGGAATCTTTTCTGCCTATGAACTGGTTCAGAAAAAACCGGGGTTGAAAATTGCTGTATTTGAGGCGGGTAATCCGTTAAGCAAACGCCACTGCCCCATCGACGGCGAAAAAGTAAAAACCTGTATCGGCTGCAAAACCTGCGCGATCATGAGCGGTTTCGGCGGTGCCGGTGCATTTTCCGATGGAAAATACAATATCACCAACGACTTCGGCGGAACTCTTTACGAGCATATCGGAAAAAAGACTGCCCTGGATCTGATGAAATACGTGGATGAGATCAATGTCTCCCACGGTGGCGAGAATACCCGTATGTTCTCCACAGCCGGAACAAAATTCAAAAAGCTGTGCATCCAGAACAAGCTGAAGCTGCTGGATGCTTCCGTCCGTCATCTGGGAACGGATATCAACTATGTCGTTCTGGAAAATCTGTACAACGAACTGAAAGAGCAGGTGGATTTCTTCTTCCTGACTCCTGTAACTTCTGTCGAATACAACGATTCCATGTACACCCTGAACTACGGCAAGGATGAGACCGCCACCTGTAAACAATGTATCATCTCCGTTGGACGAAGCGGCAGCAAATGGATGGAAACTGTCTGTAAAGATCTGCAGATCCCTACGAAGTCCAACCGTGTCGACCTGGGCGTTCGTGTGGAACTTCCGGCTGTTGTCTTCTCCCATCTGACCGATGAACTGTATGAGAGCAAGATCGTATACCGTACCGAGAAGTTCGAGGATAATGTCCGTACCTTCTGTATGAACCCGAACGGCATCGTGGTAAATGAAAATACAAACGGTATCATAACCGCAAACGGCCACAGCTACGAAGATCCGGCAAAATACACGGAAAATACCAACTTTGCCCTGCTGGTATCCAAACACTTCTCCGAGCCATTCAAGGACAGTAACGGATACGGCGAGAGTATCGCCCGTCTCTCCAACATGCTGGGCGGCGGTGTGATCGTACAGCGTTTCGGTGATCTGGTTCGCGGCCGACGCAGTACGGTCAGCCGTATCGAAGAAGGTCTGGTTCGCCCGACTCTGTCCGCTACTCCCGGAGATCTGAGTCTGGTTCTGCCAAAACGTATCCTGGATGGTATCATCGAGATGATCTATGCCCTGGATAAGATCGCACCGGGCACGGCAAATGACGATACTCTGCTGTACGGTGTCGAAGTGAAATTCTATAATATGGAAGTGGATATCGATGAGCATCTGGAAAGCCCCTACAAAGGTCTTTATATCATCGGCGACGGAAGCGGCGTTACCCACTCCCTGTCCCATGCATCTGCCAGCGGCGTGTATGTGGCAAGAAGAATCGCGGAAACTTTATAAACTATTGTTTATTCGCATGTAACTGTTCAGTACCTTCACAGTTACGAGCCAAAATGCATTTAAACGATAAAAACACGCTTTGCGAGTTTTTATCGTTATCGCGGCACTCCTCAAGGTTCCGTGCAAGCACGGACTTTGACTCGTTGCTCGCGTAAATCACCTTCGGTGATGGCATTTTGGCTTGTATGTCTCGGGATTTTGACATATTCATGTCAAAACACCTCGTGGGACAGTGACTACTATAGAATATGCAATTTTACGGAGGATAGAAATATGTATGGATTGACACCCAGGGAAGAACAGATTATGAATACCATATGGAACATGGATCATCCTTGTCTGATTTCGGAAATTTTAAAAGCATCGCCTGCTTTAAAAAGAAATACAGTAGCTCCCGCACTGGTTGTCCTTGAAAATAAAGGTTATCTGAAAGTTGATTCGATTGGGAAATCTTATACAAGAACCGGTAAAGCATATGTTGCTGCTATTTCAAAAGAAGCCTATAAAGAACAGCAGGCATTCTTAAATGCCATTTCTCAAAGCCGTGATACTGAAACAGGAGTTCTTGATTTTCTTACCGCCTATGTAAAATCAAAAAATATGAGTGCTGATTTTCCACAGCGAATCCGGGAAATTCTTGAACATTACTAATACCCCTTTGTTGTTTCACCGCGTATCAGACCACATGATCTGCTTTTCAAAAATAAAATATGAATTTTCATATACACCAGGTAATCTCTCGTTACCTGGTGTTTTATGTTTTCCGTAAAATCAAAATTGGTCCACCGGACCAGCTATTGATATGCAACGCAAGAACAAAGAATGTGCCAAGGCACATTCTCGCGTCTGCGGCGGTCGCTTGCAGCATCTACCTTATACACCGAAGTGCGCATCCTCGCGGAGCGTTTTTTGCTTTACAGGAACACAATTTCCTGTAAAACAAAAAACTGTCCGTAAACATTTCAGTCTACGGACAGTTTTCTATTATATAATTATACGTTTGGGTCTGTTGGATCCCAATCCTGACCTGCCGGAATCTTAATTGTTGCCGGTTTATCAAACAACATTGCTGCTGTGTCAGAAATTGTTACTGTGGTTCCAAGTGCACAATTATCATAGATCCATTTTGCATCTCTTACGCAGAGTCGCACACATCCATGAGATGCCGGCTGACCAAGCATATTATAGTTACCGGCACTCAGATTGTGACTGGTCATGTTAGAACCAGCTACAGAGTGGAATAATACACCACCTACGATTCTTGTACAATACTGACCATAAGATGGTCCCATCAGGGTATGCCAACGATATTTTGCAGGTGTTGTAAACGTACCTGTCGGTGTTGGTGTGCCTGGCAGTCCAACAGAACATGTAAATGTTTTTACCGGAATATCGTATTTTCCTGTTTCACTCTTTGCATATACCATTACCTGACATGCTACACGGTTTACAGTGATATAGTAGGAAGACTGACGTCCGATGACGCTGTCAAGATCCTGTACCATTGCTCCTGCAGCATTGAAATAATATTTGTAACCATTGATACGTTTCCAACCGGTTGCCATTGCTCCGTTCGATTCAAAATAATACCAGCTGCCTTTGATTCTCAGCCATCTGTTTGCAACTCTGTTTCCATTACTGTCTGCATAATACCAAGTATTTCCTACCTGCTGCCAGCCGGCTCCACCAGTACCTGCTGTTGTCCCAGCACTGCTTCCATATCCAGGAACCCATTTTCCATCAGCACCTACCCAATAAGAACCGATCCATGTATTGGTTGCCATTGCTCCGCTTCCTGTCACATAATAGTTGCCGATCCAGCGATTTGCTGCCATTGCTCCGCTTCCATCCATATAATACCAGTTGTTTCCTACTTTTACCCAACCAGTCTGCATTGTTCCGTCAGAATTACTGTAGTACCAGTTTCCACCAACTACATACCAACCGGTCGCCATTGCTCCACTTCCTGTCAGATAATACCAACCACTGGCTGTTTTAACCCAACCGGTCTGCATCGCTCCGCTTCCATTCATATAATACCAGGTATTTCCTACTTTTGCCCAACCGGTTGCCATAGAACCATCGGCATTCAGATAATACCAGCCGCTCGGACGACTCAGCCAGCCACTGTAAATAGAACCATTGGAATTCATCCAGTACCACTTACCACCGATCACATTCCATCCCGGATTGCCTACCATAGCTCCGCTTCCGTCGCTGTAGTACAGACCGCCGTTTGCATCACGGAAAAATCCGGTCTTCATAACACCGGTACTAGTTTCCATATAGTACCATTTGCCATTGATTACTCTCCAGCCTTTTGCCGGTGCTTCGTTTTCGTACCAGTACCAATTGCCATCAATCTTCTGCCAGCCATTACCAAGCACCTGTGTTGCAGTTCCCTTTGCCGCATCAAACATATACTCTTTTCCATTGACTGCCTGCTTTCCGGACTGTGCAACACCGTCTTTCAGGAAATATACTTTGTCATTGATGTTCTGCATACCGTTCTTTGTTTTGTCGGCAGTACCGTCATCTTTCAGATAAAGCCAGGTTTTATCTGCCACATTCTGCCAGCCGCTTTTAATTGTTCCCACACCTTTTGTGCTGTTGAACCAGATATCGCCGACATTTGCCCAGCCATTCACAGACTCGTCTACCGTACCGTCTGTTTTCAGAGCATACCAGGTTTTCTGGATATTCTGCCAGCCAGCTTTTTCTTTTGTATCCACTGCCCGACCATTTTCATCCAGATATCTCCACACAGTATTGTCTTTTACCCAGCTGCTCTTCTGGATATTTCCCAGGCCTTTTTCCGGTGTATCTCCATCTTTTGATGCATAGTATGTACCTGCCGCAACACTGTCTGCGGGTTTGCCAGATGCAAGATAGACATTAACTTTTCCTGTTGTTTCATCCGCTGCTGCATCCACAAATCCAGTACAGATATAACCTTTTGCATCTACATAATAGCAATATTCGCCCATTATATAAAAACCATTATGTCCGGTCACGACATTTCCATTCTGATCCTGCAACTGCCACTGACCATCCGCTGTTTTTTCAGATATTTTATAACTACTGATTTCTGTTCCTTCTTCATTCTGCTGTGCTTCCTGCGTCTGTGGAATACTCTGTGTGTTATCCGTAGCCGCATAGGTTGGAACAGACATCGATAAAGAAACTAAAACTCCCAGTCCAAATAAAAGACTTGCTCTCCTTTTCATTATCATTCTCCTCTCAAATGGGATCTTTTTCCTTATACCTGTCTTATTCTAGTACAATTACAGGGGCTTTTCAAGCCTAAAAAGCAGATATTCAGCAAATCGTAAGAAACAGATCACCTGCTTTCTTTATTAAGTCACTTATACTTATAAACTATAAGCAACACGCTACGCGAATTTCACAAGTTATCGCGGCAGTCGCTAAGGACTCGTGCAAGCACGGACTTTGGCTCGTTGCTCGCGTAAATCAAAATTGATTCACTGGATCAATTATTGATATGTAATATAACGAAAAACAGATCAGAAGACTTCTTCTGATCTGTTCGATGTATTTATCTTTTTGCATCTGCATCCGTAGGATCCCAGTTCTGACTTGCCGGAATCTTAATAGTCGGTGCTTTGTCAAACGGTGTGTACTCGGTATCCGAAATATCAACTCTTGTGTACAGACCACAATTATCATAGATCCATTTTGCATCTCGTACACAAAGACGTACACATCCATGGGATGCCGGCTGACCTAACATATTATAATTTCCAGCTGCCAGCGCATAAGTTGGATCCGGATTACTGCAGGCTACCGAATGGAACCAGTCACCATAATTATTAATCTGTGTTCCATATTTACCCCAAGACGGTCCCATCAACTCTACTGGATTCTGTTTCTTCAGGGTTGCATAGGTTCCTGCATGTGTTGGTGTTCCTGCTTTACCTACCGAGCAGGTAAATGTTTTTACCGGAATACAATAATTACCGGTTTCATTTGCCGCATATACAGTAACCTGACACTTAACTCTGTTTACGGTAATTCTGTAGCTGGACTGTTTCCCAATCAGCTTGTCTACATCCTGTACCATTTTTCCATCTGTGCCAAAGTAGAATTTATAACCATCTACATATTTCCATCCGGTTGTCATGGCACCGTCTGCGCCAAAGTAATACCAGCTTCCATTAATTCTCTTCCATGAATTTGTCAGTTTGCTTCCATCCGGTCTCTGATAGTACCAGGTATTTCCGGATTTCACCCAGTTGGCATTAACATCCGGGTCATAATTAGGAATCCATTTTCCATCTGCTCCAACCCAGTAAGAACCAACCCAGGTGTTCGTCAGCATCTCACCGTTTCCACCGACATAATAGTTACCGATCCAGCGATTGCTGTACATAGCACCACTTCCGCCAAAGTAATACCATTTGTTATTGATCAGATGCCAGCCGGCACCCACCATATCACCATTGCCTGGGTTCAGGTAATACCAGGTTCCTCCCAGATTGATCCAACCGGTTGCCATCGCTCCGCTTCCCGTCAGATAATACCAGGTTCCTCCACGATTCAGCCAGCCGGTCTGCATCGCTCCGCTTCCATTGGAATAATACCATACACCTTTCACCTGATACCAGCCGGTTTTCATAGCACCGTTTTCACCCATGTAGTACCAGGTTCCGCCAACATTGATCCAGCCGGTTGCCAGAGATCCGTTTCCATTTACCCAGTACCAGGTTCCATTCATCAGATACCAGCCGGTAGTACTTAACATTGCGCCGCTTCCATCACTGTAGAACAACTGTCCGGTTGCATCCTTATAGAATCCGGTGAGCATTCTTCCGTCTGCCGGATTCAGATAATACCACTTACCATTGATTACTCTCCAGCCGGTTGCCACCCTTCCGTTTTCGATCCAGTACCAGGAACCATTCATCTGCTGCCAATTATTTCCCAGCTGTCTTGCTGTTCCTGCCTGTACATCAAAATAATAGGCAACGCCGTTTACTGTCTGGAATCCGTTCTGTGGTACTCCTTCTGCATTCAAAAAATAGGTTTTTCCATTTATTCCTGTCTGCATACCGGTTTTCGAAGTATCTCTGCTTCCGTCAGCTTTCAGGAAGTACCAGTTTCCGTTGATCTGCTGCCAGTTCACTTTAGAAGTGTCTCTGCTTCCATCGTTTTTCAGCATATACCATCTGTTTTCAATCTGATACCAGCCTGCTTTCTGAATAGTTGCCACACCTTTGCCGGCTTTCATCCATACATTTTCAATCTGCACCCAGCCTGCTTTAGAAGTATCAATGGTTCCATCCTCTTTCAGATAATACCAGTCTTTTTCAGGCTGCTGCCATCCTGCTTTTTCTCCGGTATTTACCGCTTTTCCATCGGATCCCAGATAATGCCATGCACCGTTTTCATCTGCTTCCTGTGCCCAACAGTCTTTCAACATACTTCCAAGAGTATCTGCGGAAGGATCGTTTCCTTCTTTTGAAAAATAGTACAATCCCGGTTCGAGTTTATCAGCTGACGGATCTGTTGCTGAATCATCCACTTTGACGTATCCGGTCGACATATCTCTATCTTTATTAATATAGTATGTATTTCCATTATTGGTATAGACCGTGTCACGTGCATAGCCATCATTGTCCGGTGGAGTACTCTCACCCAGTTTTAACCGCCAAACATCGCCGTTCTCTGTTTCATATTTTTCCCATGTCGGTGTGACTTCTTTTTCTTTCCCATCAGCGTCCGCAGTTTTTTCTTCATCCTGTATCTGTGGAATCTGAGCTGCATCTGTCTCATTTTCTTTCGATGCTTCCTGCGCTTGTTCATTCTCGACAGAATCCTGTGTAACAGTAGTACCTGTTACATTTTCTGCTGCTACCGCCGGAACAGCCACCGAT
>OLRW01001518.1_pt1 | contig 14907 bp, 6 predicted proteins | sample 1672701 | NCBI WGS metagenome assembly OLRW01 (sample SAMEA3136715, study PRJEB25190) | human gut metagenome | biome: human gut; feature: human-associated habitat; material: faeces | place: Austria | collected 2013
ATAAGGGAAAGTCTGCTGGTTAACTCAAATTGAAGGAATTAAATGACTATCCCTATTTATTATAAAACCAAGACATTTCGCCTTGGTTAAAGCAGTCAGACCGCTTTCAAGACAAGAAAGAGGATATCATATTTCGCAAATATAGAATTTTCCTTTGAACATAACAAACAATCAATTAAATTTATTAACCAGCAAAATAGAAGAAACTCTATTTACAGGCTATCCTCCCTTCTAAGTATTATTTATACAAAGTAGAGAAATGCCTGCAAGTTCAAGATGTACCACAAGATTAAGACTTGATGTAATTTTTTCAAGTTGAGAGCCGAGCTATCCGCGTAATAGCTCGGCTTGTTTTTTAAAATGAGGGAAAAGATTATTTAGACAGATGGTATTTGTCCTTTATATGCTCGGCCACGTGTTCGACTTCTGGGAACAACGTTGATTTATCTATGCCGAGGGCTTCAAGCTGCTTCCTGATCTTCTGCTTCTGCGCTTTATTGATGATGTACATTTTGTATCTGAAGTTAAGCTGTGCAGGCTTGCTTTTATTGCCATTGATACCATAAAGGAAAAATGCCCCGGACTGCCGGATTATGCGAGGATTGTCAAACATAGGTTTCACGCAAAAGACTCTCTCGATATCCTTTGAGTCAATCACATTCTGAAAATGAGGTTTCTCGTACTTAATTTCATGCAGAAGATATTGGATTTCCTCTTCGGAGTTGAACTCCTTCCTATCCAGTTCTCTCAAATCTTCGATACTGAAATCTATTGGGCGTTTGGCGATATTAGAAACGACACTGACAGCATCGCTATCAAAATATTTAATATCTGACATTTGAACTTCGAATCGGAACAGTTTTCCGTCAACGGCATCATTCTCGCACGCAAAATACAGAGCTACCAAAGGATTTGTAGTAATATCCAAGAGGCGTGTCGGCAAGGAGTAATGCTGCATCTTGACCAACTTCTCAAAGGTAGATGTACACCCTTTGAAATCAGCCGGACTTTGAGCGATAATATCTCTGAAAATTCTATTTTCATTCTGGATTAAGAATTTCTCTCGATAGATGGAGGGAATCAATCCAAAACTCTTATCTGACTGTCCTCGATAAAAGATATGGTAATCCATATCGTCCTCTAATTCATCTTCAAGTTTCTCGAATAGAGTCCGGATGCTACCAATACTTGATGAATCACTCTCCGGTGTATAATTATATGCCTCGTATGAAATCTCCCACGGACGTTTCCCAAGAGTCTTGACTATTTTTTCTGACAACTCATTATATGATGCAAAGCTATCATAAGTATAGCCCAGTTTTTTACTTCTTAGATACGATGAAGTGTTGGAGTCCAAAGGAACATATCTTTCTGGATTAGCGTAGAACAGAACAATGCTGAGCTTTCCCTTTCCGACACTTTTAATGTTCAATGCCGTTTGAAAAAGTCGTTCATCTACTTTCCCTTCTTTTACCTGTCCGAACAATTTCCATAATACATTTATATCATTGTTGCCCCTGATTGTCTTCCATGGGAATAGATGCACTTTCATGGGATGGGTTGTCGGGATGCCTGATACATCTGTTGGTTCTGGACAACTAAAATTTAGCTTATGCCTTAAATCCTGCAAAATTTCGACCCTCCTTTCATCGGAGTGAAACTTGTTGAGATACGCCAAGAATGTGAACGGATCTATTTCTTGCAGTGTGATCTCTTTGCCTTTTTCTGTGCCATCGCGAAAACCGGTAATACCGATTTCTTTTAGCGTAGATATAAGTTCCGGCTGGCTATTCTGTTTTCCAAGTAGCCAGTCGGATAATTCTTTATAGAATGGTAGCCATGTAAAATCACAATTCATATTGTTTATTTATTATTTCAATTCGCACTTCAATAATGAAACACTATATTTATGCCTTAAATTGTATTTTTATTCCGTTACATTTAAAGCCTTGTTTTAATATGAATAGAATTGAGGATTTTGCACTGTCCTTCATATAGGTGCTTAAATCTAAATATTTGTCATATGCCGGTTCAAGTGAATAAAATAGGGATTCAGTTATTTGACTATAAAAGCTTGTATCCACCTGTGCTATTCCGTAAATAGCCTTCCTTTTATCTGGTATTGGTATAGAGATTGAGATTTCATATTCTTTGTCTGAAGAAAATCTTTTAAGACGTTTAAATATTCCTATCTTATCTGTATTTCGATAGTTTATAGAGACTAAAAGTTTCCATTCTCCCAAATCATGAAGATTAATATGTGATGCTAAAATAGCAATGTGTTGATTTAATTCAAAATATAATCTTCTAAGATCTACAATTTCATTTAATTGTGGTATTTCTGATGATATTAAAACTCTTATTTTAGCTACAATATTCATTTGACTACTTATTATATGATGGTAAATGATAACGATGGTCTCTTTCCCTATTATATGGTAAATTATGTCCTTCACTTCGCAATTGTCGAACCTTTGCGGCCTCTATTTCTTTCATGGCTCCTTTGGTAATATTTGTATGTGTAGATAATATTTGAAATGTTGCATTAGAAAAATTTGAGTCTTGTCGGACTTTTCGGGCACTTGTATAGGCTCGTCTATTACTATTATCCGTCATTACATCTTCTGCTTTACCAATGCCAACTTTTGCATACTCTCCTGTGCTATTATCATATACGAGATAAAGCACCCAATCCCCAACAGTATCATTACTGTTTTTGTGAAGCCCCAGAATATCACTCCACGCATTTGTGTCATCGACATACCCATATAGATTGAGTATTCCCCCAGCCAGTCCAATCGGATCTTGCGAGACATACATCCCCATCTTCGGCGAGTAATACCTAAACCTGTTGTACGCCAGTCCTGTCTCCCGGTCATAATACTGTCCCTGGAACAGGAACGGTACCATTCCCTTGTTGCCGGTCTCCTCGATGACGTTCCCGTCCATGTCGAGCACCCGGCTCCACACCTCGTTGCCCTCGGCATCGTATGCCTCCGTCGGCGTTCCGAGCTGGTCTGTCAGTATCGAGTAGGACCTGCCTTCCTTTATCATTGCCACCGGCACGAAGGAGTCCTCGTCGAAGAGCCATACCGTCATGTCGCGGTGTTCCGTGTCCGTGTTCCACCTGTCCTCCATGACGGAGTATTCCCTGCGCTGCTTCCACTGGTGCAGCGGCACGTTGCCGTTCCACACCCACCGCGTCACCGTCGTGCCGAAGCTCTTGGAGAGCCTGCGCCCGAGCGCGTCGTATGTGAACTCCACCTCCCTCTTGTCGGGCCGCACCACCTTTGCCAGAGAGCCGTCGGCGTTCCACCGGTATCTCCAGCGGTCCTTCTTGCCGTCAAGCCACCTTCCCGTGCCGAGGTAGCGTTCCGTCAGGTTCCCGTCCGCATCGTACTCGCAGTGCCATTCGCCGTCCTGCTCCAGCCGTCCGCCACCGAGGTAGCGGCGCAGCCTCATGTCCGGGTCGGGATACAGGTTTCCCGTCTGGTCGCTCTTTCTCCACCGCTCCCTGCCGTCGGGGTATTCCGCCCTTTCGAGCTGCCCCGTCGGGGTGTAGGAGTAGCGGGTCTCGCCACGCCTGCTGTCCTCCACGGACAACAGCCTGTCGGCGACGCCCCAGCGGTAACGGCGCATATGCCGTGTGCGCGAGTCCTTGCGTGTGCGGGCATCCACCAGCCGCCCGATGTCGTCATAGGCGAACGAGCGGACGACGCCTCCCGGAAGGATGCGTTCCACCTCGAAGCCCAGCGTGTCGTGGCGGTGTGCCGATTCCCACGAGCCCGCACCGTCGGCGTCGCTGCCGCCGGTGGCCGTGAAGCCCTCAAGCTCCCCGTAGGCGTTGCGGGTGTAGTGCAGCGAGGCCCCCGCCGTGCTGTCGAGCGTGAGTATCCTGCCGGTATGGTCGTAGGTGCGGAGTATGGTGTTGCCGTCGGCCGTTTCCCGTGTCGGAAGTCCCAGGGAGTTGTACGCGAACTCCACCGTGCTTTCCCCCCTCGATGCCTGCACCAGCCTGCCGGACAGCCCGTAGGCGTAGGTCTGGTCAGGGTCTCCTGCCGTGGGGTATGAGACGCGCGTCACGCGCGAGCAGGCGTCATAGCCGTATTCCCTTTCCGTCCCCGAAGGCAGCGTCTCCCTGACGACGCGTCCGCCCCTGTCACGCAGGTAATGACGGACGGCCCCGTCGAAGCCTTTCTCGGCGGTGACGTTTCCCACAGCGTCGAGGGCGAACTCGTAGCTCTGGAGCCTCTCGTTTGTCACACGGCGCAGGCGTTCCTCCCGGTCATAGCGGAAGTTCACCACGCCCCGGTGGTCGCGGCGCCTTGTCAGCTTCCACATGCCGGAGTAGCCGTACTCCACGTGTTGGACGTTGTCACGGTATTCCGTGAGGTTGTCTATCCCGTCGTAGGACAGGCGTATGTCGTTGCCGTCGAAGTCGAGCACGCGCACCACGCGGCCCACGGGGTCGTATTCCCTTTTCTGCACCGCACCCTTGGGGTTGGTGACGCTCACGCACCTGCCCAGCAGGTCGTAGCCGTACAGCGAGGTGTTCCCCCGGCTGTCGGAGGCTTCCGTGAGGTTATGGAAACGGTCATAGGCGAGCCTCGTCACCACGCCGTAGGGGTCTTTCACCGATGCCACCGCACCGTTGCGGTAGGTCATCCTCGTGACGGCACCTTCGGGGTTGGTGCGGCTCACCAGATTGCCGGAGCGGTCATAGCCGAACTCCCACGTGCCGCCGTCCGGCGTGGTAACGGATACGGGACGGTTGCGCAGGTTCCCCTTGGCAGGATACACGGCGGACACGCTGCCGCCGCACGGGTCGGAGCTGTCGGTGCAGTTCCCCCAGCGGTCATATTTGTACAGGGTACTGTTACCGAGCGGGTCCGTCTGTGCGAGTAGCCGGCGGCTGTCGTCGTAACGCCACAGGTGTTCCCCGCCGTTGGCATCGACCTTCTTCCACACAAGGCCGCCGCGGTGGTGGTACACCGTCAGCTCCCCGTGGCTGTCGAGCACCTCGGTCACTCCCTCCCGGAACGTGAGCCTGTGGTCGTATATGCCGCCGTCGCCCCACGTGTGTACGCAGCGCGAACCCACGCCCGTACCGTCGTACTCGAAGTACCACGCAAGGCCGTTGCGCCATGTCTCCTTCACGATGAGCCTTCCGGCATATTCGTATGTCATCACGTCGCCCGCCGCGTTGCGCTGGAGGGTCATGTTGCCGTCGGCGTCGTACTCGTAGGAGGCGAGGGTAATTTCTTTCTCCGGATCTTCCGGATGCGGGCCGCATATTTCAAGGATGCGTCCGCTTCTCGTGTCGTGCTCCACCCTCAGGCGGCGGCCCGCGCTGTCGGTGATGGAGCGCAGCAGGCCCTCTTTCGTGTAGTCGAAGCGGACGCCCAGGCCGTTGCGGTCGGTCACGCTCTCAAGCAGGCGCACGGAATCGTACTCCTTGCGCGTGAAGCGGTAGTAGAGGTCCTCGGCCATGTCCCACACGCAGTAGCCGCCGTCCTGTTCCAGACGGGCCTCCTTGCGCTCGGAGAGGATGAACGAGGGTTCCTCCGATGTAGGCAGGGGGAAGGCTACCGGGATGCCGTCACTCATGCGGAGCGTCAGCGTGCCCTCTTCCGTGTCCGCGACGACGCCCATGTCGTAGGCGTGGTGCCACCCGTTGCCCAGAGGGCCCCGGTAGTCGCTGCGGCTGTACCACGTGCGCTCCCATGACAGGGGCACCGGGCCGTCGAGCCAGAAGTCCTCCTCGTCGGTGAAGAACGTGCCGCTGGCCACGTCCACCGGGTGGCCCGTGACCGTACAGATGGCCTTGTGGAGCATGTTCTTCAGGGATTTGCTCTTTATATTGTCGTTGACCATGCCGTGCAGCCTGTCCGCCAGCTTCCTGGTCTTTTTCTTGTAGAAACGCCCGAACGCCCCCGTGCACTTGCGGGCGAGTGCCGCCATGGGGTTGAGGGGGACGGGAACCGGGCTGGTGAGTATCTGTCTGGCGGGAGGTATCGGGTTGATGACACCCGTGGGCAGGAACATGCCCGGAACCTTGTGCACGCTCGGTATGCCCACGTCGTTGCAGTCAAGGTGCAGGTGCGCGCCGCCGCCCGAGAAGGGCATCCCGTCGGCAAGTACCGTCAGGCTGCCCATGAAGGCGTGGCCGTTGTTCTTGGGTATCGCCGCTGAAGGGGCCGCCCAGCCTGCGCCCATGGGGATGTGCGGGATGCTCCGCGTGGGTGTGGATGCGACCGCGCGGGGGATGAAGCCGCCTATCTTGACGGTGGCGCCCAGCATCCCGACGGCCATCGTCAGCACGGTGTGGCCCACCTCGGCGAGCTTCGCGCTGTCGGCGTCGCCCGTCTGTTCCGCTGTCGGTGGCGGGGGGATGAACGAGGAGACCGCCGCCGCGATGAAGTCCTGCGGACGGAGGAGGACCCCGACATAAGGGTGAGGCATGGGCACGACGGGGGACGGGGGTATCGTCACGAGGTGGATATCCACGCCGATGACAGGGTCGAGCTGCTTGGAGATAGGCAGGCAGGCCATGCCCTTCATGCCCATGGCACCCAGTACGGGGAGCATCGCGGCTTCGCTCAGGCCGTCGGCAAGGCCGCCGATGGCGGCTGCCGCCTTGACACCCGTGTCGAGGGCATTGACGGACGGTGACACACCGGCCTCGGAGTTCGCCTTGACGCCTTCCGAGATACCCTTGACCTGCGCGCCTACGCCGGTCTTTAGGTTAGCACTTACGCTGTCGAAATAGCCTGTGTCCGCCATAATAACCACCTAATCCATATTAAATAGTAAGTATGTTTTTTATTCCCAAATACAACTTCTCAATATTTGCTTTATCAATATATTTAGATTCGTAATTGTGAATAGCAGATAGCATTGATTCAATGATTATTTGTTCCTTCTCTCTATTAGTAGAATTAGAAAAAGTAGCAAATGAAACATTAATTTCAAGTTCAATACGCTGATATCTTTTTATATATTTATTTTTTATCATTGTATCAAAATTATCAAGAATATAAAAATAAAAACTCAATTCTTCTATTCCTACTATTGCAGGAATTGCATCATCTGATTTTAAGATTGCGTCGATATGATTTCGAGCAATTCTAAAATCTTCATATATAGATGATTCGATTTCTCCTCCGATAAATATTCTCATTAATAGTCACTTTTGTTTAATGAAGGTCTCATACCTCCATGGGTTTCTTTATATTTTATTATTTTCTCATGTTGCCACGTATGCATACGACGTTTTGAACCTTGTGTCTCTTTTACATAGTCCACATTATGATCATCTAAATATTTTTTAGTATATCTACGTTGCTTACCTTTCCCAAATTTGCGTTCACCACGAGTTGTCTCTCCATATTTACGGATTTCGCCAGTCGTACGATCCCTTAAAGTATATCCTTCGGCTCGTTGTAAACCTTTTGTATTTCCATGCTTTTTATAGGTTTTTCCTAAGCCGAATATATCAATCCACGTATTGGTGTCATCAACATATCCATACAGATTTAGTATTCCACCTTCAAGTCCAATCGGATCTTGCGAGACATACATTCCCATCTTCGGCGAGTAGTACCTGAAACGATTATAGCTTAATTCTATAGCCTTGTCGTACTCTTGTCCCTGGGAACCAAAATTACAAAAACGTTCACCAATGCTCCTTAATTTTCGTTCCTTTTATTGTAAAACCGATTTTAAATAAATTATCTAAAGCAAAAATTATAGCAGCTTCTATATAATCTTGTATATTGTCAAACTTACTATAGTCAAAATTAATAATATAATTATGTTTTTCAATATCTTTATAAATGGGTTGATATGAAGTGCATTTTTTATCAATGCCCCATACGATTTGCTCTTTTGTTGGAATGGGTATGTCTATTGATATATATTTTTCCAAATCTTTCGTATAGGTAATTCCTTTTTTACTTATTAATATAGAACTTAGATACGAGGCACTTGAATATATAACATTAATAAAAACAACCCAATTTCCCAATAAATCGTTATCAATAAATTTAGTTTTTTGGGTTAGATAAGCCTCCGCTTTTGGATTCTCAATATTAAAATCTGTGTTCATTAATTGTGAACTATATACTATTTTAAATTTCATAATTAACTATTTCTTTGATAAGATTTCTTTTTTTCCCTATTTAAGGGAAGTCGTTCTCCTTTATTTCTTCTCTTTCTTACTTCTTTTGCTTCTGCTCCAATTGCTTTTCGAGTAGAAGTATATCCCAAATCTCTATATTCTTCTGCAAAGGCATTTGGGTATTGTCTTTTTGCAGCCCTTTCACTATTATGCATCCTTCTGTTCTTGTTACTTAAGGTAGGCATTACATCGTCTGATTTAGCTTTTCCTATCTTTAATACTTTTGTTTTGGTTGCGTCTTCATAAATAATGTAAAGTTTGAAATTTGCTTTTGCTGTAAGGGAATTCAAGTGAGCAAGTCCAAAAGGATCAATTAATTGATTACTATCACTTACATACGCATAAAAATTAGGTTCTCCGCTTGCTAATCCAATTGGGTCCTGTGAAACATACATACCCATCTTCGGCGAGTAGTACCTGAACCTGTTGTACGCCAGCCCTGTCTCCCGGTCATAATACTGTCCCTGGAACAGGAACGGTACCATCCCCTTGTTGCCCGTCTCCTCGATGACGTTCCCGTCCATGTCAAGCACGCGGCTCCACACCTCGTTTCCTTCGGTGTCGTATGCCTCCGTCGGTGTTCCGAGCTGGTCGGTCAGTATCGAGTAGGACCTGCCTTCCTTGAGCATTGCCACCGGCACGAAGGAGTCCTCGTCGAAGAGCCATACCGTCATGTCTCGGCGTTCCGTGTCCGTATTCCACCTGTCCTCCACGACGGAGTATTCCCTATGCTGCTTCCACTGGTGCAGCGGCACGTTGCCGTTCCACACCCACCGCGTCACCGTCGTGCCGAAGCTCTTGGAGAGCCTGCGCCCGAGCGCGTCGTATGTGAACTCCACCTCCCTCTTGTCGGGCCGCACCACCTTTGCCAGAGAGCCGTCGGCGTTCCACCGGTATCTCCAGCGGTCCTTCTTGCCGTCAAGCCACCTTCCCGTGCCGAGGTAGCGTTCCGTCAGGTTCCCGTCCGCATCGTACTCGCAGTGCCATTCGCCGTCCTGCTCCAGCCGTCCGCCACCGAGGTAGCGGCGCAGCCTCATGTCCGGGTCGGGATACAGGTTTCCCGTCTGGTCGCTCTTTCTCCACCGCTCCCTGCCGTCGGGGTATTCCGCCCTTTCGAGCTGCCCCGTCGGGGTGTAGGAGTAGCGGGTCTCGCCACGCCTGCTGTCCTCCACGGACAACAGCCTGTCGGCGACGCCCCAGCGGTAACGGCGCATATGCCGTGTGCGCGAGTCCTTGCGTGTGCGGGCATCCACCAGCCGCCCGATGTCGTCATAGGCGAACGAGCGGACGACGCCTCCCGGAAGGATGCGTTCCACCTCGAAGCCCAGCGTGTCGTGGCGGTGTGCCGATTCCCACGAGCCCGCACCGTCGGCGTCGCTGCCGCCGGTGGCCGTGAAGCCCTCAAGCTCCCCGTAGGCGTTGCGGGTGTAGTGCAGCGAGGCCCCCGCCGTGCTGTCGAGCGTGAGTATCCTGCCGGTATGGTCGTAGGTGCGGAGTATGGTGTTGCCGTCGGCCGTTTCCCGTGTCGGAAGTCCCAGGGAGTTGTACGCGAACTCCACCGTGCTTTCCCCCCTCGATGCCTGCACCAGCCTGCCGGACAGCCCGTAGGCGTAGGTCTGGTCAGGGTCTCCTGCCGTGGGGTATGAGACGCGCGTCACGCGCGAGCAGGCGTCATAGCCGTATTCCCTTTCCGTCCCCGAAGGCAGCGTCTCCCTGACGACGCGTCCGCCCCTGTCACGCAGGTAATGACGGACGGCCCCGTCGAAGCCTTTCTCGGCGGTGACGTTTCCCACAGCGTCGAGGGCGAACTCGTAGCTCTGGAGCCTCTCGTTTGTCACACGGCGCAGGCGTTCCTCCCGGTCATAGCGGAAGTTCACCACGCCCCGGTGGTCGCGGCGCCTTGTCAGCTTCCACATGCCGGAGTAGCCGTACTCCACGTGTTGGACGTTGTCACGGTATTCCGTGAGGTTGTCTATCCCGTCGTAGGACAGGCGTATGTCGTTGCCGTCGAAGTCGAGCACGCGCACCACGCGGCCCACGGGGTCGTATTCCCTTTTCTGCACCGCACCCTTGGGGTTGGTGACGCTCACGCACCTGCCCAGCAGGTCGTAGCCGTACAGCGAGGTGTTCCCCCGGCTGTCGGAGGCTTCCGTGAGGTTATGGAAACGGTCATAGGCGAGCCTCGTCACCACGCCGTAGGGGTCTTTCACCGATGCCACCGCACCGTTGCGGTAGGTCATCCTCGTGACGGCACCTTCGGGGTTGGTGCGGCTCACCAGATTGCCGGAGCGGTCATAGCCGAACTCCCACGTGCCGCCGTCCGGCGTGGTAACGGATACGGGACGGTTGCGCAGGTTCCCCTTGGCAGGATACACGGCGGACACGCTGCCGCCGCACGGGTCGGAGCTGTCGGTGCAGTTCCCCCAGCGGTCATATTTGTACAGGGTACTGTTACCGAGCGGGTCCGTCTGTGCGAGTAGCCGGCGGCTGTCGTCGTAACGCCACAGGTGTTCCCCGCCGTTGGCATCGACCTTCTTCCACACAAGGCCGCCGCGGTGGTGGTACACCGTCAGCTCCCCGTGGCTGTCGAGCACCTCGGTCACTCCCTCCCGGAACGTGAGCCTGTGGTCGTATATGCCGCCGTCGCCCCACGTGTGTACGCAGCGCGAACCCACGCCCGTACCGTCGTACTCGAAGTACCACGCAAGGCCGTTGCGCCATGTCTCCTTCACGATGAGCCTTCCGGCATATTCGTATGTCATCACGTCGCCCGCCGCGTTGCGCTGGAGGGTCATGTTGCCGTCGGCGTCGTACTCGTAGGAGGCGAGGGTAATTTCTTTCTCCGGATCTTCCGGATGCGGGCCGCATATTTCAAGGATGCGTCCGCTTCTCGTGTCGTGCTCCACCCTCAGGCGGCGGCCCGCGCTGTCGGTGATGGAGCGCAGCAGGCCCTCTTTCGTGTAGTCGAAGCGGACGCCCAGGCCGTTGCGGTCGGTCACGCTCTCAAGCAGGCGCACGGAATCGTACTCCTTGCGCGTGAAGCGGTAGTAGAGGTCCTCGGCCATGTCCCACACGCAGTAGCCGCCGTCCTGTTCCAGACGGGCCTCCTTGCGCTCGGAGAGGATGAACGAGGGTTCCTCCGATGTAGGCAGGGGGAAGGCTACCGGGATGCCGTCACTCATGCGGAGCGTCAGCGTGCCCTCTTCCGTGTCCGCGACGACGCCCATGTCGTAGGCGTGGTGCCACCCGTTGCCCAGAGGGCCCCGGTAGTCGCTGCGGCTGTACCACGTGCGCTCCCATGACAGGGGCACCGGGCCGTCGAGCCAGAAGTCCTCCTCGTCGGTGAAGAACGTGCCGCTGGCCACGTCCACCGGGTGGCCCGTGACCGTACAGATGGCCTTGTGGAGCATGTTCTTCAGGGATTTGCTCTTTATATTGTCGTTGACCATGCCGTGCAGCCTGTCCGCCAGCTTCCTGGTCTTTTTCTTGTAGAAACGCCCGAACGCCCCCGTGCACTTGCGGGCGAGTGCCGCCATGGGGTTGAGGGGGACGGGAACCGGGCTGGTGAGTATCTGTCTGGCGGGAGGTATCGGGTTGATGACACCCGTGGGCAGGAACATGCCCGGAACCTTGTGCACGCTCGGTATGCCCACGTCGTTGCAGTCAAGGTGCAGGTGCGCGCCGCCGCCCGAGAAGGGCATCCCGTCGGCAAGTACCGTCAGGCTGCCCATGAAGGCGTGGCCGTTGTTCTTGGGTATCGCCGCTGAAGGGGCCGCCCAGCCTGCGCCCATGGGGATGTGCGGGATGCTCCGCGTGGGTGTGGATGCGACCGCGCGGGGGATGAAGCCGCCTATCTTGACGGTGGCGCCCAGCATCCCGACGGCCATCGTCAGCACGGTGTGGCCCACCTCGGCGAGCTTCGCGCTGTCGGCGTCGCCCGTCTGTTCCGCTGTCGGTGGCGGGGGGATGAACGAGGAGACCGCCGCCGCGATGAAGTCCTGCGGACGGAGGAGGACCCCGACATAAGGGTGAGGCATGGGCACGACGGGGGACGGGGGTATCGTCACGAGGTGGATATCCACGCCGATGACAGGGTCGAGCTGCTTGGAGATAGGCAGGCAGGCCATGCCCTTCATGCCCATGGCACCCAGTACGGGGAGCATCGCGGCTTCGCTCAGGCCGTCGGCAAGGCCGCCGATGGCGGCTGCCGCCTTGACACCCGTGTCGAGGGCATTGACGGACGGTGACACACCGGCCTCGGAGTTCGCCTTGACGCCTTCCGAGATACCCTTGACCTGCGCGCCTACGCCGGTCTTTAGGTTAGCACTCACGCTGTCGAAATAGCCTGTGTCCGCCATAACTGTCAGTTTTTATCGTTATTTAACTCGAAAATACAAATAGGCAGATGCAACAATGGCAATCACAATAATTACACCGAGCCAAAATCGGAATCCGGTTGGACCCAATAAGTCAAGAAAGAAATTTCCTCCCCAACTTCCGGGTCTGGCGTATGTCCATTTCCAGTCGAATATCAGTCCGACAAGCCAAACCAATAGCAGAAAGATTACTACTAAGTACCCCACTTTAGGGTTCGCATAGGCATATTCGGTTGCATTAGTGAATAGCCTTTCAAGATTTCGCAATATGTTGTTCAGCCATTCCATTGTATTTTCCTAAATTTCTTTTATACTCATACAAATAATTCTCCCAGTTATCTCCTAACACTTTGGTCAGAACTTCATTTATTTCATCGTCACTGACCAGCTTGGAGCGTGCCGAACTGTTTAACAGGCTTAATAACAGGAGAGGATAAGAGGAGTTTTTTATCAGGTCTATGGAAAGTTTGTCTGAAAGTCTGAAACCTTCCACATAACATTCCGCAGCTAACGATTTCTCATAATTATTTTCCCGGCACCAACCACACAGCCTCAATGCTTCACTTTGCATTAGGTAATCGTTGCATCTGGAGTATGCTTCAGCACCGCGATAGTACGTCTCTGCCGCTTCTTTCCAAAGCGACTCCCGTACATAGATGGAGGCTTTCCCCAATAAGGTGTTTCCGAGCAATCGGCAAGCTAAAGAGGGATCTAATTTTTCTTCCCCGATTTCAGCAGCTTCTACGGCTTTGTCGGCAAAGTACATGGCCGTCTTGTAGTCCTTACGGGAAATCTGGTCTGTATATAGAATTGTATATACGGTTACAAATTGACTGATCCAGTTAATGTCTTTCTTCACATTTTCGAGAGCGATATCGAGGCATTTCTTCGCAAATTCCTCTGTTTGCGCTGCGTTCCCTTTTTTCACACTGTTCATCAGTTTGATTAATGCCAGCCTGAAATTCGAGGCTGCCGGGTCGCTCTTATCTTCATTCGTCGCTTGTTCCGCGAGTTGCTCCATTGCACCGTCTAAATCTATTGGTGGATAAATAGACACCGCGTCATTGGAGTGTTTGGCCATTAGTTTACCAAACTGTTCATAGTCTTTTATGTCGGATATCCCCCATACCATTTGCTTGTGGAATGGCAGAGCAAGAGCCTTTTCAAACCATTCACGACATCCGTCATAGTCGTATGTGTTCTTTAGGTTAAAGACAAAACTGCATTTCATATCAGTCCCTTTTACAAGGGATTCTGTCAGCTTGTTGAAGTTGGCAACTGCGACGGAGGCATCGTTTTCCGCTTCTTCCGACTTATAATCAGCTATCCAATCAACACGCTCAAAGACAATATCTTCGGGTTTCTTTGAGTTATTCCAGTATTCTACTTGTTGTGCAATATACCCTACAACATCTTTTGAGAAATCGGTTCTGGAACTGAACGGAAGTTCTATGAGGAACACCATATCTTCCTCTTCGCTATCAAGGGCAAGCATATAGTCATAGAAAGCATCAAGCATACTTTCGTCTCCCGGATTGATGACGATACGGATCAACTTGACTGGTTTCCTGACTGCATCTTCCCATTGGTAGAGCATCTTGTCTGCTATTTGTTGTATGGCGTTGCTCATATGTTGTTAATTCAATTTGACAATAGTTCCGGCTACGGCTGTGGTTCCGGAAGAATCTATCGTAGCCTTTGTTGTACCGCTGACCGTGGCACTGCTGCTGCCGGTTGCTGTAAAATCAGTACTGGAGATATTATAATTGCTGCCTGCTGTACAATCAATATTTTCTGCCGATTGCGCAATATTGGCACCCGCGGACTCTGTTATGTCCTTTTCCGCATTAGATGATATATTGCCTTCGCTATCAATCATTATTTTGTTTTCTCCAACACATAAGGTGATGCTTTTAGAGGCAGATATTGTGATATTTCCTTCTCCGTCTGCCGTATAGCTGTTGCCTTCCTTATCTTTCATCATAACGCTTCCTTTTTCATCATCAAGCGTTATGGTACAACCGCTGCGGGTAGTCAGGCTTTTTGTTTTGTTTGAACTGCCGCCACCGGTGCCTGACTTTCCATGGAATAAGCTGCCAAGTACAAACGGACGGTTCGGGTCATCATATCTGAATGCCACCATGACTTGGTCTCCCTTTTCGGGTATGAATACAAATCCTCTGTTTGTGGCCACTTTGTCGCTTGTACCTGCGTCAGGAGTGAGCACCCGTATCCACGAGGTTTGCATCGGACCGGTCTGCCAGTTCATCTTGACTTGGACGCGGCCTAACTTTTTCGGGTCTTCGTTGCTGACAACCACGGCCTGCTGTGTATGAGCGACAGGCAGAGGTA
>OLRW01001521.1_pt1 | contig 14897 bp, 10 predicted proteins | sample 1672701 | NCBI WGS metagenome assembly OLRW01 (sample SAMEA3136715, study PRJEB25190) | human gut metagenome | biome: human gut; feature: human-associated habitat; material: faeces | place: Austria | collected 2013
GCCGGACCGTTTTCTTCATAAAGTTCCATTTCAAAAAGTGTCAGAAGTATACAAACAGTGCCATATTCTGGTAAAATCAAGCATACTGGAGAGCTTTTCCTATCCTCCGCTTGAGATGATGGCAACCGGAGGTCTTGTAGTTGTCCGTCCAAATGGTGGAAATAAAGAATATTTAAGAGATGGGGAAAACTGTCTGTTATATGAGCCTGAAAATATTTCTGAGGCAGTGGAAAAGATTATGGAACTGGCAGAAAATGAGACACTTCGGAAACATCTGACAGAGGGCGGACTTAAGACTGCAAGGCAAAGAGAATGGGAAACTGTAAAACAGCAGATTTTAAATCTGTATCTGGAAGCAGGAGAATAAAATGATGAAAGCAAAAAACTTAATAAAACGAGTAACGATTGGCATTTTGGCAGTTGTGCTTAGCACTTCTGTTGTGTGGGCGGACGATAATCCAGGGCTGATTCAAAGGGCAAAAGATGCCTGTAAAAATGCAACCTATGATATCCCGACAGTGACAAATGACATTGACGGCTGGCCACAAGGACCGGCAATTATGTGTGATTCAGCTGTTGTGATGGAAGCTGAAAGTGGAGAAGTGCTTTATAATAAAGCAATGGATGAACGCCGTTATCCGGCAAGTACGACAAAGATTATGACGGCACTGGTCGCATTGGAACATTCTAATCTGACTGATACGGTCACCTTTACAGCAGAAGGTTTAAAAGAAGCTGTTCCTGGAAACAGTTATGTGACTCCGGTCATTCAGGAAGGTGAGATACTCACCATGGAACAATGTCTGTATGCGATTATGCTTGTCTCAGGAAATGAAGTTTCGACACAGGTGGCAATGCAGGTTGGCGGAAGCGTAGAAGGCTTTGTGGAAATGATGAATGAGAAAGCCCAGGAAATCGGATGTAAAGATACACATTTTGTCAATGCGAACGGACTTCATGATGAAAACCATTATACAACCGCGCACGATTTGGCGATGATTGCACAGGAAGCTTACAAAAACGAAGAATTTCGCAAAATTGTAGGAAGTCGTTATTATACGATTCCGGCAACGAATAAGACTGCCGAGGAGCGTGTACTTGCAAACCATCATGCGTTGCTTGGAGAGGGTGACTGGCATTATGACGGCTGTCTTGGAGGAAAGACCGGTTATACCGACACCGCTTTAAATACGTTAGTCACTTATTTTGAAAAAGACGGAACCGTTTATATTTGTGTTGTTTTACATTACAAAGGCACAGAAGTTTTTACCGATACAGTTATGCTTGCAGAATATACCAAAGAATTCGAAAAACTGCAGGTATCACAAAAAAAATATACACTCTCAGGCGGAACCGCAGTTGTGCCAAAAGGAACAACAACGGATGCGCTTGAGATACAGAGTACACAAAACGAAGATGGAAACGAACAGGAAACCTTTTTATTTAATGGATATGAAGTCGGTCAGGCAGTTGTAGATAAGAAAGCTTATGAGGCGGATAAAAAAGCTGAAGAAGCACAGAAGGAAGAAGAGTCAAAAGAAGAGCAGAGCCAGAATAACGAGGCACAAAGCGGTTCTTTTAGTACATTTGAAATTGCAGTGGTTGTGCTTGTAGGTCTGATTGGACTTGGACTGATTTTAATCGTGATTTCTGTGATAAAAAAGAAAAAAAAGAAATGATAAGCAGGTGAGAAGATGGCAAAAGGAAAAATTGAATGGGGCAGAATGTTAGGGAAACTTTCTCCTTATACCATTCTAAAAGGGCTTCGCTATATGAAGCATTATGGTCCGAAAGAATTCTGGATTCGGCTTCATGAAAGATTTGAACCCGAAGAAGTCCCTTATGGTCCATGGTATGAGGAATATAAGGTGAAACCGGAAGAACTGGAAAAACAGAAAAAGAAAAAATGGAATTACGAACCGAAAATCAGTGTAGTTGTTCCTGCTTATAAGACACCGGAGAAATTTTTAAGAGAGATGATAGATTCTCTGCTTGCGCAAAGCTATGTAAACTGGGAGCTTTGTATTGCAAATGCAAGTCCAGATGAAGCAGGGATGAGCCAGATTTTGGAAGAATACTGCAAAAAAGATGCCAGAATCTGTGTCAAACCGCTTCTTAACAATGCAGGAATTGCAGAAAACACCAATGAAGCATTGAAGATGGCAACAGGAGATTTTATCGGTTTGTTAGATCATGATGACCTGCTTGCACCAAATGCACTGTATGAAGTTGCAAAAGCATTAGAGAGTCATCCGAAGACTGATGTGATTTATACGGATGAGGATAAGGTAAGAGCAGATTTATCGGAACATTTCCAGCCGAATTTAAAACCGGATTTTAACCTTGATTTGCTTCGTTCTAATAATTATATTTGCCATTTCTTTGTGGCGCGCCGGACAATTGTGGAAACAATTGGTGGATTCAGGAAAGAATATGACGGAGCACAGGATTATGATTTTATTTTCCGCTGTTGTGAAAGTGCGAAAGAGATTTATCATGTGCCGGAAATCTTATATCACTGGAGAACGCATCAGGCATCGACAGCAGACAATCCGGCAAGTAAGATGTATGCGTTTGAAGCCGGAAAACGTGCAATTGAAGGTAATTTAGAAAGATGTCATTTAAAAGCAGAAGTCAGTCATACCAAAGACCTTGGTTTTTACCGTGTTAAATACGAGGTGGAAGGTACACCGCTTATCTCGATTATTATTCCAAATAAGGATGAAAGAGAGTCCTTAAAAAAATGCATTGATTCGATAGAGAAAAAATCGACTTATGAAAATTATGAAATTTTAATTGTAGAAAACAACAGTACTTCAAAAGAAATCTTTGAGTACTATAAAGAATTAAGTGATAATCCTAAAATTCGCCTGTTAAAATGGAAAGAGGGATTTAACTATTCTGCAATTAATAACTTTGCGGCAAAGAAGGCAAAAGGTGAGTATCTTTTGTTCTTAAATAACGATATGAAAGTGATTGCATCGGACTGGATGGAAGAACTGCTTGGACACTGTCAGAGAGAAGGAACAGGGGCAGTTGGGGCAAGACTCTATTATCCAAACGAGACGATTCAGCATGCCGGCACGATTATCGGAATTGGCGGAATTGCCGGTCATATGTTTGTTGATATGCCGGGAGAACGTACCGGATATATGCATAAGGCAGCGATTCAGCAGGATTTAAGTGCAGTGACAGCAGCCTGTATGATGGTAAAGAGAAGTGTATTTGAAGCAGTAAACGGATTTGAAGAGAAACTTTCAGTTGCCTTTAATGATGTGGATTTGTGTCTCAGAATTCGTGCACAGGGCGAATTAATCGTATATGACCCTTACGTGGAACTGTATCATTATGAATCAAAAAGCAGGGGAACAGAGGACAGTAAAGAAAAAGTCAGAAGATTTCAGGAAGAAATTGAGTTTATGCGCTGTCGCTGGGAGAAACTGTTAAAAGCCGGAGACCCGTATTACAATAAGCATTTTTCACTGACAAAGTGGAATTATTCTTTAAAGCCATTTGAGTAAGGGGAACAGGTATGCAGGATGTATCAGTGATTATTCCGAATTTTAACGGAAAAAAGTATTTAAAAGAGTGCCTGGACTCGTTAAGAAAACAGGATTATTTGTATTTTGAAGTGATTTTGGTCGATAATGGCTCAGAAGATGGAAGTGTGGAGTGGACAAAGGAAAATTATCCGGAGGTACATGTGATTGCGCTCAAAGAAAATACCGGTTTTTGTGGCGGAGTCAATGCAGGAATCCGTGAGTCAAAATCAGAATATGTATTGTTATTAAATAATGATACGATTGTATTTCCGGAATTTATTACAGAGCTGGTTCATGCAATCGAACAGGCACCGGATATCTTTTCGTGTCAGGCGAAAATGCTTCAGATTCAGGATGAGAGTAAGATGGATGACGCAGGAAATTTTTACTGCGCACTTGGATGGGCATTTGCCGATGGAAAGGGAAAACCGGAGTCAGAGTACAATAAGACCAGAGAAATTTTTGCTTCCTGTGCGGGAGCTGCGATTTATCGTAAAGAAATTTTAGATGAAATTGGCTATTTTGATGAGGAACATTTTGCCTATCTTGAGGATGTTGATATCGGATATCGTGCTAAACTGCATGGATATCGAAATCTGTTTTGTCCGACTGCGAGAGTACTGCATGTTGGAAGCGGAACAAGTGGCTCGAGATATAATTTATTTAAAATCCGATATTCTTCAAGAAACAATCTGTATTTGATTTATAAAAATATGCCTCTTTGGCAGATTATTTTAAATTTCCCGCTTTTGTTTGTGGGATTTACAATAAAAACAGTCTTTTTTGCAAGCAAAGGTTTTGGAAAAGATTACATCAAAGGAATGTGGAATGGAATTGTAATCTCGAAAGAGAACAAGGAAAAGAAAGTAAGAAATGTAGCACATCAGAGGGAACGGTGTTGGAAGATACAGCTGGAATTATATAAAAACATAGGAAAACGCTTTCGTTCTGAAAAGAGAAAGTAAGATACTTTCGAAATTTTACAGAAAGATTTCGAAAGTACATAATAGACATAGAAAGAAGTATAGAGAGGAAACAATGAAGATACAGGTAGGAAAAAAAGAGCTTTCCGAGAAGCAGAAAAAAATTTTAAGAAAAGTAAAAGTGATTTTGCAATATGTTTTTATCTTCCTGTCGCTGTTAATTGCAACAACGGTTGCCTGGGTATTTCGCACCTGGAAGGGCCTTACAATGGAAGAGGTGGTATTCCACATTCAGGCACCGACAACAGGAACAGATTCGGGAATTATTTCGAGTTTTATTCTAACGTGCCCTTTGATTTCGATTGTGTTAACGTTAGTAATTTTATTGCTACATAAAAGACTGGGAAAAATAAAAGATATTGCGGTTTTGGGTTTAATGGTGGCATTTCTTGCAGTAGCAGCATTTTCTGTTGGTTATATGTGGAATCGGCTTGACATTACCGCTTATGCAAAAAATCAGACAACAGAATCTACGTTTATCGAGGATAATTATGCAGACCCAAAAGAAGTAGAGCTGACTTTTCCGGAGAAAAAACGAAATTTGATTTATATTTATCTGGAATCGATGGAAGATACTTATGCAGATAAAAAAAGCGGAGGTGCATTTGAAAAGAGCCGGATTCCGGAACTGGCAAAATTATCACTTGAAAATGAAAATTTTTCCGGAAATAGCACAGCCTTAAATGGTGGAATCCCAATGTACGGGGCAACCTGGACTATGGGGGCATTATTCGCACAAACTTCTGGTTTGCCGTTAAATCTTCCGATCCGAGGAGATTTGATGAGTACGCAGTCTGAATTTCTTCCGGGTGTAATCAATCTTGGAGATATCTTAGAAGAGAACGGATACAAACAGTACTTTCTGATGGGGTCAGAGGCAGAATTTGCCGGACGCGATTTGTATTATAAGCAGCATGGCAATTATACGATTTATGATTATAATTACAGTCTCGAAAATGGAGAAATTCCAGAAGATTATCACGTGTTCTGGGGCTATGAAGATGCGAAACTGTTTGAATTTGCAAAACAGCATTTGACCCAAATCAGTAAAAATAACGAACCATTTAACTTTTCAATGTTGACGGTCGATACGCATTTTGAAGATGGATATCGTTGTAAGGACTGTTCGAATACTTTCGGAGATGACCAGTATGCAAATGTAATAGCATGCTCAAGTAAAAAAGTAACGGAATTTGTAAAATGGATTCAAGAACAGGATTTCTATGAAAATACTACGATTGTCATTTCGGGAGACCATCTGACAATGGACAGCAATTTCTGTGATGATGTGCCGTCCTCTTATGAACGAAAAGTCTATACCACTTATATCAATTCCGCAGTACAACCGGAGACCGAAGACTATAGAGAATATTCCACAATGGATAACTTCCCGACAACCCTTGCAAGCCTTGGTGTAGAGATTTCGGGAAATCGTTTAGGGCTTGGTACAAATTTATTTTCAAGCGAGGAGACATTAATTGAAACATATGGAAAAGAGCAGGTTAATACCGGACTGAAGATGAAATCTCAGTTCATGGATGAGTTGACTAAAGATATTGTAGTGGAAAATGCCAAGAAAGTGCAGGAAGAAGAAAAGGCAGAAGCAGAAAAGAAAAAAATTACTGCGGATATCACGGTTTCAGATTATGATGCACTGAGTGATTCGTTTAAAGTAAATTTAAGTAAGGTAGAATGTCAGCTTCCGATTGAGTCTATTCAATGTACGGTATGGAAATCGGATGGCATGAAAGCCCTTGTATGGTATGAAGCCGAAAAACAAGAAGATGGTACTTACAGTATCGAAGTAAAGGGCGGTGACCTTGCACACGAAGAAGGCAGTTATGATGTCATTGTCTATGGACAGGCAGAAGGCTATGATCCATCTGTTATTAAAACTGTTACCGGCGAAATCAAAGAGCCGGAGTCTAAGATAACGGCAGATGTGACAGTAACAAACTATGATTTCAGAAAAGGTTACTTTGATGTCATTTTAAGTAATGTAGAAAGTACAGAGCCGGTTACTGCAATTGAATGTACGGTTTGGGAAAAGGATGGTACTGTGGCATTAAAAACCTATCAGGCGAAACGTCAGGGTGATGGAACCTATCTGCTTCGAATCAAGGCGATGGACTTCTATTATAAGACAGGAACCTATCGAATTTTGATTTACGGTCAGACTGAAAATTCACCGATGATGCAGATGGATGAAGTGTTTGGAGAGATTACAGGATAAAAACAAGAGAATAAATAAAAAAAGGCGAATGACCGAAACGTCATTCGCCTTTAAAATTTTCAAGATTAGAAATTAGAATTTAAAAGTATCCTTAAGTCCGAGCCATTTCTGGTCTTTGTCGCTTAAGTTTAACGCAGTGCCATCTTCTAAGACATAGCCTTCAGAAGATGCAGTGCCATTATAAGTACCGATTAATTTTGGCCATTTGATACCGATTTTCGGGTCGTTCCATGCAAGACCGCCTTCATCTCCCGGATGATAGAAATCAGTACATTTGTAGCAGAATTCTGCAATGTCACTTAATACAAGAAATCCGTGTGCAAAGCCTTCCGGAATATAAAACTGTTTTTTGTTCTCTTCGGTCAGTTCCACACCAAACCATTTTCCATAAGTCTTGCTGTCACTTCTTAAATCAACGGCAACATCAAAGACAGAGCCTTTTACCACGCGCACCAGTTTGCCCTGTGGAAATTCTTTCTGGAAATGAAGTCCACGTAAGACTCCCTTGGTAGAACTGGACTGATTGTCCTGTACAAAATTCATGGTAAGTCCGGCTTCTATCATATCTTTCTGATTGTAGGTTTCCATGAAATATCCTCTGGCATCTCCATGTACAGTCGGTTCGATTACACAGAGTCCTTCGATACCACCTGCATTTTTTTCAACTTTAATCTGTCCCATTTTATTTACTCCTGTGTTTTTAAATCCTTAAGATAACGGTTTAATGCATCCTGCCAGGTTGGTAAGAGTGCAAAACCATTTGCGGTTAATTTGCTCTTGTCAAGACGGCTGTTAAACGGTCTTGCTGCCTTGGAAATACCATATTCGGCAGTTGTGACAGGAGCTACGGTTAAATGTTCTTTGGAATACTCCTCCTCGCCCATGATTTCATAAGCCTGACGGAAGATTTCTGTGGCAAAATCATACCAGCTGATGTAACCGCCCTCATTGGTTGCATGATAGTAACCGTATTTTTCTGTTTCAATCATATCAACTAAGAGTCTGGCAAGGTCAAAGGTATAAGTCGGTGTACCAATCTGGTCATTTACTACGGTTAATTTATCATGATTTTTTCCAACTTTGAGCATGGTTTTAATAAAGTTATTTCCGTTTAAACCAAATACCCATGCAATTCTTACGATGAAGTATTTGGAAAGCGTTTCCGATACTGCAAGTTCTCCGGCAAGTTTACTCTTTCCATAGACATTTAACGGTTTGTAGTCCTTGCAGTCCGGTTCCCATGGAGTTTCTCCCTGACCGTCAAAGACATAGTCTGTGGAAATATACATCATTTTGATGCCAAGTTCTTTGCAGACATTGGCAATATTCTGAGTTCCGGTGCCATTTACAAGCATAACTTTTTGCTGATTTGCTTCATCTTCAGCGGCGTCAACCGCAGTCCATGCGGCACAGTGAATCACTGCATCCGGAGCTGCTTCTTTGATAACCTGGTTGACAGAAGCAGAGTCTGTGATATCCATTTCTTCGATATCAACACCGATTGGAGTATGACCTCTTTTTTTGAGTTCATTTACGGTATCGTATCCAAGCTGGCCTTTTACACCTGTTACTAAAACTTTCATGGAAGGTTTCCTCCTTTAATAATTAGCGGTTTCCGTACATTTTTTCATAGTAGTTCTGATATTCACCGGAAATGATATTTTCCCACCATTCCTTGTTATCTAAATACCACTGGATTGTTTTCTTGATTCCATCTGCAAACTTGGTTTCCGGAAGCCATCCCAGTTCATTGTGAATCTTGGTCGGGTCGATTGCGTAGCGCATGTCATGTCCTTTTCTGTCTGTGACATAAGTAATCAGGCTTTCTGGTTTTCCAAGTTCTTTACAGATAATTTTTACAATATCAATGTTTTTCATTTCATTGTGACCGCCGATGTTGTAAACTTCACCGACACGTCCATTGTGAATGATTAAATCGATTGCTTTACAGTGGTCTTCCACGTAAAGCCAGTCTCTTACGTTTTCACCTTTTCCGTAAACAGGAAGCGGTTTGTCATTTAATGCATTTGCAATCATAAGCGGAATCAGTTTTTCAGGAAAATGATATGGTCCGTAGTTGTTAGAACAACGGCTGATGGTAACAGGAAGTCCGTAAGTTCTGTGGTATGCAAGAACCAATAAGTCTGCGCCCGCTTTGGAAGAACTGTAAGGACTGCTGGTGTGAATCGGAGTTTCTTCTGTAAAGAATAAGTCTGGGCGGTCAAGTGGCAGGTCTCCGTAAACTTCATCGGTAGATACCTGATGGTAACGTTTGATTCCATATTTACGGCAGGCATCCATTAAGACAGCAGTACCTTTGATGTTTGTATCAAGGAAAACTTCCGGATTTTCGATAGAACGGTCAACATGGCTTTCAGCGGCAAAGTTTACAACCATATCCGGGTGCTCTTCTTCAAACAGTTTATAAACGGCTTCACGGTCTGTGATGCTTTCTTTTACAAAACGGAAATTTGGGTTTTCCATAACGGATTCCAGTGTTGAAAGATTTCCGGCATAAGTTAAGCAGTCTAAGCAGACAATACGATAATCCGGGTATTTGTCTAACATATGAAAAATAAAGTTACTTCCAATAAATCCGGCACCGCCGGTTACAATAATTGTCATAATTTAAAATTCTCCTTTTCGTGATGCGAATAATGGTTAGTGTAAAACGTCTAAATATTTTCCATCGAGTACGTCTTTTAAGTATTGTCCGTACTGGTTTTTCTTTAAGACTTCATACACTTTAAGAACCTCTTCTTTGGTAATCCAGCCATTTAAGTAAGCGATTTCTTCAAGGCAGGCAATCTTTCTGTGCTGGTGGGATTCCATGGTTTTTACAAAGTTGGTTGCCTCAACCAGACTTTCGTGTGTACCGGTGTCAAGCCAGGTAAATCCTTGACCAAGCAGTTCAACATTTAAGTTACCGTTTTCTAAGTAGATACGGTTTAAGTCAGTGATTTCGAGTTCACCACGTGCACTTGGTTTTAAGTTCTTTGCATATTCGACTACTTTGTTGTCATAGAAATAAAGTCCTGTGACACAGTAATTGCTCTTTGGATGTTCCGGTTTTTCTTCGATAGAAACAGCTTTGCCTTCGTGATTAAATTCAACAATACCGAAACGTTCCGGGTCATCAACATAGTATCCAAATACCGTTGCACCCTTTCCGGATTCTGCATTTTCAACGGCGTCTTTTAAGCGTTTTTTCAGACCGTGACCTGCAAAAATGTTGTCTCCAAGTACCATTGCGACAGTGTCATCTTTGATAAAGTCCTCACCGATAATAAAAGCCTGTGCCAGTCCATCCGGGCTTGGCTGTACGGCATAAGACAGATGCACTCCAAATTGATGTCCGTCGCCTAAGAGTTCCTTAAAACGAGGAGTATCCTGCGGAGTAGAAATAATTAAGATATCACGGATGCCGGCATTCATCAGTACGGACATCGGATAGTAAATCATTGGTTTGTCATAAATTGGCAACAGCTGTTTGGAAGTTACCATAGTTAAAGGATAGAGGCGGGTTCCGGAACCACCGGCTAAAATAATTCCCTTCATGTAAAAATCTCCTTTCTTAAAAGAGGTAGTGTAATGTTACTTTTTTGTCTCGTAGTTTCTGATAATACTATTATAAAAGATGACGTAAGGTCACCTTCAAGAGTTTTTTTAAAAAGTACATAAAAAAATTCCGGCATCTTTTGTAATGTGAAATCCATGGGCGGTTTTTTTCTCGACAAAACTGCGAAATTCATGGTAACGTTCCAATAACATCTGATTTTGATTTCCATGACAGGAAAGGATGTATTCGATTAAAGGTTCGGCACGGTCAAGTTCAATCGAATCTTCATAGCGGATACACTGAACGTCAGAAAAGTAAGGTTTTAAAAGTGATTCTCCATTTTCAAGCCCGAACTGTTCATATAATTTTTCCGCAGATAATACAATCCGACTGTCAAATTCCTGAACAAGTTCACTGATTTCAATCATGTGGCGTTTTCCATAAGTACTGCAGAGAAAATGACCGCCTTTTTTTAAGACTCTTTGAATCTGCTCAAAAACTTTTGGTAAATCATTGCAGTAAAACAGGACATGGTTTGCGATAATTAAATCAAAGGCAGAAAGCGAAGACGGAAAAGAATGACAGTCAAAACAGGCAAAGGAAAACCGCTTATCACCGGACGGCAGGTTTCTTCTGGCATCTCGTAACATTCCGTCCGAAACATCCGATAATAAAATAGAGAGGTTCGATGGGATATGATTCAGATTTTCTGTCCATAATGCTCCATTTCCACAGCCAATTTCAAGTATCCGCTCATTTGGTTTTAACTTGCAATGCTCAAAAATCCACGGAAACCAGCCTTTAGAATTGGTAGAATATTCCTTGTGCAGACGAATTCGGCTGGAAATATTGGAAGCATTCTGATATTGAGATTTGAGACTTTTTTCCATATTTGTTAAATGAATCAGGTCAAGCATCTGGCTCCAGTCAATTTGGTGTTCCTGTTCAATCACTCGGACGGTATCTTCGATTGCACTTTCTACAAGCTGCATCTGTTCAATCTGGTCCTGGATTAATTTCTTTTGAAGATTAAGGGAGTTTAACAGAAAAAGATAATCAGAATCGTCGATGGTCATTTCACGAATATCGTCGAGGGAAAAACCAAGATATTTTAACAGTAGAATCTGCTGGAGACGGGCAAAATCAGAGTCCGTATAGAAACGTGCACCGGCTGGTGTCACATAAGAAGGTTTTAAAATGTTTTGTTTATCATAGAATCGAATCGTGCGTACAGAGACATTTGCCATGCGGGCAAACTGCCCTGAAGAATAATAACCTGGCAGTTTCATAAGAAAAGTCCTCCATAAAAAATATAAGAAATCCAAGATAATGGAACGATAATCCTGCAATTCCAAAAAATCCTAAAAAAGAATAAAAAAAGGATGCAGGAGATGGGACTTGAACCCACACGATATTGCTACCACAGGCACCTGAAGCCTGCGCGTCTGCCAATTCCGCCACTCCTGCATCTGTTATTAAGTTTGCGCTTTTGTAAGCACAAGGAACACTATACAATAATATGTAAAAAAAGTCAAGACTATTTTGAAAAAAATAATCGAAAAAGATAAAAAGAGATGTGGTATAATATAAAGTAATCTCAGAATATTTACGGAGCTTATCTTTGTGGCTGATTGTCTGAGGGAACAGGAAAAAGTGAGCAGAAGATAAAAAATTTTAAAACTGTAAAAAATATAGAAAAAAAGGTTGAAAAATGAAATATCTTGTGATACACTTTTTACAATTTGGGGAAAAATAGGAAACCCGTAAACTAACAGCAAGAAATAGGAAAGGGAGACAGGTGAAAAAATGAAAGCATTTTTGATACTGGAAGACGGCACCGTCTTTACCGGCACCAGCATTGGGTCGAAAAAAGAAATTATTAGTGAGATAGTCTTTAATACATCTATGACAGGTTATCTTGAAGTCCTTACGGACCCTTCTTATGCCGGACAGGCTGTCTGCATGACATATCCGTTAATTGGTAACTATGGCATCTGCCACGAAGACCAGGAGTCTTTGAGACCGTGGCCAGATGGTTACATCGTCAGAGAATTATCACGAATTCCAAGTAATTTCCGCTGTGAAGATACAGTTCAAAACTTTCTTAAGAAGTATGATATTCCGGGAATTGCCGGAATCGACACAAGAGCACTGACAAAAATCTTAAGAGAAAAAGGTACCATGAATGGTATGATTACAACGAATGAAAGCTACAATCTGGATGAGATTATTCCGAAATTAAAAGAATATACAACCGGAAAAGTAGTTGAGCGGGTTACCTGCGAAGAAAAACATGTTTTAAAGGGAAATGGTCCAAAAGTTGCACTGCTTGATTTTGGCGCAAAAGAAAACATCGCAAAATCTTTAAATAAGAGAGGATGCGAAGTAACAATTTACCCGGCAGCAACACCGGCGGAAGAAATTTTAAAGAGTAATCCGGACGGAATCATGCTCTCAAACGGACCTGGGGACCCGAAGGAATGTGTTTCCATTATAAAAGAAGTAAAGAAACTTTATGATTCAGAAGTTCCGATTTTTGCAATCTGCCTTGGACATCAGTTAATGGCATTAGCAACAGGTGCAGATACCAAGAAGATGAAATACGGACACAGAGGAGGAAATCATCCGGTAAAAGATTTGGAAACCGGAAGAGTTTATATTTCTTCTCAGAACCATGGTTATATGGTAGATACAGATACCTTAGACCAAAATGTGGCAGTGCCGGCATTTGAAAATGTAAATGATAAGACGAACGAAGGACTGAAATATATCGGAAAGAATATTTTTACCGTACAGTTCCATCCGGAAGCATGCCCGGGACCACAGGATTCAGGATACTTATTTGACAGATTTATGAAGATGATGGAGGAAAGCAAATAATGCCGAAGATTCAGGATATTAAAAAAGTACTTGTAATCGGCTCCGGTCCGATTGTAATCGGACAGGCAGCAGAGTTTGACTATGCGGGAACACAGGCTTGCCGTTCCTTGAAAGAAGAAGGAATTGAAGTTGTACTCTTAAACTCCAATCCGGCAACCATCATGACAGATAAAGATATTGCAGACCGCGTTTATATTGAACCGCTTACCGTTGAAGTGGTAGAGCAGTTAATTATGAAAGAAAAACCGGACAGTGTGCTTCCGACTCTTGGTGGACAGGCAGGATTAAACCTTGCAATGGAACTTGAAGAAAGAGGATTCTTAAAAGAACATCATGTACGTCTGATCGGTACAACTTCCCAGACAATCAAAAAAGCGGAAGACCGTCAGGAATTTAAAGATACTATGGAAAAAATCGGAGAGCCGGTTGCTGCATCTTTAGTTGTACGTAGTGTAGAAGCAGGTATTGAGTTTACGAATAAGATCGGTTATCCGGTTGTACTTCGTCCGGCTTACACCCTTGGTGGAAGCGGTGGTGGTATCGCTTATAATGAAGAACAGTTAGTAGAAATTCTGGAAAATGGTCTGCGTCTTTCTCGTGTTGGAGAAGTTTTAGTAGAACGTTGTATCGCAGGATGGAAAGAAATCGAATACGAAGTAATGCGTGACGGTGCAGGAAACTGTATTACCGTTTGTAACATGGAAAACATTGATCCGGTTGGTGTCCATACCGGTGACAGTATCGTAGTTGCACCATCTCAGACTCTTGGTGATAAAGAGTATCAGATGCTTCGTACTTCTGCACTCAATATCATTACAGAACTTGGAATTACAGGTGGATGTAACGTACAGTATGCATTAAATCCAGACAGCTTTGAATACTGTGTTATCGAAGTAAACCCGCGAGTTTCCCGTTCTTCTGCACTGGCTTCTAAAGCAACCGGTTATCCGTTGGCTTTCGTTGCTGCCAAGTTGGGTCTGGGTTACGGTTTGTTCGATTTGAAGAACTCGGTTACCAAAACAACTTCTGCATTCTTCGAGCCGGCACTGGACTATGTAGTATGTAAAATCCCTCGCTGGGACTTAGGTAAGTTCCACGGAGTAGACCGTGAGCTGGGCTCAAGCATGAAGTCTGTCGGCGAAGTGATGGCTATCGGCCGTACATTCGAAGAAGCTATCCAGAAAGGTCTTCGTATGATTGGTCAAGGCATGCACGGATTTGTAGAAAACAAAGAATTGCAGATTGCCGATATCGACAAGGCATTGCGTGAACCGACCGACAAGCGTATCTTCGTTATCTCGAAGGCAATGCGTGCTGGATATACCGTAGATCAGATTCATGAACTGACAAAGATAGACAAGTGGTTCCTCGACAAGCTGATGAACATCATGCAGACTTCGAAGGAACTTCACGAATGGGGCAACAACCACAAGTTGCTGTCACAGCTTCCAAACGATTTGCTGTACAAGGCAAAACGTCAGGGATTCTCCGATTTCCAGGTTGCACGTGCTATCGGTTACGAAGGAGAAATGGAAGATGCTATCATCGATGTCCGTAACCACCGTAAGAGCGTAGGTATCGTACCGGTCGTTAAACAGATTGATACGCTGGCTGCCGAATATCCAGCACAGACCAACTACCTGTATCTGACTTATAGCGGTGTGGCAAACGATGTACACTATTTGGGCGACCATAAGAGT
>OLRW01001524.1_pt1 | contig 14858 bp, 12 predicted proteins | sample 1672701 | NCBI WGS metagenome assembly OLRW01 (sample SAMEA3136715, study PRJEB25190) | human gut metagenome | biome: human gut; feature: human-associated habitat; material: faeces | place: Austria | collected 2013
CTGTTATCTCCTTTATAAATTATGTCTGTTTACATGTTACTGCAGAAGGCACTCATCTCTTCTGTTCGCTTGCATTATATCATTGTTAAATTTATAACGCAATAGTTTTTTATATCTTTTTGTATTTTGGTGTATTTTATTATTTATTCCTATATTTTTTACTGTTTTTCTATATATATTTATTATTTTACTTATATTTGATGTTATTAATTTAACATTATATGCCAAAAGATATTATAAGCTTCCTGCAAAACCAGACCCTCCGATAAAATTACAGTACCTTCATTTTTAAGAATCACTTGCTCTGCACTTCAGACGTACATCTCCACTATTGGTCTGGATCACCAGATTTCCGCCTGTTCCTTTTTGTGTGTAGGAAATATCGCAGTCGTCTTGGTCTTCCATCCTCTTACCGGTCAGCGCATCATCAACATTGATATCTCCCATATCAGTGTTCACCTGTATGCTCCATGTACGCATCACGTCTTCTTTACCAATAAAGCACAGGTCACCCATATCAGTTTGCACTTTCAGATTATCGAAATCGCAATTTTTAAAGAATACATCTCCTGAATCTGTCTGAACAGTTCCATTTTCGATTTTGCATCCATTCAGCAGTATGTTGCTCATATCCGATTTAACAATCGTAGCAAGAATTCCCTCACCTCTATAGGTGATGGGATGAATTGCACATACTTAAATGAAAAACTAAATTCCAGCTGTGGATTATCTCAGTAACTATGCGGGATTAAATTCTGTAATGCACCTTAACAATTCTATTTTTTTGTCTTATAATAAACCTGTAAGCACTCATGATTTATGTTTTTATGCATACTAACCGGGCATCTGAAAATAGTGTGCGAGACTAAATTCCACATGCCTTATGTGCAAGACTAAATTCTGGTGCAGTGAAATCTGCCTGTGCTTTACTATTTTATTTTATAAGTTTTGGACTAAGCATAACATCATCAGGTGCGATTGCCTTTAATCCTAATGCTTTGTGCAGTTTGTTGTCCAAGAGTAAAAGAGAGAGTTCATATGGGCTATGTCCATTAAGACTGTCTCTTTTTTCGTTGTTTATGTGATTCATCATAAGTCTGACTTTCTCGTCATTTAAATCAGCGAATGAACTCCCTTTCGGACGGATGTAGCGGATATACTCGTGGTTCTTTTCGCAGGCACCTTTTTGCCAAAAGCTGTATGGATCACAGTAAAAGACCGTCGTGCTTTTACTTCCGTCACAGAATTCCTCCATCTCTTCACGAGCTGAGAATTCTGAACCTCCATCCGTGAGGATCACCGGAAAAAGCTTTTTGAATGCATCCTGTCCTAACACTGTTTCAAGCCATACAAAGACCTCTAACACGCATTCCTGGTCTTGATATTCCAACAGGAACATAAGCATAAGATTGCAGTTGCGGAATGTAAAGGTCAAGAGGGCGCAGCTTTCGCCTTTCATTCCTTCCACGCAGTCCATTTCCACAACATTTATATCTGGATGATCTTTCATATAATTCTGGAAATTTTCGTAGTTATGACCTTGACGATAAGAACGATCTTTTGCACTGGTCTGTGTAGGTTTCTTGCGTTTCTTATAACGTACAGAACGTCTTAAGTCACCATTGCGGACATCGAATACACAATCATTGATGTAGGAGTAAAGTGTTCTTCTGGAGCAACCCAATTCTTCTGCATGAGTAGCATAAATATGACCGATGGACTGATGCTTCTCCTTGATCAATGGAACCAATAAATCATTCATGGATTGAATGCTTTCCGGAGTCTGGTTAATGCCGACTCTGCAATCGACTAGCACGCTACGGTACTCATCATGGGCATATTTGGATGAATAAAACTTTCTGGGCATAAGACAATGGGTCTTTTTACCACAGCCATTACATACGTAGGGAGGTTTATTCAGTTTCTCACATTCAGCTGTCTCATATGCGGGACATATATCAGTGCAGCGAAAGGATGGTTTTCTGCAAAGCTTACAATGAATGCCACACATCTTATCACACAAGCATGTCACCTTACAGTTCTTGCGATGAATACATGGCGGGTGAGTGTAACCTGAATCCGGACGTTCTTTTGTATGTGCGTGGAGACGTACTTCCTTTGATATGGTAGATGGATTTTTACCAATAATTCGTCCAATTTCAGTGAAGCTTTTATTCTCAGTAAGACCTTTCTCGATATCAACACGCTGTTCAAATGTTAAATGTTTCTGATTGCCTTTATTTTTCATAATTATCTCCAATCTGCACAGGCAGGCAATCAGCTGCAAGTACATTATACGGAGTAATGATTATCAAAGACAATATGGCAAATATGTGTGCAAAAGTAACTTCGACCTATATGGAATTTACTCTTGCATTTGGCCCAAAACCGGAATTTACTCTTGCATTTGGCCCAAAACCGGAATTTAGTTTTTCATTTAAGTTTCATTTAAGTATGTACTAGTATACCATTCAGGCAAAAAAAAGTACAGAGCAAACTCAAACATTTGTTCTGTACTTTTTTTCTTTTGCCCTATGCTATGATCAGATTTTTATAAAGCGGACATTCGCAATCAATCAAACTTTTCGCGATTAGACTTCAAATACATGTTTTACAAAGTGCAACGCACTTTGAGCGTCCATATCTAATGTAACTTCAGAACAGTTTCCAATGATATCTCTCCATATTTTAATGTCATGCCCTACTGTTCCTCCCTGCATTACAAATGGCTCCATAACTGCTGCATGTTGGTAGTTTATATCTCGCAATGCCTGTCCTATCTCATTCCAAGGAAGCATACCTTTTCCTGGTACTTTACGATTTCCTTCTCCTATATGGAAGTGATAAAGCCTATCTCCTGCTTTACGAATGGCTGCTGCTATATTATCTTCCTCTATATTCATATGAAAAGTATCTAACATAACACCAACATTAGAAGAGCCAACCTCTTCAACGTATGCCAACGCTTCATCGCATGTATTCAACATATAGCCTTCAAAACGGTTAAGAACTTCCATCCCCATCATTATGTCATATTCTTCAGCATACTGACTAATAATTTTCATGTTTTTAATGGAATTCTCTAAATCCCTTTTCTTATCAAAAGGTTTGGAATAATCTACAGGCCAATAACCATAGAGTGCGCCTCCAACAATATGAATATCCATTAACTTCAATTTCCGGAGCGTCTCTTTCCAAAAACTGATTGCTTGTTTCTGCGTATTGGGTTCTGAAGATGACAGGCTTTCATTAAAATGAGGTCCATACCCTGCTGTCAATGTTACGCCTTTTTCTTTCGCATATTTTCCAATATCAATTAACTCCTGATCTTTCGTGTAATAGTCAGAAAAAGCGCCGCAAGAAATTTCCAGAATATCAAAACCTAATTTTGAAATTTTATCTATATAATATTTGTAATCTCCATTCCATTCCTTTTCCCAATAAGCGTAATAAATACCATATTTCATATTCTACACCTCAGTATTAAACCCTCTATCAGTTCTTTTACTTTTTATCTATGATTGCACATGTTCGTCTCGTAAGTTCTTCAATGCTCACCTGATAAAATCCTGAAACTCCTGTTCTAAGTATACCAGTCACATTATTCTTCCAAGATTCTGGAATGTTCTTTGCTCCAATCATTATTCCCATAATCGAACCAACCGTAGCCCCATTACAATCAGTATCATAGCCACATTCCATTGCTATACCAAGCGCATTGGTAAAATCAGTTTCCCCGTATAGAATCGAAATAGCAACTACAGCTGCATTGGTAATAGTGAGACACCAATCATGGCTATCATCTTCATTGTATTTACTATGTAGTTTATTAATAGCTTTCTCTTTTGATACTCCATTACAATAATCTGATACTATTCCCAATACTACTTCATAAAGTCTCGATGTTGCAGGGATTTCGCCTAAACCCGTTTCAATTAATTTGACAACGTTGCTTTCAGCATATGCTGCCGCAAGCAAAGCTGCTACAAACATTTCTCCATATATTCCATTTTTTGCATGAGAGATTCTTGCATCTCTCCATGCCATATCAGCTGCCTTCTTCGGATCCCCTGGGCACACATAACCAAAGATATCTGCCCTGATCTGTGCACCTATCCATTCCCTATATGGATTCTTCCACCAGCCACTTTTAGAGGTAGGCACCAGATTGCCAATATTTCTATACGCTACTCTTTCAGCAGTAGAAACATGACCCATTGCAAGACTTGTAAGCCACATCCATGCAATTTGATCACTCGTAAAATCTTTTCCATAAATTTCAAGAGTTTTCAAGCCTATGACTGTATAATTTGTATCATCATCCTCTGGCATATCTACAATGTTATTAATCCAGTGAGTGACAGTATCACAAAATGCATTTTCTCCATTATTACTTACATTATATTTATGAATTATTTCTTCTGAAACATCAGATGACAAAAACCTCTCAACTGGATAATTATCGGTATCTTTAAGGAACCCTTCAATTCTTTTTCTTTTCCAACCTTCAATAGGTTGGCCCAGCAAACATCCAATACAACGTCCAAGCCATGCACCCCAAACTCTGTCTTCTATTGTCGCTTGATCTACAGTAAAGTTCCTTCTAAGTTCCGTATTTCTCAATTCCTCTATTTTTTCTATTTCATTTGGTTCCTGATATGGGAACTCTCTTTTAATTGGTTCTTTTTCAATTCTATCCAGTATTTCCCAGGCTTTTCTTTCTTTTTCTTCAAACGACATATCACCTGATGTCTGAATAATTTCTTCTATCTCTTTTCTATATAATTCAACATTTTTTCCTTCTTCCTCTGCCTGCTTCAATTCGATAGGAAGATATTCAAAGTATGTCATCCACAATGTATTCTCAATCATTTATTTACCTCCTTAAAAAAGCATAATCTTTTTCCTTCAGAACTCATTCCAACTATCCTATTTCCTACATAGTCTACCAATAACTCATTATTTCTAAATGAGTATTTTTTACGTTGCTTCAAATACTTAACCGGCAACCTCAACATACCCTTTTGATAAATTCCATATAGATATAACCATTGTCCTTCTATATAAAATAATATTGACTGTCGGTTTAGTTCCTTTATTAATGCATTCCAATCTACATCTTTTGGCATCAGGCATCTGACTACTCGATCTTCTTTGAGTAAAATTTTCATTTCTCCACATGAATATGGCGTTCTATAGCAAATTTTCTCATCTTCATAATCAAACTGCAAATTAACGCTGATAATTCCATTCACATTTGTCACAATATGATTATATGCCCAACAGAGGCTGCTAACCCCTCCACCAACGATATCCCAATTGAAGGATATCTCGCTTCCAGGCTCATATTCATGACCGTATGGACATGGGAAGCCAAACGCTCCTTTCATCCTAGTTGCCATTTTAGGCGTTTGCGAAACGCCGCAAGCCGCATAAATACGGCATTTTTTTGTTACAAAAATAAAATATCTCCTCAAGGTTTATGGTAAAATAGAGTTGTCGAGAAACTATCAACCAATCCACCTAAAGGAGATATACCTACATGATAACATATAAGCAGCTCACTTTGGCAGAAATTTTTGAAGATTGCCAAAATAAATTCAGCAACGACAAATGTCAGTTCCTTACTTTGTTTGATGAAGCCATTAACCTTGATGAAATTGTTCCTGTTTCTTTTATCAGTCATTTTCACGCCCATACCGGAAGACCTCGCAAACACCAGCTCTATCCAATGCTCAAGGCTCTTCTGATCCAGCGTATTTTCTCAATCCCGACGGATACTCTCCTGATCGTATTTTTGAAATATTCTCAGGAGTTGCGTGATTTCTGTGGTTTTGATGTTGTACCCGATGGCTCGAAATTTACACGTTTCAAACAGGACTTTGTGTTGGACTTACAATCTATGTTTGATCATCTCGTTGATCTGACCGAACCGATCTGCCAAAAACTGGATCCCGCACTTGCTTCCATGACCATCTTTGATACCTCCGGTATTGAAGCATGGGTTACAGAAAATAATCCGAAATACGCAAACCGCATTATCAAACAATTGAAAGCCTTCAAGAAATCCCATAACCTTGATGATTCCTATGATCCTTACAAAGTAGCCTATGGTTCCATGCCCACACATGCTGCCTCTAACCAGGCAATACAACAGATGTACATTAATGGACATTTCTGTTATGCCTATAAATTCGGCATCATTACGAATGGTCTTGGCATTGTCCGTGACATTACCTTTTATAACAAAGACTTCCTTCAGGCTCATCCGGATATCATTGTTGAAAAGAAATCGGATTCTCCAGATGAAGACAAATCTCTTGCGGACTCAAAAGCACTGCTTCCGGTTTTGATTGATTTTTTCCAGAAACATCCACTTATTGAGCCAAAAACTTTTCTTGGTGACGCCGCCTTTGACACGATCAAGATTTACAAATCCCTCTTTGAAGAAATCGGGTTTCAAAAAGCTTTTATTCCTTTGAAAACAAAGCTTTCTGTTGAAGGGATTGATTACACAGTCAATGAAAACGGTATTCCCTGCTGTCCTCACGACCCATCACTACAGATGAAGCGTGAAGGAAGCAAATCTCATTTGCGAAGCAAACTTCCTACCATGAAATTTGTATGTCCCAAAATGAAATGGATGTACGACAAGGACACTCGAAAATCTTTCCGTAAGTGTCATTGCGAGAACCCTTGCACCACCTCTTCATGTGGACGGATGATTTATATTTATCCAGAAAAGAATCTTCGTGCCTACCCTGGTGTGGAACGTGGCTCACAGGAATGGGAAGATACCTACAAAATCCGCGTAAATGTTGAAAAATCAATCAACCATTTCAAGGATAGTTTCTGTATTGCAAACCGTAAAACCCAGAATGAGCAAACACTTCATGCTGATTTACTTCTTGCAGGAATCACCCAGCTTGTTACTGTACTTGTTGCTGATAAGATTCATCAGCAACAATACATTCGGAGTTTGAAGCCTTTGATTGCCTGATCTTTCATACTCATACAATCTTTTCTTCGCAGTCTATCTGGGAAGTCTTTTCATCATGTCCAACTTTAGAAGCACCTGCTTTTCATCTTAAGAATCCTGCTTTGTAGGGTTCTTACCGCCTTTCAATCAGAATTGCGAACTTGTTTCGCAATTACCTATAGTTGCCATTTTGGAAATGGAATCATCTTCAGATTCTTCATCTGAAATAAAACTGACATCCAAAAGTTGCGATGGCAGAAGATGGCATCTTATCATCTTATCAGCTCTATCGTAATACTCTTCATAACCTGCTTTGCCCAAGCACAAACATGCTTCCAGGTAATCACCTGTGTTATTAATTTCCCCCACCCAATTATCTACCCTTTTGTCATTTTCTAAACACCATCCAAAATCGGTAGCAACCTGGTAGTATCCATTTTCCATAAATTTTTTTACCCGGCATAAAATTTCTTGATTCTGAATCAAACTGCCTAACATAGCAATTCCTGAAATCATAGAACTTGTTGAATGAAGATGCTCTGCAAATCTTTCTCTGTCAAATTCTCCATCATCAAGCAAAACATTTTTTAATGCTGTATCCGTAAGCCTGATAGCCTGGTCCAACGCCTTATCATACGGATATACCATATACAGTCTGACTAATCCCCCAATATACCTTCCAAGCGTAGAAGAAAACCTATATACTTCCCGTTCACTGCTAGCCCCACATTCAACTTTTCCTCCGCATTCACGTTCATACAGGTCTGTCTTCCAATTTCCCGTTTCAAAATCTGTATATCGATCGACCATATCGATCAAATGTTCTGCGCCTTTTTTAGCCTTCTGATCATTTGGATTTTTCTTTAACAATGCTACAAAGGCATACATTGCCTCCCTAAGATTATGCAGATCACATACCTTTTCCCACTCAAATGTATTTACATTTAAATTAGCCATCATTCCAGTATCATTATTAAAAATTTCATATGCCCAAAATGCCAATTGATCATATATTTCCTGTGGTACGACTTCTCCTGTGATCGCTTCTGCATTAACTAAAGCATCAAGCCATCGCCCCATGGAATGAACACAGCTATAACTTTTATGATGACTATTTCCATATTTGGGACCAGAAATATAATTCCAAAAATAGGGAAGATTGTTATGTTTTTTATCATACCACTCCAGCATTGGATTCATTCCCTCACGAATAGCCATTACCAAATCCAAATCATTGATTTTTACATACTTTGGAAATTCTACCATAATCTTTTATCCCTTCACGCTTCCTGTTGTCATTCCTTCTACAAATGAATCCTGCATCAAAAAGTATATTATAATGATTGGAAGTATTGAAATAATAGCTGCTGCGTAAATATAACCATAATCTGCTCCGTTTTTTCCTACAAAGTTAAAGAAGCGCAAAGATACCGTTCGCATTTCTTCTTTTTGTAAAAAGGTATTGGAAAAAAGAAACTCGTTCCACGTATTCACAAATACGATTAACATAACACTTGTCATGATAGGTTTCGCAAGAGGAACAACAATATGCCACAAATTTTGCATTTCTGATGCTCCGTCAATGCGGGCCGCTTCATCCAGTTCTTTTGACATTCCCTCAAAAAATGCAGACATAAAGGTGAAGTTAAATGGAATATTGATCCCTATATATATTAAAATCATTCCAATATGGGTGTTAATCAGATTAATTTTATAAAAGAAAAAAAACAGTGGTACAATTACAGCAAACGTTGGAATCGCAAGTCCCGCAACAAAATATGACTTAAAAAATTCCTTAAAAAAACAATCTGTCTTATACAATCCATAAACGGCCAGGCCAACAAGCAACACCACACTGAACGCAGTTCCAAAACCTATAATCAGACTGCTTGCATAAGCATATGCATATCCCCCTCTAGTCCAAGCAACAGCATAGTTTTCAAAATGAAATTTTGTTGGAAACCCCAGCATAAGCTTTGATATTTCGTCGTTTCCTCTAAACGAATTCACAACCACCACAACAATCGGCATAATCTGAATCAAGGATATTAACGCTGCGAAAAAAACCTTCATATAAAGAGTCATTTTTTTGCGTTTCTGCATTGTCATTTCTATTCACGCCCCCTTTTTTGAATGAATTTTAAAACGAAATATACACTCAGTGCCAATATACAAACCGATAAACTCATCGCTGCACCATAACCCGCATCATAATTAATAAAAGTGGTTTTATATATTCTAGTAGCAAACACCTCTGTTGAACCGGCTGGTCCCCCCTGCGTCATAATCCACACATAATCAAAGGTAGTAAATGCTGCAATAATAACAAACACAAAATACGATATTATTGTAGGCTTAATCTGCGGGATTGTAACGTGTATCAAAGTTTGCCATGCATTTGCGCCCTCTGTTTTAGCTACTTCATATAACGAAGTATCCACCTGATGTAACGCAGACAACATTAAAACAAGAACAAACCCCCACCAGTGCCAGTTATCAACAAATGCCGCTGCATAAAGTGCCTGTTTTTCATTTCCAAGTGGTGCAAATCCTGCCAATGCTTTTATTCCCAATTTTTCAAATATTGATCCTAAACCAGAATATGGGCTATAGAATATGGAAAAAATTTTTCCAGACACTGTTGCGCTTATAACATATGGAAGAAAGCAGAGTGTCCTAAAAATCATTTGCACTTTTCCTATCTTGGTAAATACTAAGGCCATTCCCAGTCCAAGGATAAAAGGAACGATCAGGAAAATTGCCATCCAAATCAAATTATTTTTCATTGCAAATAAGAAATCATAATCTTTAAGCATTCTCTTGAAATTATCAAGACCAATGAACACTGGTTCTGATAATCCATTCCATTTTGTGAATGCATAATAAATCATGGATAATGCCGGAATTACAATTACAATCACATGTATTAAAAAAGCTGGCAGAATAAAAAATGTACCTTTTAACTTTTTCCTCGTATTGTATGACATTTTATTCCTCCCTTATAAAAGAACTAAGACTTCACACATACTATAAGCGTTTAATGTTTTATAACAGTGTGAAGCCTTAGAAAGAACCTACTTACACAGTTCTTTTTGATTTACTTAACCTGCAAACACATAACCATCTGCGAAATCTTCAGCGATTGTTTCGTTTGCCTTATCAATAAAGGTATCTAAATCCATTTTGTCATAAAATACCTTATCCAGATTATCATCAAGGAAGGTTGTTGTTTTGGCAGGGAAAAATCCCCATGGCGCATATCCAACTGTTTCAAGATTCATATTTTCATTTTGTGCATCAAGTGCTTTTCTTATATTTTCATCCATATCTTCCGGATAAGCAGCAGAATCAATTGGCACTGCCGGTGTTGAAAATCCTTCTGCAACAGCCTGAGCCATTAATTCTTCATTGCTATAAAAATCCATCATCATTTCCATGCACAAATCAGAAACCTGTGAATTTGCATTAATACCAATCGCTTCACCAAGAGTAATTGCTGATCCAGCCGGTGTACCGTCTTTCATAGATGGCCATGCACACTGTCCCCATTCAAAATCCCATGTCTTAGCCGCACCATCTGCCAGAATCAGCCATGGTCCTTCATAGTTAAATACCGCCTTCTGATTTGCAAATAATATTCTGGCCTCATCATTTGTTATAGCTCCACTCTTTTTGTCATTGATATACCCTGCATCCCAGTCGGCTTTCAATAACTCAAATGCACCTTTAATATCCGGATCATCAAATGTAATTTCACCCTTTAAGAGCTGAGCTGTCTTCTCTCCGCCTGCATAGCACGTAAGATAATGTTCATATGGCCAGGTCAGCAAAAGATTTGCCCCGGAATATCCAAACGAAACAGGAATCAAACCAGCTTCCAGAGCCGCATTACATACATCCACAAATTCCTCTCTGTTGGTAGGAACATCTTTTCCTAATTGATCCAAAAGATTCTTATTGTATGTCATTGCAGTCGCTTCGACAGATGCTGGTAACGCATACATTTCATCTTCGTAAAGACAAGAACGAATCGCCCAGTCATACATGCTGTCATCTAAATTATATTCTTTCCTATAATTCTCAAGACTAAGAATACGATTAGTAGAAGCATAATCCGGAATATCAACACTATCCATATAGAACATGTCAGGGCCTGCTCCTGCTGCAACCTGAACTCGAACTGTATTCTGAAGATCCGGCAGACACTGAAAATCAATTGTTACTTCAGGATGTTTTTCTTCAAACGGCTCAAAAATGTATTTTTCCCATATTTCCTGCTGACTTTCCATAATATTAGTCCAGGCTATGGTGATTGTTTTGGCCTCTCCTTCATTTGCCATCACATTCATTGGTAATAATATCGCTGTCAAAGACATAGTTGTGAAACATACCGTTGTTTTTAATAAGTTCTTCATGTTACGCCTCCCAATAATAATTTTTGTTTTTCTCTCTACTAGTTCACGTTCACTTTTTCTTACATTTTATGTTTGTATCTTCTTAATACCTCCTGCTGTTCTTTTTTCTGATAGGTACATTATACTTTGCCCAACTATAAATTAAAATCCAATATCTTACTCATATAATTTATAAAATCTTACGATATAGATTAAATCGTATTATTTTATACATTTTGATTGTTTTTCTTGTGTATTCCATTTTATTTTTGTGCATATTTTCGTTGTTTTTTATTTATATCATTGACGCATACGGTATTTTATACTATAATCGTAACAATTGAATGATTTTAGAAAACCCACATACATTTAAGTCAAAGCGGATATTCACAATCCGCTTCGCTACTTATAGGATGAGACATGACAACAGGAGGCGACATATGAAGCTTAATAAATCACAATGGCAACTTGATTTCAAAAGTTCAATCATCATTCCCTGCATAATAGCAATCACATTAATCACTATCCTTCTATTTATATTTCCCTCAATAAGGTATTCTGCTTTATTTTCAGCACAAGCCGAAAATTATAGCCAGAACATTATACGTCAAACAAATCTTGGTATATCCCAATCGTTGCATCAATTCGAAACAAAAGTAAAAAACCTAATAGATGATCCTGAAATTCGTAATTTTATTATCTCAAATGAGAGTACTGATGATTTCCAATACTCTTTTCAAAATATTATCGAAAGTTATTTTCAGGTAAATAGTCTTGATGCATACTATCTGGAAGGCCTAGACTTATATTTGCTTCATAAAAAAGGCAGTCTTCATTATGGTTATAAAAACACATCACTAAGCGACATTCAAACCAGTCCTTATTATAGAAATGCTCTGATTTATCCAACTAATCTAAACTGGCTCCCATACAACCAAAAGGAAGAATGTTTAGAACTTTCAATGTGCATATATAATTATACTGACTATTCCTTAGAAGGAATTGTTGTAATCCGATTGTCTCAGTCTTTCTTATTAGACAAGTTTCAAAATCTTAACATTATTAATGCAGATTGCATGTATATTCTTAATGAAAACAGGCAAATCATCTGTTCTACGGATATTAGTCTATTGGGCAATGTATTCGATGGCTTTGAGCTATCAACCAATGCCTGTGGATCATATTCAAGCGCTGGTAAGTTATATAGTTATGCTGATATGCGCAGTGCTGTACCTGCAATTTCCTATGATAAATGGGTTACCGTTATACAAATTGATCATAATAAATTACTATCTGGTTTTCGCCAAATTTCAACCAGATTCTATATCCTTGCTCTTCTTTTGATTCTGTTTTCTTTTATATCCATATATATGTTTTCCAGAATCATTACTGCTCCGCTTTATGATCTTACTAAAGCATTAAAAGAGATAGCCCACGAAAATTTTAAGTTCGTTCTTCCAGAAACATCATTTATGAAAGAATATTCACTAATAAATCATGGCTTTAATAAAATGAGCAAAAAGCTTGATATGCTGATTAATACAGTCTATAAAGTTCAGCTTGCACAAAAAGAAGCACAGCTAAAAAATCTTCAATCACAAATGAATCCTCATTTTCTTTTTAACACCCTTCAACTAATCAGTTGGAAGGCATACGAATATGAGGCTTATCCAGTTTGTGATATGATTTCCAGCTTAAGTTATATGCTGCAAACAGATTTATATTCTAATGAAAATAAAGTCTATACTCTTCGTGATGAAATGGAATATATTAAACAATATACGTTAATTATTCGTTGCAAGTATAATAACAAAATAGCCATACACACTTCTATTCCAGAGCATCTTCTTGACTGTATTATACCAAAACTGATCATTCAACCTTTTTTAGAAAACTCAATTAACCATGGATTAGCTCCAAAGCCAACACCCGGTGTAGTATCTATTTCGGTTGAACAATGCGATCAGGATTTACTTTGTATCATTGAAGATGACGGAGTTGGTATAGACAATAAAGTACTACAAAATATACGTTCTTTAGATTCACCAGCTACATCTATTGATAATCCAAATAAAAACGGGCACCATATTGCCTTATCTAACATAAAAACCAGGTTAGAGCTTCTATATGGGAAAAATTATGGTTTTACAATAACTAGTCAGCTTTCTTTCGGAACACGTGTTGAATTACGAATTCCATATCAGACATCAATAGCTTCTAAGGAGAATACTAATGATTAAGGTATTAATTGCAGAAGACGAAGAAGGTGCAAATTACGCTCAAACGGAATGCCAGTTCCGCTACTGCGGAACGGCTATTCCATTTTTAACGGTACGAAGTACCGCTAGATTACATCATTCTGTTTCACGCATATTTATACCGTTCATCTCCAGACGATACGGACCACATTGGGGTCTGGTACTCGAAAGAGAAAATAAAAAAATCTAAAGAAAACATAAATATATCATATTAGCCCAGAAAAATCTATGGAAAGATTTTGTGATGATCCCTTAAGAATGATGTTTTAGCTAGATTTCATGTAAGAATATGATGAGGAAAAATGTTTTTCAAAACCCAATTAAACCAATAACTATTATAAATGAGACAAGGAGTAACATACATTGCCAAAATTAATTATCAACAAACTCGGTCCTGTTGAGACCTGTGAACTGGAGTGTTCCCAATTTATGAACTTTACGGGTTTTCAGGCATCTGGAAAGAGTACAATTGCCAAAGCAATTTATTATTTTAGAACAATTAAAGATGATATCATCGAGCTTGCAAAATCGCAGGCATTGGATGCGACACCTGTATATGGAGCGAAAAGTACTCTTAGTATAGAACATGGAATTACTTTGAGAAAAGCTCTTGAAAATTATTTGCGTGAAAAATTTTTAAGAACCTTTGGATCATCATGGGGCATGCCAAACGACATGTACATGGAATATCATTTTACTAAGACATGCTATGTTAAGATTTCTTTGGAAAATGATAGCAGATATTCTACACCAAACTACATTTGGATCACGATGAGTAATGAACTGATTCGTTTTTTGAAAGCAAATAACCATACACTTTCTGTAACACCATTGGGAATCTCTGAAGAGGATCTGAGGATTTTTAAAAAGAATTTATATGAGATTTTTGAGGATTCTTGTTCTGTCGTCTATATTCCGGCAGGACGCAGTATGATTACGCTGCTTTCTCAGCAATTGAGTTATATTTATGCCACAATGGATGATATGCAGAAAAGATCTTTGGATACCTGCACAAAAGATTACCTGGAGAGGATACTTCGATTAAAACCAGAATTTTCAGAGGGGCTGCAGGGCTTAGCTTATTCATCGGGGCGTTCTGGATTGTCACCGCGACTTGTGGTGCAGGCACTGGATTTAACTCAGAAAATACTGCGTGGAACTTACCGTTATAGCAATGGAGAAGAACAGATTGTTTTAGAGGATGGGAAATATGTAAAGATAAACTTT
>OLRW01001532.1_pt1 | contig 14820 bp, 7 predicted proteins | sample 1672701 | NCBI WGS metagenome assembly OLRW01 (sample SAMEA3136715, study PRJEB25190) | human gut metagenome | biome: human gut; feature: human-associated habitat; material: faeces | place: Austria | collected 2013
GCCCTGCCTCCGCGCCAGCGCCGGCCTTGTATAGCGCCACCTCGAAAGCGGTGATGTGGTCAATGGCTACCGGTTCCGGCATATTCGCCTCGCGCAAGCTGGCCCGAATCTGGAAGTAACCCGTGCCCTTGTTCTCCACCACGCTGCCCACCTCGGCAAACCCCTCGGCATAGGGGGTGGCGCGCAGGATGTTGGCCAGTGCCTGGTTGCGCGGGAAGGAAACGCCAAGCTCGCCCAAACGGTCGACCGTCATAGCCCGGCACAAACCGCCTGGACTCAATATCTCAATGCGGTCGCCGTACATAGTCACCTGAACCTGAGAGGCGCACCCGTCCGGCGAGTAATCGCGGTGCATGAGCGCGTTGGCCACCGCCTCGCGCACGGCCGTCTCGGGATACTCGAGTCTATCGATGCGAAACGCCCCCTCCACCTTCGACGAGACGCGCACGTTGCGTCGCAGCGCCACCATCAGCTCCGATATCATCACGGGGATGGGCCCGACGATCTCGCGAGAATCGAGAAAACGCAGCCCCTCGGCGCTCACATCGGCCTTCGACGTCCCCGGGATCACCGTAAACGAAAGGCAGGCCCGCGGGAAATAACGCTGCGGAAAGCGCCCGAGCGCCATAAGTCCCGCCAATGTGGGTCGCACAATCCCCTCCCCGTCACGAGCCGTCACGCAGAGCGCCTCAAGCAGCTCCTCGTCGCTCATGCCCTTGAACGCTCGCGGCGAATCGGCACGCTGTCGGCGCATGAAGCCCTCCAGAAGCTCTTCGTCAAAGTCGCCCATCGCAGCCCCTTCGACCACTTCGCGATCGTATCGCGGCGGCCGACGCCCCTCCAGCAGGCGGTCCACCTCGTAGGGGCTCAGCCTCCGATCACCATCCCCCACACGCACATAGGAGCCGTCATGCATTGCGCGCGACTTGACGAAGCAGGGCTTAAGCTCGGGCGGCAGTTCGGGCACCGTGGCCACCACCACAGGCGATCCTTCGAACTCGACAATCTCGACTGACGCCCGCACGGGCGGCTCCATCTTCTCGCCGCACATCTGGGCAAGCGCGTCGGCCACAGCACGCGCCTTGAAGCCCGGAACACCTTGGAACCCCGCTCGCTCCGCGAGCCCCAGAATCACCACGCCACCCGACGTGTTCGAAAACGCGCTCAGCGTCTCCGCCATGCTTTTCGGAAGCCCCTGAGAAGCCGCTTTCACCTCTACCCGCTCGGTGTCGGTGCCAAGACGTCGGGCGAGACCAATATAGCTCTCCAGATCGAAATCGTACACGCCCATAGCCCACCCCCGCAAATAGTTTCAAGAAGTCTCATCAGTATGCAACAACTTGAGACTATTTGCAACAACGCTTGTATTTGTTGGTGCGCGCAAACCCAACATTGTGCAAGACCCCTGCTCAGAGAATTCAAATCATGATTTGACTGTAACATCTGCGGGACCGACATCACCGGCAACACCTCCGCCCATGCGAAAGAACACATGAAGGCCGGTGAAGGATCTGGGCATCATAGTGAAATCCGTCAGATAGTCACCGGCTACAACACGGTTAGCCATAAGAAAGAGGGACATTGGGAAACGAGGGTTGTCGGCGGTCGTTGGGAATAGACGTTAGGCAGGGGTCATTAAGGATGCGCTTGATATTGCTGTCAAGCCCTGATAGACGATTTGTCCGTTTATCAGCCACAGTTGCTTAGATGCCGGCAGAGCATGAAACAATTTCTGCCAGTAGGCGTCATTTCGCGATGCGCATCTTTTATATCCAATAGGCTGCATGGGTATCGCTAACCCACACAGCCTATTGGCGCCCAATCTCTCTAACGTACTTATCTGCGACTATTGAATCTTCTGCGACCGACATAGAGCAGCAAAGAAGCCAGTCCTATAGCAGAAGCGCAAAAGAGAATCAGAGCAATACGCACAGGCAAGCCTAAGCTGTCACTTGTTTCTGCCAAAAAGCCTAAAGAGCTAGCAGGCTTATCAGTATCAGTGACGGAGTTCGCGTTATCTGTCTGACCCGAATTGATTTCCTGGTTACCTCCTGATGCCTCAGGTGCATCCGAACCACCGTTATTCCCTTGGCCACCGTTCATGCTTCCGCTATTGCCCTGATTGGTTCCACCGTTGTCTCCGCCTCCCTGCTCGCCACCACCTGACGGATCGCGTCCGTCATCGGTTACGCTCACGGCAAGATTCAATCTCTCGCTGTATTCATCAAAAGGCATCCCCTCTTTATATGCGGCGATTCGATACTTCGTATCTCCCGTAACACTGATAGGTCCGGTGTAAACGCGTCGCGTCCCGTTTGCATCGCAGGGGCAGGTGTCGTCGGTGGTGTAGTAGATGGTCGCTCCTTCGGTGGTGGTTGTCAGGGTTAGCTTCGAACCTTTCGGTACCGTCACGCTGTTCTCTTTTGGAGCCAACGCATCGAACGTGTTCGTTCCGATGGTTGCGGTGGGCCGCACGGGTTGCGCTGCATCAGAAGTGGTGCGAATCGCCAGCTCCTTGGAAAGCGACGTGCCAGTTGCCGCAAGGGTGAGCGCCGTCATTCCGGGAAGGTCACCATAGAGCGAGAACGATGTCTTGCCCTCGGAATCCGTCATGCCAGTTGCGATGCCCTCGCCAGAAGCGTCCAAGGCGCTGATACCGTCGAGCGCCGCGATGCTGGGCGCATCCACCTGTGCCGTCACCGGCTGGTTCGCCACAGGGGTGCCGTCCGAATAGCGCACGTAGGCCACAACTTGGACAGGTTCAGGAGCATCGCTTTGCAAGACGACGGCATTCTCATAGTTCGCAACGAGCTGCGCCGGACGTTTCTCGACGGTGAGCGTCTTCGACCATGACCCGAACAGATCGCCCAACGAACACTCCGTATAGCTCTTCGCACCGTTCAGCTTCACCGAAACACTTGCTCCTTCGGACAAGGGTTCTTGCGGGTAGATGCGCAGGACCTTGGCAAGCGCTCCTCCTCCGTCGGCCTCGCTGGCGTCTTTCGAGTCGACCCATTCAAGACGGGCGCTCTCGCCATCCACGAGGGCGCTCGTTCCTGCTCCCTCATCGGCTTTCATGTATTGGCTGAATTCCAGCTCTATATATTCGGGGCAGGCATTCGCAGCTACAACGCTTGGTGCCTGCGTTGACTTCAAACCTACCTTCAGCCCGGTTCGGATGGGGAGCACCGAAAGCCAGTCCGTCCTTGCTACGTCATACCCTTCTTTGGCGACCCTCACCTGATAGAAGCCGGTTGGCGTATCCCATTGGAAGGCTCCGTCTGCGCCCGTGGTCAGCGTGCCCTCCTGCTCGTAGTCTTCGGCATTCCATTTCCGTGCATTGCGGCCGTTTGCATCGTCTGCAACATAGATGGTCGCCTTGGCACCTTCTACGGGATTACTATCCAGCGCCTCATATACGATGCCCGACGGGTCGATGATCACATTTGACCCGATGCCGTAGAACTTGTCCCAGTCGATGATGTTCCTGACATCGTCGCTGCCATTGTTCTTCTTAGGAACTTCCTTGCAAACGCTCTTCCTGTAAGCGGTTGCCTGCTCATAGGCGTTCTTTGCCTTGTCGAGGTAGTGCGCGCGCAGCAGGTGAATCGAGGTGGATCCTGCATCGATCGCCAACGAGGCCTTGCTCACCACGCCGCCAGCAGTGCTAGCCCCCTCCGTCACTACAGAGCTGCTCCCCATGGTTGCGACAAGGATGATCGTCGATCCCACCGTGTTCCAATAACCGGTCATTACATCGGTGTAGTTATGGTCGTCCTCGTTCTCCATGAGCTCTCGGTACTTCTCGGCCGCATCGCGTTCGGCGTAGAGCGCCTTGAGGCAGTTCTGGCATGCTCCATCGCAAGGGTTGCGCTTCTTGTAATAGAGAATCCATTGGTTTATGGATTCGATGTCGGCTTCAAGGACGCCTAAGGCATCCATGTTGTCTAACCATGAGTCCATGGCGAATCTCAACCCCACACCACTTCCGATGACGCCGACGCCGCCCAGAACCTGATTGACATTCGTGCACTTTGAGATTTCATTGGCCACCTCTTCTGTCTCCTTAGCCCACATCTGGCTCTTCGCCCAGGCTTTCACCATGGGCGTGATCCTCTCAGGCGGAACGTCCTTGAGGATGCGGCGCGCAAGCACGTTGTCGAGCACACTCTTTGCGCCCTCGTCGATCACGCCGCTCACCATGTCAATCCCCATACCAAAACCATCCAACCCGGCGGCTTTGAGTGCATCCACCTTGGCGGAGCGCATATGGTCATCTTTCTCCTTATGTTCTGAGAAATCGACCTTGTAGGTGTTCTGCTTCTTTGCGTTCGGATCCGTAGCTCCTTGGGGTGCGCTTTCCGTCACCAAGCACGAATAGCCCGTGTAGACGCCTTCCGTCTTGCCGTCAGCACTGTTCTTCTGCGAGTCGGTGACGTAGAGCTCGGCTTCGAGGCGGCCGTCTTCCAAGGTCTGGACTTGGACGCCCTTTGCGCTGTCGCCTTCGGAAACCTTGACGACGCCGCCTAGCTTGTCCTGAAGGCAGTTGTCCATCAGGGCCGACGGTGAGCCCGATGCGCTCACCTTGCCGATGCCCGCGCTCGTTCCCATGGCATCCAGGCTGTTTCGTATGGAGCGGTTCGTCAGCTTTCCGCACGCATAGTTGTTGTCTATGGACTCCTTCATCCTGTGGAAGAAATCCTTCACTTCCTTGATCGTTGCGGCATCCTGACCCGCATACCACCCATCTATCTCCGCATCAGTCGGAATCGAGTACTCGCCGATATCCGGGTCTTCTCCCGTGAAGTAGGGGTCGTCGATCGCAGCAATCCAGGTGTCGTCCGCATCTATGGGTGCACGGAGGCTGTCTAGGCTGATATCCGCGCGCTGCGCCTCAATCTCAGCCAGTGAAGCCTGCGCCTCCGCTTCGGTGAGCGTGCCTTCTTTGACACGCTGCTTTATCTCATTTTCGAACGCCTGTAAGGACGCATCTATTCCTTCGCAGGTTTTGCTCAGCTCGCTGCCGCTGGACGACGTGTCTCCGAACAGATTCTCCAAGTAGAGGTATCTGTCCTTGGCTTCCTGTTCGGCGCGCTTCTTGATGCGCTCCTTGAAGTCCTCGTCGTCCACGTTCGACGCATAGGCCAAGGCGAAGTTGTTGAACGTATAGGTCTGCGGGATGAAGAGCTCCTCGGCATCCAATTCGGGGATACTGAAAGACCCCGAGTCGGGATTGTCTGCCAGCAGCTGCAGATAAGTTTCGTCCACGTACTCGCCGACAAAGCGCGTATATTGCTCGTCGCTTGATTTCTTTGTAAGCGGGATGGCGACCGTCCTGTCGTCCTGCATGACCGCATACATCCATAAGGTGTCGCCGGCGTTGATCTCGTTGCCTGCTTTCTTCACGGTGACATCGAACGTCCAGTAAGCGCACGATTTCCGGGCAAGCTGGTGATGGATGGTCAGGCATTTGTCGCTCTCCTTGCCGTCGGCGATGAGATCCTGCGTCCGGCCTTCATTCGTCACCTTAAACGACCAGATCTGTGCCTGGGGTCGGTAGGTGCAGTCCGCATAGGAAGAGAAAGTGGCTCCTTCTGTGGTAGCAGTTGCATCCACCTTCACACGGTCTCCGTAAAGAAGGGAATCCGTTAGGCCTTCCGGCAGGTCGAAGCCTACCGTTGCTTTGCCCTTGCTGTTCGTGGTAACCGATTCGCCGACGTTTTGCCCGTTGATGGAAAGCTGTGCGGTTGCGCCCGGACTTGCATAGACGATGGCGTTATTGCCCTTCTGGCCCACATAGCCGGACGGCACCTCAACGCTCATCCCAAGGGATGCGAACGAAAGATTGCCCGCAGGCACCGTGGCCCCAGAAGCCGAAAGGGAGAATGGCATCGAATATACCCGTTCCTTCGTCGGTGTCAATGCGATGGATATCACCCCGGAGGTGGCACCAGAAGGGATCTTCACGGAAAGAGCGCCTTCTCTCGATGTGCATTCGAGGGTCTCGCCCGTATCCAACGCGGCTGATGCGTCGCTGTAATCGTTTCGGGGAATGTCAAACGTGAGGGTCGCATCCATGGATCGGTCGAATTCGTAGCTGATCTGAAAGATTGCTTCGCAGTCGACGACAACGGAGCTTTGAGGCATCTTCGCAGTGACGGACTTCACGCCGATCGATGCCAGGGCATCCTCCGCCTTGAAATCGGGAACGCTAAGCGCAAGTGCGCTGGTAGCTTCGTCTTCGATGCGAATGTCCTCACTGGCATAGGGAAACGCGAGTCGCTTGATCACGCCTAGGTGAGAGGCGCTTACATTCAGTGAGGGCTTGAATGCCACTATCGTGTAATCGCCTGCCTTCAGTTTGCCGGTATCGAAATGCCAGGCGGGATTCTCTTGGCCGTCAGGCCAATACACTTGCGCATAACCATCCTGGATGCACCGGGCATTGCTTGCAGTGCCGTCGAACACCAGCACGCGGCTCGTCCCTTCGAAGGCGGCGTTGAGCGAGATGGTCGCACTGCCCCAGCGCGGAAGGACGGCGGCGAACTCTCCCGCTTCTTCGTTGAAAGTTGCAGTTGCAGGGGAAAGAGCGAGCGACTCTGCAGGGGTCACTTCAAGGGAAAGCTCGGCGAGGGCGGCAGGATCGTTGGCGAGCGATTCGGACAAGATGAGTTGACCGCGCTGCACCAAGTAATCGTCGGTGGCGCTCTCACCCGTCAGGTTTTTCCCTGGCTTGAGCTCTGCGCCGTTGCGCTTCAACGTAAACGAAAGGCTGTTCCAATTGGATACGGGAGCATATTCGGGATTGCCGCCGGTATCGCTGCTTCCCGTTTTGCATCGCAGGCTTATGGGATAGACCCGCTGAACCGCCAGTTTCGAAAAACCGGTTATCGTGCCCGCGTCCCAATCGCCCGTCATCTGTCCAGCGGGACGCAGCAGCTCCTTGTCGTAATACCCTGGCATCGTTATGGTGATGAGCGTTTCTACAGCAGGTTTTAAGCCTTCTGCCGTGAAGGCGCCGTCATCCGCAACGTTTGCTTGATAGGTGGAATCACCCTGCTGCACGATAACCTTCACGTCGGTTGTCGCGACACCCTCGGGAAGGTCGAGTTTACCCGTGACCTTCACGGTATTGACGTCGTCGTCGAGCCAAACCCAATTGATTCCTTTTCCTTTCTCTAGCTGTGAGAGCTTCCAGGGGTCTGACTCCGTTCCGTCTGTGCGCTTCTTGTAGGCATAGACAGTGGATCCATCATCGCAGGGTGCGTATAAGCTGTCTGCGTCATAGACACCATTGCGCGCGAGGCACACATCCGGGTTGTCGATGCGCAATTTGACGGCACCGCATGAGCAGAATGCCGAGTAGAGGTACTTGAGAGATGACGGCAACACGATAAGCTCCTGCGAGGAAAGCCCTGCGCAATCGGAAAACGCACTGTCGCAGAGGCGCTCTATGCCGTTGCCGTCTGGGGATGTCTCAAATGCAACAGAGGTAAGGTCACCTGCCGAGCCTGAGCTGAAGGCGTACTCCCTGATCTCCTTGACGAAGCTGGGGAATGTGACACTTTTAAGATGTTGGTAGTTGAATGCAAACATAGGGATATAGACGTCGTAGCTTCCGTCGAGCACAGCTGCTATGTCCATCGATTCAAGGCCGCCGTCCCCATAGAGCATGACCACGTCGCGGGTTTGCCCATCGACCGTATGCTCATAGCCCTTGTTGAGATAGGCATACACTTCGGCATCATGCAGTGGGTCCGGCGCTTGCCAGCCGCAATCGAACGACCAGCCCGGATCGTTCCAGTAGCCGTTGTCCTGCACGAGCGTTCCTACCCACATCTTCTTACCGGAGCAAGAGGCGGACGTCTTCCATAGGAGCGACTTGTCCAACTCGGGGTAGTTTTCGCATTCATAGTTGTCCAGCGTGGCAAGGTTCTGGGCATCCACGCCGCTCGCAAACGGGTTGGGGCCTGGTTCTGTGGACGCTTCTGTGACTGGCTGGCTATCTTCGGCGCCTTCTGCCACATCAGCATCATCCGAAGAGACAGTAGACCGGTCCGAAGCATCCTCATCCGGAACCTCTTCGTCGGAAACGGATGCGCCATCAAGCAATATGTTGCTGGAGACTGAAAGCGCATCATCGGGCACATCGACTTCAGAATCGCTCACAGGGAGCAGTGCCGCCTGAACGTCTTCGCTCGCGACTGCGTCCACCCGACTTGAATCTTCGGCAAATCCGACGATGGGACACATGGTCACAACCAGTGCCAAGGAGAGTGCGACGGCACAAGCTTTTGCAAAAGGAGATTTTGCTGTCTTGCCTTTTCTGGGCATGGCGTTTTCTATCTTGGTGAGGGATCCCGTTCATTCTCCGAAATCGAGGAACGAGGCACAATAGAGTTGCCAGGTTCGGCAATTGCCAAAACGGAAATCGTACGCTAGGGGGCGCATTTCCTGAGTACCATAGTCATTGCAACCTGCAAGCAACGAGAAAGCGCGAAATGAAGTTTCACGAACAACTGAATGCATATATCGAGCAGATCGACTGCATGGCGAAAGAGGTGAGCGAGCAGTCGGGAGTATCCGCCGCCACTCTGAGCCGATATCGTACGGGGTCGAGGCTCCCCGATACGGAATCCGACGCCTTTGAGAATCTCTGCTCTGCGATCGCCGAGCTGGCACGGCAGAAGCAGCTTGGCGATATAACCGCGGAATCAGTGCGTGAGCAGTTCATGCAGTCATCCGACCTTCGCCCCCGCGACGCCGATCGGCTCCTCGAGAACTTCGACCTCCTCCTTGCAACGCTCGATGTGGGCATCAGCAAGCTCTGTCGCCATATAAACTACGATGCCTCGACCGTGTTCCGCTTTCGCAATGGCTCGCGCCGTCCATCGGATCCCGAAAAGTTCGCATCGTCGGTGGCGGAGTACGTGGCGCGAGAATGGGACTCTGCTCGCGATAGAGCCGTGCTGGCGCATCTGCTAGGTTGCACTGAAGAGGAGCTAGCGGAAAGCTCCGTTCGGTACGAAAAGCTGATGGAGTGGCTGTTCGACGATCGCGACCATAGGGATCATCCCGTGTCGGATTTCCTGTTCAAGCTCGACGAGTTCAACCTGAACGACTACATCAAGGCCATCCACTTCGACGAACTGAAAGTTCCTTCCGTGCCGTTCCAAATGCCCACATCGAAGACGTACTTCGGTCTCGACCAGATGATGGAAAGCGAACTTGATTTCCTGAAGGCCACCGTGATCTCCAAATCAACCGAGCCGGTGATCATGTACAGCGACATGCCCATGGGAGAGATGGCGAAGGATCCGGAATTCCCGAAGAAGTGGATGTTCGGCATGGCCATGATGCTGAAAAAGGGGCTTCACCTGAATCAGATCCATGACTTGAACCGGTCCTTCGAGGATATGATGCTGGGACTTGAGAGCTGGATCCCCATGTACATGACGGGCCAGATTTCTCCGTTCTATCTCAAAGAGCCGTCGAATAACGTTTTTCTGCATCTTCTGAAGGTTTCCGGAGCCGCTGCCCTTTGCGGTGAGGCCATTGTGGGCCACCATGCCGAGGGAAGATACTATTTGACCAAATCGAGGAAGGAGTTGGGGTACTATACGGCGCGAGCCCAGGAGCTGCTGAGCGCTGCGCGACCCTTGATGGATATCTACCGCATCGACAACAAGAACGAGTTCAACGCTTTTTTGCAGGTCGATTCAGAAACAATCGGGAAGCGCAGGAGCATCCTCTCTTCGCTGCCGCTCTACACCATCGATGCGTCCCTTCTGGTGGAGATGCTTGCAAGGTCTGGATTCGATGGAGAAGAGGCGGCCGGCATTGCCGATGCCGCCTCTTCGGCTCGTCGGCGCGTCGTGCATATTCTTGAGACTAGCGAGATCCATGTCGAGATACCGCTGCTTACCAGAGAGGAGTTCGAGGTCTATCCGTTGAACCTCGACCTTTCGAACGCATTCTGCGAGAAGGGCGTCGCGTACACGTACGAGCAGTACCTTGCGCACCTGGAGGATACCGACCGTTTCGCAGCGGATCATCCTCGGTATCAGGTAGAGAAAACTTCTTCACAGACGTTCAGGAACCTACAGATCAGCATTCACGAAGGCAGGTGGGCTATGGTGTCGAAAGAGCTTGTACCATCAATACACTTCGTCATACACCACCCAAAACTAAGACGTGCGATAGAGGAGTTTATTCCGCCTGTGGTCGAGAAATAGCCTCTGCCGATGTTGTCTGAAGCAAATCGCGCAAACTGCTGGCAGGACTGCCATTATATTCATCGACTATGAGGCTATCGTCCTTTCGCCATATGGCCTCAATCTTGCTATTGTTTGCGTCTATATCATCAGAATCAGGAGCCTGGTAATCGGAAAGCCCGCATGACATTAGAACACATCTAATGTCATTACAGTTGCCTTATTCGTTCGAAAGTAATTGGGCTTCGATGCCAGCCTCTCTGCAAGGTGACGTTAGATGTATTCTAATGTCATTCCAAGGCGGAGGAATACTTCCTATGTTGCATCCTGGGCATCCTCTTTGCTTGGAAGGCGCCTTGCGTAATAGCGGAACACCTCGTCGTAATGGTCTTCCACGAACTTTTCCACCAAAATAGATGTCTCTGTTTTAGTAGTAGCTCGGTTCGCTTTGCTGTAATCTTCATTGTCTTGCTGTGTTTCGCCGTGCGACATTCCTGAACCTCACCTCCTATTACGCATAACGCGAAGAGCGCACCCTATGGGCGGCTCTTTTTCGAAAAATTTTTCATTAGGTCGTGAATCCCAAGATTCGATTAGATGTTCTAGGGCTCTTGGAACGGCGCAGGGAGGCACAACATGTCATAACTGATATGACACGGTTAGCCCTGCGAAGAAGGACATTGAGAAATGCTGGTTATCGACGTCCATTGGGAGTGATTTGGAATCCTCTCGCGTATCAATGCGATGTAATAATTGCTCATTATCACGAGCAACTCCGAACTATGAAATATAATTTTCCAGAAATATGAGTAACTCAAGTTTGGTGAATGGCTATAGTGATTTACGAAATTCTCGGAAGCGCTCAACGATGCGCCAGGCAATTTCGCAGTATATCAAGCCCATCAAACACAGTCAGCAGATGCAGATCCTTGAACAATGCAAGACAAAAGCATATAATTGTCTTACTATTAGTAAAGGAGGTCGGTCCTATGGCAACTGCTTCTGTAACGGTGAGAGTCGACGAAGATACCAAGCGCGCCGCAGCTAACATCGTGGAAGATTTCGGCTTCGATCTCTCATCAGTCACGCGCGCGTTCTACCGTCAGATCGTACGCGAGCAGCGCATTCCCCTCACGCTTGAATATCCAACGCCTAATCTCGAGTCTCGCGAGGCAATAAGGGAAACGAAAGAACTCATCGCATCGGGAGATCCGGGCTACGCCACCGTATCAGAAATGTTCGAGGCGATGGGAGCATAGCGGTGCTGAGAGCCAATTACACCCCGCGCTTCCAGAAAGACGTTAAGCGCCTTAAGAAGAAGCACGTAGCGCTAGATCCTCTGAAAGAAGTCGTGGAATTGGTGGTCGCCGATACCCCAGATAGCCGATCAGAACTTGTTCGCCGGCATAATATGCATCGGCTCAAAGGCGAGTGGTCGGGAAGCATGGAATGCCATGTCGCAAACGCTGGCGACTGGTTGCTTGTTTGGGCGCAGACCGACGATCAGGCGTACTTTCAGAGAACCGGTGGCCACGACGATCTGTTCAGTGGATAGGAAGTGCTTTAGGATTGTGCAATCCACCAGGCAATATTGTTTTTCTGAGCTTACTCAGACCCTGTTCTCGCATTTTTCTGAACCGGAATTAACCTCATGTTCACACTTTTCTGAACTTGGAACATTAGCGAGCTAGTGCTATGCTCACTCCCCCTCGCAAACCGGAAAAGCCTCATCGTAGTCGGGGTCGTCCTCGCGGCGCACGAATTCGTAGAGAAGGCGGCGCGTGGCGGGCAGCTCTTTCTTCTTCAGTTGGTGTTCCCACAGCACGAGCACCTTCCAGCCGGCCGCCTCTAGCGCCGCCAGGTTTTGCTCGTCGCGCTCGACGTTGCGGGCGAACTTAGCCTCCCAGTAATCGAGGTTCTTCTTGGGCACCGACAGGCTGCACACGGGACACCGATGCCAGAAGCAGCCGCGGATCTCGATGGCGAGCTTGCGCCCCACGAACGCCACGTCCGGACGCCCGGGCGCTTTCCTCCAATCGCAGCGGTAGCCGGGAAAGCCCATCTCGCGCAGCATGCGGCGCACGAGCACCTCCGGCTTCGTGTCGCGCCGCTTGTTGCCCTGCATCGATTTGTGAGTGGCCGCCGACACAACCCCGAAATCGTAGCGGTTCGTCTTCGATAAGCGCACGCGAGATTCAGCGCCCTCCTCGCCTTCTGCAGAGTCTTCGTCGGCAGCCGCCGCTAAGACTTGCTCCCTCGCCTCGATTGCGCGATCAGTCACGCCGTCGGGAGCATCGCCCGCATCGCCCTGCGCAATCGTCTCTTTCGTTTTCTCTGTTGGCTTTTTCATGGCCGTTATTATAGCGCCTGCGCCTTCCCGCTTGCGGAACCCTGAACACTCCAATTAAGAAAGCGTAAGGTGTGCGTCTTTTTGCAAATGCTGTCACGCGGCGCGCAACCCAAGCGCTACCATGGGAGCCCCCCATCGGCTCGCCAGTCGCAACTGGCGCATTCCAGCGGCAATCACACGTCGCCGGAGCCGGCCGCCCCAAAAGCGAACCGAGCCCCAAGCGACAACGCAGCAGCCGAAGGCAAGCCAAACGAAACACCGAACCCAGGAAGGAGGAGGCCCCATGACGAACGCGCCATTCGCGCTCGACCGTCGCGAGTTCATCGCGCTCGCCGGCGGATTGGCCGCCGTGCTCGTCGTCGGCGACGGTGCCTATTTCTCCTCCCGCAGGTCGGCCGCCCACGCCCAGCCTGTACCTTCCGAATCCGGTACCCTGACCCAACCCGAAACGCCGCTTAACGGCACGATCGCCTCACCCAACACAGAGACAGCAGCGGCCGCCACGACCTCTCCCGAGACCGAGTCAGCAGCCGCGACCAATACCGAAATGCCTCCGACGACGCTTGAAGACCTACCCTGGAACCTGCGCCTCGTGAACCGCGACCATCCCCTCGCCGCCGACTTCGCGCCTAGCAATCTGGCCGAGTTGCCCGACGCAAGCTGGGTGGAGCCCCACGTCAACCACCGAGTGGATGCCCGCATCGTCGAAGATCTCACAGCCATGCTCACGGCTGCCGAAGCCGCCGGCACACATCCCATCATCTGCTCCTCTTTCCGCACCTACGACTACCAGGAGAATCTCTTCGAAAACCGCATCGAGCGAGCCGAGCGCGAGGAGCATCTGGAAGGCACCGAAGCCGAGGAGGCCGCCGCATTCTGGGTTGCCCCACCGGGCGCCAGCGAGCACCAAACCGGTCTCGCCGTCGACATCGTGGACGCTGACTACCTGGAACTGGACGAAGGCCAGGAATCCACGGCCACCCAGCAGTGGCTCATGGCCCACTGCACCGAGTACGGCTTCATCCTGCGCTACCCGCAGCGTGCGGGTGTCCTGCACAAGGTCAGCCACCCGCAGCGTCGGCAGGCCGTGCTGGGCGGAGCCGAAGAAATCACCGGGGCCGCGGGTTTCAAGGTCGTACTTTGCCACGGCGAAGCCGTCCGACGTGCGGCACAAAAATTGCAGCCGCTCCCGCACGGCATCGTTGCCGTTGTCGGAAATCAAAATGCAGCAGGAATCCGCCGCGCCGCGCCCAACGCGGCCACGCAGCTGGTGCAGTGCCGACAGACCGAACCGCTCGGCGTTCTCAATGACCATGACCGTGGCGTTGGGCACGTCGACGCCGACCTCGATGACCGTCGTCGAGACAAGCACATCCAGCTCACCCGCCTTGAACTGCTGCATCACATCGTCCTTTTCCTTCGGCTTCATCTTGCCGTGCAAAAGCCCGATGCGGCGGTTGGGCAGCAGTGCGCAGGCCGTCTCGGTGTAGTAGGTCGTCACGGCCTGCAGGTCGCCCATGGCCTCGTTTTCCTCGATGGCCGGGCAGACGATGTACACCTGATGCCCCGCCGCGATTTGTTTGTCCAAAAAGCCGTACATATCCCGACGCTTTTTGCCGGTGATAAACCATGTTTTGATGGGCTTGCGGCCCGGCGGCAGCTCGTCCAGGACGGAAATATCAAGGTCGCCGTACATCAAAAGCCCCAGCGTGCGCGGGATGGGCGTGGCGCTCATGACCAGCAGGTGCGGGCTTTGGGCCTTGCCAGCCAACAGGCCGCGCTGCCGCACACCGAAACGGTGCTGCTCGTCCACAATGGCAAGACCGAGATTTTTGAATTCCACGGTGTCCGTCAGCACGGCATGCGTACCTACGACCAAATTGGCCCGGCCGTCGGCGATAGCTTCCAGCGCGATGCGTTTTTCTTTGGCCTTCATGCCGCCGACCAGCAGCGTGACATTGACGCCGAAAGGCTCCAGCCGGTCCGCCAGCGTGACGGCGTGCTGCCGGGCCAAAATTTCCGTGGGGGCCAGCATGGCGCTCTGCCAGCCGTTTTGTGCAGCAAACCAGATAGCTGCCGCCGCCACCAGCGTTTTGCCGCTGCCGACGTCGCCCTGCAACAGGCGATTCATCGGAACCTCGCCGCACAAGTCCCCCACAATTTCCTCGGTCGAGCGCTTCTGTGCGCCGGTGGGCGGGTACGGCAGGCTGCGCCAGAACGGCGCAAGGTCCAGCTCCCGCATGGGGGCACCGGTAA
>OLRW01001535.1_pt1 | contig 14805 bp, 13 predicted proteins | sample 1672701 | NCBI WGS metagenome assembly OLRW01 (sample SAMEA3136715, study PRJEB25190) | human gut metagenome | biome: human gut; feature: human-associated habitat; material: faeces | place: Austria | collected 2013
AACTGTTTGCGGAAACCATAAGAGGTATTCCCTTTCATTTGGTTGACTACCTTTACTTCTCTTTTGGAAAAGGTTAAATCATCATTCAATGTCCGTTCACAGGTAGCCTGTCTGTGCAGATAGACCATTCTGTTTTCATAGTCAATATCTTCCCAGCGGATTGCCTTTGTTTCCCCGATACGGATAAACAGATAAAAGGATAGTTGTATTGCAAGAGAGTAGGGTTCTGTTATACAGCTAAGATAGTACAATAGTTTGTGCGTGTCCTCACGGGAAAATACATTGTCACTCTGTACTTCCACAGGCTTGTAGGTAAACTGCTTGAAATTCACATCAGAAACGGGATTGTGGGAGATGATTTCTTCCTCAATCGCATAACTCATGATTCCATTTAAGACAGAACGAGCGTTGCTGATTCTCTTGTGGGTATGCTGTCGTTCTTTTGTGGCTTCTCTGAAAAAACGGATAAGGGTAATGGGTTTGATTTCTCCTATCTTCATTTTGGAAAGAGCCGTGTCTTTGAAAAATCTGTTCCATTCAGAAACATACTCTTGAATCGTCTTTGCCTTTACAGAAGTGTAATCTCTTTTGTATAAGAGCCATTCTGTATATAACTCTTCCAGTGTGGTATTCTCACGATTTTCGATTTTTTGCTTCTCAATATAAAATCTGATGATTTCTTTTTCAAGGTTCTCTTTACTCTTCCTCTTAATCGGACGGCGGTTGTTGGGTTTGGTGTCATCTGGTAAGTAGGTACGCCAGCTTTTTTCAGATTCCGAGTAATAAATTTCATATTTGTGATTCTCCAAGATTTTCTTATTTGCCATAATTTCAAAATCTTTGAAGACTTCATCTGCTGTCATATTAGCACAAGCGGCTAAGGTGTTCAATAACGTAATATCGGAAGATGTAACAGGGCTATTCATCAGAATCCCCCCTTACACCCGTAGTTTCTTTTTTGATTTTGATGTAGGTAACACTGCTGTCCTTTAAATAAGAACCAGTAGCTAAAAAGGATTTTGTATCATATATCTGCCGTGTGTATTCTTTCTGAAAGATGATAGTTTCATTCTGTAATTCGTGAATCATATCATCAGTCAGCATGAGCCTTGTTTCTTTCGGTAGTTTCAAATTTTGTGATTTGAAAAAAGCCTTTTTCTTATGCTCTTTTACATCAAGGTCTTTTCCAAAATATTTGCTGAGATAGCGACCACGGTTCTCCTTACTGTCTACATCAATACGGTTTATCTTAATAAATCCATGCGACCATAAATCCTGTAATTTTTCTTTTGCTATGTACGGAAAATCAAAGAAAATAACATGATAATGGATTGCTCCACGTTTCTGTTTCTCCCACGTTGCAATATATTTTAATAATTGAGTTTTTGTATGGTATAAAGAATAATTTAATCGCTGAATAAAATTCTTAAATTCTTTATTGGTTACGGTAATATCTTGAATATTTTCTTTGAATGTCAGCGTTACAAATTTGGTTTGGTTATTGAAATTACAGTCCACGATACGGGCAATCTCCCAACGTGTCTGTTCATAGTGCTTCTGTTTTCGTTTTAGGCTGTCATATTGTTTATGAGCCGACATCTCAGCAAAGGTTTTTCGTTTGCTTGTTTTCTCTAAATCTGCTTTTTCTAGTGAATGACTGAAAATAGGATTCTCATAGATATATACTTCTTTAGTAGTAGGAGTTTCAATGATTTTCGTATTGTATGCAAAACACTCCTTTGCTTTGCTCACGAAATCCACCTCGTATCCTATTTTGTGATGTGTTTTCTTCCTGTTTTCGGAAGATGTTGTTTTATATATCAAGTCTAGTCAGAAGAAATGTCTGCTCTTTCCAAGTCAGGCAGGCAGTACCTAAGACGCTGTCCGTTACTGCCTGTCTGACAGAAAAGAAACTATTTCATTCCGGCTATCTTGATATTATTTGCTTCTGCTTTGACAGAAAGACGTCCATTATAAAGACTCGCCCATGTATGTAATCCCTCAAACATGACAGGGACTTGCCCTTTCTGTTCCAGTTCTTCATTGGAAATCAGCGGACTGGACGTTTTTACACCTACTTTGACTTTTTCAAATTTCAGCTTTGGAAAGAGAACGGTATAGTAGAAGCCGAGCTTTTCTTTTGTAGAAAAATCTACCCAGTCGGAAACTTCTACAAGCTGGAACTGTTCTTCCAGTTTGTTTGGATTTAAAATAAAGTCGCTTCCTCGAATCATGGTATCACCTCCTTTTAAAATATCTTAAAATCAGATATTGAGATAATCATATAATAAAACAAACCAAACGAAATGTCAATAGGAAATATCCGAATATCCGATAAAGAGATTGACAAGGGAAAATTGATGAAATATAATGTGCTTAGAAAGGAGGACGCTCAACATGAACAAAATCAAAGAATTGCGGAAAGAAAAGAATATCACGGTTGCAGAACTGGCAAAAGAACTGGGAATCTCGCAGAGTATGCTGACAAACTACGAAAACGGAAATGGAACGCCAAGAGATGAATCTATCTGGGAAAAGCTGTCACAGATATTTGGAGTGAGTAAAAGCCATGTTATGGGATTGACTACGGATATTGAAACGGCAAATAAGAAAAAGCCATTGAAAGTGGTGGTGGATATGTCACAGCCTGTTTCTGTCCAGCCGAAGAACCAGACCGACCTTGACGTGCTGATGAAACTGGATTTAATAGACAGTGATGATATGGAAGAAGTGTCGGAGTTCCTCGACAAACTCTTAGCAAAAGAGAAATATGAGGGGCGGAGAGAAGCAAACATGAAATATGTTGCAGAATAGGAATGATTTATAAGCCGTCCGCTTGCCCAGCCGACCCGCCGCCCTGTTAGGAACCGTCGCTCTGGGCATCCTGCGGAACGCTGGTTAATGGAAAAGCATGAACAAGGGAATATGGACAGCAGACTGTGCTTAGAGTTGGTACAGTGCGGAAAAGGGTATGTGGAGATGTGAGAGTCTTGCATACTTTTTTCTTGTGCGTTGAACATATATAGATTATACTGAATAATAGTTAAACAATTTGAATTTTGTAAAAGGGAGATTAGAAACTATGAAGAAAATAATTTACTTATTTATGCTATTATCATTTCTTGTATGCATTACGGGGTGTAGTCAAGCGGAGGATGGAAATCGATTTGTAGAAGATTATTCTGAAGAATATGAAGTATCTCCTTATGGGAGTGAAGAAAAACTCAATGTTTTACCAAATTTAAAAATTGTTCAGGACTCAGAGAACAGTTTAGATTTAAAGAAGATTTCTTTTATGATTGAAAATGATTCTGATAGAGAATACCGATATTCGGAAAATTACTTTGAGATAGAGGCAGAACAATCTGGAAACTGGTATCAACTTGCACAGCTTGATGATCCTTCAATGAATAGTGAAACTGATTGTGTTATCAAGCCTGATGAACGAAAAACATTACAAGTAGATATTAAAAGCTATTATGGAGAACTTCCAACGGGTCGCTACCGTATAATTAAACAATTTTCTTATTTTGAAAGTGAAAAAGATTGGGACTACGACACATATTACCTATCTTGCGAATTTGAAATTAAGTAAAACTAATGTCGCTTATAGGGGGAGAGAAGATTCTTTTTTACTAATAGTTATTTCGTCGAGAGTGGGGGCACCGTGTTATTGGTTATGTCAGAAATTTTATTGACTGTTCTATTGAGATAAACCATGCCACCTGCATACAGTAGGAGATGACTTTCTGTGAGCCAACTCACACCATATGATGATACTATATTGGGATTGATGAACTACAATCCTAGTTTGTGAGCGACAAGCGTTTGAACACTTTTTGAACACCGCAGACTTGATGAAGTCTTCAAAGCCCCTTTCTATCAGTATTCTTGATTACTTAAAACGGTTCGATTCCGGTCTGCGGCATTAATTTTTTGCTTCAAATTCAGTAAGGATTTGGAGCATTTTTTCATTTTGTACCAAATTTGTACCTTGTTCTAAGAATACACATCATTCTCATATCTCTCAATCTTTGATTGGAAAATTATTCTAAAAAATAAAAAGAAAAATCCCAATTATTTTTAAATTTCATACAAAAAGGCTTCAAAAACTGTAATCCTTTGTTATAATATTTTTAAAGAATTAAAATAGAGAAAGGAAGCGAAAAAAGATGAAGATTTGTCCAAAATGTGGAAAGCGGTATGAAGAAAACCAAAATTTCTGCAAAACGTGTGGAATGCGTCTGGTAGAAGAAAATCAGCGCCCATCAGGAAATCCGCCAGTAAAAAAGAAAAGTCATATCGGTTTATACATAATGATTGTAATCTTTGCAATCTGTATAGGTGCAGGTGCTTTTGCAGTGGTTAAAATTTCTGATAATAAAAAACAGGAAGAAGCAGAGCAGAGTCAGGTCAGTAAGAATGATAAAAGCACAGACAAAGCCGATAGTAAAGATGTGGAAGAGAAAGATTCCAGAGAAACAAAAAAAGATGCAGAAGAAGATGTAGAGCCGGTTGAAGGAACTATGACCGCAGAAGAAAAGGCAAAAGCAGAAGAAAAGAAACAAAAAGAAGAAGAAAAGAAAAAAGAAGAGGAAGAACAGAAAGAATTATTAAAGAAATACGAGGAACAGGAAGCACAGGAGGCAGAAGCAGCGAAGAAAGCAGAAGAAGAAAAGAAATCCCAGGAAGCCGCTTCAAACAGTCAGAGTGCTTCAACAAGTTCATCAAGTTCAACCGGCAGTAGTACCGACAACAGTCTTTATGCAAGCTGGAGTGAAAAAATAGTGGGAGCAGAACAAAGTGATACAGCCATTTTAAATGAAGTAGGGGCTTCGGATGACTTTAATACAAAGATGGCAAAACAGGAAGCACGTTATCAGTTATGGGATGGGCTATTAAATCAGATGTGGCAGGATTTAAAGGCATCCTTACCGGAGGATCAGATGTCACAGCTTACAAGTGCGCAGGTGGATTGGATTCATCAAAAAGAAGCAATGATATCACAATACTGGGAATCTCAGAATGTGGATCATTCTGGATTTAATGAAGCACCAGCGGCAGATACAACCAAACAAAGAGTGTATTATCTGTTGGATTATTGTCCAAGAAGTAATTAACCGAATCAAGTAGTGAAGCAGATTTAGAATATCAATATCTGCTTCACTCCAACGTAATTACAGTTCTAATGATGTTAGAATCAAAGAGGGAGGTTTGGATATATGTTTTGTAAATATTGTGGTAGGGAAATTAAGGAGGGCGAAATCTGTACCTGTAGACAGCAGAGTTCTAAAACTCCATATCCAAAGCCGGATATTCGTCCAGTCATGCCTGAACAGGAAAATACGCAGAGACAAGGAATAAATCAGAATCAGGGAAATTCTCAAAATCAGGGAACGACTCAGAATCGCAGACAGCAGACTCAGTTTGAGAGAAAACCGGTAAATAGAACACCAGTAAATAAAACATCAACTGCACCACAAAATCAGAGAACCGGAAAAAAAGATGGGAAAGGATTGGCAGTTGCGTCTTTCCTGCTTAGTTTTTTGCTTTTAGTCAGCTTTGTTTTATTAAGAGTTGTATTGCAAGATTTCATGCAGGAAAGTACTATGTTGGAGAGTATTTATCCGTATTTAATTTATGTTGTGCCGTTTTTACTTGGTCTGGGAGCATTTTTATGTGCAATTTTTTCTCTTCAGGATGCAAGAGTGCGTACGCTTTCGATTTCCGGAATTTTAATCAGTGCGATTTTTGTTGCAGGAATTTTTGTTTCTAAGGTACTGTTTCCTTATGAAGCAGACAGCTATGTGGCTTCATCGGATAGAAGTGATGAAGAGGACGAAGAAGAAGTCGGTAAAGATAATTCTAAGGATACAGAAGATGCATCGAAAGAGGAAGAAACTGCAGAGTCGGATTCTTCTATTTCCCAGATTAAGAGTGATTATCAAAAAGGAACACTTGATTATGCAGGCGTAAAAAATGCGTTAGTAAAACTTGATACAGATAAATTGGAATCAAAAGAAGCAGAAGAAGTTTTAGCACTTCAGGAGCAGACGGAAAAAGATTTAGAGGACAGTCTTGAAAAATCCGCAAAAAGTTCCGATTATGAAAGTATTTTAAAGAAACTTTCAAAACAAAAAGAAGAGTTAAAAGACGAGGATGAGCTTATCACAAAACTGAGTGAAAAGTATGAACCAGAATATATTTTGTATTTAGATACAGAGAGCAAGAATCTGCTGGCACAGGGCAAAAAGGACGACGCATTAAAATTATTAAAAAATGGAAAAACATTGGTGGAAGATACCGATGCGGTGGATAATTTAATTGCGGAAGCAGAAGAGGGAGTAACCGGAGGAGATTATATTTTACCGGAAAGTAACAGCAGATATCTTACAGATGCAGATGTCAGCGGATTAACGCTTCAGCAGTTAAATTATGCGAAAAATGAAATCTATGCAAGACATGGAAGAAAATTTGATTCTAAGGAACTCCAGAATTATTTTGGAAGCAAATCATGGTATAACGGAACGGTCAATGCGGCTGATTTTAAGGAAACAGTGTTTAATGAATATGAAAAGAAAAATGCAGAATTTTTAAGACAGAAGGAATTTGCAATGCATGATGGAGGATATCAGTTAGACCAGTAAGAAAGAGTGAGGAGAAGAAAGATGAAGTGCATTAATTGTGGATGTGAATTGCCAGAGGGAGCAAGATTTTGCGGTAATTGTGGAGCACCACAGCCGGAGCATCAACAGGAAGAACAGCAGTCAGGACAACAGGTGCAACAAAGATTTTGTCCTCATTGTGGAGGAGCGAATGATGCCGATGCTGTATTCTGCAGTATCTGTGGAAAGGATATGAATGGGGACGGACAACCGGTGGTTGAAGAAACCATGTCAAAGAAAGTTCTGAAAAAGTTAATTGTGGGAGCAGTAGGTGTTGTTGCGGCAGTTGTTGTTATCGGCGGAGTTGTAAAAATCGTTGGAGGACTGGGAGGCAGTAAATCCGATTCTTACATCACTTATGTAAAAGATGGTTATATTAATCAGTCCGATATTGAACATTATAAGAAAAAACCAGTAGAGTATCAGGGAAGATACGGAAGCACAAGTGATGATGGAGAGAATTATTCTGCCGGTGTGAGTTACTCCAAAGATGGAAAATACATCTGTTATCCTACAGATGTAAATTATGGCGATGATGGTATAGAATTTCGTTTAAATATGCAGAAAGTAGGAAAGACAGAAGAGCCGGTTAAGATTGACAGTTCGGTTACAAGTTATACAATTTTGGACAATAATAAAATTTTGTATAAGAAAGCCGGAAATGATACGCTTTATATTAATGATAAGAAGGGAAATAAAGAAAAAATTGCTTCTGATGTCAACTATTTTTATTTAGACAGTGACCAGAAAAATATTGTGTGGAGCGAATCAAACGGAGATGGCACGATTAACGTCTGCCAGCAGGATGTTGCGCTTAAAAAAGAGAAAAAAACGTTGGCAAAAGACGTGGATTCTTTCTATGCAAGCAGTGATTTAAAATATGTTGTAGTCCAGGAACAAGATACTCTTTATATGGTGGAAAATTTTGGAGAAAAGCAAAAAATTGCTTCGGGTGTAGAAGATGTTTCTTACGATGGTTTAGATAATGGAGGAATCTATTACACAAAAAGTTCAGAGGAAACATTAAGTGCAGAAGATGTGGTTGAAGATGACTGTGCAGACAGTGATGCAACGATTGAAGAGCCGGATAGAGAAGATTATAAAGTTGAAAAAATTGAGAAAAATGACTGGACCGGAAAATACGAAAAAGTAGAGTCTGTAGATGAAGATGCTTATGATGCGGCTTATGAAAAATATTATGACAAAGAAAATCGAGATGAAATTCGTGACGCATTAGAGGATTATGAAATTTCTACACCAGTGGAAAAATTGTATTATGTAAAAGATGGAAAAGAAACACAGGTAGATGCTACAGTTGCACAGATGTATTATTATACTGGAGACTGGAAGGGTATTGTGTATAGCCGTTATAATATGGATGATGTTCCGAAGTTAAAAATTTCTGAGATTGACAGTGCCAGCAGTATTGAGTCTGATTATTATCAGATGCTTTCAGAATCCGCACAGACTTGTGTGTATACAGAGAAAGACAAAACCGTTGTATTGGATGAAAATCTTGCGACTGTATGGGGCGTAGATGCAGATTCTAAAACCGGATATGGAGTAAAAATGCAAGATTCCGGTTCAGAAGATGAAGACGCAACCTATAACTTATATTCATTCTCTGTAGATAATAATTCAGATGGAAAATGTAAACTGATTTCCGAAGATGTGGCATATTATCAGGAATTAATAAAAGATGGAGATGTGTACTATCTGAAAGATACAGACAGTGACGGAAATGGTGATTTATATTGTAACGACAAAAATATTGATTCTGATGTAAAATCCGGAACGCTTTATACAGTGCCAGATTCCGATAATGTGCTTTATGCAGTTGATTACAACAGTTCAAATAATAGTGCAACTTTAAAAATGTATGATGGAAAGAAAGACAAGATTATTGCAGATGATGTCTATTCTTATCTTCCAATTGATGAAAAACATATTGCACTTTTGATTGATTATAGTATGAAGTCTTATCGTGGTGACTTACAATATTATCTTGGAAAAGAAGAACTTAAGAGCATTGATGAGGATGTCAGCTTTATTTTTGGCGGAAAAGAGATTTATTAAAAAAATTTATTAGAATAAAATTTACGAGAGAGTTTAGAAATCAGGGAGTTTAATTTGTGAAACGGATGTATAAAATCATACTGGGATGCCTTTCAATTGTCTTGATTTTACTAATTGTTGTTGCGCTTTTTCAATTAAATCAGGTAAATAAAACAAGACAACAGGTTACTGCGGTAAGAAAAGAAATCAGGGCAATTAAGAAAGACATAGAAAAACAGGAAAAAGAGCAGAAGAAGGCAGAAATTCTGCAAAAAGAAACAAAAGATGCAGAGCAGAAAGAAGAAGCGGATACCGATACAAAAGCGGAAGAATCAGAAGAGCCTGCAGAATCTGTAGAAACGCAGGAAGAAGCGCAGAAAGAAGCAAAAGAACCGGAAGCTGGGGAAGAGCAGAAGAATCAGGAAACGGATGCCAATTCACAGGTGCCAGAGACCGGTAATGGAAAGAAAATCGCAATTGATCCAGGACATCAGGGTTACAATGTAGATATGAGTGCACAAGAGCCAATGGGTCCAGGTTCAAGCGAAATGAAAGCAAAGGCAACGACAGGAACACAGGGAAGTTTTACCGGTGTTCCCGAGTATGAGCTGAATTTAAACATTTCAAAACAGCTTCGTGAAGAACTTAAAAACCGTGGGTATGAAGTGATGCTGACAAGAGAGGACAATGATACTGCAATCAGTAATAAGGAACGTGCAGAACTTGCAACACAGTATGGAGCAGATATTTATGTGAGAATCCATGCAAATGGAAGTGATGACAGCAGTGTCAATGGGGCATTTACGATGATTCCGTCTGCACAGAATCCTTATGTCGGAGCACTGCATGATAAGAGCTATGCACTTGGAGAAGCGGTCATTAATGCCTATTGTGAATCTTGTAAAATTAAAAACAGCGGAGTACAGATTTTTGACAATATGACAGGAATTAACTGGAGTACTGTGCCGGTTATTATTCTGGAAATGGGATTTATGTCAAATGAAAGTGATGATACAAATATGGAAAATCCGGATTTCCAGAAATTAATGGTACAGGGCATTGCAAACGGTATTGATGCTTATTTTGCAGCAGGAAATTGAGAAAGAGAAATACAATAAGGAACAAATAAAAAATGGAAAAAAAGAAAAAGACAAAGGTAATTGCAGGAATCGTTGTTTTAGCGGTTTTGATTTTAGCGGTTCTTTGTGTGAACGTATATCTGAAAGAAAAACAGAATACTCAGAATACAAAATATACAGAAGCACAGGAAGAAAAGAAACAATTAGAAGAAAAGCAGAAAGCACTGAAAGAAAAGCAGGCAGAAGCAGAAAATGCCGAAAATACAACGCAGGAGCAACAGGATTCAGATGAAGCCGGAGAGCCTGTAGATGAAACAGAAGAAGATGCGGATTCTGAGGAAAGTCTTACAGAAGAACAGCTTGCAGAAGAAGATGCTCCTGATTTGGAAGCAATTCGTGCGTCAGTGGAAGAAAAACTGCAAGGTACAGATGAATTTGGAGAGGCATGGCAGATTTATGTGTATCGTTTGAAAGATGGCGCAAGAGCATCTCTTGGTCAGGGAAGATTGACAGCGGCAAGTTTAATCAAACTTTATATTATGGGCGCAGTTTATTCTTCTTATGATAATATCGCTGCTGCAAATGGACAGGAGCAGGTAGATAAGCTGTTAAATGCGATGATTACAGTCAGTGATAATGATTCTGCAAATACACTGGTTGGAATGTTGGGAAATGGTGATAATGCAGCAGGTCAGGAAGCAGTCAATACTTATTGTAAAAATAATGGTTACACCGATACTTCCATGGGAAGAATGTTGCTTGAAAAAGCTTCTGCGAACGAAAATTATACGTCCGCAAGAGATTGTAGTGTGTTTTTGAAAAATATTTATGAAAATAAATTAGAACATTCTGAGGATATGTTGAATTTATTAAAACAGCAGACCCGAACAGAAAAAATACCAAAAGGTATTCCATCTGGAGTAGAAACGGCGAATAAAACCGGAGAATTAGACCATGTAGAAAATGATGCAGCGATTGTATTTGATGGAGAAAATCCATACATTATCTGTGTGATGGCAGATAATTTAAGTGATACGACGGAAGCGAGACAGCGAATTGTTGATATTTCTTCGGTTGTTTATGAGAATATTTCAAAATAAAAAGAGCAGACAAAAAGGATATCGAAGTCAATAAGTTTTGGCTAAGATATCCTTTTTTGCTGGTTTGTTTTGAACAAGAAATTATTTTTGGCAGATTATTTTCTGTAAATTATTTTCTGCGGAAGCGGTTCAGGCAGGCATAAATTTCCTGTTTTCGTGGCATGGCAAGTCCGCAGGAAAGATAAGAGGTACTGTTGATGCCGGAGAAGCCTTTTGTTTCGAGAATAGAAATCAATTTTTTAGCAACTTCATCCAAAGTAAGCTGATTGTCAATCAAAGATTCACAGGCAAAACGGAGCATAGATGCAAGCGCTGATGTCTGTTCAAAATCTGCAAGCTGTTCCACATATCGTAAATCAACGGTTTCTTTTCCAATCGAAAAGGTATATCGGTCGTGTGTTTTTACTTTTAAACCTCTATCTGCATGAGAAGCATGAGGATTTCTTGAAGTTTTTGTTTGAAAATCCGGTGTGCTCATGATTCGGTAACTGTCAGGCTGATGAAATTCTGTGGCAGAAGTTTTCGGAAGCGGATTTTCTTTGCACAGTACTTTTGTAGAAGCCGTAATATCGATTGCCTTATAGCAGTCCATTTGAATAATAGTGTCTGCGATATGAAAGAAAGCACCACTGCTTCCGGCTACAAGAATGGTGGAGATTCCTGCTTTTTCATATAAATCTCTGGCACGTTCTAAAAAAGGAGTAATTGGCTCTTTACTTCGACCGATGACTTTTTGCATAAAAGAGTCACGAACCATGAAATTAGTTGCAGAAGTGTCCTCATCAATAAAGAAAAGAGAACTTCCGGCCTCCATGCTCTCTACAATAGCAGCCGCCTGAGAAGTACTACCACTGGCGTCACAGGTAGAAAAACAATGAGTATCTTTTTTATTTGGCAAATCGTTGATAAAAAGGGAAATATCCACATCTTTTATGAAACGTCCATCTTCAGCCCTAAGTTTTACGCCATTGTCATCGGAGATTACATATTCTCGACCATCGCCTGCGATATGATTATAGACTCCGCTTTCTAAGGCATTTAATAAAGTGGATTTTCCGTGGTAGCCTCCGCCGACAATTAAAGTAATTCCTTCTTTGATGCCGAGTCCTCGAATCGTTCCTTTGTGTGGAAGCGTAAGTTCAATGGCAAGAGAATCCGGAGCAAAAAACGGAATACTTTCTTTTAAAGGTTTATCGGAAACACCACTTTGTCTTGGAAGAATAGAAGCATCGGCGACAAAGGCAGTAAGATGAAGGCGTTTCAGTTCTTTACGTAGAAAATACTGGTCCTCAGCGAGAAAATAAACCTGTTCTACCACTTTAGTGTTCTGATTGCGGTAGAAAAATGCTTTTTCTACACAGACTGGAAGAAAATCAAAAAAGATTTTTTCTAATTCTATAGAATTGATACGTCTGCCGTTTGCGGGAAATCCAACAAAGAAACGTGCAATGATAGAATTTTTTGTGATTTGGCAGGCACTTCGCTCTAAAATCTCCTGACCGCAGTGTGTGACAGAAATCAGACCGCTCTTTCCAGAACCTTTTGCACGGAAACTATAGCGGTTTACCTGCTGTTCAAACTGGCGGGTCAGATAGTCCTGCAGTGCAATGCGGGTGTAGGATTTTTGATAGTAATCAGCAGGGAATCCGGCAGTTTTTAGCGGAATCTCAACGCTGATACTGGATGGAGAGGCAAATGGGTCTCCCTGAACATGGTCAATGTATAAAAGATAGTTTGGAAATTGATAAGTGCCACGTAATTCTTTATAGGCAGGATAGCCTTTTTGATGAATTGCGTGGAGTTTGGTCTGTAAGTCATTTGAAGTTTTTGGCATAGTAAAAAACCCCTTTCAAAATTATAAAAATCTAGGATTACTATAGCGAAAATACAGAGAAATCGCAAGTTTCGCAAAAAATAAAAAAATTTCAAAAAAAGGGTTGACTTTTTGGAATATGTACATTATAATAGGTTTTGTTGTTGAGGCAATACAAAATAAATAAGAAATATGTGCGTTTAGCTCAGCTGGATAGAGCGTTTGGCTACGGACCAAAAGGTCGGGGGTTCGAATCCTCTAACGCACGCTAGTAAAAAAGTAGACAGGGTATAAAAACCCTGTCTACTTTTTTTACTCGAGTCCGGGTCGGACTCGAACGGGTTCGTTCTCCGCTCCGCTCCGGTCGTTGCTAAGCGCATGCCACAGGCATGCAGCAACCTCTAACGCACGAAAGTAAAGGGGAAGAGTGTACAAAAAAACGGTCTACTTTTTTACACTTGCAGAACATGTAATCTGTTGATATAATACAAGTTAATTGTTTAAAGTGGTAAAATCAAGGAGAAAAGAAAAATGGAAAATAAAAGGTTGTTTGATTATAATATTTTTTTGATTGGATTTATGGGATGTGGAAAGTCTACGATAGCGGGATATTTGCATGATACATTTTCCATGGATGTGGTTGAGATGGATGATATTATTGCAAAACGAGAGGGCATGAGTATTTCAGATATCTTTGAAACTCATGGAGAGCAGTATTTCCGTGATTTGGAGACAAATCTTTTAGTTGAAATGCAGAATAAGTCTAATGTAGTGATTTCGTGTGGCGGTGGTACTCCAATGCGTGAAAATAATGTGCTTGAGATGAAGAAGAATGGACATGTCGTGCTTCTTACTGCACAACCGGAAACTGTTTTGCAGAGAGTAAAAGACAATCATGACCGGCCATTGCTTGAAAATAATAAGAATGTATCATTTATTGCAGACTTGATGGCGAAACGAAGTGAGAAGTATGAGGCAGCAGCAGATATCATTATACAGACAGATGGAAAAAATGAGCAGGAAATCTGTGAGGAAATGATTCAGAGACTTCGTGTGATGGATGAAAGTAGATAGAAAGCAGGTGGCTGTAGTTACAAGCAGCCACCTTATATTTTACAGGCTTTTATGAAGGATATCCAATACTTGTTTAAGCTCATTTACTGGAATTTGTCCTGGGGCAGAAGCTTTTGTGGCAGCTCCAAATGTGAGGGCAGAGCCAAAGGCTTCACCGGCAAGACGGCTGATGACACCTGTTCCAGCCATTGACATGGTAATAATCGGACGGTCGGCGTAAGACTCAGTCATTTCAAGAGTTGCATCAAGGAGCATAAGCACATCACGTCTGCAGGTTGGCATGACTGCAATTTTTGGAATATCCGCATCAAGTTCCTGCATTTTACAAAGACGGCGGATTAATTCTTCTTTTTCAGGAGTTTTATCAAAATCGTGATTGGAAGAAACTACTTTTACATTAAAATCGTGAGCTTTTGAGATGATGTTCGTCACAATTTCGTCTCCTGTAAAAGCTTCTACATCAATCAAATCAACAAAGCCGCTTTTGGCAACTGCGAGATTAAGGTTTTGATAAGCTTCATTTGAGATGGCTTTTTCTCCCCCTTCTTTTGCCGTGCGGAAGGTAAAAAGAATTGGTGTGTCTTTTAAGACAGTGTTTAATTCTTTCGCGGTTTCGAGTACTTTATCGGTATCAAAAACATCTTCGTACCAGTCTGCACGCCATTCTACAACGTCAATCGGAAATTCGGCAAAAGAACCTGCTTCCGTGAGAATTTCTTCTTTGGTTTGTCCAACAATCGGGACACAGATTTTCGGGCGTCCCTCTCCGATAATAACATTTCTTACTTGAACTGTTTTCATAGCTAAAATCCTTTCCTATATTCAATCATTATTGATTCTACGGTTCAGAGTTCAAATGCAGCAGAACCTTGAAACATTTTCTGGATTGTGAAAAATTTTTCTATAAGTTAGCATAATTAGTTAGAGCAGGTTTGTCAATTATAAAAAAGATTCTCGCAGAGCGTTTTTAATTTTTTACGATGAGTTTTTTATGAATGCAGATAAGCATTCCCCCGCTT
>OLRW01001555.1_pt1 | contig 14708 bp, 13 predicted proteins | sample 1672701 | NCBI WGS metagenome assembly OLRW01 (sample SAMEA3136715, study PRJEB25190) | human gut metagenome | biome: human gut; feature: human-associated habitat; material: faeces | place: Austria | collected 2013
TTGGCGCGGCTTGTGCCCTCGCTGCTGTGGCGGGCGTCGTGCAAAGCGGCCGCCCCGCCCGCGCGGTACTGCCCCACCCACCGTACAAGCGCCTTATAGTCCACGTTATATTGTAACGCAGCTGCGCCGTAATCGCAGCCGTTTTGCAGGCATTCCCGCACGATCTTTTCCCGGTCGGCGGCCGTGGTGTAGGCCGTGCCCTTGTGGCGCGACGCCCCATGGTAGCCGCGCAGTGTGCCGCCTGCCTGCACGGTCTCGACCATTTTTTGCAGGTTTTGGGTACTGCGGATGCCGTATTTTTTGCAGATATCAAACAGCGAGCCTTCCCCCGCCAGGTAGGCGGCGACGGCGGCCTGTTTTTCCTCGGCGGTCAGGTGGCGAGACGTCGTGCGCGGGGCCAGACCGTCCGGGCCTTCGGCCTCATAGATGCGCAGCCATTGGCGCACCGCCGTGACGCTGACGCCGACGCTTTTCGCCGCCGCTTGGCGGCTGGTCTCGCCAGCCAATATTTTTTCCACGATTATAAGTTTTTGCTGTGGAGAAAGTTTAGGTGTTTGGGGCATGGTAACCGCCTTTCGGAGGTTGTAGGGGCGGATTGTCGAAAAGCCTCCCTTGTCAAAGGGAGGTGCCGAGCGTAAGCGAGGCGGAGGGATTCCTGCCCGGCTGCGGGGGTGACGGCGTGCAGGGCAAGGCCCATCCGAATCCCTCCGGCCGCCTTCGGCGTCCACCTCCCTTTGACAAGGGAGGCTTTTTCTGCGGGAGGGATAAATCCCTCCCCTACAGCTGACCCGGGGGGTGCGCGGCTATGGCAAGGCTGCGGGCCGGGCATGCCCGGCCCCTACAGAGCGGGTATTATAAGGTAGAGGATATAAAAAATCCCACCACGGGAGGTGGTGGGAAAGAATTTTCTTTAATCAGGACAGTGCATCAACGCCCGTGAAACCATCAGTCACAGTAACAGCGGTAGTGTCAACAACATACTCAAACTCTTTATTCGTTGCATTCCATTGGTAGGTGCAACTATTTGTGCCATCACTGAACTGTACTTTAATGACTGTACCTGCCACTACATTATTTGTATCATCAGTTTTATTCAAAACTGTAATATTGGCAGTCCAATCACTTTTTGCCTCAGCCAACTTCTTAATATTTGCCACCGAAGGTGCACTTCCATCATATTTCAGTGTTCCCTTACCATAAGCCTCGGAAACTTCCGTCTGCGCTGCAACAACAATCTGGCGGCATTCGGATGTAATTTTGTTCTTGTTGGCCTTGTCAATGTAACCAGTCAGAGCCGGAATCAGCAGGGCGGCCAGGATAGCCAGAATGACCAGAACAACGATCAGCTCGACGAGGGTGAAGCCCTTTTTGTCTTTCAGTTTTTTGAACACCTTGTTTTCCTCCAAATTTTTCTCTTTTACACCAACATTTCAGCGCCATTTCGGCATTTCATATTGTCATTTTATAACACATTTCGTGCTTTGTCAATCCAAATCGTGCTTTTGTAACTCGTTTTGTGTTTTTCTGCTATTCTCAAATCAAAGTTTTATGGAAAAAGGCAAATTTATGGAATTTAACGAACGTTTACGCTATTTGATTGACTGCGAAGAAATCAAAATTAAAGATCTTGCACCCAAATTGTGCTTGAGTGCCTCGACGCTCAGTAACTATACACAGGGCATCCGTGAACCTGACTACGACACCCTGCGGCGCATTGCGGATTATTTTGGGGTGAGCATCGACTATCTGCTGGGGCACAAATCCCCGGTGACGGACGACGAGCGCCAGCTGCTGGCGCTGTTCCGTAGCTTTACCCCCAGCCAGCGGCGGCTGCTGCTGGAGCAGGCCGAACTGCTGACCCACTACAAAATCAAGCTGGACGACTGACCCGCCGGGATGGCGGGTCGTTTTTTGTTTTATAGCGGCCTTCGGTTGTAGGGGGCGGCGTCCTCGACGCCCCGCAGGGTTCCCTACATGAAGCTGCGGGCCGCACATGTGCGGTCCCTACAGGGCGGCGGCGTTTTGGCCGTACATCTGCCTAGGAAGTCCGCCGGGCGGGATAAATCTCTCCCCCTACGATATATTCGCTTAAAAAATCGTAAAAATAATCTAGCCAACGGCCGCATAATATGTTATGATTATAAGCTGAAGACTTGTAGTGTGCCCACAGGGCACAGCCACATTGAACAAAGGGAGTCTTTTTGATGAACAGTAATTCCAAGCTGCGCGTTGCGCTCTTCTTCGGCGGCGTCTCCAGCGAGCATGAGGTCAGCTGCGTGTCGGCCTCGGCCTGGCTGCGCGCCCTGGGCCAAAGCCCCTGCGCAGAACAATATGAGGTGTTCCCGGTGGGCATCACCAAGACCGGCCGCTGGCTGGCCTGCCACCCCACGCCCGAGGCCATGGCCGACGGCAGCTGGGAGCAGGGCAGCTGCACGCCCTGTGTGCTCAGCCCGGACCGCGCGGACCACGGTATCTGGCTGCTGAAAGACGGCAAGGCCGAGCTTGTCCGCATTGACATCTGCGCCCCGGTCATGCACGGCAAAAACGGCGAGGACGGCACCATTCAGGGCCTGTTTGAAATGGCCCGCATGCCCTACGTGGGCTGCGGCGTGCTGGGCAGCGCCGTCTGCATGGACAAAGCCGTTGCCAACGCCCTGATGGACGCTGCGGGCGTGCCCCACTGCAAGTGGGTGGCCGCCACCCGCGCCGACCTGACGCTGAACGGCCCGGTCGTGCTGGACAACGTGCAAGCCAAGCTGGGCTACCCCATCTTTGTCAAGCCGGCCAATGCGGGTTCCAGCGTGGGCATCAGCAAGGCTGCGGACCGCGCCGCGCTGGAAAAGGCCGTGGAGATCGCCCTGCGCGAGGACGACAAGGTCGTGTTTGAGGAGTTCATCGACGCGCAGGAGGTCGAGTGTGCCGCCATCGGCAACCCTGACGACCCCGCCAGCGTCATGACGACCCGCCCGGGCGAGATTCTGGCCGGGGCCGAGTTCTACACCTACGACGACAAGTACAAAAACGGCGTGTCCCAGACCGTCATCCCCGCCCATTTGAGCGAGGAAAAGCTCGACGAGGTGAAGGCCGAGGCCCGCAAGGCCTATCTGGCGCTGAACTGCGCGGGTCTGTCCCGCTGCGACTTCTTTGTGGAGCGCGGCACCGGGCGCGTTTTGTGCAACGAGCTGAACACCCTGCCCGGCTTTACGCCCATCAGTATGTACCCCAAGCTGATGGAGCACGAGGGGCTGAGCTATGCGGCACTGGTCGATAAGCTGCTGCAGCTGGCCCTGCACCGCCGGAAGGGGGCCTACTGATGGACCCGCGCCCCATCGGCGTTTTTGACAGCGGCCTGGGCGGGCTGACCGCCGTGCGCCAGCTGCGCCGCGTGCTGCCCGGCGAGGATATCGTCTACTTTGGCGACACCGGCCGCGTGCCCTACGGCAGCCGCGGGCGGGACATCATTGTGCAGTACGCGCGGCAGGATATCCGCTTTTTATTGCAGCAGGACGTAAAATTCATCATTGCTGCCTGCGGTACGGTGTCCTCGACCTATCCGCCCGAGGAAGCCGCCAAACTGCCCGTGCCGTTCACCGGCGTGGTGGGCGCGACGGCCCGCGCGGCAGTGGATGCGACCCGCAACAAAAAAGTGGGTATCATCGGCACGGCGGCGACGGTGCGCAGCGGGTCCTATGCGGCGGTCATCCGCGACATGATGCCCGAGGTGGAGATTTTCGCCCGGGCCTGCCCGATGTTCGTGCCGCTGGTGGAAAACGGCTATTTCAACGACGGCAACCCGGTCACAAAGCTCATCATTGCGGAGTATCTGCAGGAGCTGAAGGACGCGGGCGTTGACACGCTGATTTTGGGCTGCACGCATTATCCGCTGCTGAAAAAGATGATCGGCGATTTTATGGGCGGCGACGTGCATCTGGTGGATTCCGGCAAGGTGACGGCGCAGGCCGCCGCGGCTGCGCTGGACGACCTGGGGCTGCTGAACGGCAAGACCAGCGGCGGCACGGCGAAGTATTTTGTCAGCGACACACCGGACAATTTCGACGAGCTGGCCCACACGTTCTTAGGCGAATACGCCGGCGGAACGGTGGAAAGAATTGCGATTGAGACGTACTAGGGGAAAAAGGGCTTCCCCCTCGGGGGAAGCTGTCACCGAAGGTGACTGATGAGGGGCGGGTTGCCGTGGCCGCCCATTTACCGGGCAACGACGGAAGGTCTGCCCTCATCCGGCCCTGCGGGCCACCGCACCCCTTCTGGCGCTGCGCGCCACCTCCCCCGTATCGGGGGAGTCTGTCCCCGAGGGGGGAAGGCTTTTAGTAGAGGTACACCATGGAAGAAAAATATCTCATCACCATCAAGGGCACGATGGAGCAGCGCGGCGACACGGACACCGTGGAGCTGATGACGCGCGGCTCACTGGTACACAAGGATGGCGCTTACTATATTGTATACAAAGAGACCGAGGCCACCGGCTACGAGGGCTGCACGACAACGGTAAAGGTGGCCGACGACGCGCGCAAAGTCTCGATGCTGCGGTTCGGCAAGCAGACGAGTCAGCTCGTCATCGAGAAGGGCACCCGCCACCTCTGCCATTACGAGACGGGGTACGGTGCCATCAGCCTGGGCGTGTCCGCTGACGTCATCGAGCACGCGCTGGACGAAAACGGCGGCAAGCTGCAATTCAGCTACACGCTGGATTCCGGTGCTGAGAGTTTCATCAGCCGGAATCTTGTTGACATTACGGTCGATAAGCTGCCGGAATCTTAAAAACACGCTGCCCCTACGGCTCTCAGCCTACCGGAAAGCACTCTGTAAAGGCAAAGCCGCGGGCCGGGCTTTCCCGGCCCCTACGGCGTTATCATAGAAAAATCCCCCACAGGAGGTTCATCATGGATTATAAAAACTACAACCCCCGTGCGGCGGCGCTGGCACAGGCGCGTGCGCTGCTGACCGATGCCGTCAAGGCAGCCGTCGCTGACGGTGCCCTGCCCGAGGCTGCGCTGCCCGACTTCATCGTCGAGATCCCGGCCGACGTCAAGAACGGCGATATCGCATCCAATGTTGCCATGGCCGGTGCCCGCGCGTTCCACAAGGCCCCGCGCCAGATTGCCGAGGCCATCACCGCAAAATTGCAGTTGGGCGGCAGCCTGTTTGACCGCTTCGAGGTCGCAGGCCCCGGCTTCATCAACCTGTTCCTTGGCCAGGACTGGTTCACCAGCGTTGTGCGTGCCGCCGTGGCCAACCCCGAGTACGGCCGCACCGACGTTGGCGCAGGCAAGCGCTACAACGTCGAGTTCGTTTCGGCCAACCCCACCGGCCCCATGCACATGGGCAACGCCCGCGGCGGTGCCCTGGGCGACGGCCTGGCCGCCTGCCTGGACTGGGCCGGTTATGACGTGACCCGCGAGTTCTACATCAACGACGCGGGCAACCAGATCGAGAAATTCGGCAAGAGCCTTGCCATCCGCTATTTGCAGCTCTACAAGGGCGAGGACGCCTGCCCCCTGCCCGAGGAGTGCTACCAGGGTGCGGATATCATCGCCCGCGCCAAGGAGTTTGCCGCCGTCCACGGCGACGCCTACGTCAACAAGGACTTTGACGAGCTGAAAAAAGCCATTGTGGCCGATGCTCTGCCCAAGAACATCGCCGGTCTGCAGCGCGACCTCGGCAAGTACCGCATCGAGTACGATGTCTGGTTCCATGAGAGCGACCTGCACAACTCCGGCGCAGTCAAGGCCGTGGTGGACAAGCTGCTGGAGACCGGCGCCTGCTACAAGGCCGAGGACGGTGCCATCATGTACCGCAGCGCCCAATACGCCGCCAAGTACGGCGTTGTGAACAAGCGCAAGACCGAAGACGGCAGCGAGGAGGAGGCCAAGGACGAGGTGCTCGTCCGCGCCAACGGTATCCCCACCTATTTTGCGGCCGATATCGCCTACCACTACAACAAGCTGGCCGTGCGCGGCTTTGACAAGGCCATCGACGTCTGGGGCGCCGACCACCACGGCCATGTCGCCCGCATGAAGGGCGCGATGGACGCCATCGGTCTGGACGGCAGCCGCCTGGACATTGTGCTGATGCAGATGGTCAACCTGATGCGCGACGGCAAGCCCGTGCGTATGAGCAAGCGCACCGGCAAGGCCATCACCCTGACCGACCTGCTGGACGAAGTGCCCATCGATTCCGCGCGGTTCTTCTTCAACCAGCGCGAGAGCTCCTCCACGCTGGACTTTGACCTGGACCTGGCCGTGCGCAACGACAGCGAGAACCCGGTCTACTACGTGCAGTACGCCCACGCGCGCATCTGCTCGGTGCTGAAAAAGCTCGAGAGCGAGGGCGTAAAGTTTGCGGGCGCGGACGCCGTGGACGCCAGCGTGCTGACCGACCCCGCCGAGCAGGCGCTCATCCGCCTGCTGGCCGCCTTCCCCGCTGAGATTGCCGCTGCCGCCGAGAAGTATGACCCGGCCCGCATCACCCGCTACTGCATTGATGTGGCGTCCGCCTACCACCGCTTCTACAACGCCTGCCGCATCCTGGATGCCGAGGGTACCGTGCAGCAGGGCCGCATTGCGCTGTGCCTGGCCGTGCGCGGGGTCATCCATAACATTTTGACGATGTTCAAGGTGAACGCCCCGGAGACGATGTAAAAAAGCTCCAAGCCTTCCCCCTTGGGGGGAAGCCTTCATAAAATAAGAGCCGCAGCTTTCCGACAAAGCTGCGGCTTTTCCTTTGGCGTACACGCGCCCAACATATTTATTATACCACTTTTGATATGGAACAATCAATCCTGATTATGCACAAATATTGCATATAAAGCTTGTGCGGTCTGCGAATAGACGAAATCCCAAGGCTGTGATATAGTATAGTCACAGAAAGAAAACAGCCGGAGATAAGGAGTTAAGAACTCCAAGAGTTGCCACTTTCCAACAAATCTTCATAAAGACCGATCGTGAACAGACCGACATCTTAAAGAAGATCTTCCAGAAGTTCCCTAAAGTCGGGGAGTGAAAAAGGAAGCACTTTAAGGACTCCGATCCAGCAGCACGAGGGCAGAAGACGGAAAGACAAAGTAAAGGCCGCCGGCTAGGATTCGTAAGGAAGGAGGCTCAAGTCCAATGGCAAACTTCAAAGATCCCATTCACCACCGGCGGGCCTGGGCCTGCTGACAAGATAAGGACCGCATCCAAAGCCACAGGTCATAACCTGTACAGAAAGCAAAAAGAACGCGATGCACGGTTGCTTACAACTTCGTTTAGCAGACCCAGGGGCCGTCAAAACAGACTCCCAGCATAACATATAGATCAGGAAGAAAGAAGGCTGGTAGAGATGATCGTCACCACTCCGCCGAACAGGAAGCACCTGAATTTCACCTGATTACCAAGGAGAAACTCCAATGTACTAGAGTTAAGAGGCTTTGGTCCTCAGCATCAAACCCAGACCCCAGGAACGATCTTAATAACGACCATTACTCCGTTCCACAAATGCTTTTGAGCAAATAACGAACCAGAGGGTAAGTCCAATGAACAGTTAGTAAGATCCTGAAAGGGCAATCAAAATTCGCAAAAAGATAGGATGATTCCCATGACGATGCGGAAACAGTCCGAAAAATAACGAAAAAGGGTTATGAGGCTATGACTCCGAAGAAGTAAGACCGCCGGGGCGAACGAAATGTTCGCCCCGGCTTTTTGTTTGGGGAGTGGGATTTGTAATGGATGTAGGGCGGCCAGCCCTCTGGCCGCCGTGCCCATTTGCGGGAGTGAGAAACTTTGCGGGTTATGCCTGTAGGGGGCGGCGTCCCCGACGCCCCGCAAAGGGGGGGCAAGCCCCGTCCTGCAAATCAACCGAGAAAGGGGGTGCAACCGTAACCCTGCGGGCCGGGCATACCCGGCCCCTACAGAGCGGTTTTCACAGCATACACCGCATAACCTTCGTCGCTTCGACAAAATCCTGCGACTCATACAGGTGCTGCGCGCCCTCGTTCTGGGCTAAAACATTCAGCTCTACGTATTCCAGCCGCCGGTTCCGGGCCCAGCGCTTGGCGGCGGCCAGCAGTTCGCCGCCGATGCCCCGGCCGCGGTAAGCCTTGCCGACGACCAGATCTTCCAGCCGGGCGTAGCGGTGGGGCAGCACGCAGCTGTACGCGGGCGTCCACCCGGCGTAGGTGACAAGCGCAAAGCCCACCGGTGTGCCGTCCTGCTCAGCCAGCAGAAAATCCGCGTCCTGCGCCTTGACGGTGCTGCTGATCTCCGCTTCTTCCCGCGGGGCCTCGCAGAAAAACTCCGGCTGCAGATCCACCATGGCGGCGTCCAGCTCGCGGTACAGCGCAATGATGGCGGGGATATCCCCCTCCCCCGCCGGGCGTATCACGGTCTTTTGCATTCTTGTCTCCCCCTTTGCCATAACCAAAAACCGGCGGACGCAGTTGTCCGCCGGTGCAAATTACTTGATTTCCTGAATGGTGTAGTTGAAGCCGTACTCTTCCTGCAGCTTCTTCACAGCAGGCTCGCAGTCCTCAATAAAGGTCGCGGAGTAAACGCTCTGGCCGTTGTGGGCCTTCTTGTACTCCTCCACGATCTCGTTCAGCTTGTTCCAGCCCTCGTTAGCCTTGGCCTGATCCATATCCTGCGGGAAATCAATGATAAATTCGCGATGTTTAGGGATACGTGCTTTCATGGTAAGTCACTCCTGAATTTTTTATTCAATATACATCTGTATATTACAGCATTTTACACGCCAAAGCAAGCCCTGGCGTTTTGGGCGGTCTGGTCCAGCACAGCCTGGGCGTCCATGTCCCAGATCGTACCGATGTACGCCGCCACGTGGGCAATGTTGCGGCTGTCGTTGCGGGTGCCGCGCACCGGCTCGGGGGCCATGTAGGGGCAGTCGGTTTCCAGCAACGCCCGCTCGTGCGGGATGGCGGCCAGCACCTTGGCCGCACGCTTGGCCCCTTTGTAGGTCACAGCGCCGCCAAAACCCAGGTACATACCCTGTTCCACCAGCCAGGCCGCGTCATCGGCGCTGCCGCTGTAACAGTGCAGTGCGCCGCGCGGCTTATATTTGCGCAGCAGCTCGTACATTTCGGCGTGGGCCTCGCGGTCGTGGACCGACACCGGCAAATCCAGCTCTTTCGCAAGTTGTAATTGTGCCTCAAACAGGTCGTACTGCTCCTGCCGGGGCACCGTCCAGTGGTGGTCGAGGCCGATTTCCCCCACCGCTGCGACCGACTTATCTTCAAACAGCGGGCGCATGGCGGCCAGCTCGGCACGCCAATCGCCGTGATAAACGGCCACCGTGGCGGCGTCCTCCTCGATCAGGCTCTCCGGGTGGATGCCGATGGCTGCGTGGAAGTACGGTGCACTGTGCGCCAGTTCCAGCACGCGGGCGGCATCACCAGAGTGGGTGGCACATTCCAGCACGCCCACCACGCCGCCCGCAGGCAAAGCAGTCAACAGTGCGGCGCGGTCAGCATCAAACTGACGCGAGGAATAGTGCGCGTGGGTGTCAAAAATGTTTGTCATGCCTTGGCCTCCTGCGGGGCGCGGTTGACCAGATAAATGCCGATGCAGACCAGCAGCAGCGCGGCGAGGTAGTTCCACTCAAACAGCGGCTCGCCGTTCAGCAGCGCCGACAGCAGCACATTCATGACCGGAATGATCAGACCGAACACCGCAATGCGGGAGACCGGGTTGTTTTTCATCAGCAGCGCCCAAATCACATACCCCGCACCGGAGATAAACGCCAAAAACAGCAGCACTGGGATACCTGCGGCGCTCTCGGGGTGGAGGCCGCCGCCCATGGCAAAGCCCATCACAGCCAGCACCAGACCACCAACACCGAGGTTCAGCACACAGACCGAAAAGCTGTCTGCATACTGGGTCACGGCCTTGTTCCACGGCCCGGCCGATGCAAAGATTGCGGAGGCGATCAGCATGAACGCCATCCCCTTTGCGCTGCCGCTGCCGTGGTTGCCCAGCGTGGCAATCAAAACACCGCCAAAGCCAAGCGAACAGCCCAGCGCCTTGCGCGGGGTCATCCGGTCAGCCTTGCCGTACAAAAAGTGCGCCAGGATCACGCCCATAAAGCTCTGAGTGCTGTTCAAAATACCGCCCATCGCGCCGGTCAGCAGCGCCACGGCGGAGTAGTAGAAGAAATACTGTGCAGCGGTCTGCCACAGGCCCAGCCCACAGGCCGAAACCAGCGTTTTGCCGTGCGGCATCGGCAGCGGGCGGCGGTTCAGCGCCAGACCGGCCAGCCAGACCAGCGCCGCGCCCATCATAAAACGGACACCCGCGAAGCACAAAATCGACGCCGTATCGGCGGAATCAATCGCAAACAGGCGGTAGCCCAGCTTGATGAAGGGGAACGCCGACCCCCACAGCACATTGCAGACAACGGCCATCAAAACGGCCGCCGCCGGGATGGAGAAAAATTGGTCTAACTTAGATTTTTGCATAGCACCGCCTTAGTGGATGCGCGCACCGGCGGGGGTGCTGTCCGGGAAGAACGCGATGGCGCAGCCGCCGTCCACATCGGTGTCCGCGGCAAAGATCATACCCTCGCTGACATACTTGCCCTTCATCATCGGGCGGGGGGCCAGGTTGGCGACAATGCCAATCTTCTTGCCGAGCAGATCCTCGGGTGCAAACCACTTGGCAATGCCGGACAGGATGCAGCGCTCGCGCTCGCCGTCGAACACGGTCAGGTGCAGGAGCTTCTTGCTCTCCTTCATGCGCTCGCAGGCGCGGACCTCGGCCACGCGCAGTTCGACCTTGCAGAAATCGTCGAAGCTGATTTCTTCCTCATGCTCACCGATAAGCTCCGCAGAAGCAGCGGCAGCCTCTTCTTTCTTCGGCTCCTCGGCAGGTGCGTTGGCAGCCTGTGCGGCGGCCTTCTGGGCAGCCTCCAGGGCTTCCAGCTCAGCCAGCTCCTTTGCGGCGTCAATGCGGGGGAAGATGTTCTCGCCCTTGTGCAGGGTGGCGTTGGCGGGCAGCGTGCCGAAGCTGGCGGCGCTGTCCCAGGTCTTGCCGTCGGCGGCCACGTTCAGCTGGGCAAAAATCTTCTCGCAGGTGGTGGGCATAAACGGCTGCAGCAGCACGGTGCAGATGCGCAGCGTCTCGGCCAGGTTGTACAGCACGCGGGCCAGGCGGGGCTTGGATTCCTCGCTCTTGGCCAGCACCCACGGCGCGGTGGCGTCGATATACTTGTTTGCGTTGTCGATGACCTCGAACACATCAGCCAGCGCATTCTGGAAGGCATAAGCCTCCATGTCGGCCTCATAGCGGGCGCGCAGGGCGGTGGCCTTCTCGATCAGGGCAGCATCCTCGGGGCCTTCAGCCTGCTCGGCAGGCAGCTCGCCGCCAAAGTACTTGTCGGCCATGGCGGTGGTGCGGCTCAACAGGTTGCCGAGGTCATTGGCCAGATCCATGTTGATGCGGTTGATCAGCAGCTCATTGGAGAAGTTGCCGTCCGAACCGAACGGGAAGTCGCGCAGCAGGAAGTAGCGCAGCGCATCGGCGCTGTAGCGCTCGGCCAGCAGGTAGGGGTCAACCACATTGCCCTTGGACTTGGACATTTTGCCGCCGTCCAGCAGCAGCCAGCCATGGCCGTAGACATGCTTGGGCAGGGGCATATCCATACTCATCAGCATGGCAGGCCAGATGATGGAGTGGAAACGGACGATTTCCTTGCCGATAAAATGCACGTCAGCAGGCCAGAAGGTCTCGTAATCACTGTCGGGGTACTTGTCATTCATGAAGCCCAGCGCCGTGGTGTAGTTGAACAGCGCGTCGATCCAGACGTAGACGACATGCTTGGGGTCGAAATCGACCGGGATGCCCCACTTGAAACTGGTGCGGGAAACGCACAGATCCTCAAGGCCCGGGTCGATGAAGTTGTGTACCATCTCGTTGACGCGGGAGCGCGGCAGCAGGAAGTCGGTGTTGACGAGCAGGTCGCGCACGCGGTCGGCATACTTGGACAGACGGAAGAAATACGCCTCCTCCTCGGCGTCGACAACGGGGCGGCCGCAGTCGGGGCAGCAGCCGTTGACGAGCTGGCTCTCGGTCCAGAAGCTCTCGCAGGGGGTGCAGTACTTGCCGACGTACTTGCCCTTATAAATGTCGCCCTTCTCGTACATCTTCTTGAAGATTTTCTGGATGGCGGCAACGTGGTAGTCGTCGGTGGTGCGGATGAACCGGTCATAGCTGATGTTCATGAGCTTCCACAGATCCTTGACGCCCTTGGGGCCTTCGACGATGTTGTCGACGAACTGCTGCGGGGTGACGCCTGCTTCTTTGGCTTTCAGCTCAATCTTCTGGCCGTGCTCATCGGTGCCGGTCAGGAACTTGACGTTATAGCCCTGCAAGCGCTTATAGCGTGCCATAGCGTCGGTGGCAACGGTGCAGTAGGTGTGGCCGATATGCAGCTTATCGCTGGGGTAATAGATCGGCGTAGTGATGTAAAATTTTTTCTGATCCATTTGTGATTTCTCTCCTTATATAAACAAACCGTTTTTGGTGTGTTTTTTGCGCTTATGCTGGATTTTATATTCTGGGCATTCGGGCGAAGCCCGCAAAAGCCTGCCCTTACAAGGGCGATGGCCGAGCCGCGAGGGCGAAAGGGCTTTGCCCGTTCACTGCAGCCACACGCGCCCGGGCGGTTTCGCCGCTTCGTAGGGCGGCCAGTCCTCTGGCCGCCTCCTCGCGCCTTTAGAACCCCACCGGTTCCACCCCGCACGCTTCCAGCGCGTGGCGGCACAGTACCTCGGTGCTGTCAATAAAAAACTTGCCCAGGTGCTCGTCCCGCTTGACCAGGCTCAACTCGGTGCAGCCCAGAACCGCCATATCGCAGCCCTGCTTTTTCAGGTCGTGCACCGCCGCGCCGAACTTTGCCATATCGGCACGCTTGCCCTGCTTGATGTCGTCGTAAATCACCGACATGACTTCCTGCTGGTGTTCCTCCGACGGTACCGCCCAGTCAATGTCCTGCGCCTGGCAGGCCAGTTGGTAGGTCTCCGCCGCCAGCGTGCCGTCCGTCGCCAGGATGCCCAGCTTCGTGCAGCCCGCCGCCTTGGCGTCGGCCACGGTCAGCCGGGGCATATTCAGCACAGGTACCGGCAGCGCCTCAGCCAGGCGGTCGTAAAAATAGTGCGCTGTGTTGCAGGGTATCGCCAGCACCGTGGCACCGTAGTGTACCAGGCTGAAACCGTCCTGCTCCATCACGGCAAAGGGGTCATCCTTGCTTTTGCCCATGATGAACGCCGTGCGGTCGGGCGTCGATGCCCGCGACGAAATAACAATGTCGATGTGGTCCTGATCGCAGCTGGCCGGGGTGTGGTCGATCAGCATTTGGTACAGGTAACAGCTGGCCGCAGGCCCCAGCCCGCCCAGTATGCCCAGCACCTGTTTTTGTGGTTTGGTCTGCGCCGTGGCACACCCCTCCTTATAATAACACTTATAGTATATTATAAGGCCTGCAGCGAAATTATGCAAGGGCAAGGGCGACGGTTTTCGGGTTTTCGGGAGATTCGCAATAAAAAAACACCCTGCATTTTCATGCAAGGTGTCTGTGCTGCATCCTATCGGAGCAAGCCCGAGCACTTTCCAATTTAATCATATTTCTGTTAATTGATATGAACTGCACAGAATGGGGGCAGGCATCACTTTGAAATTGTATCACCGTTAAGGCTATACACCTAAGGCACGGTGCAGTCTTTCATAAAGGTGCGCTCTTGATGAACAATCAGCGCAAGCCGCGCCCGCTCCCTCTGCCTCCCTTGTCAAAGGGAGGTGGCGCCGCAGCGCCGGAGGGATTCCTACCTGTTGTCGACTGCTTTCCTTTAACCGCCCAGTAGGGGCCGGGCATGCCCGGCCCTCCACTGTATCTCTATCGCCCCCTTTCCTTTCACACCGTAGGGGCGGATTCCATATCCGCCCGCGTACCTTCGCCTTTACGCCCTACTAACCCCCGCGTTGCTTTACTCTACTCCCTCTACGTCCGCGCCGTGCGTGGAATCTCCCGCGGACTAAAAAACAATCCGCAGGATTGTTTTTTGCCGCCTGCGGGCGGCCGTCCTGTTCGATTCCTCGCACGGAAGCACCAAAAAAACTCCCCAGCCTAAGCTGGGGAGCATTTTTTGGTGACCCGTGCGGGAATCGAACCCACGTTAACGGCGTGAGAGGCCGCTGTCTTAACCGCTTGACCAACGGGCCATGACCGCAAAAGATTGCTTGTATAATATACCAGATGAAACGCGGTTTGTCAACATATTTTTCAGGGCGAATGGGATAAAATGGAGAGAGATTTTTGGCCAGCAGCGTTATTCGGAAAATGTACGGTAGGTCACTGCGCCCGCAGTCGAACTTCAGAGGCCAACCAGACCGCTGATTCGGCTCTTGGACCGAAATAAGCCGTTCCCTACAGAGCTTTTTACAATAGGCAGCAGGCAATGCAAGCAATCTGTAGGGCGGGATGCCCTCATCCCGCCGTGGAAAAACCTTTATCGACTGTGGCAAGCACTGCAAATGATTTGTAGGATCCGATGCTCGCATCGGGCTGTTGCCGCTCACCAAACTATACCTGCCAATTCCGCAAGGTTGCTGCGGGCTGATGACAAGCATCTGCCCCTACAAACAAAATCAAGGGCAATACCGCATAATTCTAAGTGCCGATACGGCGAGCGAGGTGCCGCAGCCGCC
>OLRW01001558.1_pt1 | contig 14686 bp, 10 predicted proteins | sample 1672701 | NCBI WGS metagenome assembly OLRW01 (sample SAMEA3136715, study PRJEB25190) | human gut metagenome | biome: human gut; feature: human-associated habitat; material: faeces | place: Austria | collected 2013
CGCCGTGGAGCGTCTCGCCGATCAGCACAAAGTCGGGCTTGAGCTCACGGGTAAAGGCGTGCAGGCGGCGCATAAAGTCGCGGTCGAGCATATAGGCGACGTCCAGGCGCAGGCCGTCGACGCCAAAGACGTCGGCCCAACGGCGCACGGACTCGAGCAGGTAATCGACCACAGCGGGATTTTGCAGGTTGAGCTTCACAAGCTCAAAATGGCCTTCCCAGCCCTCGTACCAAAAGCCGTCGCCGTAGCAGGAGCCGCCGTCAAAGCTAATGTGGAACCAATCCTTGTAGGGCGAGTCCCACTTACGCTCCCGCACATCGCGGAAGGCCCAAAAGCCACGGCCCACATGGTTAAAGACGGCATCGAGCACCACGCGGATGCCGTGGGCATGCAGCGTCTCGCACACGGCGGCAAAGTCGGCATCCCCACCCAGGCGTCGATCGATATGGCGTAGGCTGCGCGTATCGTAGCCGTGGCTATCAGACTCGAGCGGCGGGTTGATCAGCACAGCGCCAATACCGAGTTCTTGCAGGTAGTCGGCCCATTGGGCGATTTTCATGATAGGAGCATCAGGGTTGGGCGCGGCGTTGGCAGCCTGGGCGAGCTCATCCTCGGCAACGGGCGCGGCGTTTTCGCGCGGAGCTCCGCAAAAGCCCAGCGGATAGATCTGATAGAACGTCGTCTCGTATGCCCACATAAGCAACCTCCCGGTAAGCTCAACACAACGACATCCATTGTATGCCCGGCTTGTATCCTCTTCCCCAAAATAAGTTGCGGTGAAATAGTTCCTGCTTGGGCCTTCAGAGGCCTTAAACAGGAACTATTCCACCGCAACTGATGAGGGGACGTGATTAGGCGACGGGCTTGGCGCGGCGGATGGCCGGAAACAGCACGGTGATGGCGAGGATGACGCCCACGACGGCAATCGCCCCGCCCACAAAGCCGATCCAGGCGATACCGGGACCCGAAACCACGGCTCCGCCGATCGCGGTACCCGTGCCGATACCGAGGTTGAACAGGCCCGAGAAGATCGACATGGCGACGGCCGACGAATCTGCCGGCGTGTGCTTGATGAGCTCGGCCTGAAACGCCACGTTAAAGGCCGTGGCGCAGCAACCCCACAGTGCGCAGACGGCAAGCACTGTCACGAGCGACGATGCGGCCGGCCCCATGAGCAGCAGGGCCACCGGCACGCCGGAGAGCGTGATAGCCAAGAACGGGAAGCGATGCCCATCGAACAGGCGGCCGAACAGCCAGCTTCCGAGCAGACCGGAGCAGCCGAACGCCGTCAGCGTCATGGTGATAGCGCTTGCGTCGACATGGGCGACCTGAGCCAGGAAAGGCTCGATATAGCTGTAGCTTGCGTAATAGCCGGTCGCCATGAAGACCGTGACTGCGTAGAGCGCGATGAGGAGCGGGTTCTTGAGCAGCTCGGGCAGCTGTTTGACGGTAAAGCGCTCACCCGCCGGCATGGCCGGGAACACCGCTGCCTGGTAGACGGCCGCGATGGCTGAGAGGCCCCCGACCACGGCAAACGTCATGCGCCAGCCCACGGCCAAGCCAATGGCGCGACCGAGAGGCAGGCCAAAGATCTGCGCGATGGACGAGCCCGTAGCGATCATGCTGATGGCGAGCGCGCCGTGGCGAGTGTCGACCAGGCGCGAGGCCATAATCGAGGCGACTGACCAGAACACGGCATGTGCGCAAGCGACCACCAGGCGCGCGCAGACCAGGATGGGATAGGTCGGCGCCACAGCGGACAGGAACTGACCGAGCGAGAACACGGCAAGCACGCCCAGCAGCATCCGCTTAAACTCGAAACGCGAAGCGAACACCATGAGCGGCAACGACAGCAGCATGACGCCCCAGGCATAGACCGAGATCATGATGCCCGCCTGGGCCTCGGTGAGCGAGAACGACGCGGCGATATCAGTCAAAAGGCCGATGGGCATAAACTCCGACGTGTTGAACACGAACGCACAGCAGGTGAGCCCGACGAGTGGGAGCCACTGCCTGAGCGTGATGCCGTCTTGCCTTGCCTGACTCATATATAACATCTCCAATCATTTTGAGCGGAGGCGATTATATAGCAACGGTCCCGCATCCGTCAGTAACGGACACGGGACCGAAACAATTCGATACACAGAGGTTGCGCCGTCAATAAATAACTAAGCCAACCCCAGCAATATGCCCGCCGAATGCACGACAAACGCCACGATCCAGGCGACCGTCACTTGAAACGCGAACACGGCAACGGCATAGCGTGCGCCCAACTCGCTCCTGACGGCGCCGATGGCCGCCACGCAGGGCGGGTACAGCAACGTAAAGACCAGGAACACGTAAGCGGTAAACGGCGAAAACATGGTCGACAGTGCCGCGGGCGAGGTCGCGCCCAAAAGCACGGTGAGGGTCGAGATGACACTCTCCTTGGCGATAAGTCCGGTGACGAGCGCCGTGGATGCGCGCCAATCGCCAAAGCCAAGCGGCGCCAGCGCCGGCGCGATGATGCTGCCGAGGCCCGCAAGCAGGCTTTGCGACTGGTCGGCGACCACGTTAAAGCGGATGTCGAACGTCTGAAGGAACCAGATGACCACGGTCGCGGCAAAGATAATGGTAAAGGCCTTGGTGATGAAGTCCTTGGCCTTATCCCATGCCAGCATCACCGTCGTCTTGACGCTCGGCAGGCGGTAATTGGGGAGCTCCATGATAAACGGCACCGGGTCGCCCTTAAATGCCGTGCGGTTGAGCACCAAAGCCGCGACGCAGCCGACCACGATACCGATCAGATAGAGCGAGACCATGGCGGGAACCGTCGCCTGCGGGAAAAACGCCCCGCACAGCAAGCCGTAAACAGGCAACTTGGCCGAGCAGCTCATAAACGGCGTGAGCATGACCGTCATCTTGCGGTCGTGCTCGGATGGGAGCGTACGGGTCGACATGATAGCCGGCACGGTGCAGCCAAAGCCGACGAGCATGGGCACAAAGCTGCGGCCCGACAGGCCAAAGCGACGCAACACCTTATCCATGACAAAGGCCACGCGTGCCATGTAGCCGGAGTCTTCCAGAATGGAGAGGAACAAGAAGAGCACGACGATAATCGGCAGGAAGGTCAGCACGCTGCCCACACCCGTAAGCACGCCGTCGACAGCCAGCGAGCGTACCACGTCGTTGGTACCGAACGCCTTGAGGCCCGCATCGGCCGAGGCGATGATGGCAGCGATACCGTCCTCCATGAGTCCCTGCAACGCCGCGCCGATCACGCCAAACGTCAGCCAAAAGACGAGGCCCATGATCACCAGAAACGCCGGAATGGCTGTGTAACGACCTGTTAGGATGCGGTCAATCTTGACGGAGCGCACGTGCTCGCGGCTTTCGTGTGGCTTGACGACGCAGCGCCCGCACACGTCGCCGATAAAGCTAAAACGCATATCGGCCAGCGCAGATAGGCGGTCGGTGCCGGCCTCGCCCTCCATCTGGGTGATGATGTGCTCGATAGCGTCGAGCTCATTGCGATCCAGGTGAAGCGCCTCGGTTACCAGCTCATCGCCCTCGACCAGCTTGGTCGCCGCAAAGCGCACCGGGATGTGCGCCGTCACGGCATGGTCCTCGATCAGGTTAGCAATACCGTGGATGCAGCGATGCAGCGCACCGCCGTCCGGACCGTCGGGCGCGCAAAAGTCCAGGCGACCAGGGCGCTCGCGGAACCGCGCCACGTGCAGGGCGTGGTCCACCAGCTCGCCGATGCCCTCGTTGCGGGCAGCGCTAATGGGGACAACGGGCACGCCCAACAGGCTCTCGAGCAAGTTGACGTCTACGGCGCCGCCGTTGGCGGTCACCTCGTCCATCATGTTGAGCGCGATGACCATAGGACGGTCAAGCTCCATGAGCTGCAGTGTCAGGTACAGGTTGCGCTCGATGTTGGTGGCGTCAATGATGTCGATGATGGCGTCCGGACGCTCGTCGAGGATGAACTGACGGCTCACGACCTCCTCGCCTGTGTACGGCGACAGGGAGTAAATGCCGGGCAGGTCGGTAACGCTCGCCTCGGGATGGTTACGGATGGTGCCATCTTTGCGGTCGACCGTCACGCCGGGAAAGTTACCGACGTGCTGGTTGGAGCCCGTCAGCTGGTTGAATAACGTGGTCTTGCCGCAGTTTTGGTTGCCGGCGAGGGCAAAGTGCAGCGGCGCGCCCTCTGGCACGGCCGTCTTTGCCGCACGGGGCGAATACGTCCCCTCGCCCAGGGCCGGATGCTCCGTCGTGCCGATTGCGGCGTTAGCGCGCGGACCCGTATCGGTGTCGTGAATACCCACGAGCTCGATGCGAGCGGCATCGTCCTTACGCAGTGTCAACTCGTAGCCACGCAGGCGGATCTCGAGCGGGTCACCCATGGGGGCGTACTTCATCATGGTGACTTCGGTGCCCGGCGTTAGACCCATGTCCAAAATATGCTGTCGGAGTGCCTGATCGTCCGATGCCACCGATGCGACAACGGCGTCCTTTCCAATCTCGAGTGTATCGAGCTTCACGTCCGTGTTCCTCCCCCGGCGCCCGCAGGGCGTTGTATTTATGTTCACCATGGCTAACCGTTTGCCATGGCTAACCAATTTTAAACTTACATGATAGCGTGAACACACAACGACGTTCAATCAGCAGATTGGCGCAATGGGGACAGGCAGGAGAGTTCAGGGCCATAGTTTCCCGATGAGGCCTCTCGGGGAAACTACATCCCAGAATTCTGGCTCGAAACGGGATATGGTTTCCCAAACAGGCCTCTTACGGAAAATGCATCCCAGAATCCCCGCTCGAAACGGGATGTGGTTTCCAAATCGAAGCCCTATGGGAAACCGTGTCCCACCTTGAAGGGCGAGACTGGGATGCAGTTTCCGGACGGGACATCAAAAACAAAGTTGCGGTGGAATAGTTCCTGGATGGGCTGGTTGATGCCCCAGATCGGAACTATTTCACCGCAAGTTATTGAAGGGCTTGGATGCCGGGACTCTTACAGATGGCGCTCGAGGAAGCGGAAGGCCAGGCGGATCCAGGGACGGACGGAAACCTGCTTGTCCTCGTTGTCGACCGCGGTGTTGGCGTTGCCGAGCGAAAGGCCGTGACCACCTTGGTCAAAGACGTGCATCTCGCAAGGGACGCCCTCCTCTGCCATGCGTTGGGCAAACGGATAGACCTGCGCGATCGGCGCCGTTTTGTCGTCGGACACGCCCCACACAAAGGTCGGCGGCATCTGACGCGAAACATGCGTGGTGGGGCAGATGTCGGCCAGATGCTCGTCAGTTGCCTCGCCGCCCGTCACCATCGACAGGTAGTCGTTGAGCAAATCGCGCCCCGTCTTGCCGCCCGTCTTGGGCACACGCAAGTCAATGCGCGGATCGCGCGTCTGCATGTCGCGCACATAGGCAAAGTCGAGCAATGGATAGCCCAGCACCACGGCATCGGGACGAATGTCGTCCGGACGCGCCCCTGCCAAGCCCGCGAAGGGGCCGGTCTTCCACTGTGTTGCCAGCGAGGCGCAAATCATGCCGCCAGCAGAAAAGCCCACGACGCACACGCGCTTGGGGTCGACATGCCACTCGTCGGCATTCGCGCGCACCGTGGCGACCATCTTGGCAAGATCTGCCTGGGGGTGCGGAAAGCTCACGTCACCCGTGCCACTCGTCACATAGTTGAGCACAAAGGCCTGGTAGCCGCGGTCCAAAAATGCAAACGCCACCGGGTCCTGCTCGTGCGGAGCGATATGCGTAAACGCACCTCCGCCGCAGATAATCACCGCGGGGCGGCGGCCATTGGGCTTGTCGGGGAGCGGCTCGGCACCCAAATATGTAAACGTCGCCGGATATTTCTCGGTCGGCTCCTCGCCCCACAGCGCATGGTTCTCGACAATCATATGTGCTCCCTTCGCGCAAATTATGCGCCCTTGTTTTTCGCCTTCAAGCGTACTCCACTTGAACCCGTGGCGCAGAAACACTCCGGCAATAAGTTTCCCTTCAACTGATATATCACATAATCCCAGTTCAGAGGTATCGTTGAGCAGCGTAAAATAGGGGCGTTGACCAAGCCGCGAAACACATGTGAAACGTTTCCGGCAAACCAAACGCGCGATATGCGCCTATTTAAGTTGGAGGCAACTATGGGTCTGCTCGATTCGCTTAAGTCCACCTTCACCTCGACCGGCGAGGCGTCCGTTCCGCCCGCAGCAAGCTTCGCTACCCGCGAAGGCGTCATCTACGCCCCCGTCAACGGCGTGCTCGTCAACCTGGACGAGGTTCCCGACGAGACGATCGCCTCGGGCATGCTTGGCCAGGGCTATGGCATCGAGCCCATTACCGGCACCATCTATGCGCCCGCCAACGGCCGCATCGGCGCCACCACTGTCACCAACCACTCCATTGGCATGATCACCGAGGACGGTCTTCGCGTGTTCATTCATGTTGGCCTGGGTACCGTGGAAATGAACGGCAAGGGTTTTGCCCGCTTTGTCGAGATGGGCGATGTGGTCAAGGCAGGCCAGCCGCTCATCAGCTTCGACCGCGAGGCCATTAAGGCCGCTGGTCACGAGGACATCGTGACCGTCATCGTCTCCGAGCTCGACCGTCTTAAGAGCATCGACCATGTCGGCGAGTCCGGAACGCTTATCGGCGGCAACCCGCTCGTCAAGCTTGGCGACCCGCTGCTGGTTGCCAAGACCAAGTAGCCAGGCCCCCGCGCCACACAGCAAAAAGGCACCTCGTCAAGCGCCCGCGACCATTTGGCCGCGGGCGCTTTTCGTTTGAAAAACCATCCCGCCAATGCCTTATCTGTATAGCCCAAATGAGCCGAGCTGCTAGAATATCGAACTGTATGGATAACTATCATTCAACCGTTATGGGAGGATACGTGAACCGCACCAAAATCGCGCAGCTCTATGCCGATGCCGAGTCGCTCGGCGGCCAGACCGTCACCGTCGCCGGCTGGGTCAAGTCCGTCCGCGACATGAAGAACTTTGGCTTTGTTACGCTCAACGACGGCAGCTGCTTCCGCGACCTGCAGGTCGTCATGAACCGTGAGGCACTCGACAACTACGACGAGATCGCCCATCAAAACGTCTCGGCCGCACTCATTTGCACCGGCACCGTCAAGCTGACCCCCGATGCGCCCCAGCCTTTCGAGCTTTCTGCCACCTCCATCGAGGTCGAGGGCGTCAGCGCCCCGGATTACCCGCTGCAGAAGAAGCGCGCAACCGTCGAGTTCCTGCGCACCCAGCAGCACCTGCGCCCGCGCACCAACCTGTTCCGCGCCGTGTTCCGCATCCGCTCTGTCGCGGCTGCCGCCATCCACCGCTTCTTCCAGGAGCAGGGCTTTGTCTACGTCAACACCCCCATCATCACCACGAGTGACTGCGAGGGCGCCGGCGAGATGTTCCGCGTGACCACGCTCGACCCCAAAAATCCGCCCCTCACCGAGTCCGGCGAGGTCGACTGGAGCCAGGACTTCTTTGGCAAGCATGCAAGCCTCACCGTGTCCGGCCAGCTCAATGCCGAGAACTTTGCCATGGCCTTTGGCGACGTGTACACCTTTGGCCCCACCTTCCGTGCCGAGAACTCCAACACCACGCGCCACGCCGCCGAGTTTTGGATGATCGAGCCCGAGATGGCCTTCGCCGACCTCAACGACTACATGGACAACGCCGAGGCCATGCTCAAGTACGTCCTTAAGGACGTTATGGCCACCTGCCCCGACGAGCTCAATATGCTCAACAAGTTTGTGGACAAGGGTCTGATCGAGCGTCTGAACCACGTGGCAAACTCCGACTTTGCCCGCGTCACCTACACCGAGGCCGTTGAAATCCTGGAGCAGGCGGTGGCTGCCGGCCACAAGTTCGACTACCCCGTCAGCTGGGGCATCGACCTGCAAACCGAGCACGAGCGTTTCCTGACCGAGGAGCACTTTAAGCGCCCGACCTTCGTGACCGACTACCCGGCCGAGATCAAGGCGTTCTACATGCGCATGAACGAAGACGGCAAGACCGTCGCCGCCGCCGACTGCCTGGTGCCCGGTATCGGCGAGATTATCGGCGGCTCCCAGCGCGAGGAGCGCCTAGATCTGCTTGAGGCCCGCATCAAGGACCTGGGCATGAATCCCGAGCAGTACAAGTACTACCTTGACCTGCGCCGCTACGGTTCCTGCAAGCACGCCGGCTACGGTCTGGGCTTCGAGCGCTTGGTCATGTATCTGACCGGCGTGGGCAACATCCGCGACGTCCTGCCGCACCCGCGCACCGTGGGCAACGCCGACTTCTAATCGTCGGACGCTAGTTCGCGTCGCCACACGCCAACGCTCATCGCACAAGCGCCTCTCGACATCGGTCGAGAGGCGCTTTTTTCAACAGCATCCGTCAAGCTTTTGGCAAGTTTTTGGACAGTTGAGCAGGGCTGTTGAAAACTCGACCCGCCGTTTGCCGACGACTACCGACCGCCCAGAGCGCCCTGCACCCCTGGGAAAGCCCCACGTCCTAGGCTCCATACCGTCGCCACCCAAAACGGAAAGGACGTGGGCACCATGACCGAAGCCGCTGTTGAAACCTACGACACCACGACGAGGGGCGCCGCCTCGATGGCAGCCTATCGCGCCGTTCGCATCCTGCAGCTCTTGAGCGAAAACACCGGCGAGGACAAGGCCATGCTTTCCGATGAGTTGATCCGGCGCCTCGCCCATCCCGACGACCCCGCCCGCATGCCCATCTCGGCGGCGCGGCGCAGCATCTACACCGCCATCTCCGCGCTTCGCCATGCCGGATACGAAATTGAGTACAAACGCGGCGTGGGCTACAAACTTCTTACCCGTCCGCTCACCGACGAAGAGATCATCCGGCTCCACGGTATGGTCATGCGCAACCGCTCCACGCCTATCGCTATCCGCAAGAGCATGGCGCAGCACCTAGTTGCCATGGCGAGCGCCGACGTTCGCGGCTACCTCGATACACCCGAACCCGCTCCAAGCGCAGGCAGCAAGGCTACCAAGGCAACACGCACGCCCATCAAGCGCATCGACACGTGCGAGCTCGTCGAGCAGGCCATCGACCACGGAACCACGGTGAGTTTTGATATTTCGAGCGTCACGACACGCGGCGAAACCGAAGCAGCACGGATGACACTCCGTCCCTTTGCCATCAGGCAGCGCGATGGCATCTCTTATTTGCTGGGAACGGTCTATGACGCCCGAGGCGCCGATGACACGTTGCGTACCGTAGAGATTGGCCGAATGAGAAACGTCACCACACGTCTCCTCGACGGCAAGAAGCTCTTCGCCGCCCTAGACGAGGACGACGCCTCCTCCGCCGCATAGGACCCTCCGCCGCCCATTCGACTACCCGTACCGCCCATCCGATTCTGTATTAAAAAACCCGCCAGGCTGTTGTAAAAATGGACATCAGCGCTACTATAGTTCCACTTGCACTTTGTCCCAGTGCAGTGTTTCCAGCCATTTTTATACTGGGGGTAATGATATGAAGGACATCACCATCAGCCGCAGGAGCCTTCTGGTCTCCGCCGGCCTGCTCGCGCTCGCCCCGCTCGCCGGATGCGGCGGCAACTCTGGTTCCGGCTCCGCTGCCGCCGGTTCCGACTACACCATCGGCGTTCTGCAGCTCACCGAGCACTCCGCGCTCGATGCCGCCAACGACGGCTTCGTCAAGGCCATCAAGAAGAGCGGCCTTAAGGTCAAGATCGACCAGAAGAACGCCCAGAACGACCAGTCCACGTGTAAGTCCATTGCCGACAAGTTTGTGGGCGACAACGTCAACCTGATTTATGCCATCGCCACGCCCGCCGCGCAGGCTGCCGCCGGCGCCACGGCCGATATCCCCATCGTGGGCTGTGCCATCACCGACTACGCCGCCTCCGGCCTGGTCCAGGACAACGACAAGCCGGGCACCAACGTCACGGGCGCTTCCGACCTCACCCCGGTCGCCGAGCAGCTCGAGATGATGCAGAAGGTCCTGCCCGACGTTAAAAAGGTCGGCCTGCTCTACTGCACCGCCGAGTCCAACTCCGACGTCCAGATCAAGGCCGCCAAGAAGGAACTCGACAAGCTGGGCCTGGAGTACACCGATTTCACCGTCTCGAGCTCCAACGAGATTCAGTCCGTCGTCGAGTCTGCCGTGGGCAAGGTCGACGCGCTGTACTCCCCCACCGACAACACCATCGCCGCGGGTGCCTCGCAGGTCGGCCAGATCTGCAAGGAGAACAAGCTCCCCTTCGTGACTGGCGAGGAGGGTATGTGCATGGCCGGCGGCCTGTTCACCCTCTCCATCAACTATGAGGACCTGGGCTACGCCGCGGGCGAGATGGCCGTTAAGATCCTGAAAGGCGAGGCCAAGCCCGAAGACATGCCGATCAAACACCTCTCGAGCAAGGACCTGGTCGTCGTCAAGAATGACGAGATGGCCGAGGCCCTGGGCATCGACCTTTCCGCTCTGGACGCGTAATGCTATACGCGGCATGCGTCTAGAGCCCGTGCTCGCGCTTTAGCTGCGTTATTCAATATCTGAGCCACAGGGGCGGGCGCTGTAGACCGGCGTCCGCCCTGCTTGTTTCAGGTAAAACAAAACGTCTGTCCGCAGCTCTTCTATGCATTGTTACCGCTATTATGGAAAATCACGTGTCCACCCTATCCTAGGAGGTATGAAGCATGCTCATTGCATTGCAGGGCGCCGTTTCGCAGGGCGTCCTCTGGGGCATTATGGTGCTTGGCGTGTTTATCACGTTCCGCCTGCTCGACATTCCCGATATGACCTGCGACGGCAGCTTTGCCCTCGGCGGCTGCGTCTGCGCCGTGCTCATCGTCAATAACAACGTCGACCCGCTGCTCGCCGTGCTGGCCGGTATGTGCGCCGGCGCCATCGCGGGTGCCGTCACGGGCATTTTGACCACCGTCTTTGAGATTCCCGCGATCCTCGCCGGAATCCTCACCCAGATCAGCCTGTGGTCCATCAACCTGCGCATCATGGGCAAGTCCAATACGCCCATTCTTGCCAAGGGCACCGTGTTCTCGGCCGTCAGCAATATGACCGGTCTGCCGCAGTCCACCGTTGCCATCATCTTGGGCATCCTGCTCGCCGTGGCTATCGTTGCCATCCTGTATTGGTTCTTTGGCACCGAGATCGGCTCGGCGCTGCGAGCCACCGGCAACAACGAGTACATGATCCGCGCTCTGGGCGTCAACACCAACTCCACCAAGATGATCGCCCTCGTGCTCTCCAACGCCCTCATCGGCCTTTCGGGCGCGCTCATCTGCCAGAGCCAGAAGTATGCCGACATTGGTATGGGCACCGGTGCCATCGTTATCGGTCTTGCCGCCATTGTTATCGGTGAGGTGCTCGGCCGTCTGCTGCCCGGCGGCCTCACGCAGTTTAGCGTCCGTCTTGCCTCCGCCGTCTTTGGCTCCGTGGTGTACTTCCTTATCCGCGCCATCGTGCTGCAGTTGGGCATGGACGCCAACGACATGAAGTTGCTCTCCGCCGTGATCGTCGCCGTGGCCCTGTGCGTGCCCGTGGTTTGGGAGCGCTATAAGCTCCGCAGCTCCTACACGAAGGGGGATGAGGCAGATGCTTAAGCTCTCGCACGTCAAGAAGACCTTTAACAAGGGCACCGTCACCGAGAAGCGCGCGCTCACCGGCGTCGACCTCACCCTGAATGACGGCGACTTTGTAACCGTGATCGGCGGCAACGGCGCCGGCAAGTCCACGCTGCTCAACATGATCGCCGGCGTGTACCCGCTCGATTCGGGCGTTATTGAGCTCGACGGCACCGACATCTCGCGCCTGAGCGAGTCGCAGCGCGCCAAGTACCTGGGCCGCGTGTTTCAGGACCCCATGCGCGGTACCGCTGCCGACATGCAAATCGCCGAGAACCTGGCCCTCGCCAAGCGTCGCGGCCAGCGTCGCGGCCTTTCGTGGGGCGTCACCAAGGCCGAGAAAGATGAGTACGTTGAGCTACTCAAGCGCCTGGACCTTGGTCTGGACACGCGTCTCAACGCCAAGGTCGGCCTGCTCTCGGGCGGCCAGCGCCAGGCACTCACCCTGTTGATGGCCACGCTCACCAGGCCGCGCCTGCTGCTGCTCGACGAGCACACGGCGGCCCTCGACCCCAAGACGGCCTCTAAGGTGCTCAACCTGACCGAGGAGATCGTCGACGAGAACCACCTGACCACGCTCATGGTCACGCATAACATGAACGACGCCATCCGTCTGGGCAACCGTCTGATCATGATGCACGAAGGCCACGTGATCTACGACGTGGCGGGCGATGAGAAGAAGTCGCTCACCGTAGCCGACCTGCTGCAGAAGTTCGAGGAGGTCTCGGGAGGCGAGCTCGCCAACGACCGCATGCTGCTGAGCTAAAACCTGCCAAAAAGGGACAGGTTTATTTTGGTAGGTTTTATCTGCGCAAACGTCAAAACCGCCGCAAAGGGACAGACGCCCTTGCGGCGGTTTTCGCATATTATGTCGATAATCCGATATTCAACCAGACATTCTGGCTAAGGACTAAGGAAACTGCCATGAAAAGACTCCCCCGCTTTGCGTTGGCCGCCGCGTTGTTTGCCGGCGCGCTCGCAGGCATCCCAAGCCTCGCTTTCGCGGGAAACCTGCCCGCCGCTATTGACGGCTCCGTGGCCGTCATGCACACCAACGATATCCACGGCAGCTACAAGTACAGCTACAACGCAAGCAAGGGCACCGGCACTGTGGGCTTTGACGGACTGGCGGTTCTCTATAGCGCCCAAAGCAGCGTCCCCGATCTTTTGCTCGATGCGGGCGACACCTTCCACGGACAGTCCTTCGCCACCATGAGCGAGGGCAAGAGCATCGCCGAGCTCATGGACACCTTCTACGCCGACGGCTACGACGCGACCACGCCAGGCAACCACGACTGGAGCTACGGTGCGGACAAACTCCGCACCATGACCGGCTACAGCACCACCGGCACGCCCTTCGCCATGCTCTGCGCGAACGCGAAGTCTACGAGCGGCGTATGGAGCTCGAGCATCACGAAGACGCTCGATCGCACCTGGGAGAATAGCGAGGATCACTCCACATTCGACTACAAAATCAAGGTCGGCGTCGTGGGTGCCATGGATGAGTCGCTGGGATCCTCGCTGCGCGCGGACCTGGTCGCGGGCACGTCGTTCTCGAGTGCCGCGAACGCCATCAATACCGAGGCAGAGCAGCTGCGCAGGGAGGGCTGCGATGTTGTTGTGTGTATCGCGCACACGCTCGACGCCAAGACCTTTGCCACGCGGCTCCGTGGCGTCGATGCCCTTATCGCAGGCCACGAGCACATCAACCTTAACGAGAAGGTGACGGGAGCCGACGGCAAGACGATCCACGTTGTCGAGGCAGGCAGCGCCTTTGCCGAGGTGGGGCTGCTTTCCGTCCCCTACGAGTACGACACCAAGGGCACCGAAAGCACCGACGATGACACGGTCACGGTCCCTGCAGACGGCAGCGATGAGAAGCTCTACACCGCCAAGAACGTCAACGACCTTTTGGCAGACCCCGACAAGGGCTCCGACTACCAAAGCCGCCTTGAAGCCGTCCGCAACAAGATCAAGCCGCTCGACGAGGACTTTGAAAACGAATCGAACAAGGTGCTCGGCACATCCACCACCAACTATTTCTACGGCGAGGACGCCGCAGGCACGCATGGTTGGGAAATGGTGCGCACCACTGATTTCCGCCCCAGCAAGGAGGGCGACACCACCAAGGCCCAGACCATCGGCCACGTGATTTGCGGCTCCTATCTTGCCCTGACGGGCGCGGACTTCGCTATCGAAAACGCTGGCGGCATCCGCGGCGGCATCGCGGCGGGCAACGTGACCGCCGGCAACGTCATCGCCATCTCGCCCTACGGCAACACCGTGGAGACCTGGACCATGACCGGCGCGAACTTCCTCGCAGCGCTCGAGCACTCGCTACAAATCAGCGACGATTGCAACGACAGCTACGAGCTTCAGCAGGCTTATGTGGCGGCCGGTCACACCGAGCAGGAGGCGCAAGACAAGTACAAGTGGCGCGATGACTCTGGCAGCGTTCTCTCCTTTGGCGGCATCAACGTGACGATTGATTGGACGCAGCCCGAGGGCAAGCGCATTGTGAGTGCCACACTCACCAAAGACGGCAGCACGCTCGATCCCACCAAGACCTATACCGTCGCCACCAACAACTACATCATCACCAACACGACCGACTTCCCCACCTTCGCAAACGCCACTAAGCACACCGAGTGGGGTACCTGCGAGTCAGCGCTAAGGGCGCTGATCGGGCAGGACAGCTGGGAGAGCAAGATGGCCTCGCTCGCGGGCACCATCAGCTTTGGCTCCGCTGCCGTGGACCCCACGCCCGCACCGGCCCCGACGCCTAAGACGGACACGACGGCCACGAAGGTCATCACCAAGAAGACGACCGGTAAGCTCGCCGCAACGGGAGACCGCACGCTGGCAGTAGTTGGCGCGTGCCTTATCGGCGGCATCATCGTCATCATGCTCGGCATTATCTGGAAGCGTCGACGCTAAGCTACACCGCCGGGCCTTGCAGCCCCGCCGCGTAAACCTTATATCGAGCACAGAAGCCCGTCCGAATGAACTGCCTCCCATTTCTTGGACATGAGAAATGGGAGGCTTTCTTTATGCGCGT
>OLRW01001562.1_pt1 | contig 14655 bp, 14 predicted proteins | sample 1672701 | NCBI WGS metagenome assembly OLRW01 (sample SAMEA3136715, study PRJEB25190) | human gut metagenome | biome: human gut; feature: human-associated habitat; material: faeces | place: Austria | collected 2013
CCGGATTGTTTCTCAGAATAGACTTTGCCACATCTTTCAGCAAAGTTGTCTTACCTGCTTTCGGAGGAGATACGATCATTCCTCTCTGTCCTTTTCCGATAGGGCTGATCAGATCTACGATCCTCATGGCAACTGTGCCACCCGGTCTTTCCATTATCAGCCTCTCATTCGGAAAGATCGGTGTCATATCTTCAAAATTATACCGTCTCTGTCCCTCACTCGGATGGAAACCGTTAATGGAAGATACGTAGAGAAGGGCACTGAACTTCTCTCCCTGGGTCTTGATGCGGATATTTCCCTGGATGATATCACCTGTCTTTAAATTAAAGCGGCGGATCTGGGAAGGAGAAACATAAATGTCGTTCTCACCCGGCATATAATTCTCACATCGGATAAAGCCATATCCATCCGGAAGGACCTCCAGGATCCCGTTAGCCTTTTCGCCACTGTCCAGCTGGGTGGATTCTGACGGGACATTCCCGTTCTCCCTTGCAGGTTCCCGGTTATATTCACGGTTGTACTCTCTGCGGATATTTGTGCTTCTGTGTTCCTGCTCATACTTATCACTACGATATTCCTTCCGCTGCTCCTGAAGTCCTTCCCCTACCGGACGGGTACGATATTCTGTTTTTTCCGAATCATAGCTTTTTTCTTTTACAGTATTTTCTGCCGGTGTACTTTTGTGTACTTCTTCGGGATTTCCTCTGTCGGACTCTTTGACGTCCTCCTCCAGCATCCGCTCGATCAGTGCCGGTTTTCTCAGAGTAGAAATTCCCTTCATCCCTCTCGCCTTTGCCAGATCCTTCAGCACCGCCAGAGATAATGATTCATACTTTTCTCTCATATTAAATCCTCTATTCTTAAATCTGATAAATTATATATTTGTTGTTTATGGAATCAGATACAACCTGACATGGCTGCACTTTTTTTGAATGAAAGCATGTTTTCAGCTTATGTTTCATTATACACACCTTATAGAGTCTATTGCAAGAAATATTTATCGACATTTTTTTTATACTTTTCTCACAAAAAAGAAAAAAATCTGCCCGGGAGATCTCTTCCCGGACAGATCCAACATTCCTGTATGCTTCTTTTTTAGCTCCAGAACGGTCCGTATATATCCATGACCCTCTGGATACGTTCATCAGTAATTTTATTCAGAGCCGCCACGATCGCTGCATACGTTTTTGGTCTCTGTCTCTTAAGTGTTGACGGACTTGTTACATACTCAAGCACTGATTCTGCAAAATATTCTGAACTGTTCTGCGTTGCATAGCTTCTGTTAATACCTGTAAATTTGGATTTTTCGCTGTTATAAACTGCGGCAAAATCACTTGTTCTGTCTACGTTTCCCGCAACAAAAGCAAGGAAATGTCCCAGTTCATGGTAGATTGTCTCATTCTCAAAACGAAGGATGATGCTTCTTGAATGTGCGTTAAAGCAGCCTCCGTAGTTAACAGACGGATCGATCGTTACAGTAAATCCAAGCTTCTTGTAGGCTTTGAGCACCCTGCTGTCCATCTTCGGTGCAATGGAAGCAATATTGCTTACTGAATATTTGCTGTCCATGTTGATGCTTTCTACTTTTTTTGTGGAAGCTGCATTCGCTTTGCCGGCAGTAGCTGAAGCCGCCATGACTGTTGTGGTCGTCTGAATGGTTGTAGTTACTTTCCGTGTCTGAACGGCTGTTTTTGATTTCTTTGTGGTCGTACTCTTCTTATTGGTAGTCGGAAGCTTCTTGGTATAAGTCTTGGTCGCCGCTTTTTTCAGCTTAACTTTTTTTCTGGTTGTCTTGGTATTTGAAGTCGTTTTGGTAGTCACCTTCGGTTTTGAAGCAAGTGGAGTGTCGTCCTCTGTGATGGTAGTCTCCACTACCGGATCTGTAAAATTCGGAAATTCCGGAACCTGTGACGACTGCCAGACATTAAAGCCACCTGCCAGTACAATAACAGCTGCAAGGCATCCTGCTAAAGCTTTTTTCCTGCCTGTAAAAATTTTACGGATATCTGTTCTTTTCATATCATTCACACCTTTCTGAAAGCCGACGTTTCAGTTTCCAACCTAAACCGGATTTTAGGCATCAAAAAAGCCGCTTATTCTAACGAAATAAACGGCCGCATTAACACACAGATTTTTGTTCATAGATGTTATCTGAATACGTCATTAAATCGGAATTTAATGCGGCAACCGGCTGTCATAGTCATCCTTCGGACCTTAGACCCATGGCTTTGCGTCCCTGTCTTTCAACAGGTTTGCCTTTATATATAGAGTATATGTTTTTTTCCCTAAAATGTCAACATTTTCCACTGCATTTTGAGCCCTGCTCCTGTCTTTTTTTCACGGAATCTGCTATACTGTTCAAAAAGAAAGCATGATATAACAGGAGAACGGAAACAATGTCAAAATTTTTACCAGTCCGTCTCTTTTTTGTATGGCTGCTTTTCGGAATCCTGCTGGCAGGCTGTGGAAATTCTCCTTCCTCCGATGAAGAACCTCCGGTATATTCTCCGGCCAGAGTCCTCACCCCGGAGGCCCCCGGCAAAAAAACACTGGGCAATTCCCCTCTGATCCTGGATATTTCCAATCAGGATCAGGGATATCTGACTGCAGAATCCGATTCCGATGATTCCCGCATGAACATTCAGCTTACCGCTCCCTCCGGTGTGGTCTATTCCTATTTTCTGGAACCTGATGAACAGACGGTACTTCCTTTTTCCGAAGGCTCCGGTGAGTATCTCATCACCTGCTATCAGCAGGTTGATGGAAACCAGTATGCCGCCCTTTACACGGAAACGCTCACAATAAAGCTTCAGAATGAATTTCTTCCGTTTCTGTATCCAAACCAGTACGTGGACTTTTCTTCCAAAAGTGAAGCCTGCAAACTGGCAGCCTCTCTTGTCAAAGAAGACATGACCGATATCGACATCCTGAAAACCTTCTATACATATGTTACCAGTCATATTTCCTACGATTATGACAAAGCTGATTCTGTCGAAGCCGGTTATCTTCCTGATGTAGATGATACTTTAAGCACCGGCACGGGGATCTGTTTTGATTACGCTGCACTGACTACTGCAATGCTCCGCAGCCAGGACATTCCCTGCAAGCTTCAGATCGGCTATTCCGGTGATGTAAAGCATGCATGGATCGATGTTTATATCCGTGGCAGAGGCTGGGTGACAAAGGCAGTATCTTTTGACGGCGACACCTGGAAGCTGATGGATCCCACCTTTGACGCCAACAGTGATGGTGATGAAGCGATCCAGGAATATATCGGTGATGAAAGCAATTATACGGTACAGTTCACACGCTGACCCACTAAAGGAGACCTTATTATGAAAAACAAACTGACAGCCCGGGAATTATCCAGTTTCTGCGGGCAGATGGGAATGCTTCTGCATTCCGGCATATCCACAGCTGAAGGACTTCACATCCTCTGTGACGAAAGCAAGACCGATGCAGACCGGCAGATCCTCACACCCCTGATCCGTTCCGTGGAAGAAAACGGTTCTCTTTCCCGGGCTCTTGACGAATCCGGGATCTTTCCCACATCCATGACCGCCTATGTCCGGACCGGTGAGGAAACCGGCTGCCTGGATGAGATCATGGAAAGTCTCAGTTCCCACTATGAACAGGATGAAGAAATCTCAGGACAGATACGGTCTGCAGTCACTTACCCGCTGCTCATGCTTGGCATGATGGCTGTTGTGATCCTGGTCCTTCTGATAAAAGTCCTGCCGGTATTTCAACAGGTATTTAACCAGATGGGAATGGAAATGAACGGGGTTTCCCGGGGACTTCTGAATGCAGGCAACGTGATCAGCCGGTATTCCTCTGTTTTTCTGATCCTCGCCGCAGCCCTCATTGGCTGCATCCTGTTTTTCAGTCTTACGGAAAAAGGTCACAGCCTGCTGCGAAAAATGGCCATCCATCTCCCGTTTTTCCGTGAGATCCCGGTTGCCATGGATTACAGTCGTCTGGCCCAGGGCCTTTCCCTGGGGCTTCGGAGCGGACTTTCCCCGGAAACCAGCCTGGAGCTTACAAAGGATCTGATCTCACAGCCGGTGATACTCGAAAGACTCCGGAAGGCTTCCTCTATCCTGGATAGCGGAGAAACTTTTTCCAGGGCTCTTACAGAATCCGGTCTGTTCGGCGGCATGGAAGGCCGTCTCATCACGATATCCTTCTATTCCGGTTCCAGTGACGAAACCTTCCGCAGGCTTTCCCGGCAGTACACCGAAAGATCCATAGATCTGATCTCACAGGCAGTCTCCATTGTGGAGCCTACCATCGTGATCCTGCTGTCTCTTCTTGTGGGGCTGGTCCTTTTATCCGTCATGATGCCGCTTCTGGGGATCCTCTCAGATTTTGCAATGTAAGGTGGTGACCGCATGGAACTTTTTGAAAGCCGCAGAACAAAATTTCTCAGAGCATTTTTTCTTCTCTTTCCGGCGCTGCTTCTGGTTTTATCCTGCACCTTGTTTGTGGCAGGTGTCAGCAGCACCTCCGATCAGGCCGTACACAAAGAACAGGATGCTCTGGAACAGGCACTGAAAAACGGTGCCATCCGCACCTATGCCCTCACAGGCACATATCCCAAAAGCCTGTCCCAGCTTCTCTTGGATTATCATATCACTTATGACAAAACCAAATTCGTAGTAGAGTATGTTCCTAACGGTTCCAATCTCCTGCCGTCTATCAGCGTGATCGCTCTGTCCGGCAGTGCGAAAGGAGGGAATGCCTCATGAATCACCGGAAGAACACCGGACATTCCGTTTCTTCTCTTTTTTCGCTTCTTCTTTTCGGTGTTTTTGTTCTGTTCCTTATACTGATGCTGCTATTTTCCGCCCGGATTTACCAGCAGACTGTGAAACAGACTGACTCCGATTCCGAGCTTGGGACCGCAGCAACTTATCTGACTACCAAATTCCGGCAGCACGACCGCGGCGATGAGATCTTTTCCGGTTCCCTGGATGATATTCCTGCCCTTTGTTTCCGGGACGATATCAAAGGAAAAGAATATATCACGTATATTTACCTGAAGAATGACAGTCTGATGGAGCTTTTCACTGCAAAAGGCTCTCAGGCCAGTTCCGATGCAGGAACCGTCATCTCACAGCTTTCCGATTTCCGGTTTTCGGAAATGGAAAATGGTTTTTACCACTTTTCCCTGGAAAGTACCACGGGAGTCCGCTCGGAATTCCTGCTTCATCGCACTGGCAAAAAGGAGGCATCATGAAAGAATCAAGACATAATTCCGGTACCAGCCTTTTTCTGATGGAAATGATCCTTGCCCTTTTGTTTCTGTCACTTTCCTCAGCTGCCTGCATCCAGATCTTCGCGGCAGCACGAAAAAACCGGCTCCAGGCAGAACAGTGGAACCAGATCCAGGCTCTCACAACCTCCGTGGGCGAGATACTGGAAGGCACTGACGGAACCGATGAACAGTTCCTCTCCCTGCTTCCGGGGAGTATCAAAAAGAACACCAACCTGATCTGGTATTATGACCGTAACTGGCAGAGTTGCTCTTCTGGAGAAGCCGCCTGTGAAATGATCCTGGAAACAGATATTTCTTCTTCAGAAAAATCCGGCGAGCTTTCTTTCCGGCAGCTTTCCAACTGCAGTGAGCTTTACCGGATCACCCTGCGTTTTCCTGTTGATGACTACAGAAGGGAGGCTGTACATTGAAACAGAAGCATACGTTTTTTGTAACTGTCGGCATTCCTTCCCTGTTTCTTATCTTCTCTGTGCTGTGTCTCTGTGTACTTGCTCTGCTTACTCTTGGAAGCTCCAGATCCAGTCTTAACACAGCCAGACATTCTATGGAACAGACCGAAAATTATTACACCGGCTGCGCAAACGCCACAGAAACCGTTTCAGAAATCCGTGATGATCTGGAGCAATACAGGGAAAAAGCTTCCGATGAAACCAGATATTTTTCCATGATACAAAAGCTTGCGGACACAAGGAACGATCTCAGCTGGGATTCCCACAGCCACACCCTTTCCTTCTCCGTTGGAATTTCCGAGACACAACAGCTTTCTGTAGTGCTTGAGATTTTTTACCCGCAGGAAAAAAGCTCTTCCGCTTATCAGATCCTGCAATGGAACACAGAGCTTACCGGATCCTGGCAACCTGACAACCACCAGAATGTATTTAAAGGAGAATAAACCTATGGATACCCCTATTCCTGAATTTTTAGCAGAAGCTGCCAACCGGCGTGTCTCTGATATCTTTATCATCGCAGGCCGCCCCCTGGCAGAAAAGATCGACGGTCATCTTTTAGACCGTGGTGACAGGCTGATGCCTGATCAGACAGAAAATTTACTCCGCACCATTTACGGCCTTGCGGAAAACCGCGATATATCCCGTCTTATGGAAACCGGTGATGATGACTTTTCTTTTTCCATTCCCGGTGTTTCCAGATTTCGTGTCAATGCCTACAAGCAGCGTGGTTCCCTGGCTGCCGTGATCCGCGTGATCGCCTTCCGGCTGCCGGATCCTGCAGAGCTTTCCATTCCGGAGGATGTGATGAATATCTCCGACTATACCCGTGGCATGGTCCTTGTTACCGGTTCTGCCGGAAGCGGTAAATCCACCACCATGGCCTGTCTGATCGACAGGATCAACCATACCCGGGAAGGCCACATCATCACTCTGGAGGATCCTCTGGAATATCTCCATCGCCATGATCGCTGTATCGTCAGCCAGCGCGAGATCTGTACCGACACCGAAAGCTATCTGACTTCTCTTCGTGCCACACTACGCCAGAGCCCGGATGTGATCCTTCTTGGAGAGATGCGTGATCATGAAACCATCCAGACTGCCATGACCGCTGCGGAAACCGGTCATCTTGTCCTTTCCAGCCTGCATACTCTGGGAGCAGCCAACACCATCGAACGCATCATGGACGTGTTTGAGCCATCCCAGCAGCATCAGATCGCCCTCCAGCTTTCCATGGTCCTTCAGGCTGTGATCTCCCAGCAGCTGATCCCGGATGTGGACGGACGCAACATTCCTGTTTTCGAGATCATGCGCCTGACTCCTGCCATCCGCAATATGATCCGCGACAATAAAGTACACCAGATCGAAGGCGTGATCTCCACATCCGGTCAAGAGCAGATGCGTTCTATGGACCAGAGCCTTCTGGAATTATATAAAAAAGGCCGTATCACCAGGGATACAGCTCTGAAATACGCTTTAAACGCGGACATGCTGAAGCGCAGACTTATGTAAGGATCTTCTCGGTATACCTCTGCCTGATATGTAAAAACACATAAAAAATCCCTTACCGATCTCTGATATGTTTCCGGAATACAGAACACATATCATTTTACAGATCCGGTAAGGGATTTCTTTATTTTCAATCCGATCTCGACCAAAAAGACATTCCTTCTCTGCGATCGATCAATGCACTACATTTCCTACAATTCCATAAGAAACAATATACATAATGACACTTGCCATAAAAAGTCCGCACAGGATCGCAATGGAGGATTTTTTGATATCCACCTCAAGAAGAGAGGCGATCAGTGCACCTGTCCAGGCTCCTGTGCCCGGAAGAGGGATTCCCACAAACAGCAAAAGTCCAAGAAATTCATATCTCTTGATCTGGTCACTCTTTCCCATAGCTCTGTTTTCCAGCTTTGTGATCAGACCTCTGAACGTCTTTGTTTTTTTCATCCATTTAAAGATCTGCCGGATAAAAAGCAGGATAAACGGAATCGGAATAATATTTCCCACGATACAGATCGGCAGTGCCTTCGCAGCCGATATCTTCAGCAAAGAAGCTGCCAGAAGGCCGCCTCGAAGCTCCAGTATCGGGATCATAGAAATGATGAACACAGCTCCCTCGGGAGAGATAAACTGTGCAAGGTGGTGTGAAAACCATTGTACCAGTACTTCCATAGTACCTCCTTAATTGTTATTTCTGCAGATATTCCGTCAGGAATTCTACCAGCTTTTTCATCTCCTCATCGGTACCGATGGTGATACGGAGATGATTGTCGATCCTGTCCTTCGGGAAATATCTTACATAGATATGTTTCTCCCTCAGTGCTGCGAAAAGCTCTTTGGCCGGACAGCTCTCATGTGTGGCAAAGATAAAGTTGGATCTGGAATCCTGGAAGGAAAATCCAAGCTTCCTGAGCTCTGCCTTTGTCCACTCTCTTGTTGTAATGATCTTATGGCAGCATTCCTCAAAATATGCCTTATCCTCCATAGATGCCACACCAGCCGCGATGGTAGTACGATCCATGGTATAGGAGTTAAAGGAATATTTCACATCATTGAGATATTTGATCAGCTCCGGATTTCCGAAGGCATATCCGATACGCATTCCTGCCAGGGATCTGGACTTGGAGAAGGTCTGCACAACAAGCAGATTATCATATTTTTCGATCAGCGGCAGTGCGGATGCTGCTCCGAAATCCACGTACGCCTCATCTACGATCACGATACTCTCCGGATTCTTTGCCACGATCTCCTCGATCTCAGAAAGAGGCATTTCCACGCCGGTCGGTGCATTGGGATTAGGGAATACGATTCCGCCGTTTTCACGGAAATAATCTTCCTTACGGATATGGAACTCTTCATCTAATGCCGGGCGCTCATATGGGATCCTTAAAAGATCTGCCCATACATCATAGAAAGAATAAGTGATGTCCGGGAACAGGATCGGTTTCTCTGAATTAAAAAATGTGAGAAAACACATAGCCAGTACGTCATCAGAACCAACGCCTGTAAATACCTGCTCGTCCTTCAGGCCGTAGAACGCGGCAATACTGTGTACCAGGTCTCCTGCTGTCGGATCCGGATAAAGTCTGAGGGTATCGGCATCAAGGGCCTTCAGCGCCTTCTCCACACCCGGAGCCGGTGAATATGGATTCTCGTTTGTATTCAGTTTGATCATGCCGCTCTCATTTGGCTGCTCGCCAGGAGTATACGGCACTACTTTTCGTATATTAGCTTCCCATGGTTTCATGCTGTGCTTAACCTCCTATCATATTCTTTTGCTATTGTACTCACTGCGAGGACATTTGTCAAAGGGTAATACCACCTGCCGGGAAACAAAAAGACACCCGTACCGGGTTACAGAGTACGGGTGTCTGATATATTCTTCTTAATGAAGGGCTGTTTTGGTTCGTATCAGGCGCTTAAGATCAGATACGTGCTACGCCTGTTGCTTTTGCTGCCTCTGCTACTGCTTTTGCGACAGCCGGTCCGACTCTCTTGTCGAATGCCTTCGGAATGATATACTCCGGAGAAAGCTCCTCATCTGTGATCAGATCTGCAAGAGCCTTGGAAGCTGCGATCTTCATCTCATCGTTGATATCACTTGCTCTTACATCAAATGCACCACGGAAGATTCCAGGGAATGCAAGAACGTTGTTGATCTGGTTCGGGAAGTCACTTCTTCCTGTGGAGATAACCTTTGCTCCGCCTGCTTTTGCATCATCCGGGAAGATCTCCGGTGTCGGGTTTGCGCATGCGAAGATGATGGCATCTTTGTTCATGGTCTTAACCATCTCTGTTGTAACTGCTCCAGGAGCGGAAACACCGATAAATACATCCGCGCCAACCAGCATCTCTGCAAGAGATCCCTGTTTCTTCTGAAGGTTTGTGAGCTTGCTCATCTCTTCCTTAACCGGGTTCATTCCTTCTGTACGTCCCTCATAGATGGCACCCTTTCTATCGCAGAGTGTAACATCCTTGAAGCCTGCTTTCAGAAGAAGTCTGCAGATAGAGATAGCAGCTGCACCTGCACCGTTCATAACGATACGAACATCCTCTTTCTTCTTTCCGACAACCTTCAGAGCGTTTGTCAGACCTGCAAGTGTGATAACTGCAGTTCCGTGCTGGTCATCGTGGAAGATCGGAATATCACATTTCTCTTTCAGTTTTTTCTCGATCTCAAAGCATCTCGGAGCGGAGATATCCTCAAGGTTAACACCACCGAAGGATCCGGAGATCATGTAAATAGTATTTACGATCTCGTCTACATCATGGCTCTTAATGCAAAGCGGGAATGCGTCTACATCGCCGAATGCTTTGAAAAGTACACATTTACCTTCCATTACAGGCATACCGGCTTCCGGTCCGATGTCACCAAGACCAAGAACTGCGGAACCGTCTGTTACAACAAGACACATATTCCATCTTCTTGTAAGCTCGTAGGATTTATTGATATCTTTCTGGATCTCAAGGCAAGGCTGAGCTACACCTGGTGTATATGCAAGAGAAAGGTCGTCTTTATTCTCAACCGGCACTCTTGTAACAACCTCGATCTTACCTTTCCAATCTCCGTGCAGTCTTAATGACTCTTTTGCATAATCCATTTTCTTTTCCTCCTTGGATAATTATGATATATTTCATTTCAAAAGGATTACCTGAATTAATAATTACCATTGAAGAATTTACTGTCCTTCGGAAGCTCATAGCCTTCAAAATAAGAGCCAAAATCAAGCTTCAGATAACTGCAGAGATCAGCAAGCTCTACCATGGTATTGTCGTTGACCGGAATGCCATTCTCTTTTCTGTCTTTTTCAGCAGCTACCTCTTTCTCGCCGTGTGTATAGATCCTGTCCTGACCGTCTGCCTTCGGACTCTCCCGAAGTGCCTCAAGATATTCTGAAAAATGCTTGCGGATCGCATCCGGATCTCCGAATGCCGCCGGGTTGACCGCCATAAATCCATGGCAGATACCGGTCTTATCCGGGAATGTACAGCATTTGTCGGAGGTAACGCCCATGGAAAGAATAGAGCTGAACAGCTCACAGAGCATTCCATAGCCATATCCCTTATGGCTTCCGCTGACTTCCTCGTTTCCACCAAGAGGCATGATTCCGCCGCCCTTCTTGGCTACGATGTTTGCAAGTACATCCGGTGCATTATTGCTGGCATGACCGTTTTTGTCAAGTGCCCAGCCATCCGGAAGAGGCTTACCCATCTTATTATACATTTCCAGTTTACCTCTGGTTACAACTGTTGTGGAACAGTCAAAGAAAAACGGATACGGGTCTGCAGGCATAGCGACTGCGATCGGGTTGGAGCCCAGCATAGCCTTTCTTCCAAAAGTCGGTACCATGATCGCCTCGGAGTTGGTACATGCCATTCCAAGAAGGCCTTCATGGCAGGCCATGTTCGCATAATATCCTGCAATACCGAAATGGTTGGAATTTCGTACACTTACGATTCCCACACCAGTTGTCTTTGCCTTCTCAATTGCCTTTTCCATGGCAAAATGGCTGATCAGCTGGCCCATTCCGTTATGTCCGTCTATCACAGCAGAAATCGGTGTTTCAAAAACAACTTCCGGTTTCGCCTGGGGATGAATAGTCCCCTTCTCGATTCCTTTATGGTAACGAACCATTCTCTGCATTCCGTGGCTCTCGATCCCATACAGATCAGCAGTCAGAAGAACATCTTTAATGATGCTTCCTTCTTCCTCAGAAAAGCCAAACGCTTTAAAAACGTCTCCGCAGAAATGGTTCAGTGTGTCATAACTCCATTTTACATATCCCATAATCGCAAGTCCTTTCTCCTGATATTTCCGGCAGGTTACCGCCCACGCTGTGGCCTGCTGCATACTTTATATAATACTGCAGGGGTACAGTAACCTTCATCCTGTGCTGTCTCGTCTTATGCTGTCCTGCCTCATGCTATCTTACCTTACGCTGTCTAGTCTCATGCTGTCCCAACTTACGCTGTCTCATCTTATGCTGTCTCGTCATGAAGCCTTCAGGATGCTGCCATAATATCAAACTTTTTTGGTATTACCAATACAGTCCCTATTATAGCACGTGGTCTTACCAAAATCAATAGTGGTCTTACCAGATTAACGGGATTTTTACTGAAATTTTATTTAATTTTTTCAGGTGGATCAGCGATGAAATACAAGGCTGTTCTCCCCCTGCTGCTGCGCAATCTCCAGTATATATTTCTCAATGGTTTCCATATGTTCGCGCATCAGCTTCTCCGCCTGGTTCCGGTCTCCGGAAATAATGGCTTCCACCAGCCTTCTGTGCTGGTCATCCACCTCAAGAGCGGAATTATGTTTCTGCATAATATAGGCTCGGGTGCCGGAAATGATCTCCTCAGTCAGCTGCGCTGCCGCATCCAGGACATTGTAGATCATAGGATTCCCTGCGATCCTGCCAATCTTCGTATGAAGCTTCTTATCAAGACCTGCACGGGCTTTCTCGTCCTCTGAACTCTCCAGCTGTGCCAGGATGGAACGCAGATCTAATGCATCCTTCTCCGTACAATTCCCGGCTGCAAGAAGCGCAGCCTCCTGCTCCAGCGCAGAACGAAGTTCCTGTACCTGCTGTACATGGCTGTTATTCAGCTGAAAAAGAAGGGCCAGTGGTGCAGAAAGCCACTGATCCATATTCTCGGTAATATAGTTGGCTCCGCCGCGGACCGTTGTGACAATTCCCATCAGCTCCAGTGCCCGCAGGACTTCACGGACAGCAGGTCTGGAAACTCCCAGTGATTCTGCCATAACACGTTCCGCAGGTAAAGTGTCCCCCGGCTTCAGTTCTCCCCGCCGGATATTTTCTATGATCTGCGCTAATATTCCGTCAAATGCTCGTTCTTCTGTAATCTTTGTAAACATGTCGTCCGTTTCGGCCGCCTTCCTTTATTATTGTGTTGCCTTCCTTTACATAAAAATCCCGGAATATAGACAAGTGGATATTTACCATTCTCAGTCATCATGCAGTTCTGCACCAGATGATCGCTCTGCAGCCATTCAGTCAGTCTGTGCATTTTGACTATTTGCCCTCTCTATTTTCCGGACTTTTATAGTAAATATTATACGATAATTCCCCAATTTAATCAATAGTAAATAATAAATTGGTAAGACATATTATTTTATTCCATTATTGAGAATATTTTCTACTTCCTCCATCTGGCCCAGAAGCATTTTCTGGCGGTCGTCAAAAAGAAGACCTTTATTATGCCTGTAATACTGGTCAGAACCGTTCTCCCGAATGAACCAGAGACTATAATAGTTGGCATTCAGTTCTGTGATAAATGCCACCATTTCCTGGCTGTCTCCAAAAGCAGCTTCCATGAAGTCGAAAACGTTCTGAAGAGTAAAGGATATTTCGTCAGTTCGGTTTTCGTAGGCTTCGGTTTCGGATTCAAAGAGGGCTTTCACAAACTCATAGTTCCTGTTTGACGATGGATCTTTCGATTCTGCTGCAGCACTTCTGCCTCCTGCCGGCTCTGAACCTGATCCGGTTTTATCTGATCCGGTTGATTCCGATCCAATTGATCCCGAGGTTGATTTCAATCCGGACGCATTTTCAAAAAATGACACAACACGTTTCTGTATACGCTCCTGCTGTTTGGTAAGAAGCTCACTCTTTTTGTCCTTTTCAAGATCCGCCTCTGCTTTTTCCATGAGATTTTTTGCTGTGAGGCTGTCCTGATCTTCTCTGAAGTACACCATATAATCATACAGTTTCGTGAGGTAGGCATCGGTAAGATAGCATTCTGTAAAAAGCTCGCTGAGCTTTCCGTTGAGAAGGCTTACAATGCTCAAATGCTCGTCCAGAGAGGCTGTGCGGATCTTACCCAGAGTAATGGGATCCCACTTTCCTTTCAGGATGTCCTCCACTTTATAGTCCGTTCTGTATTTATAATAAAGAGCCAGATAGCCTGCAAAATCCTTCGCGATCATCCTGTGCTGAATGTACTGACTGACCACCTCACGGTCTACGGTTTTTCCAAGGATCTCATAAACCTGGATCAGACGGGAAAGATCCTCCCAGCCTCTGGCTGTGGCAAAGATCTTTCCGTCTACGGTATTCTCCACCCTGTAGAAATTTTTTCTGCGAAGCTCCAGATAGGAGATCACCGCCGGATGAATTCCCTGCTGATAGGCATATTCCTTCCATACATCAAAGTCTGCCTCCACATCGATCTTCTTGATACGGTCCAGAGTGACCACATCGAATTCCCGGACGGATTTGTTATATTCTGGCGGGTTGCCTGCTGTGACGATCACCCAGCCTTCCGGCACCTTCTGGTTTCCGAAGGTTTTTCCCTGAAGGAACTGCAGCATCATCGGCGCTAGTGTTTCAGATACGCAGTTGATCTCATCAATGAACAGGATGCCTTCTTTCAGACCTGTTTTTTCCATTTTTTCGTAAACGGACGAAATGATCTCACTCATGGTATATTCCGTGACAGAAAATTCTTCCTCACCATAATTCTTTTTTACAATAAAAGGAAGTCCCACAGCACTCTGCCTGGTGTGGTGGGTAATGGTATAGGAAACAAGAGCAATCCCGCATTCCCTTGCTATCTGTTCCATAATCTGTGTCTTTCCGATTCCCGGAGGGCCCATAAGAAGGATCGGTCTCTGTCGGATCGCCGGGATCCGGTACTCACCGAATTCGTCCTTTGAAAGATATGCTTCTATGGAATCTCTGATCTCCTGCTTTGCTCGTTTGATATTCATGGTCTTCTTATTGTCTCCTTCTGTATGCTTCTCTTCGTCTCACGGCTGCACGTTTCTCTGATCCAAAATATCTCATTTCCTGCCTGCGGCGGATTACTTTATCGACGTATCCCGCTTATCCTCCAGTTCATCCTCCGTGATCACCAGCTTCATGGCCCAGGCCGGGATATCCACATCCTCAGGCT
>OLRW01001584.1_pt1 | contig 14474 bp, 5 predicted proteins | sample 1672701 | NCBI WGS metagenome assembly OLRW01 (sample SAMEA3136715, study PRJEB25190) | human gut metagenome | biome: human gut; feature: human-associated habitat; material: faeces | place: Austria | collected 2013
TGTTTTGTCATGTAATAGCTCATTTGTTGGAATTGGTGTTCTGTTACGTTATCTGTTTCTAGTATTAGCTGTCGTTTCTGCCACATTTTTTCGTCTTTCTCGTCCATTCTTTGTTGCTCTGCTGCCTCTTTGGAAAGCTGTTGATTTCGCAGCTTCCATTCCGTTTGATATTCAGCTTTACCTATTACTCTTGAAAAAAGTAATTCAAAAATACTCAATAACAAAAATATAATAGATACATATTTTCGTACTTGGCATCCATAATCAGGAATATTATATAAAATCCATGGAATTCCTCCATACAAAGCAAGTGAGACTGCACATAGCCAATACCATAATTTGCCATATTGTTTTTTGTTCGCTATATATTCTTTTCTCGTCAATGCCAAAAGTACTAATGCATATATCGACATTAATGAAAAAGAAAATTCTCGTTCGTAAGGTCTCATTCTGTATCTTTCACTGAAATATTGTGGCTGTTTTCCATTTATTTTAGCAATTTGATAACTCGGAAACAATTTTTTCCCAAAGGAATATATTTCTAACTGCATTCCTTTTTTTAAATCATATTCATAATCAACAGGTACATATTTATATTTTTCTAATTTCCCGTTTTTTTGATTTTGGATTATTATTGCATACTGATCCCTATCTATTCCTTTTCTACTAGTACTCATTAAATAAAATTCCTGTAAAGTACCTGTATTTTTATCATATATATGACCAAGAGTAGGAATTCTACAAGCAATATTCCATATACTGAATATAAAAACAATATATATAAGCAACTTACATACCGTATGTTTTAGATTCCAGATTTTTTTCAAATCACTATAAAGTAAACCAGAATAAATAATCATAAATATATACAAAATATAAGTACCTAATCTTTCACTAATCATATTTTTATATCCTCATTTTCTTTCAATGATTATGAAATCAAAAATATGCAACCAATACAAAATCAGGAACTTCTATGAATAATATACTTTTATCGCATATTTTATTCATTTCTTTTTTTACGCTTAAATATATGACCAAGAGAGGCTTAATGTGCCTCTCCTACATTTCACTTACTTTCCTTTTATCTGATTCTTAATTACCGGAACTGCACCAATTGCTGTAAATACATATAACATCAACAAATCCTTATAATATGCGCCACTCTCAATTGCACCTTCTTTAATGAGTTCCGGAACCACGAGAAAAGAAGATACGATATCTGCTTTATACACCTGTGCAACTGCAACCGCATAACTGAACCAGTTACTGATATATACCATCAGAAGAATCAAAATTACACATATAATAATTCCTTTCAAGCTCATCTTCTTGCCCAAAATCTGATATCCTTTCAGTGCACACACTCCCATTACTACTCCGGAAATAGATGCTATGTATCCAAACTGATTCACCAGCACAATACAGATTGCTCCAATTAATGTACCTAAAAATGCACCTAAAATACCACCTGCAACCTTTTCCTTCACCTCAGCGGCCGTTATCTGGTTTACATTTGGCGCATACTCATAATTTGTTGTCTGCTCCTCATTATTTAATTTTTGTGTTACTTCACTAATATTTTTTTCTTCTTTCATTTTCCCATTCTCCTTTGTGTTAAATTCCGCATATTTTATTCATTACTTCTTTTCGTTCTATAAATATTTCCTGTGTAGATGGGGAATAAATTACGATTGCTTCTTGTCCATTTTTTACTTTTGTACCATTATCACATCTCATCTTCCATTCTTCTTTGTGCCCATCTGAACAAATGAATTCTTTTGAATTATATATGTCAACAATTACTGTGCAATATTCTAACGGATATTTTATATTAGTAATGTTCTTATATTTTTTATTCTTATGGTATGCTATTGCAAAACTTATTACAAATACCAGATTAGCTACAATTATTCCGGCAACCAAGATATATACATACCATTTAAAAATATCATCATATATAAGCGGAATCAAAATAGCGGCCATGAACACTAAGAATGTAAATACAATACCTCCCTTCATACTATTCATCATTCTTTTTTGAAACTTATAATTAAAATATCGTTCCATCACAGATTGCTCCATCTGTTGGAATTGATATATCGGACTATTACTTTCTTTCAATGTTTCTTGATTATTCTCAATTCCACATACTTTATTCATTACTTCTTTCCGTTCTGTAAACATCTCATGTGTAGCTGGAGAATAGATTACAACTGCTTCTTCTCCGTCTTTTACTTTTGCATCATCATCAGATCTCATTTTCCATTCCTCCATATGCCCATCAGAACAAATGAATTTTTTCAGATTATATACATCTGCAATTACTATGCAATATTCTAATGGGTATCCTGCATTAGCAGCCTCTTTGAATTTTTTGTTTTTACGCCATACCAATATGTAGCCTACCGCAAATATCAAGATTGCTATGATTACTCCGGCGCCTGCCACATATCCATACCACTTATAGAGCTTGTCATACATAGCAGGAATAACAAACGCAGCCGCTAACTCCAATAATGCAATTACAGCAACACCTTCTACACTGTTCTTCATCCTCTTTCGAAATTTGTAGTCACAATATTGTTTTGTCATGTAATAGCTCATTTGTTGGAATTGGTGTTCTGTTACGTTATCTGCTTCTAGTATCAACTGTCGTTTCTGCCGTTTTTTTTCTTTTTTCTCGTCCATTCTTTGTTGTTCTGCTTCTTCTTCGGCAAGCTGTTGCTTCGCTCTCTCTTTTTCTCTTCGCTTTTCTTCTTTTATTGCGGCTTCGTTCAGTGGAATATTATTCCACTCTTCCCAGTGTTCATCAATATTTGCTGTCCATGCTAAAATATATCGCTCTATTACGTAAATAATAAACAGAATAACCAGACAGGTTCCTAGCTGTCGGCCTTTATATATCATTTTATAAGTTATCCATGGAAGGAGTCCATATATTCCGGCCGTAGCACAAGTAATTATGCACCAGCCTTTTCCTCTTTTTTTTCTTCCGCCCTGTACGTATTCCCGATATGCGCAATAAACCATATATATAGCATGGCCGTTTAAGATTCCTATTCCAATGAATTTTTCTAATGTTTTATTAAACGGATGATCTTGTTTAACATAATATAATTCTTTTCCATTAACTTTTGTAATAATCCGACTTTGAGCCCCATAGAATTCGTATAAATAAATTTCTATTTCATCGCCTTTTTTCAATTCATTCTCTATTCCGATAACATCTGGGAAATTATATATCTTATTTGTATCTTTATCATCAAGTATAATTGAATATGCTGCCAGACCATTTAAATAACCCGTTCCTATACATTGACGTTTTACAACTTCTCCTGTTACAGTTTTTATAATTCGATTGTATGTAGGTGGAAGATTAAAAATCAGAAAAATTGCAGGTAATGTAATTATAAGTATACCAATCATTCCACTTAATATATGAAGCCGCGTATTATTTTTGCGGAATAATGTATTTTTTATTCCGTCATACCACAATATTATAGGAAATATACATATTGCACCCAGATAGTATCCAAATCTAACGTTAAACATATAGTCACCTCTTTACTACAGAGGATAAATCCCCTGTAGTAATCTTTATCACATAGTTCCAGCATCTAATAATCCAAATGCAAAATCATTAAGATAATCCACACCTCCTATGATACAACTTCCAACCTGAAATCCTGATGTCCCCGCAAACACTTTCAACGTATCATATCCTAAAGACATGGCTCCTTGCATAGCACCAAATCCCGTTGTTTTAAAAGTTTGAATATTCGTTTGTTTATTTTGTCTATTATTTACAGCTGAAACAGACAAATTAAACAAAGCACTTGTAGCTATTTTTCTTGTAATCTTCGCTCCGCCCTCAACCATTTTTCCAAAACCTTCGGCTAACATATCACTTCCTCCACTTATTCCTCCACCAATCGCACCGATTGCGATTGATTTCATAACACTTGATTTTTTTTCACCTTTTCTTAAATTCAATGTTGCCGTTTGTAGTCCGCTTTTACTTCCACCTTTTGCAGACTCCCAGGCTATTTTTCCTATTCGTTTAGATATAGTGCGCGACTTTCCTTTTGAAATAGCATTTCTCGTTTTCGTCACAGCTTTTCGAGCAACTTTTTTGGTCACATTCCATACACGTTGAATCTTTTGTATATGTCTGCTTGGAATTTTGCGTTTTATCAGTCTCGCGGCTTTTTTTGCAACCTTAGCTACTCTTGGACCTGCTAATGCTCCAATCGCAGCACCACCTATAGTACATCCTGCAATAATTGCATATTTCTTCCATCCTTTTGCTTTTGTCTTTTTTGCTATTTTTCTGCCAGCCAGGAATCCTATTCCGCCACCGATTACTCCACCAATTATTCTGGAAATAGCGATGTGTCCACTCGGATCTTCATAATTCACTGGGCTGTTCGCACAATATGCATACAGATTCCATGTAGATGGATTGACTGAATTTCCGCGGTAACTGTCACGACTGATGAATCTTCCGTCTTCCGGATCATAATATCTTGCACTTAAGTAATAAAGTCCCGTGCTTTCATCATATATGCTTTCATTATAGCAGAGTTCATTATAAAAGTCTTTATCTCCATGAATACTTGTCTCGCCAAAATCAGTATACTGATAAGACACTATACTTTTACCATCCGCATCTCTTAGGTTGGTAATGCTTCCTGCCGGATCTTTGTGATAATAGTAATAAGACTCCTGAGTATCTTTTTTCCTGCCTGTTGCAATTACATTTCCGGAGATTCCCTGTAGGTTCAGACTTGTTCCTTTTCCGTTTTCATCAGTTGTATAGAGTACTCCGCCATTACTGTAATAATAATCGGTCGTCTTTCCATTCTCAGATTTACGTATCCTGCTGCCCACCCCATTATACAGATTCGTTTGTTTTACTTTCTGATTTCCATTCTCTGTAATGGTACATTCCTTCAACCGTCCTGCCGGATCATAACTATTCTGCTTCTCTTGTTTTTTAACCGTATCTGTTTCTTTTATCTGATTACCGTCTGCATCATAGGTATATACTTTGGATGATTTTGACGTTCCGTTAGTATCTTTCGTATCACTTCCAGTCAACTGATTCAGACTATTATACCGGTAATCGGTAGTAAGTGTTCCTGCTCCTCCGATCTGCTTCTGTCCTGTACGGTTTCCTACAGCATCATAAGTATATAGAGATGTATAACTGTTTGCTGCGTTCAGCCTATTCTCTACTTTTGTCTGTACCAGATTGCCTCTTCTATCATACTCGTAACTACGGACTTCATCCTGTCGGTCATCCTCTTTCTCCGGATACAGATTCTGCAGAGTTTCTTTAACCAGCCGGCTATTTTTATCGTATTGATAAGTATAAGCTTCTTTTGTTACATCTGGATTCTCACTGTCTGTATAAGTCATAGAAACCGGTCTTCTGCAAGTATCGTATGTATAATGACAGGTTGTTGATTCCGGACTTTTTACAATCTCTCCTGTTTTTGACATCACCCGGTAATCTGTGATATCTGATACGCTTCCATACTCATCATAGTCATAAGTCCGAAGTACTGCTTCTTTTCCGTCCTCGGTTACAACTTTAATTGTCTTCAACCACTTATTCTTGTCATATTCATATCTCTGTCCTGTTACTTTCCAGTCTGGCTTCGTATAAGTAACTGCGAGAAGATTTCCATCTATATCATAGTTGTACTTTGTCGTTGCCTTTTCTTTTTCTTCAGCAGTGAGCGCCGACGGTTCTTTCTTTGTGTTCATTTCTGTAACACTTGTCACTCTTTTTAACTTATCGTATTTATATTCTGTATATCGATAAGGTGTTGCTGTTGTTCCGGCAACATTATAATCTGTCATGGACGTAATATTATCGGATTTATCATAGGTATAAGTTGTCCGAAGCTCTTCTGCGCCAGATGCATTCTTATAGTGCATTGCCGTAACGCGGTCTTTCCCGTCATAATCATAGGTCGAAGAAGTTCCAAGACTTCCTTTGCGTTCTTTTACACGCCCCTTGTTGTCATAAGTATAGTTCTGGCTGATTGCCTGAACCGTTCCGTCACCTTTATCAGAGACACTGACTGGCTGCATTGCAATATTATAAGTTGTGACTGAAGTATGTCCAAGTGCATCTGTTACTGTATTCAGTGTGTTCCCATTCTTGCTGTTTGCATCGAATTCATCATATTTGTACTGTGTTACATTCGAAGCTTCACCTTCTCCGGACGGCTGTGTTACCGATGTAATCCTTCCATACGCATCATAGGTATAAGATATCTTATTCCCTTCTCCGTCTGTTGTTGAAGTTACATTCCCTGTACTGTCATAAGTAAGATTCTGACTGAGTGAATCTTTTGTCAGTGTGAATGTCTTTGAATCCGCATTATATACCGGGTTTAAAACCTGTCCGGACGTATTACCATTCTTATCATAAAGGTATACTGTTACAACCGGATTCTCATTATCTGGATCGGTTCCCAACTGGCAGCTGGCCGTTATATGTTTTTCTCTGTCATAAGTGTAATCTACGTATAGTCCATTCTTCTTCTGACGAATTGTTTTACCATAGATATCCGCATAAGTCTGTTCAAGGATCTCTCCATCCGGATTCTTTTCTGTTGTAATCTGGACATGTCTGGTATTCTTGGTTGTGCCCTTCCCTGTATTTACCGCAACACTTCCGTATGAATAATCTGTCGTCCAGACTTTCGATAATTCTCCTTTCTGTATACCTTCTTCGATCACACGATTCATGTTATCATAAGTATAAGTGTAGACTGTTCCATCTTCATCGGTTTCTTTGATCAGCGTTCCATTCTTATCATACGTTCTGGTTACAACATCCGTAATCTCGCCCTGTTTTACTGTTATTTTACTGATTCTTCCAAATGGATCATAATCTGTTGTAGTCGTTGTTCCCAGAGTATCTGTAGAACTGATCTCCCTGCCCATAACATCATATACCCTGGTTGTTGTAACACTGTACTGTCCGGCTTTTTCTGTTGTAACTTCTGTCTTTTTCCCAGATGCATCATAAGTATAGGTTGTCTCTGTCGAAGTCTGATTTCCACTATCTGTCAGGAAATACTCCCGTTCTGACTTAATCTCGCCTTTTATTTTTCCTGTTGTGGTATCATCTTCTTCGTAATATGTCGTCTCTACTACTCTTCCGTCTATTGCGTCATATGAGCGAATCACATTTCCATTGCTGTCATACGTATACGTTTCATCAGTAATAAGATTTCCTTCTGCATTGACTTCCCGGTATCTTGTCGGAAGATCTTTTAATTTTTCCGGGGCATTCTCATTATAAGTATAAGTACATTTTATTCCGTCTTCGTCAGTTTCTTCTGTAAGATTTTCTCTGGATGAATATTTCTTGACTTCTGTCTTATCAGTGGATTTCTCTACAATAGCCTGTCCTTCTATTTCCTGATAGTTCATGGAGTACATTGTTTTAGAAAGAAGATTATCGGTATATTCATACTGTACGGAATCCCCGTCATTATCTGTCATCTTAATACTGTTCCCGGAAGAAGGATCGAATGTGTTAACTTCAAGAAGAACCTTGGTCATCTCTCCATCCTCGGTTACTTCTTTATATGTGGTAGTCTCATTGTCCTCCACATTATAACTCAGGCTGATAGCTTCTTTATTCGGATACGTGATTTTATCGGCTTTTTCGCCATCATATCTTATCTGATATGCATTATCACAGGCATCTGTTAATTCAGAAAGCTTTCCGTCAGCATTATATTTCATTGACCAGTGAATAGTTGATGATTTATCCGTACCTGTCTTTGTTACACCTGTTAACCGTGAATCTTTATATTCATAAGATACCTTGCTGCCATCCGGTAACTTTACTTCTTTGACAGTAAAGATATCCGGTCTTGCCCGTCCTTCTTCGTAATCCTTCTCAGAATAATATGTGAATTCCATCGACAGATTCTTACTTGTTGTCAGTTTAGACAGCAATCCCTTATCTGTATCATAATCAAATAAAAGGAAATTTCCGTTAGCCTCTGCCATATAGATCAGCTGACCGCTCGAATTAAAGCGATACTCGACATTATCCTTGGTATTCATCGAGAATTCACTTATTACTTTTACTTTTTTCTTCTTATCTTTTACGCCGATTTCCTTATCAGGAAGCTCAACTTCTTCTGTTTTTGATTCTTTCTTCAGATTGACATATTTTCCCATGGAAGATGTATAACTTCCATCCTCTTTTTTATTAAAAAAGAAAAGTGTACCATTTCCATCTTTGAGCACAACATTTTTAAAATCCAAAGAATCGTTTTTGCAGATGTTGAGTAATTCCATATCAAAGCTATGCGTCCACCCCACACCAAATGCGGTTTTTTCTGAAGACATACTATTGTATGTACGCTCAAGCTTTACAGGCAGCTGTTCATTTGGAATTTCTGTATCCGTCTGTGAGTAAACAAGGTTTCCACGGCTCTTTTCTATGTTGCCATCTCCTGACGGAGTGCTGAACTCGGCGTATTCCCAGTACTCTTTTAATCCCAGACGTTTTACATATTCATCTGCATCTATAACTGCACTGCTAATCTCATTAGAATAACTGCTGGCCTGTATTACTTTCCCACTTTTATCTTTTTCTACAGCACGGATTCTATAATAAAAGTGTTTAGAATAATTTACGTTCATTTCAGCCCAGTAGTTAGCCTTCACATCCGAAGCGATCTTATTCTCTTCAGAAGGGACAAAGTCTTCTTCCTGTCCTCTGTATACTTCATAAGACCATTGCTCCGGCCACGTTCCTGTAATTCCCTGCCAACGCAGATATGTTTTATAATTTAATTTGTCTTTTACGCCTGCTTCATACGGATGATAATTCTCTGCTACGGACAGTTCAAAAGTTTCTTCCTCCGCACAGTCAAGTTCTATTATCCATTTGGAAGTGTCTTGTGAAGCATCCTGTGGCAGAACCTTTATAGACGATGCATCTACACGTGTTCCGGAATCTAATCCGGCAAAATATACCGTCTCTCCGGAAGTAATCTCTTCTGTTTTTGTGCCATTAATTATTACCTTCGCTTTTATCTCTTCCTGTCCTGTATTCAATCGGAAAGCCACGCAGTTCTTTGGAAGATCTGTCGTTCCTTCGGCTTTTACCGGCAGTAATTGACGATTCTGAATAATATTTCGGCTATAATAATATGCATTGTCCTGGTACACAACCGCAAGTATCCCATGTGTTCCACTATCTACACCCGGAATATTCTTAGTCCATGTCTGTTCTGAGCTGACCAGTTTTTGATCACAATACCATTTGGTATCTCCGGAAGGGATTTCTCCATCAAGTCCCCACTTCATTAATTCTATTTTATTGATATTTGCCGGAAATACAATGTGGGATTCTGAATGTGCCTCATATTCCGGACGTTTTACATGGAATTTTGCAATAACTCTTTTTGCCAGTATGTCATCTTTTGATTTGATAACATCTTTCACCGTAGTCGTTACATTTCCGGCTTTGTCTGTTACTTTCAGGCAAAGTTCATATTCTACACCGTCTTCCAATCCACTCATATCAAAGAAACCAATGTAGTCACTGTGTACATCTTTATTACCGTTTAAAATATTTTCTTCATCGGTGCTTCCCTTTCGGTGAACAGATACTTCCCACTTATCCAGATTACTGTCTTCAATTGTTCCGAATAAAAGTCCTCTGTCTGCTTTGGATATTTCAGCTTTCGGCGCAGTCTTATCTAATACACAATGTACGGTTGCTGCTTCACCTTTTCCTCCGGCCTCATCGATTCCACATATACTGACATCATAATTACCTTCTTCTTCCGGTAGAGTTATCGGTAATTTTCCCTTCGTTCCGGTAACACCTTCTACAATTGTCCATTCTTCGCTTCCCGGTAACTTGTATGCCATTCCCTTTACTTCTGATGATGCGTATGGGAAATTCCATGAAATTTCTATATTGCTCTTATTTGATATCACAGATTTCGAAACAGGGGCCGCAAGTTTATTTACAACTTTTATCTGTTTCTCACATTCTGCCGTAAGACCAACGGAATCTTCCATCGTCATCTTTAATGTATATGTACCATTTGCTAATTCTGGCGTAAATACTGTTTGTATCTTAGATAATGTAGAATTTGTATAAATGTCTTTCACAAATTCTCCGTTGCTGTCGTATAATTTCATAGAACTGGTCTTAATCGGTGAACCTGTTCCATCCACTTCTCCAACAATTTCTACGGTATCCTGTAATACGTCTGTCTCCTTGGCAGTTCCACTTTCCAATACCTTGATCGAACCTTTAGGCGGTGCATTGTCAACTTTCAGCAGTTTATAATTTTCTTCACCGGTCGCTCCGCTTTTGCCGACACCACGTACTGCAACTTTATAGGTCTTATAAGATCCTGTTGGCACATTACTTCCGACAGTAATCTCTGCACTTCCATTTGCAGTTGTCCCAATATTCGTATTCTTAGAATATCCAGCTTCTGTCGTCAGCTCTTTATTATTCTTTTCATCGTACTCTACAGAACGGTACTGTACAGCGCTTAAATCGCCTGCTGTAATTCCACTCCATTCCAGTTTTGTTTTCTGTCCTGGCTTTACATACTCCGGAGTCATTTTTACGGAAACTGCTTTTGCCGGACGGTCGTAATATTCCACGGTTAATTTCGGCCTGTACTTAGTAGTTGCATGACGCACTCCAAAGAATTGTGCAACTGTATTTGCCTGCCCTTCATTATCCTTCAACAGCATAATTCCGTAGTTAGAATATCTGCGATCTGCATAACCCTGGACTAGTTTTGTAACATCAATGTTATCTGTCTGATAGGCACCTTTTGTCGTAACACGTCCTATTTCATTTCCATCAAACGACGGCTGTTTATTCCAGGAAATTGTATTTTTTGCCCAGCTTGATGTTACCCGGAATGCCCTTGTAATTCTTCCAGACTTACCAACACCTGTTTCAACCAATGATAACGTTGCCCGCTTTACATATCTTTTTGATATTTCTTTCAGATCAGATAATGCAAAATACGTTCTTGAAATTCCCTGTTTTCCATTGCCAAGATAAAACGAAGTGATTCCGCTGACATAATAATTATACGTTGGGTATTTACTTAATACATATACATCACTGATTCTTGAATTGTCAGACCACACCAGAGTAGGATCTATGGTAACCGGGTACTGACGGTCCTTTGCATTCAGGTATTTTTCTGATACATTTAACGTCAGAAGATATTTTCCGGCCTCTTCATCTACTGTTTTCACATCATAAGATGCGTCTTCCGAATATGCGTTGCCGGATGCATCATCCATATTTGGTTCCTGAATATATGCTGCGATTGTATCATCTTTATAAACTGTCAATCCCTCTCCTACCGGATTCTTTTTTATGGTCATTCCCGGCATCTCAAGCAGGAAAGAGAATGCATTATTCTCTGGTTTTTCAGATAATACAATCTGCTCCTTGATTCCATGTTCCTGTGAAATATACTGATAACTTACTTTACCGCTCTCATGGTCATATACAGCTTTTACCGGTTCCTCTGTAATCTCTTCATATACATCCGTGACAGAATCTTCTTTAACCTCTGCCTGCTCAGTCTGTACAGTTTCCATTGATATCTGATCTTCTTGTAACTGTTGTTCTTCCTCTGATACTTCATCAGATTCATAATCTATCTGTTCTTTTAAACTATCGCCCTTTTTATCGTTTTTCTCCGGCCCCTCAACCGGAACTAACCGAATCTGTTTGTCCTCATTTTCCAACAGAATCGGTGTCTCTTCTGTCAGATTTTCTGGAAAATACTGTTTCTGATCACCTGCAGTGTTCTCATATGCATATCCGTTAAGATCGTTTCTTGATTCTAACTTCTTTAACGTCGGATCATAATCTACCAGTTCACCGTCCTCATTACGGAATCTGACATCCTGGCCATAATATTCCGTTACCAGAACACCGTCACCGGCATCGTACGTCGTAGAATCTTCTGTATTCTTTGATTCGATCACATTCTCTTTACATACAACTACTTCTTTTTCAGTTGTCTCTTCTTTTTCTGTCTTAACCGGCGGCGAATTCCCGTCCGTTTCTGCCGCAAGGCTTTCTAATGACGTTGATGTAAGTATCATCGCCATAATCAATGTCGTAGCAACGATTCGTTTCCATGATTTTGCCAGTTTTCGTTTCATTGTTTTCCCCCATTTTATCGAATTTTCATCGAGTTGTTATATATTCACTTTATCATCATGTGTAAATTCCGTCAATTATTTTATAGAATCTATTGGTTTTATTGTGTATTTTCATTGATTTCTTTTTTTTACATAGTTATAATTAATGTGTGAATACGCAAGAAAGAAGGTAATATTATGAAAAAGAAACTGTCAAAGCGACAGCTGGATGTTATGAAAGTTCTTTGGGATCATTCTTCTCCGATGGTTGCTTCGGACATTGTTAACGGCAGCCCTGCATTGAATATCAATACGGTTCAGTCCTGTCTGAAGGTTCTTCTGAAAGAAAATCTCATAGAAGTTGCTGACATTGTATATAGCGGCACTGTACTGAGCAGAAGTTACCGTCCCCTGATTTCCAGAGATGAATATTTTAATACTGAATATAAAGATATCATCGGAACCAGTTCTACATCATCGCTGATCGCTGCATTTATCAAAGAAGAGCAGGATGCATCAAAACTGGAAAGACTTGAACAGATAATTCAAAAGAGGAAAAAAGAAATCGAGGAAATACGCTGATGGAAATATCATTTGGTCCATTTTTAACATGTTTTTTTGCAATTATGTTTCTTACAATATATCTTTATATTATTTTATACCGTGCCAGGAATGTATTTGCGAAAAATACTAAGTGGTTGTTTTTAGGGATACTACTTATTTTTATAAGGTTATCTGTTCCCGTTAACTTTCCATTTACATATTCTGTTTATTCAGAAAAATTTCTTCCACGTTTTACGAATCCATTATGTGATAACAAGATTGGAAATCTGAGTATCTATGACTGCTTACTTATTCTTTGGATTTCTGTGGCGGTTATAAAAGTCCTTATATTCTTTTATAGAAAAATACGGCTCGGAAACTATTTGAAAAATTTTACACAAAATTCAGACCATACTGATCCACTATATCAGATGCTCCGCAAATATATTCCGGCTCCCATAGAGATTGCCATTATACCATCACGGACATCACCGGCTATTACAGGTACTTTATTCCCAATTCTGGTTTTTCCAAAAAATATATCTCTTTCCGAGGAAGAGATACAACTTATATGTTTGCATGAACTGAAGCATTATAAGAATCACGATTTGTGGATGAAATTGTTTATCGAGTTAATTGTATGTATCCATTGGTGGAATCCCTTTGTATATCTTCTTCAAAAAGAATATTTTCTTACTTTAGAGATTGATAATGATAATTATCTAAAGAAACATATCCCTGATTTTGATTCTGTCCAATATGCAGAATTAATATTAAAGATTGCAAAAAATACACTCACCGACGATTCTTCGGATTCTTTGCAGATGGTAGATACTATTAATTTTACGGGTACTGTTACTTCCGAACTTGAATCACGTATCACATTTATGCTATCCACACCAGATGCTCCAAGAAAACATTCTTTATTTAGAAGTGTTATACATACCATTATTTTATGCGGTGTACTTATTATTACAATTTTTGTCGTGATCGAACCATCTTCCCCGGGGCCTTCGAGTGATACAAACGGTACATTCACTCTCGAAGATGATAACGTCTGTCTTCTAAAGGTTCATAATGGTTATCACTTATATGTGAACGGAAAATATGTTGGATCATTAGACACGATACCTGATGATTTCAAAAATGTAACAATATACACCAAAAAAGAGGAAATACCTCATGAATAAATATCATTTTCGATTATTCTTTTTATTTTATATTATTTTATTTTCCGGTTCTGCATGTTTACCGTTTATGACAAGCTCCGTTTATGCCGCCTCCTCTGAAGTCATTGAATACGATGACGGGAATGCGGAAATCATACCTAGTTCTGCAGATATTGAATGGCGTTATAAATATATTAACGGTACATTATATAAAAGGAAATATAACAAAACGACTCATGAATGGGTCGGCTCATGGATAAAAGCATAGAATAAAAACACCATACAACTGTAATAAGACAATTTCATTCGAGAATCTTTTACATTGTATGGTGTTTTTTGTAATATATTATCTATTTTAATTTTTCAGCAATTGCCTTAATAAATCCTTCGCTGTTCAATACGGTTGGATTTTCCAGTGTCGTGATCAATGCCAGATCTTTCGTCATCTTACCTTCTTCAATGGTATCAATGGTTGCTTTTTCAAGCTTATCTGCGAATGCTGCCAATTCGGCATTTCCATCCATCTCACCACGTTTTCTAAGAGCACCTGTCCATGCAAAAATTGTA
>OLRW01001601.1_pt1 | contig 14309 bp, 15 predicted proteins | sample 1672701 | NCBI WGS metagenome assembly OLRW01 (sample SAMEA3136715, study PRJEB25190) | human gut metagenome | biome: human gut; feature: human-associated habitat; material: faeces | place: Austria | collected 2013
GTCGCTGTTGCTTAGCCCGCGGGTCTGGAGTTTAGGAACGTCTACCGTGACAGCTGTACCTGCCGGAACAAAGTCAGCAGAGCGTGGTGCAGCTGGAGGAGTAAAAAAGCTCTTTGTATCAGAAAACAAATCAGCCCCCGGATGCTCCTCTTTGGAAGAGGAACTGTCCGGGGGCTGTTATTGGATGCACTTTATTTTCGCCGGGGTTTTTTCTTCCGGACACTGTAGCCGAATGTTCCCAGCTTTTTGCCCAGGGCCAGATACTCGCCGTGGCTGTAGACGATCAGTTTGGCTTTATCGAGGCAGAGCTTTCCGCTCTCGTCCAGCAGGCTCTCGTCCACATCACAGGCGACGACCTGCGCCAAAAACAGATCATGGCTGCCCAGCGGGATGACCTGCGTCACCTTGCACTCAAGATTCAGCGGGCTTTCCTCTAAAATGGGGCAGTCCGTCAGCACAGAGCCCGGCGCGGCGTGGAGGCCGCAGGCAGCAAACTTGTCTATCTCCCGGCCGCTTTTGACGCCGCACCAGTCCACGGCGCGGACAAGGCTCTCGGTGGGCAGGTTGATGGCAAACTGCCCGCTCTCTTTGATCAGATGGTGGCTGAACCGCTCGGGGCGAACGCTGATGGACACCATGCTGGGCTGGGTGCAGATGGTGCCTGTCCAGCCGATGGTGATGAGGTTGGGCTGCTCCAGCCCGCCGCAGGAGACCAGCACCGGCGGTTCCGGGTTCAGCAGGGTGCTGCCCCGCCAGCTCTGTTTGCTCATCCGTGATACTTCCTTTCATAGGGGGCCCAGGTGCGCTCCGAGATGATGTAGCGCGGGCGGGCCTTTGTTTCCATATAGATCTTGCCGATGTATTCGCCGATGACACCCAGGCAGACCAGCTGCACGCCGCCCACAAAGCAGACGATGCAGATGGTGGAGGCCCAGCCGGCCACCACGCTGCCCATGGCCGCCTGCACGATGGCCCAGATCACACCGATGAAGCTGATGAGGCTGACCACGATGCCTGCCCCGGTGATGAGCCGGATGGGCTTGTTGGAAAGGCTGGTGATGCCATCAAAGGCCAGCGCCAGCATTTTGCGCAGGGGATAGTGGCTCTCACCGGCCAGCCGCTCGTGCCGCTCGTAGAACACCTGTTCGCTCTGGAAGCCCACCAGCGGCACCATGCCGCGCAGGAAGATGTTGACCTCCTTGTAGTCGGCAAAGCTGTCCAGCACCCGGGCGCTGATGAGCCGGTAGTCGGCGTGGTTGAACACGATATCCGCGCCAAGGGCATTCATCAGGTGGTAGAAGCCCTCGGCGGTGAACCGCTTGAAGAAGGTGTCGGTGTCCCGGCGGCTGCGCACGCCGTAGACTACCTCGGCGCCGTCCAGATACTTTTTGACCATCTCGTCCATGGCGTTGATGTCGTCCTGACCGTCGCAGTCGATGGAGATGGTGATGTCGCAGCTGCCGCTGTGGAGCGCCTCCATCAGCCCGGCCAGCACGGCGTTCTGGTGGCCGCGGTTCCGGCTCTGGGAGATGCCGATGAAGTGCTCATCCTCAGAGGCGAACTTCTGGATGAGGGACCAGGTGGCGTCGCGGGAGCCGTCGTTGACGAAGAGCACCCGGCTCTTCTCGCTGACAAGGCCCGCTGCGGCGAGGTCGTTTATCTTTTTCAGGAACAGGGGGGCCGTGATGGGCAGCACCTGTTCTTCGTTGTAGCAGGGAATGACGATCCATAAAATCGGTTTGGACATGATGAAGTTCTCCTTCTATATAAGGCTCTCCCAAAGGGAGAGGCTGTTACAGCACCATGTGCCGCAGCGCGTCCGGTTCCAGCAGCTTGAAGCTGCTCTTATAGGTCTCGAGCAGGCCGTCCCGCTGCATCAGGCTCAGCTCCCGGGAGAGGGCGCTGCGGTCGCAGTTGAGGTAGTCGGCCAGCTGGATGCGGGAGTAGGGAATGGTGAAGGTGAGGCTGTGGTGAACCTCGGCCTCGCTGAGCAGGTAGGCGCACACCTTGGCCCGCAGGCTCTTGAGCAGCAGCAGGTCTACCCGGCGGGAGAGCAGGAAGTATTTGTCGCTGATGGTGCGCACAAGGTTCTGCAGCACCCGCTGGCGGGCCGGGTCGGCCCCGGGCAGCAGAAGCTTCTCGTAAGGCACCAGCAGCACCTCGCAGGGGGCCGAGGCCATCACCGTTACCGGGCTGGAAAGGCTCGAGCCGCCCAGCACGTCGCCGAACACACCGCCCGGCCCCATCTGGCTGATGGGCAGACGCGCCCCGCTGGCGGCGGGATGGTAGGCCTCGATGGCGCCGGAGAGCACCACGCCCACCCGGCGGTTCGACTGTCCGGCCAGTACGAGGGTCTCGCCCCGGCTGTAGGTGCGCAATACGGCCCCCACTTCGCCCAGCAGGACCCGGAGCGCTTCGGCTTCCAGCCCGGCGAACAGAGAGGTGGATTGTAACAGCGGAAGATAATTTTCCATACCCATTCCGTGAGGTTTTCCCCGGGCCCTCACCGCCCTTCTGCGATTCCGTTGCATGTGCAACGGTATTTTTTCTCTTATTATAGTAAACTTGAGGGCGTAAAGCAAATGGTTTTGCAAATTTTTTGCGGGAAAATTTCTCCCAATGAAAGTGAGGAACGAAATCCTATGAAAAAACTGACATCTCTGCTGCTGTCGCTGGTGCTGATGGTCAGCGTGCTGGCCTGCGGCGCATCGGCCAAGACGAGCACAAAAGTGCGCATCGCCGGCCTGAAAGGCCCCACCACCATGGGCCTCGTCAACCTGCTGAGCATGGAGAAGGACGGCACTGCTTCCCTCGACTATGACCTGCAGCTCTACGGCGCTGCCGATGAGATCGTGCCGAAGCTCATCAAGGGCGAACTCGATATGGCCGCTATCCCGGCCAACCTCGCCGCGACCCTCTACCAGAAGACGAACGGCGGCATCCAGGTCATGGCCGTCAACACGCTGGGCGTCCTCTACGTCGTGGAGAAGGGCAATACCGTCCACAGCTTCGCCGACCTCAAGGGCCGCACCATCCTTTCCACCGGCAAAGGCACGACGCCCGAGTACGTCCTGCGCTATCTGCTCAAGAAGAACGGCCTCGACCCCGACAAGGACGTGAAGATCGAATACTACAGCGAGGCTTCCGAGGTCACGGCCCAGATGGCCGCTGCCAGGAAGGATGCCATCGCCGTCCTGCCTCAGCCCTACGTCACCGCTGCCCAGATGAAGGACAGCGACCTCCGCGTCGTCCTCGACCTGACCAGAGAATGGAACAGGGTCTGTGACACCCAGCTCATCACCGGCGTCACCGTGGTGCGCACCGAGTATGCAAAGCAGAACCCCGACGTCATCGCAGCTTTCCTGACCGACTACCAGAAGAGCGTCAAGGCGGCGAACGAGGACATCGACGGCACCGCCGCCCTCTGTGAGGAAGTCGGCGTGGTGGCCAAGGCTGCTATCGCCAAGAAGGCCCTGCCCAAGTGCAACATCGTTTACCGCAACGGTCAGGAGATGAAGAAAGACATCTCTGCTTACCTGCAGGTGCTCTACGATGCCTCTCCCGCCGCCGTGGGCGGCAAGCTGCCGGACGATAACTTCTACTACACCGAGCCGTCCGTCCTGCGCAAGGTCATGGCGGCGATCCGCAATTCCGCAAAGTAAGCTTTGAAACAAAGAAGGGGCTGCTGCACATCGTTTTAGCCGAAAGTGCAGCAGCCCCTTTCTTAGATCAGAAGGCCCGCGCCGATGCCGATGAGAGCCGGCAGCAGCCAGCCAAAGCCGAGGCTGCTCAGGGGCAGAGCGTTCATCAAGGCGGAGAGGGGGCCGAAGGGCAGGGCAGCAGGGATGCTCTGGATGGCCGTGAAGAGGATGCTCAGCCGCCAGACCGATGTCCGCTGGAACCGTCCGGGCAGGAACTCCACCACGATGAGGACGATGGCGATGGGGTAGATGGCGTTCAGCACCGGAACGGAAAGGCTCAGGATGTCCGCAAGGCCGATGTTCGCCAGCAGCATACTCACCAGCGCGAAGAAGGCTGCAATGGTGGGGTAGGGCAGCTGGGGCAGAAGCTCGTGGAAGTATTCGCCTACGCTGGCGATGAGGCCGACGCAGGTGTTGAAGCAGGCGATGACGAAGATAACGGCCAGAAGCACCTGTCCCACCCGGCCAAACAGGCTGTCGGCCAGTGCCGTCAGGACGGAGGCGCCGGTGTCGCTGCCGGGGAACGCGGCCCCCGAGATGCCGCCGATGTGGGTCAGCATGGCGTAGACCACCAGCAGCATCCCGCCCGCGATGAACCCGGCCCGGATGGTGCCGCGCCGGACGGCAGCTTCTTCCGTGATACCCACCGCCTGGATGTTCAGCGCGATGACCGCGCCGAAATTGAGCGCTGCCAGCGCGTCCATGGTCTGATAGCCGTCCAGCACGCCCTGTGCGGCGGGGAGGGCGGCGTAAGCCTCGGCAGGCGTGCCGTAGCCGGGCGCGGCCGGGTGGAGGATGCAGCCCGCGAACAGCACCACGATGAGCACCAGCAGGGCAGGGCAGAGGATGCGGCCCAGCCGCTGGGTCAGCTTTTCGGGCTTGAGGGCCACAAAGTACGCCGCAGCAAAGAACACGAGGGAGTAGATGAACTGTCCCGGTGTGCTCCGCCCCACCAGCGGCGTCAGCATCTCAAACGAGGTGCTGGCCGTGCGGGGGATAGCGAGGCAGGGACCGATGGACAGATAGACCAGTACAGCGAACACCTGTGCGAAGCGGGGATGGACCCGCCCGGCCAGCGCAGGCAGACCGCCCGCCCGGGCCACTGCTGCCACGCCCGCGATGGGCAGACCGATGGCGCTGACGGCAAAGCCTACAAAAGCGAGCCAGAGCGCCGTCCCGGCCTGCGCGCCGAGGAAGGGCGGGAAGATGAGGTTGCCTGCCCCGAAGAACATCGAGAACAGGGTGAACCCCACCAGAAGGAGCTTTTTGCCCCGGAGGGCCTGAGCGGAATCGTGCATGGTCATCTCTCCCAGCTGTGCGCGGAGGCACGTAGAATAAGGATTACTTTATTCCAGTGTAGTGTTTTATGACCTTCATGTCAAGAGAAGAAAAGATGAAGGATTGTATTCTCATACATGATGTGATATTCTGAAAGCGAGAAAACGAACAGGAGCAAAGAAATACATGGATAAAACAAAAAAACGCCGCATTCAAATTTTGGCGGCGTCGGTGTTCTGGCTGGGCGTCTGGCAGGCGGCGGCTGCGGCCATCGGGCAGGAAGTCTTTCTTGTCTCGCCGGTGCAGGCCATCGGTACGCTGGTGGAGCTGCTGCCGCAGGCCGAGTTCTGGCAGCGCATCGGTTTCAGCGCCGGGCGCATCCTGCTGGGCTTCGGGCTGGGCGTTCTGTCCAGCGCGGTGCTGGCGGTAGCCGCCGAAAAGTGGGAGTGGGTGGACGCCCTTCTCGCCCCCGTGATGCAGCTGGTCAAGGCTACTCCGGTGGCGAGCTTCATCATTCTGGCGCTGGTGTGGGTCAGCGGCTCGTCGCTGTCCGTCCTTATCAGCTTTTTGATGGTGCTGCCCGTCCTCTACAGCGCAGTGCGCACCGGCATCGGGAGTGCTGACCGCCAGCTTCTCGAAATGGCGCAGGTGTTCCGTCTGCCTCTGGGGCGGCGTCTGCGGGCGGTCTGGCTCCCGGCGGTGCTGCCCGCGTTCCGGCAGGGATGCAGCGTGGCGCTGGGCATCTGCTGGAAGAGCGGCGTAGCAGCAGAAGTCATCGGCCTGCCGGACGGCAGCATCGGCGACGCGCTTTACCGGGCCAAAATTACCCTTTCCACCGGGGAGCTGTTTGCCTGGACCTTCGTCATCATCCTGCTGAGCGCCGTATTCGAAAAGCTGTTCCTCGCTCTGCTGGATAAAGCAGTGGCGGCTGTTCTGGGCGAAGAGGGGGCTGAAAAATGAGTGGAACCAACAACAAACTGGAAATAAAGAATCTGTCTAAACGATTCGGAGAGAAGATCCTCTTCGAGAACCTCTCGCTTACTGTGGACGGCCCGGCGGTGCTCTGGGCGCCAAGCGGCTGGGGCAAGACGACCCTGCTCCGCATCCTGATGGGGCTGGAAGCGCCCACCTCCGGCAGCGTGGAGGGCGTAGGCCGGGTCGGCGCGGTCTTTCAGGAAGACAGGCTCTGCCCTCAGCTGACCGCCGAAGAGAATGTGGCGCTGGTGCTGACCGCAGAACAGTACAAGGTCAAAACACAATACAAAGAGCAGATACGAGATGACCTTATACAATTAGGACTGGATGACGAGGCCCTGGCCCTGCCGGCCCGGAAGCTCTCCGGCGGACAGAAGCGCCGCACCGCCTTGCTGCGCGCTCTCTGGGCCGAGAGCGACACGCTTCTGTTAGATGAGCCCTTCACCGGCATGGACCCCGCCGTCATGAAAAAAGCCGCAGCCATGCTCAAGGCACGCTGCGGCGCAAAGCCCACCCTGCTGGCGACCCATGACAAAGAAGCCATCCGGGAGCTGGGGTGGAAAGTAATCGAACTGGGCTGAAACGAAAGGAGCCTGACCATGGAGAAAAAGACGAGCTGCCTGCTCTGCGTTCTTCCCGCGCTGCTTCTCGCTGTGCTCTATCTCTGGGCCGCCCTCCGCCCGGGCGTCTGGCTGCGGGATGCCTTTTTGTATCGTCAGGCCGACGGCAGCTTTTCGGGCAAGGATGCGTATGCCGCCTACACCATGCAGATTGCTCAGACGGAAAACGGTGCGGAAGTGGATTTCACGCTGGACGGAGAGACGCGGCACTATCGGCTCGAATCGAAAGCCGAGGGCATGAGCGACCCGGGCGTAAAAATTGAGCAGGACGGAGTGGTCATTTTTACCGGGACCGCGCTGGGCGACCCCGGCGACGCCATTCTGTGGAGGGAAGACGATGGGGGCCTTGCCGACGAGGTGAACGTCATCGTCAACGGCGAATACCAGAAATCCGACCTCTGGCCCAGTTGTAACTGGCTCTATAATGTGGCCGTCGGCGGGCGGCTGGAGACCCGGGGCAGCGTGGCGTTCCTGCTGCCGATAGGGGCGCTGGTAGTGCTCCTTGTGCTGGATGTCCGGTTCCCGCTGCTGTTCTGGAACCTCCGTCACGGGCTGGAAGTGTACGGCGGTGAGCCCACCGACTGGTATTACGCGATGCAGAGGGTGAGCCGCATTACCGGCATCATCGGTGTTTTTGTGCTGGCGGCGATGAGCTTTGCTGTTCACTGAGGCTCACAGCAGCTCGGCAAGGATGCTGTTCTGTACGATGAGCCCGGCGGGCGTGAGGGCGAGGGTGTGGCCGTCAAAGTTGGCGTAGCCGCTCTTCACGCAGTTTTTCACAAAGGCCAGCTGCGAGGTGGAGAACTCCCTGCCATAGCGTTTTTTGTATTCGTCGAGGTTCAGACCTTTGCGCAGACGCAGCTGCAGGATGAGATAATCCTCCGCACCGCAGCCGCCGTCCATGACGGGCGCGGCCTCGTCCCGCAGAAAGGCTTCGGTGTCGGCGGGGTAGTAGAACCGTTTGCCGCCCATGCAGGAGTGGGCCGCAGGGCCGATGCCCAGATAGTCGCCGCAGTCCCAGTAGATGAGGTTGTGCTTTCCCTCATAGCCCGGGCGGGCGAAGTTGGAGATCTCATATTGCCGGTAGCCATGATGTTCCAGCTGCTCGACGGCGTAGAGGTAAAAATCTGCCGCCTCGTCGGAGGTGGGCAGACCCTCGGGGGGCGTCCGGCCAAAGGCGGAGTCGGGCTCGATCTTCAAGAGGTAGGCGGAAATGTGGGCCGCGCCACCATCCTCGATAAGCTCCAGCGTCTCGTCGAACTCGGCCTGCGTATAATGGGGCAGGGCCAGCATGATGTCGCCGCTGATGTTCTCGAATCCGGCACGGCGTGCGGCGGCGAAAGCGGCCCGCGCCTGCTTTGCCGTGTGGGGGCGGCCCAGCGTCTTGAGCTGGCTGTCCCGGGCCGACTGGACGCCGAAGGAGATGCGGTTGACGCCCGCCTCCCGGAATGCCCGGAGAGAGTCTTCGGTCACGGTCTCAGGGTTGGCTTCCAGCGTGATCTCGGCCCCGGGCAGGGGCTGTGCGGCGGCGATGAGCCGGGCGGCGTCTGCCGGATCCAGCAGGCTGGGCGTTCCGCCGCCGAAATAAAGGGTGTCCGGCCGCAGGGGCGCGTCCGGCGCAAACCGGGAGAGTTCCCGCAAAAGGGCGTCCACATAGGCGCGGGGGACGCCGCGCTGGCCGGGGGCGGAGTAAAAATCACAGTACCGGCATTTGGAAAAACAGTAAGGAATATGCAGATAAAGTCCGAGAGACATCAAATATCACAGCCTTTTTCATGAATCGTTCATTTCTATGCAGTATACTATATTTCGTAGACCGGGGCAAGGCCGAGGCCGATGCCCTGATTTTGAATGGAGGATTCCTTATGGATTACAACAACTATGACCGCGGCTATGCGGAGCCTTCGATGAGCGCATCGGACTATATGACCCGCACCTACCGCTGGATGGCCGGCGGCCTGCTCGTCACCTTCGCAATGGCCTATATCACGGCGACCACGCCCCTTATCTATCTGGTCGATTCGCTTTACTTCCTGCTTACCATTGGTGAGCTGGCGCTGGTGTTCATGCTCAGCGCCCGGGTGCAGAGGATGTCCATCGACGGTGCAAGAGCCGCGTTCTTCGGATATGCCATCTTAAACGGCATGGTCCTGAGCTACTACTTCCTGATGTTCTCGGTAGGCACGCTGGTCATGGCCTTCCTCGCCACGGCGGTCTACTTCGGCCTCATGGCTGTGTACGGCACCACCACCCATAAAGACCTCACCAGCTGGGGTCCCCGCCTCATGATGGCTCTGGTGGCCATGATCGTCACCAGCCTCGTGGGTGCGCTCTTCGGCTTTGGCTTCGGCACCTCGGTGCTCTACTGCGGCATCGGCCTGGTGGTGTTCATGCTGCTCACCGCCTATGATACCCAGAAGCTCCGCCAGATCTACGCCTACTATGCAGGCGACGCTGAGCTGGCCGAGAAGGCTTCCATCTATGGCGCACTGACCCTGTATCTGGATTTCATCAACATCTTCCTGTACGTCGTCCGTCTGCTGGGCATGAACAGCCGCAGCCGCAACAATTAAATCAAATTTTTCGTAGCCGCCGTGCAGAGCGTTTGCACGGCGGCTCTTTTTTGTCAGAATGCCTGCTTTGAATCATGATAACTGTGCGATTTGCCAAAAATCGAGGGAAAGGTTGACAGAATGCCGGGGGGGGGTAAAATTTGTGTGGTGATGCGGCAGACGATGTTTGCGGCAGCAGCACACAGAGCTTATTTTTATTGAGGAGGGGTTTCGAATGAAACTGTTCAAAAAGGTTCTCGCCGCAGCCCTCGCGGGCGTGCTGGCACTGTCCGTCCTGACGGGCTGTAACAACAGCAATAGTGTGGCTACCGTGAAAATGCTCGATGCGCTGAATGACTGGGCGAAGGTCTATGGTGTGGATACTACCTTCGAAAAGGGCAATAAAGAATTGCAGGAACAGGTAAACGCACTGGTGAAGACCGTGGATGAGGTCGGCAAGGGCATCGATTTTGGAGATGCCAAGGACTTCGATGATGTGTACAACGCCATTATGAAAGATAAAGCTGCAAGGCTGAAGCTGGGGGCTTGGGCAGCGAAGTTTACTCAAGCAAATGTTGGTGATGGTTCGCCGCTGTATGAGTGTGGCTTTGCCGATATTAGCGCAACGCTGTCTGCAAGTAGCAATAAGAACATTTACTATGCAGGTCAGCTGATGACTTCCATAGGCCCCATCAATGCTCCTGACACGGAGTGGGATAATGGTGAGCCTAATTGGACTGTGGGTGACAAATCTTATGTTGCCGTTGCGACCGGCGAGGTTGGCGGTAAGAAGTACATGATCGCGCTCTTCCAGACCACTGCTGTAACGAATCCGAAGTATCAGCCGGGTGACAATGGCATGGGCGAAGGTGCTAGTAAGGATTGAGCCTCAGCCGCAGCAATGCCCGCCCACTGAATCATGAACCCGTTAGGCCCCGGTCCGCCGGGGCCTTTTTTCGTCCTTATGAATAAACCCCGCTCTGCCGCTCCAAACTACCACCAAAGAAACGATTCCGTACACAAAGATGGATTGGAGTAACGAACGATGGAGCAATTCAGAAAGTTTTTGCGGGACAAAGCCTTTGCGCTGGTGCTCACCGCCTGCCTGCTGGCGGCGGCAGCGGCCGGGGTGTGGGCTGTGCGCACGGTGCGCAATGAGCTGAAGCAAGATCTGGACGCGGTGCGCAGCCCGTCCAGCACCGCCCCCGGCATCGACGAGGGCATCAACACATCGCCCGGCGTTGCCGGAGAGGAGGAAGCCGAATGGCAGCAGCAGAACGCACCCGCAGCAAACAGCGTGGCCAATGTGCCAAAAGCGGACAGCTCGTCCGGTGGGGCTGCGTCCTCTTCTGGTGCGCAGTCTGGGTCTGGTTCGGTGCGCGAACCCTCCGCGCTGCAAACCGAGTCCTTGCCTGCCAGCAGTTCGGCTGCGCCTGCCTCCACGCAGCCTGTCTCGGGGCGCGTCTTAAACAGCTACAGCGGCGATGAGCTGGTCTACAGCAAGACGCTGGGTGACTGGCGCACCCACAACGGTGTGGACTACGCCGCCAGCAGGGGCGCGGAAGTGACCGCCCCGGCGGCAGGCAAGGTGGTGGAGACCGGCACGGACGACAAGTGGGGGCCTGTGGTCGCCATCGAAGATGCTTCCGGCAGGATTTGGCGGGTCTGCGGTACGACGGATGCCAAGGTGAAGAAGGGCGATACCGTCTCGGTCGGGCAGACCATCGGCAAGGTGGGCAGCGTGAGCTGTGAGTGTGCCGAGGAGAGCCACATCCACTTGGAAGTCATGGAGGGCGAAAAGTATCTCGACCCCATCAAGGCCATGAAATAAGCAAAATTTTCCGGGCAGGTGCAGCAGAACGCTGTACCTGTTTTTTTCACATTGCTTTTGGCGGTCGATTCTGGTATGATAAACTAGAATAAGTGTGAAGACAGAAGAAAAAGCGGAGGAAACGAAACATGAAGGTCTTAGTGGTAGGCGGCGGTGCTGCCGGCCTGATGGCGGCGGGCGCGGCCCTGCGGCAGGGGCATGAGGTGACGGTGCTGGAACATATGGAAAAGCCGGCTCAGAAAATTCTCGTTACCGGCAAGGGACGCTGCAATGTGACCAACGACTGCACCGCAGAGGAATTTCTGCACCATGTGCGGACGAATCCCCGCTTTCTGTTCTCGTCGCTGGGGGCTTTCCCGCCGGCCAAGACGATGGAACTGTTTGAGTCTCTTGGTGTGGAGCTGAAAGTGGAGCGCGGACGCCGGGTGTTCCCGGTGTCAGATAAGGCCGAAGAGATTCGGCAGGCTCTTCTGCGGTACGCAGACGGAGCGGACATCGTCCACGACGGGGCAAAAAAGCTGCTGCTGGAGCCGCTGGCCCAGCCGGAAGAAGCGCCTGCTGCGCCGGAAGATCCGCGCCGCCCGAAAAAGAAAAAGCCCGGCCCGGCCTATCGCTGCGTGGGTGTGCGGGGAACTTCGGGCCGGGAGTACAAAGCGGACGCCGTGCTGGTGGCAACGGGCGGCCTGAGCTACCCCACCACCGGCTCCACCGGCGACGGCTATAAGCTGGCCCAGCAGGCGGGCCACACCCTCGTGGAGCCTGTCCCCAGCCTTGTCAGCCTCGTGAGCCATGACGCCGACTGCAAGAAGATGATGGGCCTCGCACTCAAGAACGTGACTCTCACTCTCCACGAGGACGGCAAACCTATCTTCGAGGAGCAGGGCGAGATGCTGTTCACCCACTTCGGCATCAGCGGGCCGCTGACCCTCAGCGCGTCGAGCCATCTGGGCGATATGAAAAAGCACAAGTACGAAGCTTTTATTGATTTGAAGCCTGCCCTCAGTGAGGAACAGCTTTATGACCGCATCACCCGGGACTTTGCCCTTCTGGCGAACCACGCGGCGCAGGGCGCACTGGTGAAGCTGCTGCCGTCCAGTATGCAGCCGGTCATGGTGGCCCGCTGGGGCATCGACCCGGCTACCAAGGCAAACCAGATCACCCGGGAGCAGAAGCGGGAGCTGGTGCAGTTGTGCAAGCACTGGGGAGTGCCCATCGACGCCCGGGGCGATTTAGCCCATGCCGTCATCACGGCGGGCGGAGTTTCGGTACGGGAGGTAGACCCCAAGACCATGCAGAGCAAAAAGGCGCAGGGCCTTTACTTTGCGGGCGAGGTGCTGGATGTGGACGCCTATACGGGCGGCTACAACCTGCAGATCGCGTTCTGCACGGCACAGAGTTTTGCGAATAACCTGTAACAACATCGGCTTGGGGAGCTTTGCCACGCAGGTAGGATAAAATCGTATTTTATAATAAGGAGACATAGACAATGATATCTGTTGCAATCGACGGGCCTGCGGGGGCAGGCAAATCCACGCTGGCACGCCGTCTGGCGGCCGAGCTGGGCTATATTTATGTGGACACCGGTGCCATGTTCCGCACCATCGGCCTGTACGCCCTGCGGGCAGGCAAGGACCCCAAGGACAACGAGGCGGTCAATACTCTGCTGCCGGAGATCGAGCTGCACTTCGCGTTCATTGACGGCGAGCAGCACATCTATCTGGGCGGCGAGGACGTGAGCTCGCTCATCCGCACCGAGGAGGTGGGCATGGCGGCTTCTGCGGTGGGTGCCAACCCGGCGGTGCGCGCGTTCCTGCTGGACATGCAGCGGGATATGGCCCGGAAGCAGGATGTCCTGATGGACGGCCGTGACATCGGCACCGTGGTGCTGCCGGACGCGACCGTGAAAATTTTCCTCACCGCCAGCCCGGAGGCCCGTGCCACCCGCCGCTGGAAAGAGTATCAGGCCAAGGGGATGCCCAACACCTACGAAGAAGTGCTGGCCGACGTGAAGCAGCGGGATTATCAGGATACCCACCGCGCGGCGGCTCCCCTCAAGCAGGCGGAAGACGCTGTGCTGTTGGATACCTCCGAGCTCAACTTTGAGCAGAGCCTGGACGCCATGAAGCAGATCATTGCGCAGAAAGTCGGTTAAGGAGACAGGATGGTACTATATTATATCTTGCTCCCGCTGGCATGGATCGTGTTCCACATCGGGTTCCGTGTCCGCGCAGAGGGCCGGGACAACCTGAAAAAAATTCGGACCAGGGGGTACATTCTGGCCCCCAACCACATCTCCGCCATTGACCCGGTCTTTGTCATCATCACCCGGTTTTGGGGCAGGCGGATGATCGTTTTTGCCAAAAAAGAGCTGTTTGAGATCAACGCGTTCCTGAGCTGGTTCTTCCGCTGTGCCGGTGCCATGTGTGTGCGCGGAACCAAGGAAGAGGCGGCCGTTATTGACGAGACGGTGGCCCGCTGCCAGAACGGTGAGAGCCTGCTCATCTTCCCGGAGGGCACCCGTGAGAAAGACGGAACGTTCCTGCAGCCAAAGAGCGGCCTGTTCGTCATTGCGGCAGCGGCTGCTGTGGACGTGGTGCCGGTGCGCATCCACTACGAGACGCCGGACGGAAAAATGAAGCTGTTCTGCAAGGTGCGGGTGGTGTACGGCGAGCCGATGCCCGCCGCCCGGTTTGCCATGGAGAGCCGCCGCGATATGAAGAAGCTCCGCGCCAACAAGCAGGCGCTTCTGGACGCATGGGAGAAACTGTAAAGGAGAGAACATGGAGATTCGTTTAGCCAAAACAGCGGGCTTCTGCTTCGGCGTCAACCGCGCCGTGGAGCTGACCTACGGCCTGCTGAACGAGGGCCACAAGGTGGCCACCCTGGGCCCGCTCATCCACAACCCCCAGGCGGTGGACGACATGAAGCGCCGGGGCGCGCTGGTGGCCGACACCGTGGAGGACATCCCCACCGGGTACGAGGTCATCATCCGCAGCCACGGCGTGCCCCGCACCATTTACGATACACTGGAGCAGCGCGGCATCGTGTACCACGACGCCACCTGCCCCTTTGTGAAGAAGATCCAGAACATTGCCGCCAGGGCCGAAGCCGAGGGCGCGGTGCTCCTGGTGGCCGGCGATGCCGCCCACCCGGAGGTGCAGGGCATTGTGGGACATACCCGGGGGGAGGTATTCGTCTTCAGCGATCTGGACGAATTAAAGGCCTGGAAAGGCCCCTCGGACCCCCAAAAGCCCATTTTTGCGGTTGCACAGACCACATTTCAGGTAACAAAATGGCAAGAAAGTTCGGAGTTTCTCAAAAAAGCCTATACAAACGCCCGAATTTTTGATAC
>OLRW01001603.1_pt1 | contig 14271 bp, 11 predicted proteins | sample 1672701 | NCBI WGS metagenome assembly OLRW01 (sample SAMEA3136715, study PRJEB25190) | human gut metagenome | biome: human gut; feature: human-associated habitat; material: faeces | place: Austria | collected 2013
GCAGCGGGCTGCGCGGCTACCTGGCCGTGTTTGGCGGCGTGGATACCCCGCCCGTGCTGGGCAGCCGCTCCACCGACTTAAAATGCCGGATGGGCGGGCTGGATGGCCGCGCACTGAAAGCTGGGGATGTGCTGCCCATTGGGGCGGCACCCGCCATGGTGGAACAGCGCTGGCAGCAGATCTGCGCCAAAGGGGCAAACCGCCCGCTGGGCACGGCGCGCACCCCCGCAAGGCCGTGGCGCTTTTTGGGAGGGCGGAAGCTGCCGCTGTTCCGTGCGGTGCCCGGCCCCCAGACCGATGCCTTTACCGCAGTGGGGCAGGCCGCATTTGTACACGGGGTATATGCTTTGACAGCAGACTGTGACCGCATGGCCTGCAAATTGCAGGGGCCGCAGATCGAGACTGTGGATGGGTCGGACATTGTATCGGACGGCATTGTGGCGGGTTCGGTGCAGGTATCGGCCAACGGGCAGCCCATTGTGATGCTGGCTGACCACCAGACCACCGGCGGGTATGCCAAAATTGCAACCGTCATCAGCGCTGACCTTTCGGCCATGGCGCAGCTGCGCCCCGGCGAAAAGCTTGCGTTCCAATATGTGACCGCGGCGCAGGCTGTTGCAGGAGCCAGGGCGCAGGCGACCGTGCTTGACAAAATCAGGGAGCGGATGAAATAATGGACTTTGCAGCCATGAAACCGGCCGACCTGCGCGGGCTGATCCGCAAGGGCGAACTGACCGGCCCGACCACCGGCATGTGCAACGGTTATGCCCAGGGCAACCTTGTGGTGCTGCCCAAGGCGCTGGCGTGGGACTTTTTGCTGTTCTGCCAGCGCAACCCCAAAGCCTGCCCGCTGCTGGAAGTGGCGGACGCAGGCGAGCGAACCTTTGCCCAATTTGGCAAAGGCAGCGATATTGCTACCGATATCCCGCGCTACCGGGTGTACGAACACGGCGAGTTGACCGGGGAATACACCGATGTGAGCAAATTTTTTGAGGAGAGGAACGACCTGGTCAGCTTTTTGATCGGGTGCAGCTTCTCCTTTGAATCTGAACTGCTGGAAGCGGGCATCCCGGTGCGCCAGATCGAAGAGGGCGTGAATGTGCCGATGTACAACACCAACATTCCCTGTACCCCGGCGGGGGTGTTCAGCGGAAACATGGTGGTCAGCATGCGGCCCATCCCGTACCGGCAGGTCCCGGCGGCAGCTGCCATTACAGCGGGCATGCCCCGCGTGCACGGTATGCCGGTGCAAATCGGTGAGCCGGAAGCCATCGGCATCCATGATTTGGCTCACCCGGATTACGGCGATGCCGTGACCATCAACCCCGGCGAAACACCGGTGTTCTGGCCCTGCGGCGTGACCCCGCAGAACGTTATGATGCACTCCAAGCCGGAGTTCTGCATCACCCATGCGCCGGGGCACATGTTTGTGACCGACGTAAAAAATGTGGAGCTGAAATATTAAGAGCAGATAGTAAAAACCGCAGGGGCGCACACTGTGCGCCCCTGCGGGGCAGAAGCATTGCCTTATGCCTGAAAGTGGAGGATTGAGCTATGCCGCATATTGATTTGAACTGTGACCTGGGCGAAAGCTTTGGCGCGTATACCATCGGAATGGATGAAAAGGTAATCCCGTTTATCACATCGGCCAATGTGGCCTGTGGCTTCCATGCAGGCGATCCGCTGGTGATGCAGCGCACCGTGGCGCTGTGCAAACAGAGCGGCGTGGCGGTGGGGGCGCACCCCGGTTTCCCTGATCTGCAGGGCTTTGGCCGCCGCCAGATGAAGCTGACCCCGGCGGAAGCCAAGGCCTGTGTGCAGTATCAGATCGGTGCGCTGAAAGCGTTTTGCGATGCCGCCGGTGTGCCGCTGCACCATGTAAAGCCCCACGGCGCTTTGTACAACATGGCGGGCAAGGACCGCGCGCTGGCGGATGCCATCTGCGCCGCAGTGAAGGAGAGCGCCCCCGGCGCAGTGCTGCTGGCGCTTTCCGGCAGCGAGATGGTCAAGGCGGCCCAGGCCATCGGCCTGCCGGTTGCCAACGAGGTGTTTGCCGACCGCGGCTACCGCCCGGATGGCAGCCTTGTGCCCCGCGGAACCCCCGGCGCCATGATTGAGGATGAGGACGAAGCCATTGCCCGTGTGATCCGCATGGTAACCGAGGGCAAAGTGACCGCCAACGACGGTACGGACATTGCCATCCAGGCGGATTCCGTCTGCGTACACGGCGACGGCCCCAAGGCTCTGGCCTTTGTAGAAAAGATCGGCGCGGCCTTGCAGGCAGCCGGGGTGGAATTGAAGGCGTTTTGAGAAAATGAGAAGGGGCACCGTTCAGCAAATGCCGTTTTCCCCTGTAGAGACCGTAAGGGCGCACAGTGTGCGCCCGCAGGTGTGCGCCGGGTGATGAAGTGAAATACCCGGCAAAGCCCGTCATGCGGGACGATGCAGGTGTCGTTCCCTGCAAATTTTTAGCCTGGCAGCGGGAAACCGCCCCTCAGGCCGCTTCGCGTCCAGCTCCCCTCCAGGGGAGACATCGCATACCTAAAGTAAGATATTGGCTCCCCTGGAGGGGAGCTCCGGCGAAAGCCGGTGAGGGGTGGCTCCCTGCCGCCAAAATTAAAATTGCGGATAATAAAAACAAAAAGGCGCGTGCCAGCCCATGGGGGCAAGGCACGCGTCTTTTGCTATGCTTATCCCCGCACGCGGAAGCTGCGCTCGGCAGGGTCCGGGGGGATGGATTTGCAGGTAAAGGTTTCAATGTGGATCCAATGGCTGGTGCCGGTAATGGTGGGCACCAGGCGATCCAGCTGGGCGGCGGAACCCTGGGCTTCCAGGTCCACTGTGCCGTCCCAGTTGTTTTCCACCCAGCCGGTCAGATCCAGCAGCTGGGCGGCATACTGCGCACGGTAGCGGAAGCCAACCCCCTGCACGCTGCCGGTAAAATGCCAGTGGCGGCGTTCCACGGCGGCGCTCATTCTGCGGGCTCCTTCTGCGGTTCGCTCTGGCTGGCGGGTTTCGGGTCAAAGCTGTTCAGCCGGGCCGTGCCGGACAGCAGCCACGCCACAAACAGCGTCATAAGAATGACGGAATCGATCGGGTGCAGCACAAAGTTCAGCGGGTAAAGCACACCGGCGGCCAGCAGCGGCAGCAGCGCGCTGTAAACCAGCGCCATGCGGGTGTTCTGGGCAATGCGGGCATTCACCGCGCGGGAAATGCGCACCGCGGCAGCGGCATCGGCCAAATCGTCCCGAAGCAGCATCACATCGGCGGCGGGCAGCGGCTCGGCTCCCATGCCAATGCCGACATCGGCACAGGCCAGTGCCGCGGCGGCAGAAGTACTGCCTATCATGGCGGCAGGGCCGTTTGTTTGCAGGCGGCGCAGTTCGGCTTCCAGCTCTGCGGGGGCAAGGCCGGATACCACGTGGGCGTCATCCAGCCCAACCTGAGCGGCAACGCGGTCTGCATTGGTGCGGCTGTCGCCTGTCAACAGGATCACATCCAGCCCAAGGGCTTTCAGCGCGTCAAGGGCGGCTTTGCTGGCGGGCTTTACGGCATCGGCAATGCCGATCAAACCGGCTGCGTGGCCGTCGAGCGAAAAGTAAAGCGGGGCAATGCCGTCAGCGGCCAGCTGCTCGCCAGCCTGCTGCAAATCGGGGGTCAGCTCGCACTGGGCGGCAATAAACTCTGCGCTGCCGCCTGCCATCACCTTGCCGGCCATTTTGCCGGTCAGGCCCTGGCCGTCCAGAATGGTAACGTCCTTAACGGCGCTCAGCTTGATGTTCTCCGCAGCGGCTTTGCGCATCACGGCGCGGGCCAGCGGGTCCTGGCTCTGGCTTTCCAGCCCGGCAGCCATGCCAAGCAGGAACTTGGCGGGCACGCTGCGGGTGCCCACAATGGTGACCACTTCCGGCTCGCCGTTGGTGATTGTTCCGGCTTTATCCAGCACGGCGGTGTGCAGGGTACCGATGGACTGCAGGCTGGCGGCTGTTTTGAACACGATGCCATGCTTGGCACCCACGCTGGCACCGGACATGATGGCAGCCGAAGCTGCCAGCGCCAGCACACAGGGGCTGCTGACAGCCAGCACGCTGATGGCGCGGGCCAGCGCAAAAGCAAAGCTCTGCCCCAGCAGCAGCCAGATGATGAGCACCACGCAGGCAATGCCGATAACGGCGGGCACAAACACGCTGCGTACCTTATCGGCCAGGGAACTCAACGGCACCTTGGCAGCGGCAGTGGTCTGCACGGTATGTACCAGCTGGGCGGCGGTGGAATCTGGCCCGATGCGGGTGGCACGGCAGATCAGGGCGCCGCCCTGGTTGGCGGTGGCGGCGTAAACAGTGCTGCCTTTGTGTTTGGCCACGGGGGCGGCGGCACCGGTCAGGGCAGATTCATCCACCGTGGTTTCGCCCTCAATGACAACGCCATCTACCGGCATCACATCGCCGGGACGAATCAGGAAGATATCGCCCACCGCGACTTCATTCAGCGGCACGGTGTACTGCTGGCGGCTGCGCAGCACGCAGGCGGTTTCGGGAATGCGCTCTGTCAGACTGTGCAGAGGGGCCATGGCTTGTGCCTTAAACCGTACTTCCAGCAGCTGGCAGGCTGCGGCAAAGATCAAAATGGCGGCGGCAGAGGGCAGGAACAGCTCCTGCGGGGCATCCTGTGTAAAAATGGCGATTATGCCGTAAACCAGCGCCGCCCCGGAACTGAGCGCCACCAGCGTATCCGGCCCGGGGGCGCGGATGCTCTTGCAGCCGTTGATAAAATAGGAACGGTTCAGCCAGCAGACCGGCACGGTGAGCACCAGCTGCACAATGCCGCACCACATGGCGTTATCGCCGGTCAGGAACGGCGGCAGTGGCAACCCGAAAGCAGCGCCAAGGCCAAGGTAAAAAAGCGGAATCAGCAGGCAGGCACTGATGACCAGCCGCCGCTTGATCTGGGGAACAGCGCTGCCCGGCATGGCGGCAGCGGACCCGGTAGGTTCAAAATTTTGCATTGGAACACTCCCGTATCAAATAAGAGTTGCAAGCGTCAGGAGATGTTGGCGGAAGAAAGCCGGTGATTGGGCCGGGGTGCCTGACGGCACACCCCTACCATTAAAACAGACCTTCCGGCAGAATAATGTCGTTTTGCGGCACGCGCTGCCAGCTGAAGCCGTCGGCCAGCTCGGCAGGGGTGCGGGGGTCCGGGGCGTTTTGCAGCCCGCAGGCATAGGCCAAACGGCCAATGATCTGCTCCGGCGTATAGCGCGCCTGTAAATGCTCCAGGCTTTCGTCCCCATCCCGTTTGGAAAGCCGCCGCCCATCCACGGCCAGCAGCAGCGGCATGTGATAAAATTCCGGCGCGGGCAGGCCCAGTTCCCGGTAGAGCCACAGCTGGCGCGGCGTGCTGGACAAAAGGTCTGCCCCGCGCACCACCTGGGTAACGCCCATCAGGGCATCATCCACCACCACGGCCAGCTGGTAGGCAAACACACCGTCCGCCCGCCGCAGGTAAAAATCCCCGCAGTCCTGCGCCAGATTCTCGGCATAGGGGCCCATGTGGCCGTCCACAAAGGAAATGGTTTCGTCTGGCACCATCACCCGCCAGGCTGGCTTGCGCCTGGCGGTGCGCAGAACGATCTCTTCCGGCGTCAGGTTCCGGCAGGTCCCGGCGTATACCACATTCCCATCGGAGCGGTGGGGGGCATCGGCGGCGTGCAGCTGGCTGCGGCTGCAAAAGCAGGGGTAAACCAGCCCTTTGCGCACCAGCTTTTGGTAATATTCTTCATAGATAGCGCTGCGTTCGCTCTGGTAATAGGGGCCGCGAGGGCCGCCCTTGCTGCCGCCTTCATCTGCGGCAAGGCCGAGCCAGGCAAGGTCGGATTCCAGCAGATCAGCAAATTCGCGCGGGCAGCGCACGGCATCCAGATCCTCAATGCGCAGCACAACCTTGCCGCCGCTGCTTTTGGCCGAAAGCCACGCCAGCAGGCAGCAGCACAGGTTGCCCAGGTGCATCCGCCCGCTGGGGCTTGGCGCATAGCGCCCGACTGTGCTGCTCATTCCAGCGTATAGCGGGCATCGCCCAGGCTGCGCAGGTGGACGCGGTAGAACCCGGCAACGGCCCGCACCATGGCGTCAGCATCGGCCACCGCGGCGGTTTCCACCGCACTGTGCATGGCCAGCTGGGCCAGGCCAATATCTACCATGGGAACCGGCACGGTATGGCTTTGCAGGTTGCCCAGCGTGCTGCCGCCCGGCAGGTCGGCACGGTTGGCAAACACCTGCACAGGAACGTTGTTCTTGCGGCAGATCTCCTTAAAAATCGCGCCGGTCAGGCCGCTGGTGGTGTATTTCTGGCTGGCATTGACTTTGACCACAACACCCTTGCCCAAAATGACCTTGTTGCAGGGGTCAGCCTTATCGGCAAAATTGGGGTGAACGGCGTGGGCATTATCGGCGCTGAGCACAAAGCTGTTGGCAAATGCCTGGGCCTGTGCCTGGGCGCTGTGGGGGATCGCATTCAGGATGCGGTCGAGCACATCGCGCAAAAAGCTGCTGTCTGCGCCCTGGCGGGTGCTGCTGCCCACTTCTTCGTTATCAAACATCGCCCAGACCGGGGCGCAAGCGCTGTCGGTCTCAGGGGCAGCGTCCAAAAAGCCGTACAGGGTGGTGACGGCGCACTCCAGGTCGTCAATGCGGGGGGCCATGAACAGCTCGCCGTCCGGCCCAATGCGGGTGGGTGCCTGGCGGGTGTAAAGCGAAAGGTCAAAGTCCACAATGTCCTCTTCTTTCACACCGGCGGCTTCAGCCAGCAGGGCGGGGAAGGGCTTGGAACCCTCCAGCCCGTATAGGGGCTGCATGTCCACCTGGGGGTTAAAGGCGTGGCCGCTGTTCAGCGTGCGGTCCATGTGGATGGCCAGCGATGGGATGACCAGCAGATCACGGTCCAGGTCCACCAGGCGGCTTTCCAGCGTACCGGCGGCTTCATCCCGCACCAGCACACGCCCGGCGGCGGAGAGCGGACGGTCCAGCCAGGTGGACATAATCATTCCGCCGTAGCCTTCCACGTTCAGCTTGATGCAGCCCGCAGCGTTCACGTTGGTGTTCTTGATGCGCCAGGCGGGGGAGTCGGAATGGCTGGCAGCAATGCGCCAGCCGCCAATGGCGTGGGCAGGCACCCGCCAGGCAATGATGGAACTTTCGTTGCGGGTCACATAATAACCGTGTTCCGGTTCCAAATTCCAGTATTCGGCTTCCTCCAGGCGGGTGTAACCGGCGGCATCCAGCAGCTGGGCTGCAGTGTGTACCGCGTGGAACGGCGACACTGACCGGTGCAGAAAATCAAAAAGCTGTTCAATTTGCATGGGATAGAACCATCCTTTTATGTTTATATGATGAAATCTGTATGGTTGTTGGCGCGTGGGACAAAAGAATCCCATCCCACTTTATTCTACACCGCACAAGCGATTGATTCAACCGCAGTTTGGGCAATCCAATGCGAGTGTATGGTATATGCTGCCTTCAAGATCTTTCCAGGCAAAGCCAGAATCGGTCAGCATCATATAGGAATGGGCGCTGTTTTCCTTCGGGATGGCAACGGAACCAGGGTTCAGATACAAATTGCCGCTGCCAAATTCCTGCCAGGCGGGCACATGAGTGTGGCCGTGCAGCAAAATATCCCCCTTGGCAAGCGGCGGCGGGCAGGCCGTGTTGTAATGATGGCCGTGGGTGGCAAACACTGTGCGGGAACCGGCATACAGCAGGGCATAGTCGGCCAAAATCGGGAAGTCCAGCACCATCTGGTCCACCTCGGTATCGCAGTTGCCGCGCACGCACAGCAGCCGCTCCCGCAGGGGATTCAGCATGGCAATTACCTCTTTGGGGGCATAGCCCTCCGGCAGGTCGTTGCGGGGGCCGTGGTACAGAATATCCCCCAGCAGCAACAGCTTGTCCGGCTGCTCGCGCTCCATGGCGGCAAGCAGCTGCCTGCAATAAAAAGCCGAACCGTGCAGGTCGGATGCAATCATCAGTTTCATGGCAGTTCCTCCGGCGGTGGGCTTGACGCAGCACACTGCCTTATACTATAATAATAATATCAATCGACCGGCAGGAAACCGGCCTTGCGGCGCAGAAGCGCCCAACATCCTGGTGCATGCTGCACCGTATGGCAGATGACAACTTGATATTGCTTTGATGATAGATATGCAGAAGGTATCGTGTTCCCCAGCAGGGGGACGGGATATTTTCTGCATTTTGTTTTTGTGTATTTTTATGCGGTTTTCCGATACGCTTTAGTTCCGGCAGCCGTCCAGCACGGCCGCGGCGGCCTGCTCCACCAGGGTGCCGATGGGGGCGCTCACCCCAACCACCAGGGTATCGCACCGGTTGGCGGGGATCAGGATGCGGCGGGCATCGCTTTGGGCTACGGCCTGCGCCATGGCGGGGGTGATTTCGCCCAGCAGGGCGTCGGCCATCACAATGCCGATGGGCCCCAAAATGACATCCGCCCGGCGGCAGCCCACCACCACGGCGTTCTCGCCGGTGGCAGCGCGGTCAGCCCCGGCTTTCAGCATGGCGGAAGTGGCCGCGCTGTTGGTGCCGATGGCCGTTACCACCGCCTGCGGAACGGCCTTTTTAACGGCGGCAACCAGCTGGCGGCCCAGCCCGCCGCCCTGTCCGTCAATCACAAGAATTTCCATAAAAGAAAACCTCTTTCTTTATCTCTGTTTTACCATCATCGTATCATGGTGTTCTGCTGCTGTCAAACTGTGGAATCAAATAAAAAAATAGAATGTGAGGAGTTTGAATCATGAAAACATCCACCCGTAAGCTGACCCTTTCCGCCCTGTTTTTGGCCCTGGGCCTGGTGCTGCCGCTTATCACCGGGCAGATCCCGCAGATCGGCAAAATGCTGCTGCCGATGCACATTCCCGTGCTGCTGTGCGGCATGGTATGCGGCTGGCCGTATGGCCTGGCCGTTGGCGCGGTAATGCCGCTGCTGCGCGGGCTGCTGTTTGGCATGCCGGTGCTGTACCCCACCGGCATTGGCATGGCGTTTGAGCTGGCTGCCTATGGCGCGGTGATCGGCCTGCTGTATGCCAAGCTGAACAAGCGCGGCGTGGCGGGCGTTTATATGGCGCTGGTGCCCGCCATGCTGGCCGGGCGCGCTGTGTGGGGCGTGGCCCAAACCGTGCTGCTGGGCCTTGGCGGCAATGGCTTTACCATGCAGATGTTCATTGCCGGTGCATTTGCCACCGCGCTGCCGGGCATTGTGTTGCAGCTGGTGTTGATCCCCGTGGTGATGGTGGGGCTGGAACACGCCGGTGTGCTGCGCGATACGGTGTAAACGAAAGAAAAATACAAAGGCAACACCGCACAATTCCCGCCTTGCGGCTTAAGCACCGCTCCGGCAGCTGCGGCACGGCATCTGCGTTGCCAAAATGCTCGATAAGACATCCAGTATTATCTGCGCTTTTGGCTTGGCATCTGCCGCACCTCGCTCGCCGTATCGGCACTTAGAATTATGCGGTATTGCCCAAAATGTATAATTTCCGCGGCTGGTAAAATTTTTACCCGCCGCGGCTTTTTTTGCGGCCAAGTATCTGCTATAATAAGGGCTGTGTAAATGTTTGATAAATAACGAACACTTCCTGAAACTGACTTTGAGGAAGAAGGTGCTGTTATGAATACAGCGAAAGAACTGTATGACCGTTGGCTGGCCCAGCCGGAACTGGATACCGCTGTGGCGGAAGAACTGCACGGCATTGCCGGGGATGATGCTGCTATCACGGACCGTTTTTACCGTGACCTGGAATTTGGCACCGGCGGCCTGCGCGGTGTGCTGGGGGCGGGCACCAACCGCATGAACCTGTACACGGTGCGCAAGGCCACCCAGGGCCTGGCCGATTACCTGAACGCGACCGACCTGCCCAAAAAGATCGCCATTGCGCATGACAGCCGCAATAACGGCGAACTGTTCACCCGCGAAGCTGCCCGCGTGCTGGCGGCAAACGGCATTACCGCCTGCGTGTACCCGCGGCTGGAGCCTACGCCCGCACTTTCCTGGGCGGTGCGCTATCTGGGCTGCGGGGCAGGCGTCTGCATTACAGCCAGCCACAACCCGGCCAAGTACAACGGCTATAAAGTGTATGGCGCCGATGGCTGCCAGATCACGCTGGAAGTGGCAGATAAAATTCTGGCTGCAATCGAAAAAGTGGACTGCTTTGACGGCGTAAAGCTGGTGGATTATGAAGCCGGTGTGCAGGCAGGCCGCATTGTGAGCATTGACGACAAATGCCTGGATGATTTTGTACAGGCTGTATATGACCAACGCGTTGGCGATGGCACCGGCATTGAGCAGCTCAAGCTGGTGTACACCCCGCTGAACGGCACTGGCCTGGAGTGCGTAAAAAAACTGCTGGCCAAGCTGGGTGTGACCCATGTGACGGTGGTGCCGGAGCAGGAAACACCGGATGGGAATTTCCCCACCTGCCCGTATCCCAACCCGGAAATCCGCGAAGCCATGCAGAAGGGCCTGGAACTGTGCGATAAAGTACACCCGGATCTACTGCTTGGCACCGACCCCGACTGTGACCGCTGCGGCACCGCTGTGCCGGACGGCAAGGGCGGCTACCGGCTGATCACCGGCAACGAGATGGGCATTATCCTGCTGGATTATATCTGCCGCACCCGCCTGGCCCGCGGCACCATGCCCAAGGATCCCGTGGCCGTGACCACCATTGTTTCCACCGATATGGCAACGCCGGTTGCCAAAAAGTACGGCGTGGAGCTGCGCCGCACCCTGACGGGCTTTAAGTTCATCGGCGAGCAGATCGGCAAGCTGGAAGCAGAGGGCCATGTGGAACGCTATATCTTTGGCTTTGAGGAGAGCTATGGTTACCTGTCCGGCGGACATGTGCGGGATAAGGATGCCGTGAACGCCACGCTGCTGGTGTGTGAAGCCGCCGCTTGGTATGCCCAGCAGGGCATGACGCTGCTGGATGCCATTGAAGCGCTATACAAAGAGTTTGGCTATTACCGCAACGCCCTGTGCAGCTTTGCCTTTGAGGGCGAAACCGGCATGTACACCATGCAGAACCTGATGAAGACTCTGCGCGCCGACCCGCCCAAAGAGATTGCGGGCTATGCGGTGGAGCGTGTTGCGGATTATGATACCGATGGCACCGGCCTGCCCCGCGCCAACGTGCTGGAATACCATCTGGCGGGCGGCCACAAGCTGATGGTGCGCCCCTCCGGCACCGAGCCGAAAATCAAAGTGTATCTGTCCGCCGTGGGCAAGAGCGAAGCGGAAGCCGATGCGGTGAACGCGGAGCTGGCGAAGGCGGCGGAAATGCTCATGAAGTGAGTTAGGGGGTAGGAGTGAGGAGTTGGATGGGAGAATTAGAAATTAGGAATGAGTAATTAGAAATGAGTAATTAGGAATTTTGCGGTAAGGGCCAGGCCCGGCGGTTTGATCTGTAAGGCACGATGCCCTCATCGCGCCGAGGAGAGACCCTGCCGGTTGCTATAAACGCTGCCAATATTTGTAGGGGATGATGCTTGCATCGTCCCGCGGATGGGCCGCGCCACATCATTCGCCGCAAGGCAACGGGCGCACAATGTGCGCCCCTACGGGATTGGGTAACGAAAAACATCTAAGGCAATACCGCATAATTCTAAGTGCCGATACGGCGAGCGAGGTGCGGCAGATGCTAAGCCAAAAGCGCAGATAATACTGGATGTCTTATCGAGCATTTTGGCAACGCAGATGCCGTGCCGCAGCCGCCGGAGCGGTGCTTAAACCGTAAGGCGGGAATTGTGCGGTATTGCCCTAAATACAATTTCTAATGCGGTTTTCGCGATTTCTGATTTTTCTATGAATTTTTGACTTCTTGATGCTTTTACTTTTTCAGATACACCCTAGGATACACAAAATAGATTGATAAAATATGTCAGCAGCAGAGGTGACAAAATGAAATTCCCGAAAGACTTTTTGTGGGGTGCGGCATCGGCAGCGGCACAGGTGGAAGGCGCCTGGAATGAGGATGGCCGCGGGCCGAGCATCTGGGATGTGCTGTACCCCGGCCACACCAAATATAACGAGGGCCCTCTGCAGGCGTGCGACCACTACCACCGCTACCGTGAAGATGTGGCCCTGATGAAAAAGATGGGGCTGAAAAGCTACCGCTTCTCGGTCAGCTGGTCCCGCATCCTGCCCGATGGCACGGAAAAAATCAACCAGAAAGGCATTGAGTTCTATCAAAGCCTTGTGCGGGAGCTGAAAGCCGCGGGCATTGAGCCGATGGTAACGCTGTACCATTGGGATTTGCCGTATGCGCTGTATTTGCAGGGCGGATGGAAGAACCCGCAGATCCCGGATTGGTTTGCAGCGTACACCAAAATTGTGGTGGAAGCCCTGTCTGACCAGGTACAGTATTGGATGACCCTGAACGAGCCGCAGTGCTTTGTGGGTATCGGCCATCTGCAGGGGCGGCATGCGCCGTTCCTTGATGAACCGGCCAGCCTGCGCCCCGTGACTCGCCATGTACTTTTGGCCCATGCCAAAGCGGTACAGACCATCCGCCAGTATGCAAAGCTGCCGCCTAAGGTGGGGTATGCTCCCACCGGACCGGTGTTTTCGCCCTGCGGGGACGAAAGCGAAGCCGCCATCGCCGAAGCTTACCGCCGGACGATGGAGGTGGAAGGCTGCTATTCCATCAGCTGGTGGTGCGACCCCGTTCTGCTGGGCAGGGTGCCGGAGCCGATGGCCAAAGCCCTGGGGGCGGATGTGTTCACCCCTCAGGAACTGGAGCTGCTGCATCAGCCGCTGGATTACCTGGGCTTTAACGTCTACAATGCCTGCGCGGCCCAGCAACCGGGCAGCGAGTATACCGCCAACACCTGGCAGGGCAGCCCACGCACTGCGATGGAATGGCCCATCACGCCGGACTGCATCTATTGGGCTATCCGCTTTTTGAACCAGCGGTATGGCCGGCCCATCCTGATTACCGAGAACGGCATGGCCAACACAGATTTTGTGATGCTGGACGGTAAAGTGCACGACCCGCAGCGCATTGATTATCTGCACCGCCACCTGCTGGCCGCCCGCCGTGCCTTGCAGGAGGGCTACCCGCTGATCGGTTATACCTACTGGTCGATCATGGATAACTATGAGTGGGCCGAAGGCTACAGCAAGCGCTTTGGGCTGATTTATGTGGACTACCGCACCATGGAACGCATCCCCAAGGATTCCGCTGCGTGGTACGCCCATGTGATCGCCACAAACGGCAGCGAGCTGTAAAATGCAAAACATATGTCAGGGGGAAGCTCTGCGCAGGGCTTCCCCTTGACTTTTTGTATGCTGCGCTTTATAATTTGAAAAGACTACCGATTTGATAGGTTGGGCGGGCGCGAACCCGCCCATTTGTTTGTTAATTTACAAAACCGTGGGGGAGCAGGCAGTATGCTGAATCAGTTTTCAAGAACGCAGTTGTTGTTTGGCAAGGAGGCAATGGAGCGTCTGTACAACGCCCGTGTGGCCGTGTTTGGCGTTGGCGGTGTTGGAGGCTATACGGTGGAAGCACTGGCACGCAGCGGCATTGGCACGCTGGACCTGATTGATGACGACAAGGTCTGCCTGACCAACCTGAACCGCCAGATCCTGGCCACCCGCAAAACGGTGGGCAAATACAAGGTGGATGTGGCGGAAGAGCGCATCCATGATATCAACCCGGACGCCGTGGTGAACACCTACAAGACGTTCTACATGCCAGACACCGCCGACCAGTTCGATTTCAGCCAGTACGACTATGTGGTCGATGCCATCGACACGGTAAAGGGCAAGCTGGAACTGGTCATGCAGGCGCAGGCAACAGGCACGCCCATCATCAGCTGCATGGGCGCGGGCAACAAGCTGGATGCTTCCGCCCTGGAAGTTGCGGATATTTACGATACCTCCGTCTGCCCGCTGGCCCGCGTAATGCGCGCCGAGCTGCGCAAGCGCGGGGTCAAGCACCTGAAGGTGGTATACTCCAAAGAGCCTGCACTGACCCCCATTGATGATATGACCATCAGCTGCCGCACCCATTGCATCTGCCCGCCCGACACGGCCCGCAAATGTACCCAGCGCCGCCAGGTTCCCGGCAGCAACGCCTTTGTGCCCGCCGCCGCGGGGTTGATCATTGCGGGTGAGGTTGTGCGCGACATTGCCAACGGCGAACCGCAGAAAAAATAAGGGCAATACCGCATAATTCTAAGTGCCGATACGGCGAGCGAGGTGCGG
>OLRW01001607.1_pt1 | contig 14232 bp, 6 predicted proteins | sample 1672701 | NCBI WGS metagenome assembly OLRW01 (sample SAMEA3136715, study PRJEB25190) | human gut metagenome | biome: human gut; feature: human-associated habitat; material: faeces | place: Austria | collected 2013
GAGACCGACGAAGAGCTGATGATGAAGTACCTGGAAGGCGAAGAGCTGACCAAGGGAGAAATCAAGGCTGCTCTGCGTAAGGCTACTATTTCCAACGAGATCGTTCCTGTTGTCTGCGGCTCTTCTTACAAGAACCGTGGCGTTCAGAAACTGTTGGATGCAATCGTTGATTATATGCCTGCTCCGACCGACGTTGCGGCCATCAAGGGCACCAACCCGGAGACTGGCGAGGAAGAAGATCGCACTTCTTCCGATGATCAGCCGTTCTCTGCACTGGCATTCAAGATTATGACTGACCCGTATGTTGGTAAGCTGTGCTTCTTCCGCGTGTACTCTGGTACCGTTGAGGCTGGCACCACTGTTTACAACTCTGTTAAGGATCAGGACGAGCGTATCGGCCGTATCCTGCAGATGCATGCAAACAACCGTAAGGATATCGACATCTGCTACGCTGGCGATATCGCCGCTGCTGTTGGTCTGAAGAACACCACCACTGGTGATACCCTGTGCGATGAGAAGCATCCCATCATCCTCGAGTCCATGAACTTCCCCGAGCCGGTTATCCGCGTTGCCATCGAGCCCAAGACCAAGGCTGGCAGCGAGAAGATGGGTATTGCCCTGTCTAAGCTGGCTGAAGAGGACCCGACTTTCCGTACCTGGACCGATGAAGAAACCGGTCAGACCATCATCGCCGGTATGGGCGAGCTCCACCTGGAAATCATCGTGGACCGTCTGCTCCGCGAGTTTAAGGTCGAAGCTAACGTTGGCGCACCTCAGGTTGCCTACCGTGAAACCATCCGCAAGGATGCTAACCAGGAAACCAAGTACGCACGTCAGTCCGGTGGTAAGGGCCAGTATGGTCACGTTAAGATCAAGATTGAGCCCAACCCGGGTAAGGGTTATGAGTTTGTCAACGGTATTGTTGGCGGCGCTATCCCGAAGGAATACATCCCCGCTGTTGACAACGGTATCCAGGGTGCGATGAAGTCCGGCATTCTGGCTGGCTATCCCGTCGTGGATGTCAAGGTCACTCTGTGGGATGGCTCCTATCATGAAGTTGACTCCTCTGAAATGGCGTTCTCCATCGCCGGCTCCATGGCATTCAAGGATGCTATGAAGAAGGCTGATCCCGTCATTATGGAGCCCATCATGAAGGTTGACGTTGTTGTTCCTGACGAGTATATGGGCAACGTCATTGGCGACTTGAACAGCCGCCGCGGCGCGATCCAGAACCAGGAATCCACCGATGGCACTGCCCGTGTCACCGCTATGGTTCCTCTGTCCGAGATGTTCGGTTACGCTACTGACCTGCGTTCCAAGACCCAGGGCCGTGGCCAGTACTCCATGGAGCCGGCTGATTACCAGCAGGTTCCCAAGAGTGTTGCAGATAAGATCATGACCGAGCGCAATAAGGGCTGATTCTGCACAAATTCGCGCAAAATACTTGATTTTTCTTGAAAAATCTAGTATGATAGCCTTACAACAGGCTATTTTATCTGTTTGAATTAAAGGAGGATACTTCCAATGGCTGAAAAGGAAAAATTTGACCGCTCTTTGGAGCATGTCAACATCGGTACCATCGGTCACGTTGACCACGGCAAGACCACTCTGACTGCCGCTATCACCAAGGTTCTGGCTCTGAAGGGCGACGCCGATTTCATGGATTACTCCAGCATCGATAAGGCTCCTGAAGAGAAGGCTCGTGGCATCACGATCAACACCGCTCACGTTGAGTACCACACCGCGAAGCGTCACTATGCCCACGTTGACTGCCCGGGCCATGCTGACTACATCAAGAACATGATCACCGGTGCTGCTCAGATGGACGGCGCTATCCTGGTCGTTGCTGCTACCGATGGTCCCATGCCCCAGACCCGTGAGCACATCCTGCTGGCTCGTCAGGTTGGCGTGCCCAAGATCGTTGTGTTCCTGAACAAGTGCGACATGGTTGACGACGAAGAGCTGCTCGACCTGGTCGAAATGGAAGTTCGCGAACTGCTGGACAGCCAGGATTTCGACGGCGACAACACCCCGATCATCCGTGGTTCCGCTCTGAAGGCTCTGGAGAGCACTTCCAAGGATCCCGATGCTCCGGAATACAAGTGCATTTGGGAGCTGATGGACGCTGTTGACAGCTACATCCCGACCCCGGACCGTGCTGCTGATAAGCCGTTCCTGATGCCCGTTGAGGACGTTATGACCATCTCCGGCCGTGGCACCGTTGCTACCGGTCGTGTTGAGCGTGGTACTGCTCATGTCGGCGATCAGATGGAAATCGTTGGTCTGAAGGAAGAGAAGCTGACCACCACCATCACTGGTCTGGAAATGTTCCGCAAGAGCCTCGAGTTCGCTCAGGCTGGCGACAACATCGGCGCTCTGCTGCGTGGTATTGACCGTGACCAGATCGAGCGTGGCCAGGTTCTGGCTGTTCCCGGCTCTGTTCATCCCCACACCACTTTCGATGGCCATGTTTACGTCCTGAAGAAGGAAGAAGGCGGCCGTCATACCCCGTTCTTCAACAACTATCGTCCTCAGTTCTACTTCCGTACCACCGACGTTACCGGCATCATCACCCTGCCCGAAGGCACTGAGATGTGCATGCCCGGCGACAACGTTGATATGCACGTTGAGCTGATCACCCCGGTTGCCATGGAAGAAGGCATGCGTTTCGCTATCCGCGAAGGCGGCCACACTGTTGGTTCCGGCGTTGTTTCCAAGATCGAGAAGTAATTTTCGGCTTGTGATATAGCTTTCAAGGCTCCTGCTGTTAAGGCAGGGGCCTTTTTGTTGTGTACGACTTATGGGACGGGGAGGGGGCAAAGGCCGGGCGTGGAAGACCAAGGAAGGCATCATGAAAACATCAGGAATTGTAGATAGGGGAGAGGACACCATTCGGAACTTTGAAAAAGTGGAGCAGAAGGGGGCACTCACACCGCCCTACCTTGGGAAGGTGTATTTCAGGTCGCGGTTAAGGGGCAAGGGTTGATCTATCCCTAAGTTTTCGGAACGGTCAGGAACGCTCTCTACAGTACAATTTATAATGGGCAATTCTCAACCTCCAATTTTCCCTTCAAGTTTCCTCCAATCTCTGCCAAATCTCTCAACAACAAGCCAAACCGAAATGACAAAAAATGCGCGATCACAATACCGGGTGATTGGATTAAGAGATTGCAAAGAACATTATCGGGGTAAATGTTTAATCATTTGATAAAAGCAGGAATAAACCATTCAAAAATGTTAATAAATACCGCCAAAGGGTCACCGCACCGCAACGCAAATAATGTGCGAAAAACAGGTTTCAGTTGATTCAAGGACAAAAATTCACATAGAAACCGCTCTAATGAACTATGCAAATTCTGGCAACTGTGATATAATGTATATACCTAGATGTGTCGGAATGGTTATCATTTGCGGGATCAAGGCATGCAGCCGGTACAACGTTTTGTCAGCCGCTGTGCCGGGGCCAAAAGCCCTAAAAGCAGGCCGCAGCCCGGCAGGGGATCGCCAGACCGAGGGAGCATAACCAGGCGTTTTGCAATCAGCACCTGCAAAGTGCCGCACATCTGCCGTACCACTTTTCACACAAAAGGGGAAAGTAGTAACACTTAAGGGAGGATAAAACTATGAAGAAAAACCTTCAGCGTTTTGGTGCATCCGTGCTGGCAGCAGCCATGGTTGCCCAAAGCGTGGCGCTTCCCGCAGCAGCCGAAACTACCAAGATTGATTCTTCGGTAGCGCAGTCTGTTGCAGCTAGCGCAGCAAGCGCGGCCAGCGCTGTGCAGTCCCTGCCCAAGTTCACCAGCACCGCAGACCTGATCAAGCAGACAGCCCAAACGCTGGCTGCCCAGGGCGAAGTGCATGAACTGGAGCAGGACGATGCCAAGCTGGAAGCGACTGCACAGAGCAAGGCAGGCATGAGCCTTGCAGCGTTGGAAAATGCATTGGCCGATGCCATGTACGCCAATGCCGCAGCCGGCAAGATCAACACCGAAGCCTATGGCCTGAACAAGGATGAGATGGCATCGGTGATGGCTGCCACCATCAAAACGTATCATCTGTCCAGCGCCGTTACCGACCTGGGCTATGAGACGAACGCCGCAGGCGTTGTGACCGCCGTTACCTTTACCGGCAGCTCCGGCATGACCTCTGCGATGGAGTCCATGACCAACAGCGATGATGAAGTGATTGCGCAGCAGGCTGACAGCTACGCACAGGCTTACGTTGCTGAAAACTCCGATACCTTTGCGGCCAGCGCCGCTGCGGACGGCCATACCTATGGCGAGCCGAAATGGTACTGGAATGACACCAACCCGGAGGATGGTCACACCCATACCTGGAAGGAAACCCCCGATGGTTACTGGACCAAGACCGATGACGGCTGGGCTTACACCGCTGTGTATACCTGTGAAAAGGACGATGCCTACCAGAAGGTAGAAGGCACCGTAACCAAGGATACCACCGAGGCAAAGCCCGGCGTTGCCGGCAAGACCGTTTACTCTGCCAGCGTGCCCGCTGACAAGAGCCCGGTTAAGAAGGAATACAAGGAACCCACCACCCGCACCGACGACATTGCTGCCCTGCCAGAGCCATGTCGTGTCCAAGGATGCAGATGGCAACTTTGTTGCTACCTTCAACTGGGAAATGAAGAAGGTCGAGGGCGAGCTGGCCGCTGACTACAGCAACGCCCAGCTGTTCTATGACAGCGAAACCGGCAAAATTTCTGCCGGCGCTCCCGTTACCATTGACTGGGAATGCACCAGCGTCACCTTCAAGTGCGCTGTCTGCGGCGAAGAAATCAAAACCCAGCCGGTAATGACCATGCCGGTCAGCGTTGTGGTAGACCAGAATGACAATTCCGTCTACATCAACGTGGGCGGCACCCCGACCCTGGATACCACCTCCGGCGGCACCGGCGTTACCCTGGTGTCCGCAATGAAGGACGGCAACTGGTATGATATGCAGAACAACCCGGTTGACGCAAGCAAGGTGAACTTCACCTATCAGAGCGGCGACAACAAGGGCAAGAACAGCCTGCTGCTGTACGACAGCCAGAAGACTGCCGTGTATGTGGACGACCAGGGCAACCAGGTCACCAATACTTATGATGTCTCGACTGCGCAGATGAACTACTACTACTTCCAGCTGTCGCAGTTCAACCAGGACGAAGCAGAGTACTTCGGCGTGGTTGCCCCGTTCTGGACCTCCAAGGGCGTTCAGAAGCAGGGCGAGGATGGCAGCATCACCGGCACCATGGGCGCAATCAAGATATTGTGCAGCATAGATCCGAACGATGATGTCCCGCCGACCACCATGGCATTCATGCTGAACATGCTGCCGCAGGCGTTCATGTCTTACGTCATGAACTATGGCGAAGCTCTGAAAGCCATCCGTGATGCAGGCTTGGCACAGGTTGCCAAGCTGGGTGACGCTGACTATGTCACCAAGCTGCTGATCCTGCACGACTGGATCTCCCAGGTTGCAGAATTCGATATGGGCTCCATGGGCGATATCACCGGCGGCGGCAACAACGACCCCATCCAGACGACTGCTTTCGGTGCCCTGCTGGGCGGCGAGATCGGCGCTAAGGGCGTTGAGTATGGCTGCATCTGCCTGGGCTATGCAGCTGCATTTAACTACATGGTCCAGAATTTGCCTGACAACAAGAGCATCTATAAGAATGATGACGGCAGCTGGAAGACCCCCGATGAAGTAGGCGATAACGCTGTTGTTGACTTTGCCCAGATCCTGTATTACTGCGATACTTCTGATACCAGTATTGCCGGTAATGCGTTCGGCGGCGGCATGTTCAACAACGTCCACTACTTCAACGCAGTCAAGGTCAACAAGCTGCAGGGCGACAGCAACTCTGCTACGATGACCACCGGCGACCCCAACAAGAACTGGTACTATGTTGACGTCTGCTATGACGATGTGAACACCGAGTGCATGGCCCAGACCCGCGTTGAGAACGCAGGCGACATGCGCCATGTCAACTTCCTGGTTTCTCCCTCCGGTCTGGAAGGCCGTTACAGCAAGTACTATGATTACATTGACTCGCTGTACGATGGCTACACCTACACCAAAAACAAGGAACCCGATAAGGATGATGCCGGCAATGTTGTGTTGAACAACGGCAAGCCGCATTACTCTTACACCAAGGCGGAGAACAAGAACGAGACCCGTTACACCGATACCTGCTACGAGGATACCTGGTTCACCTCTATCTGCAGCCCCATCTACTTCGACAATAATTACTTCTATTACGTTGATACCACGACCAACCAGAACCTGTATAACAACATGCGCCGCCAGCAGTCCGAGAACGGCAACAACGGCAACTCTGGTTCCGGCAGCTCTGGTAACAACTCCCAGATGCAGCAGTTCATGAAGAAGATGCAGAACCAGGGCCCCGATACTCTGGAAGCACGTCCGCGTAATGCGAACTACTATATCCGCAAAGAGGATTCCAGCAGCTCCGGCGGCTTCAACTTCAGCATGAGCAGCTTTACCAAGACGGATGACCCGTTTGATATCATCCTGATGTACTACAACGATCTGAAGGAAACCAGCAGCAACTTCAATGATGACGACAGCGATGCCAAGGTTCTGGCCGAAGCTGGCACCATCTATAAGATCGATACCAGTGCAAAAGATAAGCATACCAAGGTTGAAAACAACCTGAACACCGAGTGCCTGGCAGACGCTGCTGCAAAGCGGATTTACCCCGCACTGGTACACTCTACCGCACTGTATGATGGCAAGCTGTACTTCAACGTCAACAACGCCATCTACCGTATGGACCCGACCACCGGCGCAGTGGAAGAAGTGAAGGAATACAACACCGTCTATGGCGGCATTAAGCTGACCAAGGATAAGGACGGCAACATGGTTCCCGATACCCACTTTCCCGGCATGAGCATGGTTATCATGGATAGCGCCCAGGATACCAGCAGTGTGAAGTATCTGGGCACCTTCAAGAACCATCCTCTGGCTGGCCTGACCCTGCGTGACAGCTACAGCTTTGCTACCACCACCCAGCAGGGCCAGACTGTGATCACCGGCATCAACACCACCAAGGATCAGCTGGTCGTTTCTGTCGGCACCAACCTGTCCAACACCTATAAGGAACTGGTGGACGGCAAGGCAGAAGTCAAGACCGATGCCGCCGGCACTTCTTATGCAAACCGTAAGAGCTACAAGACCGAGTCCTGGAACTACAACCCGAGTTACAACCAGAACATGGGCAGCTCTGACGAGAAGAACAAGAACGAAGAGTTCATGTGGTGCGCTAACCTGGTTGAAACCATGCCGATGTCCGACATGGTCAGCGACCTGAAGAGCGGCGCAACCGCCAATGTTTCCGTTGAAGCATGGTGCGATACCCCCGCTTACACCCAGGACCGCACCACCAGGTACGGCCTGACCAAGGGTAAAAAGGTGTACGCTGACAACGCACTGCCCAAGGGCCATACCTGGGCTCTGGACGAGCTGGAAACCAAGTCCGTTGGCAACAATGTGTACCTGTGCTCTGATTGCCATACCGCAACCGAAAGCACCCCCCACACCGTTACCCTGCCCGATCCAGTTGAAGGTGTTACCCTGACCCTGGGCACCACCAACAACACCTACATCAAGGACGATACCGTTACCCTGACCGTAGAAAAGAAAGGCACCGATATCGTTACCGTTACCGCAAAGAACGGCGATACCGATGTTGCTCTGACTGAAGTTCAGGAAGCAGCGCAGGACGAAGCCGCAGCCCAGGCTACCACCGAAAAGGCTAAGACGGTTTACACCTTCACCATGCCGGACGGCGATGTGACCATCAGCGTTACCAAAAACGCCAAGACCTATGCGGTCAATGTTGCTCCCCTGACCAATGGTGAGATCACTGCTTCCGCTAAAGAAGCAGCTGAGAAGGAAACCGTAACCCTGACTGCTAAGCCCGCAACCGGCTATGCCCTGAAGGCTGGCAGCGTGAAGGTTACCTACAAAGACGCTGACAACACCGATAAGACCGTTGAAGTGAAAGCTGGTACCGAAGCCAACACCTACACCTTTGCAATGCCTGCTTACCCTGTCAACGTCAGCGCAGAGTTTGTTAAGGAATACAAGGTTACCGCAGCTCCTGCTGAGAACGGCACTGTAACCGTAGACCCGACCGCAGCTGTTGAAGGCGCCGACGTTACCGTTACCGTTAAGGCAGCTGATAACTACCAGCTCAAGGCTGACAGCCTGACCTACAGCTATCAGATCGGCGAAGATAAAAAGACCGAAAAGCTGACCGTGACCGAGGGCAAGGCTACCTTCAAGATGCCTGCTGCTGATGTTACCGTTAGCGCTGTGTTTGAAGCACTGACTGCAACTCCGACTGCAACTCCGACCGCAACTCCGACTGCAACTCCGACTGCAACTCCGACCGCAACTCCGACCGCAAAGCCGGCAGAGCCGACTGCTGTGCCGGAGCCGACTGAGGTACCGTCTACTGAACCCGAAACGCGCACCGTTCACGGTGCTGCTGAAAAGACCACCATTACCGCAATGGCTGTCTTTACCTGCACCGATAAGAACTGCGCAAGTGCACAGTTCGTGGATGCAACTGTAAAGCAGACCAGCGGCGTTACCACCGCTGCTGTCACCTTCAACGGCAAGGACTACACCGCCAAGTACGGCGAGAAGAACGGCTGGGTTGAAGAAAACGGCAAGAAGTACTGGTACGAAAAGGGCGTGAAGCAGGGTACTGAGGGCCGCGGCAAAGAGATCTATGATCCCGATTCTGACGCCTGGTACTGGCTGGATGCTGTCCAGGGCGGCGCAATGACCGTCAACAAGGACGTTTACCAGGAATCCGCCGCCGGCCAGTGGGCTGATAAGCCCGATGGCACCGGCAAGTGGGTCCGTTACGATGAGAACGGCCACATGATCAAGGGCTGGCAGACGACCGAGAAGGGCACTTACTACTTTGACCCGACCTTTGGCACCATGGCCAAGGGTGTTACCGAAATTGACGGCGTACCGTGCGCGTTCGATCAGAGCACCGGCATTGGCCTTGATAAACAGTGGGTAACCATCAATGGCGCCGATTACTGGTACGAAAATGGCGTTCGCCAGGGTCTGGAAGGCCGCGGCAAGGAAATCTATGACCCGGCTTCCGATGCTTGGTACTGGCTGGACTCTGTTGATCAGGGCAAGAAAGCCACCAGCAAGGATGTCTATCAGGAATCCGAAGCTGGCCAGTGGGCTGACCGCGCCGATGGCACCGGCAAGTGGGTCCGTTACGATGCACAGGGCCACATGATCAAGGGCTGGAGCACTGACAAGCGTTACTACTTCGACCCGATTTATGGCACCATGGCTAAGGGCGATGCAGTCATCGATGGCCGCACTTATCATTTCGATAAGAACACCGGCGTTCTGCAGTAATCCCACAGCCGGAACAATGAGCTGTAACCCAGCCCATTAACCCCTAAATAGAAATGCCGCAGCAGATGTAACAGTCTGCTGCGGCATTTTTGTATTTGTGGGCATAGGTTCGGTGAAATATTTGCCAGGCCAGTAGGGCGGGGTGACCCCACCCCGCCGAAAGCTAGAAATAGTACACGATTAAAAAATCGCAATTTACCTTACCCGCATAATAAAGGCAACACACAAAAACATGGCGAACACATCAGGCCGGTGCAAGGGCAAAACCTACTAAAAAGCTGCGGCTAAATTTGGCAAATATGGCGCGCGAAGTATAATTTTTGGAGGATGTCACAAGCAGAACAAACAAACTTTGTCAGTTCAAACAACAAAAAAGCAACAAACTGGCATGGATGCCAAAGAATGCGGCTGCGAATTGTGAAAGATTTTAATATATTTTCTTCGTTTTCTCCTTACCTGTTATCATTTGAATTTGCAATCGAAATATGGAACTTGTATAATAGAATAAAAGAAAAGTGCAAACTAAATGGGTGAAGAGGATTTGGTGTAATGGATGATAAAAATAGATTCAGCATTCTGTTGGAGCATTTGCTGGAAGTTGCGGAGGTCAAGAACTATACCCTGGCCAAGCGCCTGCAATACGATGTTTCCTATATCAGCAAATGGGTCAGCGGCCGCATGCTGCCTGCCAAAAAGACTGAAAAGCGCGTGATGGAGGGCATCAGTGCCTGCGTGGTGGATGAAGCCACCGATGATGGCCGTAACCTGCTGCTGCGGGAATACAGCGTTAGCATCCCCAGTGACCTGAAAGCCGCCATTTATGATAACCTGATTGCTGAATATGATTATTTGCAAGAGGAGCTGGACAGCGGCGAGGCGCGCATTGGCCCCTATACGGACTTTTGGGCCGAGCTGAACATGCTGCAATACCTGACCAAAATGGCGCACCCCGTGCTGCGCCGCGTCAGCCAGCTGGACATTGTGGCTGTGATGGACCTGATGGAAATGGCGCGCGGAATACCGCCTGAAAGTTGCCAACCTACAAAACGGCCAGCTGGTGGACCAGCGCAGCTATGATAACGTCTATTTCAAGCTGATGATCGATATCAGCCGCGAAAAATGGGACCCCATCTATGATGCCGCGCTCATTATCAACGTGTTGACCAACTTCAGCCATATTCATTTCAAGCTGTTTGGCAGCACCGCGGCTGCCGGGCGCGCGGTGTTTGTGGTCAAGGGCGATTTTGCCATTACCGGCCTGTTGGTCAGCCACAGCCGCTGCGCTGCCATTACCGCCACCGAGGACCCGCAGAACTGCGAAAGCCTGTATGATAACTTCTCCAAGCTCTGCGTGCGGGATGACCAGCTTTTCCGCGATACCAGCATGCGCCAGTTGATCAGCCGGTACGACTATATGCACACGCTGCTGGCCTCCAATCTGCGGTGGATGTTCGGCCACCTGAATGAGCTTCTGCTGCCGGATGACTTGTTTGAAGAGATCCTGACCGCCCACGAGGCCGAGCTGAAAGATTTTTTGGGTGCTACCCCTGCGGAGCTGCGTAGCGTACACAACCTTGCCAAAGGTGTGGTGGAGGAAACAAACATCCGCATCCTGATTTATGAAGCTGCATTTTCCTCCATGGCGGTTTCCGGCGAGCTGGACTTTTTCAGTTACAAGGTCAGCCTTACCCCGGATCAGCGCAGCCGGTGCATCAGCTATGTGCTGCAGCTTTGCAAGCAGCGTGAAAAACTTGAATTCCGCTTGAGCAGCGGCCGCATTGTGAACGATTTCCAGTATGTGGCGGACCCCAATATGTTTCTTTCTGGCGCTGCATCGTATCTTCGGCTGGATAACAACTGCCCCGTCAACCGGATTGCAATGGTCAACAACAGTGTGATGGAAGACCGCCTGAGTGAATATTTTGATCAGGTCTGGAATTTGGATGACCAGAACGTGACAAAAGAGCGCAACGCCATTGCGGAGCACATCCATCATGTCCTGCAGGGAATCCATCTGATTACCCGCGCCAAAAGCGATGAAATGGAAGAACTGCAAGAGAGCTGGATGAACAAAATCTAAAAATACAACATACATACGCATAAACATAAAGCCCTGGCTGCTGCAGTAGCTGGGGCTTTTGTTGCACCGAGGAAAATGAAATTGCAAGAAAACTCCATGCCAAAGCGTAAAAATTCATGTGAAAAAAGTGAATCATGCGGAATCAATTTCTGGAAATTTGTGCCATGGGATTCTCGTGCTTTCCGTAAACAGGAATGGTATACTATATTCAGCACCGAAGATAATTGTAGCATTATGGTTCGGTGACGCTGTGCAACGATGTGCACAGCAGGGGAAAGCGCCATAAAGGTTTGGCGTGATTTGATTTGGATAATTTAATTCCCTGCAACTATAAGGGAAAGACATTTGGAGGAAATTGCAATGAATGAAAACGCGATGTTGACTGGCAAGCCCAGCATTGACCGCCCCTGGATGAAGTTCTATCCAGAAGTTCTGCGCGGTATCCAGGTTCCGGCCTGCACCGTGGAGCAGTACCTCTCCGTGCGCGCTGCAGACCCTAACGTGATTGCCATGCACTACTATGGCGTGGATATCACCTGGGGTACCGTGTTCCGTAAGGTGGACGCCACCGCCCGCGCTCTGCAGGTGCTTGGCATCAAGCAGGGGGACCAGATCCCCGTGTTCCTGCGTTCTGTGCCGGAATTCATTTATCTGCTGCTGGCAGCCGAGCGCATCGGCGCTTCGCTGCTGTGCCGTGACAACACCCTGGAAGAAAACATTGAAGCTGTTCAGAAAGCCAATGCCAAGGTGATTTTTGTTCACGACTTTTTCTCCAAGGCCGAAATCGAAGCCTATCGTGAGCAGACCAACGTGAATACCTATGTTATCGTTCCTGCTCTGGAAAGCGGCGACCGCGCCGCTATGCCGGTTTACCTGCAGCATTCCCTGGATGCCCTGTATCCGGATGCTCCCGCCCGTGGCTCTGATACCATGATGTGGGCTGATTTCTGTAACATGGGCCAGCGTTTTCGCGGCTTTGTGCCCGCTCCTGTCAACATTGACCGCCCGCTGCTGCGCGCCTACACCAGCGGTTCCACCGGCCCTTCCAAGCAGGTCATCCATTCTGCACACAGCATCATCGGCGTGCTGGCCCAGATGAACTTTTATGGCTCTTCGGATAAATTCCGCCCCACCTGGCTGCTGACCATCCTGCCCCCGGCTCTGATCGCTGTTGTGGTTTCCATGATGCTGCTGCCCCTGGCCGGCGGTATGCTGCTCATTCTGGATCCGTTTGTGGATGTGTACGATGTTGACCTGGAAATGATGCGCTACCGCCCCAACAACTGGCCCCTGATCCCCATGTTTGTGGAGGTTATCCGCCGCAGCAAGCGTCTTCCGGCTGACTATGATATGTCCCACATGCTGGCCATCGGCGCCGGCTGCGAGGCATTCAACAACAAGCAGCTGCGCAATGTTGAGGAGTTCCTCAAGCAGCATAACTGCAACCTGCGCTTTACTGCCGGCTACGGCAGCAGCGAGGCTGGCTCCAACGCCACTCTGCCCATGGCTCCGTTCCCGGTGCGTGACGGCAACGTTGGTGTGCCGATGATCCACAGCGTCATCAGCATCTTCAAGCCCGGCACCCAGGAAGAGCTGACCTACAATACCCCCGGTGAGATCTGCATCACGGGCCCCGGCGTGATGCTGGGCTATGACCGCCCCGAAGCAACCGCCAAGGCACTGCAGGTTCACGCAGACGGCAAGACCTGGCTGCACACCGGCGATATCGGCTATATGTCCGAGGACGGTGTGCTCTACACGATGACCCGCGGCGCATCCCCGCGCTTTGGCGGCGGCGACCTGATGGTGCAGCCGCTGGAGAACATCGTGGCCGATGCCGACATCAAGGGCATCAAGGACGAGTTCTTTGTTATCGTGCCGGATGATGAGCACGAGGGCTGCTTCCTGCCGTACCTGTACGTCCAGCTCAAAGATGGCTACACCTTGGACGATGTGCGCGATAAGATCAATGCCTGCCTGCCGGAACGTTACATGCGTCCGGTGGAGATTTTCACCGTACCGGAACGCCCGTTCTTCCACTTCAAGACCAACCGTATTGGCCTGAGCAAAGAAATCATCGCCAAGCGCAACCAGCAGAAAGAGAAAGCCAAGCGCAACAGCTTTGCCGATGGCTGCATTGCCTGATGACTTTGGCGTGATAAAATCATGATAATGTAAAGGCATGTGCCCACCTTATGATAGAGATAAGGGGGCACATGCCTTTTGTTTTGGGGTGGGGGAGCGGATGAAGATGAACGGTACGCGCGGTTGGGGGATAGGGGAGAAGGGCAATCGGATTCCGGTGCGGGGGAGATACTTGTGAAGTCGTAAAATAAAACTTTGAAATCCATCCGCGGATGAAAAGCACGATAGGGCACTGTATCATTAGCCACATGCTGAAAAAATGCTGTAGGGAACGGGATTGACCGTTCCGCAGCCTTATAAAAAGTCAACCTTTTACGGGGAAAAGAAAAATATCGCTACTCTTTTTTGAAAAAAATCACAAAGGAAATTTTGTGTTTTTCTTTTGAAAAGAGGAATTTCGGATGAAAAAGGGGAGTTCGGGAAACAAAAACAGGAAAAACTTTGTAAGATATGGGGAATAAATGACGATGAAACGAACTGTATTTTGACGAAACTAAAAAGGCATAAAATAATAAAAAAACTTTCAAAAAGTGTTGACAAAAGGGGAATACTTGGTTATAATAATATTCGTCGCCGGTGAGGCG
>OLRW01001615.1_pt1 | contig 14170 bp, 19 predicted proteins | sample 1672701 | NCBI WGS metagenome assembly OLRW01 (sample SAMEA3136715, study PRJEB25190) | human gut metagenome | biome: human gut; feature: human-associated habitat; material: faeces | place: Austria | collected 2013
TGCATGAAGCACCACTCTTCATTTTTGTAATAGCTTTTTAATAAATTAGCCTTCTACGATAGCTTCTGCAGGACAGACACCAGCGCAAGTTCCGCAATCTACACATTCATCAGCGTTGATTTCGTATTTTCCATCTCCTTCAGAGATAGCGCTTACTGGACATTCTCCTTCACAAGTTCCACAGCTTAAACATTCATCTGTAATTACATATGCCATAATAATTATCCTCCTTATATTCTCTGAACTTCATAGCTCAGTTTATATGCATATTCTAATATATTTAGATTGAGAATACAAGTCTTTATTTACAAACAATTTGTGAAAAAAATTATCATCTTATAAATTCAGATAAAAATAGTTGAATATCGGGGGAAAAACGTTTATAATAGGGACGTACGAAAATTAAGGAGGAAATGAAGAATGACAATTTCTAAAGATATGACAATTGGCGAATTAATCCGCACAGATGAAAATATTGTTCCGATTCTTATGAGAGCAGGTATGCACTGCATCGGATGCCCATCCGCTCAGGGTGAAAGCTTAGAAGAAGCTGCTATGGTTCATGGAATCGACGCAGATGTTTTAACTGCGCAGATTAATGATTTTTTGGCAAACAAATAAGAATTAAGCCGAATAATTGTGAGATTTGGTGAATAAAATGCCATCGGGAAAATTATCCTGATGGCATTTTTAAGTCTGTTTTATAAATCAGCAAGTTGTTCTAACGCATGACCGGAAAGAATACAGTCAGCATGTTCAATCAGATGTGCTTCTCCGGCTAAAGAGAATGGTTTTCCACTTCCATATTCGGAGAGCATGTTGCAGACTTTATTAAAATCAGATGGAGAGCTTCCGGACTGATGGAGTACTAAACTGTATTCTTCTGCAAAGTCATCTTTATATAAAGAATTTTTTCCGGTAAAGAAATGATTCAATGCTTTGGAAGCCAGAATTACATCATCAAGTGTATGGAACGTAAAGTTGCGGATTAAATCAAGCTTGATTTCTGTATCCTCTTCGGAAGTTTCTGATTTAGCAGAGGATGCAGATGCTGTATTGGTTTCAGAAGAAGCAGGCTGTGGTTTGGAAGATTTCTTTTTTGCGGCAGCTTTGCTTCTTGCATCATAAACTTTTTGGAAGAGGTCTAAAATATCATCTGCTCCTTCAATAGCTGGAGGGGCGGAAAGCGCATCATTTCCGGAAGAAGAAAACGGTGTAAATTTTGAAAAACGGGTATCTAACTCGTCAGGGTCTTCTACTTTTGTAATGATTAAGACGATACTGTCCATTGAAATTGGAATTGCCTCAATCATAAGAGGAATATTGTCCGCTTCAAATCCAAATTCAATGTTTGCCTGCTGCATCATATCACGAAACAGACTTTTGGCTTTCTCTGTGCCATAAGCAAGTTCACTTAAACGAATCTGGCGGTCTTCTAAATCCGCTTTTGTTAAAGTGCATCGAATCTGATTTTCATTAATTTTTTCTATTTTCATAAATATCACATCCTGTCTCAAACTATTCTACAATCAAAAGAATATACTTTTTCATTTATATTATATACTATCAAAACGAAGAATGTAAAGCAGTTCCTTGTTTTTTCATAAATCTTCCGAATTTTAAGTAAAAATGCTTGTGGGAAAGCAGGGAGCATGGTATAGTAATACTACAGATAAAAAGGCTGGGCAGGTTTTATGGAAAGGAGGATAAAAAAACTTCAAATCCTTTATTTAGTCGAAAGCCAAATAGAATAAAAGCAAATGAATTAATGATAGAAACAAATTCATTTATAGAAACAAATCAAAATAATCTGAGACAATTTTCTAATCATATAACCATCTGGTTAAATCGGAACATTCATTCAGAATGTCTGTAGAAATTTCCAATTTGAAAGAACAAAATATAAGAGCATAAATATAAGAATATAAAAAAATCAAAAAACGTCAAAGCTTTTTTGTCTGTAAGGAGATTTGCGCCTGTGCCAAATATCAGAATGTTACATATCTGCTATTTTGTTTCTGCTGTTATCATATATCACAAATATGTATTCTGTGAATACATAAATACAGAAAGGCAGAAAAAGTGTATGAGCAAAGAAAAAGAACCATCCCCGCTTGGGCGTGAACTGGAAACCTATCAAACAGAAGGAATTCCGCTGTGGCTGAACGGAAAACCAAGTACACCGGAAGAAATCGTGCATGCCTGCATGATTGAAGAAGAAGGTACTTATATGCGGGATTATGTGCAGAATGAAAGGGGGAAAGTGGAACGGCTTGAATTTGATTTGATAAAATTAAAAAAAGAAGAAACATAAAAATAAAATGCTATAGGTCCCCGCTTAGGCATAAAAGAAAGGCTGCTGCTTTCATGAATAAAAATTCGGAAAGTAGCAGTCTTTTTGAGTTTCTCTGAATCTTAAAAAAACATAAATTGTCGAAGAAAGATAATGACGGAAGCGAAAAGTATGTTATAATGAAAAAGAATTTGAAGATAAGGAGCGCAAAATGAGTGGAAAAAAAAGAAAAGAAATGGTTCCTGTCATTGTTGTGATTTTATTGATTGTACTGGTTGGATGTGTGGGTGCTCTAACCGCAGTTATCAAAAGAATGACGCCGTCGGATGAGAGGATGGACGTTCGCACTTATTATGGGCTGACTTCGGATGACGATGTCGCTCTGGTTTTGCAAAACACAGTCAGTGATAGAAAAGCGAAAATGATAGACGGACATATTTATCTGGATTATGATACAGTATCCGATGTTTTAGGTGGACGTTTCTACTGGGATGAAGCAAATCAAAAGATGCTTTATTCAACACCGTCAGAAGTAATACTTATACTGCCGGAGGAAAAGAAAAGACAGAAGAATATCCGATTATCTGTGAAAAAGAGGATACCGTATATCTGGCATTGGAATTTATCGAACAATATATGCAGATTATGGTGACAAAGAGTGAGAATCCGGATAAAGTGATTATTTCTTATAAATTTGGAACACAAAAAACGGTAACAGTAACAGAGGATACGGTAGTTCGTTATCGCGGTGGAATTAAAAGTGAAATTCTAACCGATGTCAAGAAAAAGGACAAATTGGTGCTGCTGGAGACACTGGATGAATGGTCAAGAGTTGCAACGGAAGATGGATTTGACGGTTATATCAAAAATGACAGTATTTCAGATGCAAAGGAAGAGAAAACCGAGTATCAGGGCGAATTTAATGAAACTTATACAAGTCTGACCAGAGATTATAAAATTAATTTAGCCTGGCATCAGGTAACTTCCGAAGATGCAAATAAGGCATTATCAGAAGTACTTTCCGGAACAAAGGGAATTAATGTGCTTTCCCCTACCTGGTTTTCTGTGACCGGAACAGATGGAGCAATTTCTTCGCTTGCAAGTGCAGATTATGTAAAGACTGCGCATGAAGCCGGAATGGAAGTCTGGGGACTGGTAGACAATTTTAATTCGAGTGTCAGTACACTTGCAACGCTTTCGAATACCGCTTCAAGAAATCATCTGGTAGAGATGCTTCTCTCAGAAGCAAAACGGGTTGGAATGGATGGAATTAATGTGGACTTTGAGTCTATGACAAAAGAGGAAGCCCCTCATTTTATTCAGTTTATCCGTGAACTTTCCATCGGATGCAGGAAGAACAGTCTTGTGTTATCTGTGGATGATCCGGTGCCGGAATTTACAACTTACTATAATCGTAAAGAGCAGGGGATTGTAGCAGATTATGTGATTATTATGGGATATGATGAACATACGGAAGGCTCAGAAAAAGCCGGTTCGGTGGCATCTCTTCCATTTGTGGAAAAAGGAATTACGCAGACTTTAAAAGAAGTTCCTGCAAATAAAGTAATTAATGGAATGCCATTTTACACCAGAATGTGGTATACTGATACTACTGGCAGTGTGACGAGTGAAATTCTTGGAATGAGTCAGGCTGGACAGTCAGTAGAAAATATGGGAATGACCTCTGCCTGGGATGAAAAAACTTCACAGAACTATGCAGAACTGGAAACAGGAAGCGGAAAATACCAGATGTGGCTGGAAGATGAACAGTCTCTGGAAGAAAAGCTGAAGTTATTTCAAAAATATGAGCTGGCAGGAGTGGCGGAATGGAAACTGGGACTGGAGCGTAACAGCGTATGGGATTTGATTGAGCAGTACCTTAAGTAGAAAATCCGTAAAATGTAATGAAAATTATTTTGCAAAAATAGAAAGGAAGACAGTGATATGGCAGAAGAAATGTTTAAAACAACATTAATGGGTGGATTTGATAAGGATGACGTACAGGAAAAAGTACAGAAGATGAAAGATGAAACAGCTCAGCAGCAGCTTGCCTTCAAAAAAGAGATTGAAGAAAAAGAACAAAGAATTGCTGAACTGCAGAAAAGACTGGAATTAAAAGAAGCCAATCAGGAACGTCTGGAAAGAGAGATTCAGGAAAAATACCAGAAATATGTAGATAATTATGAAACCATCGGAAGAGTTGCGTTGGAAGCACAGTTAAGAGCGGACAAAATGATTGAAGAAACACAGGAAAAATGCGACAAGATGGTTGCCGATGCAGAAGCGGAAGCAAAGCAGAAAATTGCCGATGCAGAGTTGGAAATTGATGGCAAACTCTTAGATGGAAAGAAAAAATACCTGGCATTACAGGAAGAGATGAGCCAGATTGTAGATTTGATCAATAGTGCACAGAAGCATTTCGCAGATTCCTATAGCGAAGTACATAAAATCATTGATGCAATGCCGACTTCTTTTGCTGAAATGGAAGGTGTGGAAAGTGAACTTCTGCCGGAAACAGAGAAAGAAGGGGCAGAAGTAGAGGCAGAGGCAGAAGTAGAAACAGAAAGTGAGCTTGAAACAGAAGCGGAAGCAGAGACTGAAGATGCAGAAACAGAAGAAACACAGGAAATCGAACCGTTAGATGAAGAAGACGAAGACTTGGATGCACTCGATGATTTAGATGAAAATTTAGATGACTTGGAGCTGACTCCGCTTGAAGAGGAGGAAGAGGAAGAAGAAGAAAACAGCGAGGCATTGGATGAAGATGAAAAGATTGCGCTTCAGATTTCAAAACTCTTAAATCAGGAAGACCAGTACATGATGGAAAATGAAGAAGAATAATTTTTTAGAAGTTCTGAATCATTTCGATTGAGAAAATAAAAATCCTTTAAAGCATATACTTAACAGAGTATACTTTAAAGGATTTTTTATTTATGAAAAAGCATATCGCACAGACTGTTATGGCATTGCTTCTTCTGGTTTCTGTCTTTTTTCTTTCAAAAGAAGGGGCACAGCTGGCAAATGGAACACCTAAAGAAAGCAAGGGGGTAATTGTTGTAGACAGCGGACATGGCGGAATAGACCCGGGAGTGATTGGACAAAATGAATTAAAAGAAAAAGAGATTAATCTTGCAATTGCGAAAAAGCTGGAACGTTTGTTAAAGGCAGCTGGATATGACGTGATTATGACAAGGAAAAAAGACGAAGGACTGTATGAAGAAAACAGTCCAAACAAAAAAGTGCAGGATATGCAGAAAAGATGTGAGATAATTAAAGAAAATCATCCTCTTTTAACAGTCAGCATTCATCAGAACAGTTATCCGGATGAACAGGTCTGTGGACCGCAGGTGTTTTATTATGAAAGTTCGGCAGAGGGGAAGAAGCTTGCAATATGTATTCAAGAAGCATTGAATGAAAAATTAAAGATTGAGCATCCAAGGGTAGAGAAGTCCAATCGTACTTATTATCTTTTAAAAAGAAGCGAGGGGATCTTAAATATTGTGGAATGTGGTTTCTTAAGCAATAAAAAAGAAGCGGGGCTGTTAGTGCAAGATGAGTATCAAGAAAGAGTGGCGAAGGCAGTTGAAAAAGGAATTTTAAAATATCTGGAAGATTAACCGCTTTTATGATATGATAAAGATGTATGTGAAGATAGAAAGAGAGTGTAATTGTGATTACAAAAATAGTAAAAGTAGATAAAGAACATCCGGATGAAGCGGCAATAAAAGAAGCTGGAGAAATCTTGAAAAACGGTGGACTTGTGGCATTTCCGACAGAGACAGTATATGGTTTGGGTGGAGATGGATTAAATGCTCGTTCTTCAGAAAAAATATATCAGGCAAAAGGCCGTCCATCGGATAATCCGCTGATTATTCATATTGCCCAATTGGAAGACTTGGATAAGATTGCAGAGGATGTTCCGGACGGCGCAAAAAAACTGGCAGAAAAATATTGGCCCGGACCTCTTACGATGATTTTTAAGAAAAAAGACATTGTTCCGATTGAGACAACAGGAGGTCTTGAAAGTGTGGCAGTGCGTATGCCGTCTCATAAGGTGGCAAGAGCGCTAATATGCTATGGCGGAAAATATGTGGCAGCTCCGAGTGCAAATACTTCAGGACGTCCAAGTCCAACACTTGCAGAGCATGTAATAGAGGACTTGAATGGCAAAGTAGATATGATTTTAGATGGCGGTGAAGTTGGAATTGGTCTGGAATCAACGATTGTAGATTTTACAGAGAAAATTCCGGTTATTTTAAGACCAGGCTATATCAATCAGAAGATGATTGCAGAGGTAATCGGAGAAGTGCGAATGGATAAAGGGCTTTTGATTACCGATGCCTCTGTGAGACCGAAAGCACCGGGAATGAAGTATCGTCATTATGCCCCGAGAGCGGAGTTGACCATTATTGAAGGAGAAACAGAAGCAGTTGTAGCGGCAATTAATGAGAAATGCCGTAAAGCAGAAGCCGAAGGTCTTCGCGTTGGTGTTATCGGAACAGATGAGACAAAAATGCTTTATCATGCATCTGTTGTAAAAAGCATCGGAAGCAGACAGGATGAAGAAAGCATCGGTCTGCATTTATTTAGAATATTAAGAGAGTTTGACAGTGAAAATGTCAATTTGATTTTTTCGGAATCGTTTGATACACCGAATATGGGTCAGGCAATCATGAACCGTCTGTTAAAGGCAGCGGGACATCATGTAATAAAAGTATAAAAAACAGGAGGAAAACTTATGATAGCATTAGGGTGCGACCATGGGGGATTTGAATTAAAACAGGAGATTATTGCTTACTTAAAAGCACGTAAAATCGAGTATAAAGATTTTGGATGTTACGATAATAAATCTGTGGATTATCCGGTTTATGCAAAATTAGTAGGAAAAGCAATTCAGTCTGGAGAGTGTGAAAAAGGAATCTTAATCTGTGGAACGGGAATTGGTATTTCGATTGCAGCAAACAAGATGAAAGGAATCCGTGCGGCAGTTTGTACAGACTGCTTCTGTGCTGAGGCAACAAGACTTCATAATGATTCTAACGTACTTGCACTTGGAGGCAGAGTCGTAGGACCTGGTCTTGCAATCAAAATCGTAGATACTTTTTTAAATACAGAATTTTCAGGCGAAGAAAGACATCAGAGAAGAATCAACCAGATTGAAGATTAAAAATTAAAAAAATTGAATTCAGGAAAATTAAGACAGCAGGCTTAAAAATTTTGCAAAGAAAACAGGAGATAAGAAAATGGCGAAAATTAAAATTATGGAACATCCGTTAATTCAGCACAAAATTGGTATCATCAGAAGAAAAGAGACAAGTTCAAAAGAGTTTCGTGAACTGGTTAGTGAAATTGCAATGTTTATGGCTTATGAGGCAACCAGAGACTTAAAATTAACGGACATTGAAATTGAAACACCTCTTCAGAAAACAGTAGTAAAAGAGCTGGCAGGAAAAAAACTTGCGGTTGTTCCGATTTTAAGAGCCGGTCTTGGAATGGTAGAAGGTATGCTTGCTATGGTTCCGGCTGCAAAAGTAGGACACATTGGTCTGTACCGTGATCCGGAGACTTTAAAACCGGTGGAATATTACTGTAAACTTCCGGCAGACTGTGAAGAAAGAGAAGTATTTGTAACAGACCCGATGCTTGCAACCGGTGGTTCTGCGATTGCTGCAATTACGATGTTAAAAGAAAAAGGAGTAAACAACATCCGTTTCCTGTGTCTGCTTGCTGCACCGGAAGGATTAAAAGCACTAAGCGAAGCACATCCGGATGTTGATATCTATGTAGGTGCATTAGATGAATGTCTCAATGAACATGGTTATATTGTACCGGGACTTGGCGACGCAGGAGACCGCATTTTCGGTACGAAATAAAAAAACACACTTTCGAAGTTTCAGACACGAAAATAGTTACAGTGAAGATTCTGAGAATAAATAAAGGCAGAGGAAAGTAATGACGGGGAAGAGAAAAGATTATATATCCTGGGATGAGTATTTTATGGGAGTTGCAAAGCTTTCCGGAATGCGCTCCAAAGACCCGAATTCTCAGGTGGGAGCATGTATTGTAAGTTCAGACAATAAAATATTATCTATGGGATATAATGGATTTCCAAGTGGATGTTCTGATGATGAATTTCCATGGGAAAGAGAAGGCGAGCCTTACAATACCAAATATCTGTATGTAACGCACAGTGAACTCAATGCGATTTTAAATTACAGAGGCGGTTCCTTGGAGGGCGCAAAATTGTATGTTTCCCTGTTTCCCTGTAATGAATGTGCAAAGGCAATCATTCAGGCGGGAATCAAGACAATTGTTTATGACAGCGATAAATACAGTGATACACCGGCAGTAAAAGCATCGAAACGAATGTTAGATGCAGCCGGAGTCCGTTATTATCAATATACACATACAGGCAGAAAAATCAGCTTTGATGTTTAAAAGAAAATCAGCAAAAATTTTCAACCTTCTATAGTTGGTGAGAAAAACTGTATTTTCTATGAAAGAGAGAGTTTTGAGATAACGGCTAAAAGGAGAAACAGAAAAAATGAAAATAAATGTTCCGAAAGAAGTTCAAGAAATCATTTCCGTCTTGCAGGAACATGGGCATGATGCTTATGCGGTAGGGGGCTGTGTCAGGGACAGTCTCCTTGGCAGAGCACCGGCAGACTGGGATATTACAACATCAGCAAAACCGATGGAAGTAAAGCGCCTTTTTCGTCGTACCGTTGATACTGGAATCCAGCATGGAACGGTAACTGTTATGTTTGGCAAAGAAGGATTTGAAGTAACAACTTACCGTATTGATGGAGAGTATGAGGATGGACGTCATCCAAAAGAAGTAACTTTTACCGGAGAGGTAAGAGAAGACTTACGTCGAAGAGACTTTACCATTAATGCGATGGCGTACAATGACAAAGAAGGACTACTTGATTTATTTGGAGGGATTGATGATCTGAATAAGAAAGTTATTCGGTGTGTGGGAAATCCGGAAGAACGTTTTACAGAGGATGCCCTTCGGATTATGCGTGCCGTGCGTTTTGCCGGTCAGCTTGGTTTTTCAATTGAAGAAAAAACAAAACAGGCAGCATCGAAACTTTCAGGTAATCTTGAGAAAATCAGTGCAGAACGAATCGAGATAGAAATTCGAAAACTTTTGTTATCAAATCATCCGGAACTTTTAAGAACAGCTTATGAACTTGGAATTACAGAAGTAGTACTTCCGGAATTTGATGCCATAATGCAGACCGAACAAAATACACCACATCATTTTACCAATGTGGGAGAACACACATTAAAGGCTTTGGAACTCATTCCGGCAAATAAGGTTTTGCGTTATACCATGCTGCTTCATGATATGGGGAAACCGAAAATGAAAACTACCGATGAAAATGGAAGAGATCATTTTAAAGGACATGGGGAAGAAAGCGAGAGAATCGCAAATGAAGTGCTGCATCGGCTAAAAATGGATAATGACACGATAAAGAAAGTGACCAAACTGGTAAAATGGCATGATGTGAGAACCCAGCCGACACCAAAAGCAGTAAGAAAAGCCATGAATAAACTGGGAGAAGAATTGTATCCTCTGCTTCTACAGGTACAGTATGCCGATACAATGGCGCAGAGTACCTATCAAAGAGAGGAAAAACTGGAACGGATTCATAAAGTAAAAGTAATTTATGAACAAATTATTGAAGAGAAACAGTGTTTCTCTATTCGTAATCTTGCAGTGAATGGAAAAGATTTGATTGCAATTGGAGTAACGCAGGGAAAACAGATAGGAGAAATCTTAAATATACTTTTAGAAGACGTTTTAGAAGAACCGTCTCATAATACAAAAGAATATTTACTTGAACTGGCGAGAAATAAAATCGGACAGGAAGCATGATGCCCATGTTTTCTGTCTGTTTTTTGGTTTCCGTTTCTTTCGTATTCTTTCTTATACTAGTCCTCAAAAAAACTGCATACAATAAAAAGACAGATTAATGTATGAGTGAGTTCTTTTGGTTTTTAGAAAGAGTCCTATCGTATGTATGGAAAATAAGGGGGAGGAAAAAAGGAGTGCATGACAGGGGGATTAGCATTTTAGAAAAGTATGATTTAGAAGCATCGGCTGCAAGCAGAGGTCGTGGTGCTTTAATTTGCCAGACCGGGCAGGGGCTTGTTTTAATCAGAGAGTATTACGGTTCAACAAGAAAATTAGAATATCAGGCGAAACTACTTGAAAAAATTTCAGGTCAAAAAGAAATTCATGTAGATACACTAAAACGAAATAAAGAAGAAAACTATATTACAGTTGATAAAGAAAATATTCCATATCTGGTAAAGAACTGGTACGATGGAAAAGAATGTGATACACAGTCCCGCAAGGATATCATGCGCAGTGTAAAAGCACTTGCCAGCTTACATAAAACAATGCAGATGCCGGTCTGGGAGCATTATGTGAGGGAATCTCTTTTGAGCGAATATGAACGCCACAATCGGGAATTGAGAAAAATTAAAAAGTTTATATTTCAAAAACATCAGAAAAATGAATTTGAACGCTGTTATCTGGAACATGCAGACCGTTATCTTTGCTGTGCAGAAGAGGCTTTTAAGCGTATCAGTCAATCTTCTTATGACAGACTGCGTACCGTAAGCCTGGAAAGAGGCTGTGTCTGCCATGGAGCGTTTCATCAGCATAACATTTTGATGTGGGATTCAGAAACTGCGGTTGTCAACTTTGATAATTGGAATTATGATGTGCAGATGGCAGATTTGTATCAGTTTATGAGAAAGATATTAGAGAAACACGGTTGGGACAAAGAACTGGGAAAAGAGATGATTCAAAGCTATTGCGAGATTCGCCCGCTCATGAAAGAAGAGAGGGAAAATCTTGCCGTCCGATTTGCTTATCCGGAAAAATTCTGGAAACTTGCAAATTATTATTATACGCACAATAAAGTCTGGATTCCGAAAAAAAATCTGGAAAAACTTAAAAAGCTGATTTCTCAGTACGAAAAGTGGCTTGAATTTGTAGAAAGTATCAACACATTGGAAAAATAAGAGAAAAAGATGTCCGGGGCTTTTTGAATACGCTTGACAAACTATAGGAAACAAGGTATAAATAACAGTATGTTGAGGTTGTATTTTGCAGCCACAGTTAGAATCAACATTGTAAATAAGATTATTTATTTTAGGAGGAAATATTCATGAACAGAACAGAATTAGTTGCAGCTATGGCAGCAGAAACTCAGTTATCAAAAAAAGATGCAGAAGCAGCTTTAAAAGCATTTATCGATGTAGTATCTGCTGAATTAAAGAAAGGTGAAAAAGTTCAGTTAGTTGGTTTTGGTACTTTCGAAGTAGCTGAAAGAGCAGCAAGAGAAGGAAGAAATCCTCAGACTGGTGAAACTATGACAATCGCAGCTTCTAAAAATCCAAAATTTAAAGCTGGTAAAGCATTAAAAGATATGGTAAACGCATAAAAAATGAGATTAGACAAATATTTAAAAGTCTCCCGTCTGATTAAGCGCAGAACTGTTGCAAATGAAGCCTGTGATGCGGGACGTGTTCTGATTAATGACAAACCGGCAAAGGCATCTGCGCAGGTAAAAGCAGGAGATATTCTGGAAATCCAGTTCGGAAGCAAGAATGTTCGAGTGGAAGTGCTGGATGTGCAGGAAACGGTGAAAAAAGAAGCAGCAAGCGAGCTGTTCCGTTACCTTTAAAATTTGTGTATATTAGAGAAAAATCCCCCATATAATCTTTTTAAGAGAGTTGGGGGATTTTTTATTTTGGAAGAAAAAGTGGTGGAAAGAAGAGCACATAAACTGGAACTTCGTGCAAGAAATAAGGGGAGTATAACCGGAGTCAGTGATGTGCTCTGTTTTGATGAAGAAGAGATTCGTTTGGTGACAGAATTGGGTATTTTAAGTGTAAAGGGAAAAGAACTGCATGTGACACGGCTTGATTTGGAAAAACAAGAGGTAGACATTGCAGGGAAAGTAGACAGCCTTATTTACGACCGGGCAAGGGGAGAAAGTGTGCAGGGAAAAGAAGGAATGATAAAGAGGTTTTTTAAATAAAGATGAGCAAATATATGGAACAGGAATTTTTGCTTCTTCTGAAACTTTTCCTGACGGGGATTTTCCTTGGTCTGCTTTATGACTGCCTTAGAATCTGGCGCAGTGTGATGACGAACAGCCGTTTCTGGATTGATTTACAGGATTTAATTTATTGGAGTAGTGCGGGTCTTTTTGTTTTTTATGTTATATATATGGAAAATAATGGTCAGATACGTGTTTATGCGCTGGCTGGAATGGCAGCAGGAGCTCTTTTCTATTATGCGACAATAAGCAGATGGATTGTGAGACTGTTTGGATTTTTATTGTTGAAAATCGTAACTTTATTTGGAATCTTGCTGACTCCTCTACACAGGGGAAGAAAAAGGTTGAAATTATGTATTAAAAGAGTTAAACTTTTTTTGTATGAACAAAAGTCGATACAAAAAGTCAGGAAGAATCAGAATGAGAAAGAAAGAAAATCAAAAATTCAGTCGGAAACGAAGAGAAAAATTAAAGAAAGATGAAAATAGACAGCCGGAAAGCAAAACGGCGATGATTAGTGTGATTTTAGTTGCTTCTGCACTTTCGATTTCTTTAATGGCAAGAAGTTATGCATTAGAAGAAAAAATAGGTGACTATAAAAGCCAGAGAAAAGAAGTCAAGGCACAGATATCAGCAGAGGAGCAGCGCACAAAAGAGATTGAAGCATTAAAAGAATATATGCAGAGTGATGAATATGCAAAACAGGTAGCAAGAGAAAAACTTGGACTGGTGGAAGGAGATGAAATTATTTTTAAAGAAAAGTGATAATTTTGTCTAAAATTTTTTGAAAACCAGAACATGTTTTTGACAAAGTTTAAAAGAAAAAACATCTATAATACTCTTTGGACAGGAGTGGCTGTTTAGGGAGGGATATAAGATGCAGGAATGGATGATTGCCATGTTCATAGTCAGTATCCTGTTAATACTGAGGGACATGGCAAAAACTGTTTTTTCAGATATGAGAAAAAGTGCGGCAACTGTAATTTATGAAGAGCATCCGCAAAAAGAGAGAATGAGACGTTATGCCGCTGCATTTCAAAAGCTTGCGGATAGTTTTTATGGACTTCCTTATCGAAAAGACTATATCAGCAATGGAGAGCTGGAAGACATGATTCGACAGCTTCGGGATGGTCCTTGCAGAAGTTGTACGGCGGGAAAACTCTGTTGGGAAGAACATCCTTTGCAGACGTATCAGATTTTATATCATCTGCTTCGTTTGATGGAAAAACAGGATGTACAGAAAATCATGTCGGCAAGAGCGAATTTAACAGAGTTTTGTATCAATCAGGGGAAAATGACGGAACAGATGCAGAGGCTGATGGAACGACAGAAGCAAATCCTGATTTGGAATAATAAACTGCTGGAAAATCGGATGGCGGTTGCAGAACAGTTGGGAGAGATGGCACAGCTTATGAATACGCTGTCGAATGAACTCTTTGATATTATCCCTGTAGATGCCGTGTTTCAGGAAGAGTTAAAACGTCGTTTAAAGAAAAAACATATTTTGGCAGGAAATATCTGGATGTTAGAACAGCCAGACGAGAAAATCCAGTATTTCTGTGAATTATATACGAAAGGAAAACGCTGTATTTCGGCAGCAGAAGCAGGACAGGTACTTTCAAAAATGTGTGGCTGTCAGATGACACCCCGAATAGAGGGCAAGATGTTTCTGACAAAAGAAAAGATGACCGTGCGATTTGTAGAGGATGTAAATTTTCGGATTTTATATGGAGCTGCAAAGGTAACAAAAGACAGAGAAACAATTTCCGGTGATAATTATATGTGCACGGCA
>OLRW01001616.1_pt1 | contig 14166 bp, 5 predicted proteins | sample 1672701 | NCBI WGS metagenome assembly OLRW01 (sample SAMEA3136715, study PRJEB25190) | human gut metagenome | biome: human gut; feature: human-associated habitat; material: faeces | place: Austria | collected 2013
AGCACACCAATGCCGCTGAACAGCAGGGTGCCGAAACCACCGGTGGTGGGCAGGTTGAAGCCCTTGCGGTTGATGATGACGATCTCTGCATAGCTGTACGGAGTATCGCCATTCTTAACCACGGTGCTATTGTAGTCATGCTTAATCAGTTCACCCGTGTTGCTATCAAAGGTTTTCGTATCACTCCATGCGGTGGTGTAGTCCAGAGTCAGGTTTGCGTCCACCGGACCAGTCAACAGGTTATAGCCTTTGTGAGTCTTGGTTTCAACCAGCTTATACTCGCCAGTCGGCAAACCATTTGCAACAGCCTTACCGTCGGCATCCGTCTTCAAATCCATAACAGCAAACCACTTAGGCTCATCACTAACAGTAGCGTTCAGCTTTTTTGCTGCTGCTTCCTCAGGCGTTAAAAGGGTCTTATTAGCACCCATAAACTTAACGGTGCCATTTTTGTTCATCGTATCTTTTTCTGCATCATACTTTTTATAAAGGGTAAATTCAACATCCTTCAGCGGTTCGCCATCCTCATTCTGTTTCAGGATGCCAGTCTTGAACGTATAAACAACAGCTTCGTCATGGATATCATACGGAGGATCCGCTTCAGTAGTGGTAATATTTGTCTTCTTGGAGTATTTCAGGTCGGCACTGTTTACATTGCCCACTGCACCAACCGAAGCGCCGTCCTGGAGCTTTGCGGTATAGGTAATGGTAATGGTTCCACCTGCATATGCCGCAATCTTGTCAGTAGCAAATGCAATCGTAAAGCCAGACTTACCCTCAGCATTCGTTATCGTCAGGGTATACTCAGTACCCTCTTTAAATGTCGTTTCTTCAGCTTCGCCAACTTTTCCTTTAACATCAATATCACTATTAACAACCAGCTGGTCGCTATTCATTTCATCAGATACGGTGAAAGTCTTCAGTTTTGCAACGTTTTCAGGAACATTGACAGTCAGAGTATACGGAACATCATCACCAATGCCATAGTCTGCATCCTTTTTACCTGTAATTTCCTTTTTGAAGTCCGGCTTGTAGTTCTTTACTTTAACCTGTGCTCCACTAAAAGCAGTAGTGTCAAAGCTCTTTACATTTTCAGGTTTTTGCACGCCTTCAACATCAGCTTCGGTCGCTGCAACCATCTCGCCATTGTCACCGATCTTAAAAACATAGGCAATGCCGGAATCCAAAATGTAACCATCGTTTGCATTAACTTCAGTTTCCACAAAGGCATATACACCTTTGGTCAAACCAGAAACGCTGATTTTGCCATCTGCACCCGTGGTAAGGACACCCGTTTTATTAGCTGCGTCAAGCCACTCGCCTGCATTATCTACGCCATTTGCAGGCTTCTTCTCAATCCAAGTCCATGTTCCGTCTTCATTCTTCTTATAGAGCTTAAACTTGTAGCTCTGCATGGCTGTAACTTCTGTATCTGTACCGCTCTGCTTACCGACTTTCTGCAAAACAGCCTGACCATATGCAGTAGAGTTTTTCGGGAAGACATGAACATCGTACAGCCAATCAGTCAGACCGCCATTCGTATCAGTCGAGACTTTTGTCATAGGAACAGAGACAAAGAACGGCTCACATGCAGTCCTGACAGAATCCGGTGTTTCGGTTTCAAGCACAAGGTAAAGACCCAAAGGCAATTCTTCAAACTTAACAACGCCACTGGTATCTGTCGTTTTCGAATCGACTTTAGTTACAGTTGCAGTCACGTCACTCTTCAGTTTATAACCGCCGGTAGTAGTATCAGGTTCTGCATAATCTTCCCAGCTTGTAGGCCAAGCTACATCTTTACCATCATAATATTTTTTCAGATCTTCTGCATTCTTAACCTGATAAACGGTAAAGGTTGCACCTGCCAACGGAGTAGGCGTTTCACCTTTGTCATTCGAAGGAAGACTCCCTGCGTCTTCTGCCTCGCCGGTTGCAGGCCCTCTAGTATCATCGTTCCACTCATATTTATGAATCGTAATGGAACCGGTATCCTGCGTCCAAACCGGATTTGCAGTGGGTGCCGGTGTTGTTCCACTGCCATCATCTGCCATTGCTGGCATGGCGCACAGGCTGAGAGCCAGAGCGGCGCTCAACAGGCCTGTGAGAAAACGTTTTGCTTTTTTCATTTCAGTACCTCTTCTCTTAAAAAAATCATCATCGGATGGGCGGCGGGGCCGCCCGGCTTAAGGGTTCTGCATCAGCACGGCGTGCAGTGCGGGGCGCTGCAGCGGGGAAACGCTGCCGCGCCGCCCGCACTGTGCCGTGAAGAAAAAAGGAGGAAAAACTGGGCCGCTTGCCCACTTGTCTTAAGGCTGCGCCCTGCCGTAAACGGGCGCGCACGGGCGGGCAGGCCCTGTATCCTGGGGGTTGCTGGGTTTCCGGGGGATGGTTAATGTCGCCGGCCCCCTTTCCTGTTGTAGCGGAATGTGAATATCAACAGCCCTGCCACCGCCAGCGGCATGCCGATCAGCAGCCACAGGCTTGGCGCGTCTGCACCCGTGTGGGGCAGCTCAGGCGTTTTACGGTTCAGAACGGTAAGGGTCATGGTGTAGGTGTTATTGGCGCCCGGAATGAACGTCTTATCGTCTTTCTTAACTTCCACATCATCAATATAACACTTGCCGTCTTGGGTAAATTTGATCTCAATTGGCTGTGCCAACAGGTTGTACTCCGGATGTGCCTTGGTTTCCGTCAGGCGGTATGTACCGGGTTCCAGATTTTTGAACGGGTTCGAGATTATCTTGCCGTCCATTCCGGTTGTACCGGTAATGGAATCTGTCTTTGTGCTATCGAATTGGTAGTCTTTATCTACTACCCACTGCGTTTTTCCTTCGGTTATTGTTTCGGCTTTCAGCTTTTCCAGCTTGAACTCAACATCTTTCAAGAATACTTCTTCGCCCGCATTATTGGGTTCCGCGTCCTTCTTGATGATATCCAGTACAAACTTCGGGTTCTGCAGCTTGTTGGTCAGCACAATCTTGCCGCTGCCGCCGGTGATGGTTCCATCGGTGGCTGTGGCTGGCGTTGTAGTTGCGCCGGTTTCGCTGTCCTTTTCGCTTTTTGGTGTTGCTTTAGCCGTTACAACATACGTATTGCCTTTAATCGTAATGGTTCCGTCTGCCGCGGTAAAGTTGCCAGCCTCATCCACCGTACCTTCCACAATGCGGTAAATATAGTTGTTTGCCGCACTGCCGCCAACCGGGTACTGATCCAGGTTGTTAAAGGGATACAGCCAGCCGTTATCTGTATGGTGAACCGTAACATATTTGCTGCCCGAGGTCGGGTAGTCAACAACATCCCACGGGGCATCCTCAGCACTGTTTGCCAGGCGGCGCTGGAGCTGGATGTAAATTTCATCCGGCTGATTCGTAGTGACAATGTCCTCATTATTTGCATCTTTCCAGTGCTTATCGAACTCAATGTTGATCAGTTTGCGCTGGGTGTTGGTAAAGATTGCGGTAACTTTCAGATCGTTCGGATTGCTCGGATTTTCGCTCGCCACAATCACGCCTTCCACCATGGTGTTGTTGATCACATGGGCTTCATTGCCATCCGGAACGGTTACGCTTTGCAGTCTGGAACCATCTTGCGGTGTAACTTCCTCGATGGTATAGCGGGTGCCAACGGGGATGCCGGTGATGGTTCCGGTGCTTTCGCCCTTGCCCATATCAATCGTAACGGTTCTTTCGATGGGCTTTTCTTCCAGACCCTCACCGCCAACATCATTAAAGGTAACTTTGAAGGTGTAGGTGCCTTTAATGGTATTTTCCTCACCAGCTGCGGCCTTCTTTTGGATTTTCAGCCCGCCGGTTTTGACGGTGTTGACGTATTTTACCTTTAGCTTTGTCAGCGTGGAGCTTGTTTCGTCCGGGTCCTTATAGGAGCGGAAGACGATGGTGTTGGCTTCTTCGGGCTTTTTGCTCACCTTGTAGCCATCATTCTTTATCCCATCTTTATCGACATAAACTTCCGTTCGGCCATCATCGGGGCCTTTGGGGGGATCATTCTGCTTTTCTAACGACCTCTTTTCCCCGAATGTTACGGTCTTTACATTTGATGTGTCATCCGGATACGTCGAAGTAACCACCTGCCCGTTCTCGTACACGGTCCATGTGGTGTCGTACAGGTTTTGGTTCAGTTTCTCTTTGAGCGAAATGTAGCTGCCGCGGCGGAACTGGTCGCTGAAGGTAACGGTTTCTCCATCTTCCAGAACAAAGCGTCCGGCATCGTCCACCAACTGGGTGTCGCTGTCCTTGGTGGAGGTGTACTGTGCGTTTTCGGCTTTTTCCAGCTTACCGCTTTCGACGGAGCCGTAATCCGGGATGTCCTCCTGATCGGTTGTAAAGCCGGTCATCGTACTTGGCACCGCTTTGGGAATGAAGGTAAAGTTCCTGAAATAGATGTTGCGGCTATAGTTATCGCCCACGCGGATGGTTTGGACTTTGTCGTTAAAACCGCTCTGCTCTTTCATCTTGTGCAGGTCCAGCTTTACGGTGACCCATTTGTCTGTCTTCACTTCGACCGAGCCATACGTTGCGCCGTTAATGCCTGTTGTGCCAAGGCTGCCTTTTTGGACGCCTTTTTCATCCAGCAGTTCCAGATACAGGTTGTTGAGGGAAAGGTCACTACCATCTTTTTGGGAAACGTAAACCTGGAACGTAAGGAAGCGCATTTTTTCGATATTGATGGGGTCTTTCAGCGTCAGGATGCCATAACGTTGCTTACGCGCTTTACTGACGGGTTCCGTATCCATATAGCGTGCGTACCAGTGAAGGACCTTTTTGGTATCTTGCACGGTATCTGGCCAGGGGTTTGGAACCAACTCGAAAATGTAGTCACCTTCGTTTGATTCGGTTGGTTTGGTTGCGGGTTTAATCTCGTTAACATCCGCAGTCAAATTCACCTCTTTGGACTGAGTTCCGCTTTCATCCGGGCCAGCGGCATCTTTTGTTCCATAATGGGTTGCCTGGTTCTTGATGGTGAAGTTGAAGATTTTCTGGTTTTTAAAGCAGTTTTTGAAGTCATCATCAGTAACGTTGGTCAGATCGACTTCTTTTTGAACCTGCAGCTCGTTATTATCCGGGAAGTTGAACGCCACCGCCATGTTGGACTCCCACATACCGCGTTCCATGTAGTACATGGTAAGGGTGTGCTTTTTGCCTTTGCCGAGGTCATTAAGAGTAGTGCCTTGCGCGTAGAAATTGATGACCTCGCCATTATATGTTACGGTCTTGACAGCGGATTTGACATTTTTTTCATCTTTATCTTTATCTGACGTTCCGCCTGTTTTGACCCTACTGACATAGGCTGTTACACTATTATTCTTTTCATCTGCCTTGCCAAATTCCAGCAGGCCGGAAACCTCACCATGGGCGCCGCCAACGTCAAGCGCCAGCTTGCCATCAATGAATACCCAAACGTCATCGTCACCGGAGAAGAAGAACTTGATGCTGGTTTTTTCCGTTGTTCCATCTGCCTTTTCTGTTTCCACCATGCCGTCATCCGTCAGGGTAAAATCCATCTGCAGCTTGGTGCCAAAGCCGTAATTGTAGGTAGAAAACACACCAGGGGTTGCTGTTTCATTGAACGGGAAGTAGCCATAAGGGTCTTTCGGGTTCGATAACGCACTCACATTCTTTGAAGGATCTCTGTTAGTGGTACTTTCTTGGAGAAAATATTTTGAATCCGAATTTTGTTCCGAATTTTGTTTTAGATACAAGGTTGTATCCTTGCTGTCAAAGCACCAATAATCAACGCCCTGATCCTCACCAAGAATCTGTTTCTTGGTAAAGGGGAACGCAACGTTGTCGTACACTTCACCAAGCTTTGCATTTTTACTATTCTTTCCTAAGAGGAATTCTTTGTTAAAGTGCGGTTCTACTGCTCCTGTACCTTTCAGCAGCGGTTCACCTGTTGCTTTACCGGTGGATGTTGTATCCGCAACCAAACCCTGATAGGCATAGTATGTATGATTATTGTCATTGTTTTGAGAATCTTCATTATACTGAGAGTTATTGATTGCCATGAAACGCTTAAATTTGTCGTACCCAAACAAATTTAATGTCCCAGCAATATCGCTAAAGTTAGTTCCTCCTCCAGGCTGAAAATGTCCGGTATAAATCGGGTATTCGGCACTTGCATCCTTATAATAATCGCTCAGCGCCTGATCGAACTGGCGGAAGGGTACCCAGTTGCGGTGACTTACAGTAGAAGAATTTCGATCGTAACTACCACGGTTATTGCCGTTCAGTTCGTAATCTGTATAATAGTCATACAGCGTACTGGTAACATATTTTGTGTCTGGTTTTTCCGTAAATTCAGCGGGTTTAATATCTACTACTTTAGTGTCAGGATTTTTCCACGTTTCGGCATCACGCGGGGTATCTTTTGGAGCCCAGTAGCCGCCGCGTTGGCCATTGCCACGTTGGCCCTTGCCATATACTGCATCGTCATTCGTGTCCGCATAGAAGCACGGTTCCTTATCCTTATAATCAGGGATGGTTTCCCAACCTGTACTGTCGCCGCGGCCTGCAAGGTTATCATCGTTACTCAACGGATACGAAGAGAATACAATTTGGGTATAGCCCTCCGGCACATCTGCTGCATAGTAATCTGTGCTCCCAATCCGGCTCATTGTGCCGTTTATGCTTTCGTTGCCATTTTCTCCTTTTAAGCGGTAGTAAACCGTACTTTGCTTGTCTTTGGGGATTGAATAGTCGCCGCCAGTATCATCTTTACCTGTTGTTGGCAGCTTTGAGAAAGTAGCATCGTAATAGATAAGGACAGAGTTTTCTATACCCCATCTTTCGTTGTCTACGCCAGTATAGATAAAGCAGTTCCTTGTATCACTGTTGTATGTAAAGGATTTTTTATCATCACCACTAACATCTTCACCATAGAAGTTATAGTATTTGCTGGATTGTTGGGGATTGTCCTCACCCCATGTAAACTTAACATAAGAGCAAAGCTCGTTAGGAATGGTAAAGGTTGCTGTGGAATTAGGAGCAATACCAGAATCCGCCCCAGCACTATTTGAGGCTATTGGTTTACCGACCTGGATAAGCTCTCCTTTATCATTCGGTTCATAAAACCAGGCTTGGACGTTCGTTAGTGTTTCATCACTGGTTTTATTTTCAAAGACCATCTCTTTCTTAGCGAAATGCTTATGGCCAACCTTATAGTCCTTCCACTTCGTTTGATCCCAGCTATTCCCCTTATTTCCGTTCCCATTATTTCCGTCATAGTAGTTGCCGCCGATATAATTCGAAGCTGTTGGATTGAACGACATATCCTGTAGCTGATTATTATTATCTACTTGAACAATTATTATTGTGGATGTAGGTGCCTCGTCTGCAATTGCATCATTCTCATATCCGCGAAATTCAAGTCCACCCAACCCGTTATATGGATAGTGATCGGCCTTATTCAGGACCGCAGAATAAATTTTTCTTCCGTCCTCCGTTTCGTCAGCTACCTGCATCTCAAGATAATATTTTTTATCACCGTTTACGCTACCGTTCTTTCCAACAATGGCATATATTTTTACCTTTGTATAATCTTCCCAACCACTTGGCACTGCAAAATAGAGCGTGTAAGTATCCGGCACTCCCCCCTCACTAACTGCCTGCACGTTATCCACGCTTTTTGCGGCGTACATCTTCTGCGGCTGTTCGGTCGGTTCCGGGGTGGCGGTGGGGGTCACGGTCGGCACAGGGGTGGCCGTTGCGGTGGCTGCCGGTTCCGGGGTCAGGGCGGGTTCTGCCGTGGGCTCCGGCGTTTCGGTCGGGGCGGGCTGCTCCGGCTCGGCGCTTTGTTCCGGTTCCGGGGTGGCGGCGTTCTGCTCCGGCGGAGTGGTATCCTCCCCGGAGGCCGTTCCCTGCTCATCCTCCAGCAGCTCTACTTCGTCAGGTGCGTCGGGCAGAAGATCCACCTCGGCGTATACAGGCAGGGCCATTGCCATAACCAGGCAAGCGGTGACAAGCAGCGCTGTCAGCCGGCGCGCCCAACCTGTTGTGTTTTTCCCTGTTCTATTCAATCTGCTCACTCGCCTTTCGCGCTGGCTTGATGAAAGCACATTGTTCCACAGGGGATCCCTGTGGAACAATAAAAGAAGCCAGAGAAGCCAGCTTCTTTTACTTGCGCAACCGTTGCCATGTTGTTTTCAAAAAAATTACGCATCGAATCTTCTCATTGCGCATTTACTTTTCAGTGTTAAAGTATAGCACCTTTATACCAGAAAGGCAATACAATCCACGTAAATTCCTGTTTTTCGGCACTTTTACTGATTGCGTTTTCCTCCAATTATACAATGTATTCAAAGCCTTTGTATAATTTATTCCTGATTTTCTTTTTGGCAGCGGTCCCTTTTATATACTTTGACCGCGCGTTTATGATCCTCTGCGCACACAGAGCGCAACTTTGCAGCAAAATTCGCCTTTTTTGCTACATTTCCCTGTTTTTGCGCAATTATTTGTTTCGCATGCGCCTGTTTGTAGCGGGGCCTGGCGGCTGGGTGGGCGCCTTGTGGGAGGGATGGCAGGTTTGCGGCGCACGGCTCCCGTTTTTTTGCGGCGCGATGGGTACACCGCGCCCCTGCAAACGGTTTGCGGTGTTTGCGGCGGCGGGTGTGTGTTTGGTGGATTGCACGCCCGCCAACGGGACGCCGTTCTCCCTTTACAACGGGGTGCGGGTTTGCTGCAGATATGCCATTCGCTTTTTTGTCCCCCCTGCCCTGCCCCTGATTCCCGGTTCCCCCTTGCCGATTTCTATTTGCGCCAGCTCCTGAGGTGCATCTGAGAGCAACAAAAATAGCGGATCTTTCACAAGCACAAAATCCGGCTGCGTTTACTGAAACAGACGAGCTTTTTGACGTTTCAGACAGGACTAAGGTGTATCTGAAAAGTCGAAAATTTAGTCTATTTCTACAAACACAGCGGGATTTTGCGTTAAACAGCCTTGAAATCCACAAAGGATTCCTGCGGCTATTTGCCTTAAATCCCGCTTGTGCTTGCGAAATATCCGTCATTTTCTTTGTTTTCAGATACACCTTAGTTTCGTCTGGTATCAGTATAGCACAATCCCGCCCGTGGGACAACAAAAAGGAGCTGCCGCTTGGGTGCGGCAGCTCCAGATTGGTTCTATTTACAGCGCCGAATAGCCGAAGCTGTTCACCAGCGCGTCAATGTGCTGCCCGGCCTTGCACAGGGGGCAGTCGCGGGAGTCGAAGCTGGCGTAATCCGGCAGACTGGTGGGGTCGAAGATGGAGGTGACCGGGTAGCCGAGGCACTCGTGGGTGGTGGCAAAAATAGCCGAAAGCCCGGCCACGATGCCGCCGTAGTAGTTTACGGCCTCCACGGCTGCCTGAATGGTGTAGCCGGTGGTGATGGATGCCGCCAGAATGAGGACGTGCTTGCCCTTGACCATGGGAGCAAGATTATCCCGCAGAATGATTTGGCTGCCGGAGGTGTATTCCGGCGTGACCACATAGATGGTCTTGTGGGCGTTCATATTGGTAAAGCCGTCCTTGGTCAGCTCGTTGGCAAGGCAGGTGCCAATGACCTGTGTGCCGTCCAAGCAGAGCACGGTATCCACGATGGTGCTGTGCTGGTAAGCGTTGACCAGCTCCTTTGCCACGGCTTTTGCCTCGGAAAGGCGGGACTTTTGGGTGGTCACGTCGATGTAATAGTTGATGTGGCTGTGGCTGGTGGCAAAATGTCCCTTGGCCACCCGCAGGAACAGTTCGCTTTTGCTGGTGGGAAGCTTGACCATGTTGATCATTGTACAGCACTCCTTTTTTCACCGGGCGCAGCTGCGCCGCAAAATACAAAACAGCGCGGCAACCCGTTCCGGTCGCAGCGCTTATTTTTCTTCTCTGCCTCTTTATTGTACTGAAAAATGCCGCTGTGCACAAGACACAAACCTGACGAAAAACCTTGCTTTTTTACAGACATATCGCCGAAAACTTGGATGCAAAGGCCGCTGCCGCCCGGAATGCTGCACCGCAAAGGGTGCACAGCGGTAAGACCGGTACGGCGGTAGGGGAGGAACACGCTTTTTTGCGCAACACGGAAAATTTTGCAAAAAGGGACTGGTATTTTTGCGGGTTTTGAGTATAATATAATGGATAGTTCAAATTTGAAGTAAAAGGAGAATCACATCCATGGCACAGGCAAAACAGGATATGGGCAGCGGCAGCGTAAAAAAGCTGATGCTGCAGCTCATGATCCCGGCGGTCGTTGCACAGGTGGTCAACCTGCTGTATAACATCGTGGACCGCATTTACATCGGACATATTGCCGGCATCGGCGCGGCAGCGCTGACCGGCGTGGGATTGTTCACCCCCATCCTTATGCTGCTGAACGCGTTCGCCATGCTGGTGGGCGCGGGCGGCGCACCCCGCACCGCCATTGCGCTGGGGCAGGGCGACAAGGAGCAGGCGGAGAAGATCATCTCCAACAGTTTTACCATGCTGCTGCTCTTCTCGGTGGTGCTGACCGTGGTGTTCTACGCCGGGGCACCCACCCTGCTGCGGCTCTTCGGTGCCAGTGACGCCACCCTGCCCTATGCGCTGAGTTACAGCCGCATCTACATTCTGGGCTCGGTGTTCGTGCTGCTGGTGCTGGGCATGAACCCCTTCATTACCACGCAGGGCTTTGCCAAAACCAGTATGCTCACCACCGTGATCGGTGCGGTCATCAACATTATCCTTGACCCCATCCTCATCTTCGGGTTCGGGCTTGGCGTGCGGGGCGCGGCCATTGCCACGGTGCTCAGTCAGGCCGTGGGCGCGGTGTGGATCCTGCGCTTCCTCACCGGCAAAAAGACCCTCCTGCGCCTGCGCAGGGACTATCTGCGCCCGGAGCGCACTGTCATCCTGCCGGTGATGGCGCTGGGCATCTCCACCTTTGTGATGCTCTCCACCGAGAGCCTGCTGTCCATCAGTTTCAGCTCCAGTCTGGCGCGGTACGGCGGCGATGTGGCCGTGGGTGCCATGACCGTCATCACCAGCGCATCCCAGCTGTGCACCCTGCCCATTCAGGGCATCTGTCAGGGCGGTCAGCCTGTCATAAGCTTCAACTTCGGCGCAGACAAAAAGCCCCGCGTCAAGGAAGCCTTCCGCTTTCAGCTGACCCTGTGCGGCGTATACACCTGCGTGTTCTGGCTTCTGATGATGCTGGTACCCGGCGCGGTGGCCAGTATCTTCACCTCGGACAGTGCGCTGATCTCCTACACCACCTGGGCCATGCGCATTTACATGGCGGGCATTTTTGCCATGGGCTTCCAGATCGCCTGCCAGCAGAGCTTTATGGCGCTGGGGCAGGCCAAGGTCAGCCTGCTGCTGGCCTGCCTGCGCAAGATCATTCTGTTGATCCCCCTCATCTTCATTCTGCCGCACGTTCTGCCGAACCCGGTGTTCGGCGTGTTTCTGGCCGAGCCGGTCAGCGACATTCTGGCCGCCACCATCACCACCATCACCTTCTTTGCCCGGTTCGATAAGATCCTCGACCGCGGTGCCGCAAGAATCTGACAAAGAGCTTTTTCTGCACAGTTATCAACCCCATCAAAATCCTTTTAGCTTGTATCTGATATCAGCCCACCTATCATAAACCTTGCATCATTCTGTAACACTATGTAATCTTTTGTTTTTTCGCAATTATCCAGCTGACGAAACATGTTCCATGTGATATACTATTTTCAAGTAATTCGCATTTACATCAAAAGGGAGGCTCCGATATCATGGCCCTGCAAAAACTATGCAATTGAACCCATGAAAACCTTTTTGGATGGTCAATATTCCATTCCAAATTATCAGCGGGAATATTCCTGGGAGGAAAATGAAATTCAGGATTTTCTGAATGATCTGGAGGATACCTGTGCCAATCCGAGCACCATTCACTTTTTCGGGCAGATCGTAGTTCACAATGATGAGGACTCCCAAACAAAATTCATTATTGATGGGCAGCAGCGCACAATTACATCCATGATTTTTGTGCACTCTCTTCAGCTTTTGTACGAAAATCTATATTTTACCACTCAATATCATCCTGCATCAAAAAAGGAAGTTCTATTGTCCAATTATGTAGGAGAATACTCTGATGAGGAAAAAAGCCTTCATCTCATCCTTAGTGAAGCGGATAATCCTTACTTTATTCAAACCATAACTGCTAGACAGCCGTCTGATTCCAAAGAAACGAAAAAGTCCTGGGAAAGAATCCGAAAAGCATTCAAGACTATTTATGAATATCTTGATTCGCACTGCCAGGACGCTTCCGATACTTCCAAGAAAATGGATTGCCTTAACCGATACTTCGAGGCCTTCTTCGAGCGGTTCAAAGTCATGTATATTGAGGCCACCAAGCTGGAAGAAGCTTTTATCATTTTTGAAACATTGAATGCTCGCGGAAAAGACCTTGAAACAGCAGATTTACTCAAAAATTTTGTTTTCAGCAAGTCAAAAGATGTGGATGACACTCAGAAAAAATGGAATTCCATTGTAGACAACCTGGATAAAATTGATACAACCAATTATATCCGACATTATTGGAACTCTTCTCATAAATTCATTCGCAAAAACGACTTATACCGGGAAATCGTAAAATTCATCAAGACCCCTGCTGATGTGTCAGCTTTTCTCGATAGTCTTGAAAATTGTTCTCAATTCTACCATGACATTGCATTTCCGGAGGAAAACGTTGATTTTACAGACGATAAATTGATCTCTTGTCTAAAGAATCTCAAAATCCTCAAGGCCAAAACTTTTTACCCGATTTTGCTTGCAATGAAACAGGCGAAAGAATCCTATTCTGAAAAAGACCTCTTGACCGTCGCCGAAACCATTGAAGTCTATGTTTTTCGTAATTTTACAATCTGCGGAAAGGTTGCCAACACCGGTGAACGATTCTTTTCTGAGATCGCTCTCCGGATTTACGGTGATCTAAATTCCGTTACCGCCATCTGTAAAGAAATCCGAAAATCAATTGTCCCAGACGATGAGTTCACTGCTGCTTTCAATACCTGGTCAGGTTCCAACCGTGAAATTATTCGCTATATCCTGAGAAAAATCAACAAACAATTATCTCCAACAGATGAATTGAATCTCAACAACAGCGATGTTCACATCGAACATGTAATGCCAATTGAAAACAGTAAATGGAAAATCCCGGAAGATACTCACAATGAGTATCTTTGGCGGTTGGGAAACCTCACGCTTTTAAGCGGAAAGCTGAATATCCAGATTTCCAATGAGGTTTTTCCAATTAAAGTGTCAGAATATGCCAAATCAAAAATTGACCTTAATAAATCGCTGTGCACCTGCAGCGATGGTACTCCGCGCACAAAATGGATCGTTCCCGATGATATTGATATCCGTCAAAAATATTTTTCGGATTATGCACTCATAATCTGGCACATCCATTAAACAACTTTTCTATTCAATCAATAAAACAACGCGGCCCCCATACATGAAAAGGGAGCCGCGTTGTTTTTTATTCCGGTTTTATTTCCCCGCCAGCAGAATGGCCAGCACGGCTTTCTGCACGTGCAGGCGGTTCTCGGCTTCATCGAAGATCTCCGGTGCGTGCTGCTCGAACACCGCCGAGGAGATCTCCTCACCCCGGTGGGCGGGCAGGCAGTGCAGCACCATGACATCGGGCTTGGCGCTTTCCAGCAGCTTTCCGGTGAGCTGGAAGCCCACAAAATCCCGCAGGCGCTGCTCGCTTTCCGACGTGCCGGGCTGGGCGGTGTTCCACACGGCCGTTGCCACCACGTCGGCGTCCTGAATGCCCTCGGCAGGGTCTGCGGTCAGGTGGAAGGCGCTGCCGTACTTGTGGGCGAACATCAGCACATCCGCCGCCGGGCGATAGCTCTGCGGGCAGACGCAGGTGACCTGCATCCCGGCCAGCAGTCCACCCACGATGAGGCTGTTTGCCATGCTGCTGCCGTCGCCGACAAAGCAGAGCTTCCGGCCCGCAAGGCTGCCCCGGCGCTCCCGAATGGTCATCAGGTCGGCCAGCACCTGGCAGGGATGGGCGTAATCCGTCAGGCCGTTGATCACCGGCACACCGGCCAGCTCGGCAAACTCTTCCAGATCGCTCTGGCGGTAGGTGCGCCACACCACGCAGTCGTAGTAGCGGCCCAGCACCCGGGCGGTGTCCTTGAGGGGCTCGC
>OLRW01001622.1_pt1 | contig 14117 bp, 10 predicted proteins | sample 1672701 | NCBI WGS metagenome assembly OLRW01 (sample SAMEA3136715, study PRJEB25190) | human gut metagenome | biome: human gut; feature: human-associated habitat; material: faeces | place: Austria | collected 2013
CCTTAGGCTACCCTGCCGGTTGGCTCGTGTGCAGCACTCTCACACTGCTCTATTATCGCCACGCCGACCTATCCAAGAGCCGTCTCGTCGAAGACGCAGAGAAAAAAGCAGAAACTTCAGGAAAAAGCCGCATAAAAGCTGTATAAAATACAGTTGTACAAAATACAACAAAATTGCCCCTCGAACATCGCATGCACGTGCCGGTGTCCGAGGGGCTTTTTTCAGTTTCTCAAAATCGTACTACCTTTCCACCTTTTCTCCTTGACAAAACCAAAATTTTTTCAAAAAAAAGACAGCTGGTTTTCACCAACTGCCTCACTTTTACTTTTATTTTTGTTCTTCTTCTTTATTATCCTGCGTGTCTGCGCTTTCTGTTTCTTCTTTAGGTTCTCTTGATGCAAACATCTCTCTTGAGAAGACCTGTGTATCTGCTGGCTGCTGATCTTGCTGGGTCATAACGATATGAACCTGCTCGCCTTCTTCTGCTTCCTGTGCCTCTAACTCACGTTTAGCCTCTGCAACTACAGAATCGCCATTTGCCTCGTCTTCCTTCGGGATATACTTATCGAAGATTACTACCAAGAAGTACGACTGTAAAAATGCAATCAGACCATAGCTTAATAAGATCAACGGTGGGAAGAACAGACATCCCACGATAACAGCTATTGCAATAATAATCATTGCCAGGCTGCGGAAGATATGCTTTACACCGATGAACAGTGCATTTCTGAGTGTGAAGCGAATCTTATTGTAAAACTTTGCCTGAAGCGGATATACATAAACAAGTGTGATCAGATAAAGTAAAAAAATTCCAAGGAATACAATTCCAAGAATACGGCTAATCTGTGTACCCATCATAAAGTATGCATAGATATCATACAAGAAGAATACAAGAAGCAGTGTCATGATGATACCGATCACACTTCCCTGCTTAAAGTTTTCCTTGAAGGACTTAAAGAAGCTTCTTACTGTGTACGACTCCTCATCCCTCACAAGTTTCAGTGTTACATAATACACCGCAGTTGATGCTGGTCCAATCGTAATGATTGGGATACAGCAGACAGCCCACAAAAGTGTCAGGATAAACACATCTACGAGTTTTCCCATAAACCGCCAAATTGGATTGTCAAGATTAAACAAGCTTCCCATTATAAGTACCTCTATTCCTTTTTCACATATTGCGCTGCGATCACGCAGACGCTCCCGGACGGCTATATTTTTTATTTGCCGCTCATAGATTTTATTATATATGAGGATTCCTAAAAATGCAAACGAATGATGCAGATTTTATGATTATTTTATACTAATCATACTATTTTCATTTCCATATCGCAAAAACTGTGTTACACTAGTATCATACTTTTTATACCACAGAAAGGCATGGATTAAAATATGAGAATTGAAGCAGATGACCCAAGCAAAAAACAACCAAAAAAGGAGGAATTTAACCCTGTAAAAAGTGAAAAGCACAGTTTTAAATCAGAAATTGCCAAAATGAAGTCGATGGGCTTTAAGGATGGATGGGAATATTTCTGGAGCTATTATAAGGTTCCAGTCTTTGTGATCATAGGTGTGATCGCCATTGTGATTAGTATCACCATGTCCGTAATCAGAAACAGCCGTCCATTTATCGTGCAGGTTCATGTTTATAACAACTACTTATCAGATAATGCTGATGTTGATTCCCTTGAAAAAGAATTTGCCGCCTATGAGGATATGAGTCTTAAAGATTACCAGATCAGTTTTAATATGACAGAATATCTTGACTTTAGCGGATCAGACGAGGCTTCCTATACCTCTATGATGAAGGTAATGGCAATGGCATCCGCTCACGATCTTGATGTATTCGGCGGCAATACTGCATTTGTCAATTATTATGGTGTCGGTGAGGAAGATAATACCTTATTTGCCGATCTCGAGGAAACACTTCCTCCGGCATTCTTCCAATACTTAAAGGAGCAGGATCGTATCCTTTACTTAAGCCGCACTGACGAAGCTGGCAAGGTCCTTGGCCAGTACGCAGCTGCAATAGACGTTAGTGATACTCGTATCGTAAATAAAAATTGTCTGTTAGGTACACCATGTTACCTTGGCATTGCTGTCAACACGTCAAGACTTCAGACTTCCATTGATTTTTTGGAGTGGATTTTTGATTATCAATAAATAAAAAAGTCCAATAGGCCGGATGAATATGCCGCCTATTGGATTTTTTTATTTTTTAATCGTACTGCTGTCATTTAATAGAATCGTTCCATATAAAAACAGCACGTCTGCATTTGCCATTTCATCTGATTCAAAATCAATTAATTCGCCTAATTTTTTTTGCGCTATATAACGGAGATCTACAACCACTATACTGCTGTAGGAATCAATTAAAAGAGGAATCAGACTGCTGCCATAGGAATCACGAAAGACGATTAGATTTTTCTTTTCTGCTGCCTTAGGATTTTCAATCCTAAGAAGTGCTGATGGACCTGACAGGAAAAAATCATAAGGATCATAGCCTGTCAGCTTATCCTTGTCATAAACAGCGCCTGTCTTTTTCGTCTCATAATTATAAACCTGTGCCTGTGAAATGATTTCACTGTCTATATACATAATCTTGTCAGGTGTTACTTGAAGTGCCGCCTGGCCGCTGTATACACCATAAAAAGAATCTGCTGCCTGACAAATATCATAGCCATCTGACAAAGTATCATTTTTCGTATTTCTTTTTATCTGGTTGGCTGTTTCTATCAGTGCTTCCTGACGCCAATGACTGTCTGTAAAATAGTATGCCTCAAGAGACAGCGTCTGTGTAAGATCAATAAACTTCGCATATGGCATCCCATTTTCAAAGTATTTAAAAAACTTATCATAATCCATCACCGGATACCCTTTTTTCGCTGCAAGATAATATCCTTTATCTGGTACTATTGCTGCATAAATTTCATGACTGCCATTTTTTAAATACTGTGTATAGACATGCTCAAATGCATTAACTGCATGTGACACGGAAGCCTCATTGATTTCGCTCTCTATTGATGCTGCATAGCCGTCTGCAACATAAATTCCATGAACATCTTTTTGCTGATACAAAGAAAACAGCGCTTTTGTTTTTAGCTTTCTGAATGTTTCACGAAATGGAAACTGATCCTGACTGTAACGCTCAAAGCCACTCATAAAGTTTCCCTTTCCCACACTGTCTTTTGTAAGCGCGGGAAGCTGTGCCAGACGTCTTCGCTCAGAGACAGATATCTGATTTGGCGTATGAAACCATGCTGCAAGGCAAAGTATTCCAAATGTAAGTCCTGTTATAAGCAATGTGACAATAGCATGTTGTTTTTCTTTTTTTATCATAAACTCTCCCCAATGCTTAAAACCTAAAATATAAAAATGGATTATATGAACCGTCCACCAAAAAGGCAGTTGCCAGCAAAAATAGTCCTACAAGCACAATCGGCATCACCCAATTAAGAATACTTCCTGCCTTTGTTTTCATAAATCTATTAAATGCTGTCACTGGCAGCGGTGTTGCTGCGATTGCTGCAAAAATAAGCAGCAGTCCATAGCTTCTTAGATAATACACACTTTGTACTGATATGACTGGCAATTTTCCTGCGCCAAACAATCCGCCTATTCGCTGCATAGCCTGTGGTATTGTGTCTGCTGAAAAAAGAATGAAGCTAAGTAAAATAATAAAAAGCAAATACAAATGTGAAATAATAGACGGCATTCGTTCTAGCCATTTTCCCCATAAAAATCGCTCGCACAAAAGAAGCACTCCAAAACCAGCTCCCCACAAAACAAAATTCCATGATGCGCCATGCCACAGTCCTGTAAGCATCCACACGGCTATGACATTTCTCACATAAAGTCCAGTCTTTACGCGGCTTCCTCCAAGAGGAATGTAAACGTAATCGCGAAACCAACTGCTAAGACTGATATGCCATCTGCGCCAGAACTCCTTTACGCTGCGGCTAATCAGAGGATAATTAAAATTTTCTGGAAACTGAAAGCCAAAAATGCGGCCTAGTCCAATCGCCATATCACTGTAGCCTGAAAAATCAAAATAAATTTGAAGTACAAGCGCTGCCGCATACATCCACCAAGATAATATGCTTGGCTGCGATGTTTTTAGACAGATATCTGTCAGTTCTCCCAGTACATTTGCAATCAATACCTTCTTGCTTAATCCTATCAAAAATCGCTGTATGCCTGATGCAGCAAGTGTGACGCTATGCTTTCTTTCCTGCAGCTCTCTTTCAATATCTGTGTATCGCACAATCGGTCCCGCAATCAGCTGCGGAAACAGCGATACATATGTTCCAAATGAAATAATGTTTCTTTGGGCTTTAGTATCTCCTCTCCAGACATCTACAGTATAACTGATGATCTGAAATGTATAAAAACTTATTCCTATTGGAAGAGACAGCTTAAAAAGAGGCAGTGACACACCTGGCAGCTGATTCACATTTTCAATTAAAAAATCAGCATATTTAAATATAAGAAGAAATGACAGGCTGACTGCCACAGATATCCACATTAGGATGAGTCCGCTTTTTTTATTCTGTTTTTTTTCAATCATAAGTGCAAAAACAAAACCACTCACAATTGACACAATCATAAGCACAATATAGCGCGGCTCTCCCCATCCGTAAAAAATCAGGCTGAACACAAAAAGCACTGCATTTTTCAATTTCCGCGGTGCGGCAAAATAGCACACCAGCACCGCCGGAAGGAAATAATATAAAAATGGAAGTCCGGAAAATAACATTTTATTTTTTTATTTTTTATTTTGGCTGACAGGTATTGTCTGGATTACCGCATACCTCTGTGAACGCAGCTACAGCATCGTCCATGCTGTAAAGCTCATGATCTGCCATAAAAAGCATAATAATATTATCCTTTGATACTACAGTCAGCTCATCTGCCTCTACACATACCCACTTGCGCGGATTAATTCCATCTGCCATTTTCTGTGCAATATCAGCTGCATCTGCCTTATCCTTAAGTCTAACAAGCACAAGTGAATATGCCTGTGAACCCATCATTGGCTCAGATACAATTGCTGCATCAAGCTTTTTCACATCATCCATCGTCAGACCTGTATAGGAAGATACTGCATACTCATCATCAAAATCAACAGTGTCAGTTTCCACATCAAAATCTGGTCCCTTGATTGCATACATCTTATCTAACAGCTCACTAAGCTCTGCATCTAACTGCAAAACGTTTTCATCAGTTGCTGCTGCCTCTGATTCACTCTCAGATAATGTCTCTTTTGTTTCTGTCTCTTTTTCTGTTTGATCCTCAGTCTGCGCTTCTGTCTTCTTTTCAGTTGCTTTCTCGGTTTCCTTCTCAGTTTTCTTTACGGTTTCCTTTTCATTTGCCACTGTGCCTGATGGCTTTGTTGACTCTGGTTTTTCAGTTCTGCTGCATGCGCTCATAGAGAGTGCTGCCGCTGTCATTAAAATAATAAGTCCTGTTTTTCTCATGATTTTCTCCTTTCATAAAACAAACAGGGACAGGGAATGTGACTTTTAACGCCGCATTACCCTGCCCCCGATGGCATTTAAACTTCTATCTTATTGTTTTCTGCATTGCACAATTTTATACATGCACCGCATATTTCCAATTCATTACAGTTCAACTGTTACCTTGTCAAGCTCCCAGATCTCGTCAACATACTGCTGGATGGTACGGTCAGATGTGAACTTTCCGCTGCATGCGGTGTTCATCATAACGATATGTGCCCATCTTGTCTGATCCTGATACAGCTCGTTGATCTTCATATGTGCCTCATGATAGGACATGAAATCCTTGAGGATGAAGTATGTGTCTGCGCGGTCGCTGCTGTAGGTATTAAGCAGTGAATTGTAGATATCGCGGAACAGCTCCGGATCCTGTGGTGAATAGAAGCCATTGATTAACTGCATAAGAACCTGACGAATCTCCTGATTCTCGTTGAAGATCTGCATTGGATCATAGCCGCCATTCTTCTCATAATTGATAACCTCATCTGCGGTCATACCAAAGATAACAGCGTTGTCCTTGCCAACTTCCTCAAGAATCTCTACGTTTGCACCGTCAAGTGTACCGCATGTGATTGCACCATTTAACATAAACTTCATGTTACCAGTACCAGATGCCTCCTTAGATGCAGTAGAAATCTGCTCTGAAACATCAGCTGCTGCAAAGATGATCTCTGCATTTGATACACGATAGTTCTCAATGAAGACTACCTTAATCTTGCCGTTGATGGACTTATCATTGTTGATGACATCTGCTACAGAGTTGATCAGCTTAATGGTCAGCTTTGCACGGCGATAGCCTGCTGCTGCCTTTGCACCAAAGATGAAGGTATGTGGATAATACTCCATATCCGGATGGCTCTTTAACTCATTGTAAATGTACATAACGTGCAGGATGTTTAAGAGCTGTCTCTTATACTCATGCAGACGCTTTACCTGTACATCAAAGATGGAACGCGGATCAACGTCGATTCCGTTGTGCTCCTTGATATACTTTGCAAGACGAACCTTGTTCTGATACTTGATGTTCATGAACTCCTGCTGGCTCTTCGGATCATCTACAAACAGCTTAAGCTTTGAGATCTCCGGAAGGTTGGTAATCCATGCATCACTGATCTTATCAGTTACCCAGTTTGCAAGCAGTGGGTTTGCATGAAGCAGGAAACGTCTCTGTGTGATACCATTTGTCTTGTTGTTAAACTTCTCCGGCATCATCTGGTAGAAGTCCTTTAACTCCTGCTTCTCCAGAATTTCTGTATGAAGCTTTGCTACACCGTTTACAGAATAGGAACCTACGATTGCCAGATGTGCCATGCGAACCTGACCGTCATAGATAATTGCCATCTTTGCGATCTTCTCATGGTTGCCCGGGTAGGTAGCTTCGATTTCCTCTACAAAGCGGCGGTTGATCTCCTCAACGATTCCGTAAATACGCGGAAGCAGACGTGAGAACAGCTCGATTGGCCACTTCTCAAGAGCCTCTGCCATGATGGTGTGGTTGGTGTAAGCACAGCACTTTGTTGTGATTTCCCATGCAGCCTCCCATGTCAGATTCTCCTCATCCATAAGGATACGCATAAGCTCTGCTACTGCCATAGACGGATGGGTATCATTCATCTGGAATGCAACCTTCTCGTACATCTTTGTAACATCGCCATTATGAGCCTTCTTATATTTATTTACAGCTGTCTGCAAGGAAGCTGAAATGAAGAAGTACTGCTGCTTTAAACGCAGCTCCTTTCCTGCATAGTGGTTATCGTTCGGGTAAAGTACCTCTACGATATTCTTTGCCAGGTTCTCCTGCTCAACTGCCTTCTGATAATCACCCTTATCAAAAGAATCCAAGTTAAAGGTATTGATTGGCTCTGCGTCCCAAATACGAAGTGTATTTACAACGTTGTTTCCATAGCCTACAACTGGCAGATCATACGGTACGGCACGAACAGACTGATATCCTGCCTGTCCAAAATGCTCTCTTCCTGTCTCGTCCTTTGTTACTGTTACGTAGCCGCCAAACTTAACCTCACAAGCGTACTCAGCACGACGAATTTCAAATGGATAACCATCTCTTAACCAGTCATCCGGAACTTCTCTCTGATAACCGTCCTCGATCTTCTGTGCAAACATACCATACTTGTAACGGATTCCACATCCATATGCCGGATAGCCAAGTGTTGCAAGAGAATCTAAGAAGCATGCTGCCAGACGTCCAAGACCACCGTTTCCAAGTGCCGGATCCGGCTCCTGATCCTCGATAGTATTCAGATCAAAACCGAGTTCTTCAAGAACCTCTTTTACCTCATTCTGTGCACACAAATTTAAAATGTTGTTTCCAAGAGCACGGCCCATCAGAAACTCCATTGAAAGATAATACAGCGTCTTTGCATCAGTGCGCTCAATCTCCTTGTGAGTTGCAATCCACTGATCAATGATATCATCCTTCAGTGCATAGGATACTGCCTGAAAAACCTGCTGCGGAGTTGCCTCATCGATGGTTTTTCTGTACAGGGTCTTTACGTTGTAGATGATCTGCTTTTTCAGCTCAGCCTTATCAATCGTTGTTTTCATTTCATCCTCCTTAGGTTTATTCCTTGCTGACAGTGAGTACAACAGTCTCGCCGTTGATGCTCCACTCCTTGGTGTAGCCGCTGATCTCACTGTCTGTCAGCTTATCTGCAAGTACATCTGCACAAATCTCATCTGCATACTTGCTGAAGATGGACTCAATCTTTGCATTGTCCTTGTAGCCGACTGTGATGTGATCCGTTACCTCGAATCCTGCTTCCTTACGCATCGTCTGAATCTTACTGATGATCTCTCTTACAAAGCCTTCTTCAAGCAGCTCTGGTGTTAAGTTGCAGTCTAATACTACTGTAACATCCTGATTGCTCTCTGTTACATAGCCTTCCTTCTGCGTCATATCGATCAAAAGGTCTTCCTCAGTAAGAACAACCTTCTCGCCATCAAAATCAAAGGTGACAGAACCATTTGCCTTTAACTCATCCATAGTGGCATTGCCGTCTACAGAAGAAAGGGCGGTACGGATCTTTCCAAGAAGCTTTCCGTACTTCGGACCTACTGTACGAAGCTGCGGCTTAAAGGTGTAGGTAGTAAAGGAACGTACATCGTCTGTAAATGTAACTGCCTTAATATTTAACTCGTCTGCAATGATATCCTTAAAGAACTCGTTTAATGTAAATGGTGCCTTTACAAACATGTTTGCAAGCGGCTGACGGTTCTTCATGTTTCCACTGTTTCGGCATGCGCGGCCAAGAACAACAACCTTTAAAACAAGATCCATGTCTGCTTCAAGTTCCTTGTCTACATGTGCCTCATTTGCCTTTGGATAATCACACAAATGGATGCTCTCCGGTGCGGATGGATCTACCTTTACAACGATATTCTGATAGATCTCCTCTGTCATAAACGGAATCATCGGCGCTGCTGCCTTTGCAATTTCAGTCAGACAGGTATACAGCGTCATATAGGCATTCACCTTATCCTGCTCCATTCCCTTTGCCCAGTAGCGCTCACGGCTGCGGCGTACATACCAGTTACTCAAATCATCAACAAATTCCTGAAGTGCCTTTGCAGTCTCTGGAATCTTGTAGTTTTCCAGGCTGCTGTCGCATGTCTGAATCGTAGAGTTTAACTTAGACAAAATCCACTTATCCATAACGGAAAGCTTCTCATAATCTAATGTGTGCTCCATCGGATTGAAGTTGTCGATGTTTGCATACAGTACGTAGAAAGCGTAGGTGTTCCACAGAGTACCCATGAACTTACTGCGGCCTTCCTTTACTGCATCATCGTGGAAACGATTCGGAAGCCACGGTGCGGAATTGGAGTAGAAATACCAGCGGATTGCATCTGCTCCGTGCTGGCGCAGTGCATCCATTGGGTCAACGGCGTTGCCCTTGGACTTACTCATCTTCTGACCGTCTTTATCCTGAATATGGCCAAGAACGATAACGTTCTTATAAGGTGCTTTGTCAAATAAAAGAGTTGAGATTGCAAGCAGGGAATAGAACCATCCTCTTGTCTGGTCTACTGCCTCACTGATAAAGTCAGCCGGGAAATTCTTCTCGAAGACTTCCTTATTCTCAAATGGATAATGATACTGTGCAAATGGCATAGATCCTGAGTCAAACCAGCAGTCGATTACTTCTGGTACTCTTGTCATCGGCTTTCCACACTTCGGGCAGGTAACATGAACCTGATCGATGAATGGACGATGAAGCTCAATATTATCCGGACAGTCTGGTGACATCTTCTTTAATTCTTCCTTACTTCCGATAGCATGCATATGACCGCATGAACACTGCCAGATATTCAGTGGTGTTCCCCAATAACGGTTACGGCTAAGTCCCCAGTCCTGAACGTTTGTCAGCCAATCGCCAAAACGACCCTTACCGATGCTCTCCGGAATCCAGTTGATGGTGTTGTTGTTTGCAATCAGATGATCCTTTACAGCTGTCATCTTGATGAACCAAGACTCTCTTGCATAGTAGATAAGCGGAGTATTACATCTCCAGCAATGAGGATAGCTGTGCTCAAACTTCGGTGCTGCAAAGAGCTTGCCTTCTGCTTCCAGATCCTTTAATACTTCCGGGTCTGCCTTCTTGACAAAAAGTCCTGCATACGGAGTCTCTTTAGTCATCTCACCCTTGCTGTCTACTAACTGTACGAACGGAAGATCATACTTTCTGCCGACCTTTGCATCGTCTTCACCAAATGCAGGTGCAATGTGAACAATACCAGTACCATCGCTCATAGTAACATAGCTGTCACATGTCACAAAGAAGCCCTTCTTATTCTGCTTTGCAGCAACATCTCCAGAACACTTAAACAGCGGCTCGTACTCCTTGTACTCAAGATCCTTTCCTTTATAAGTCTCAAGAATCTCATATGCCGGCGCATCCTCTGTCTTAAGACGGCCAAGTACGTTCTCAAGAAGTGCCTCTGCCATGTAATAGGTATAGCCATCTGCTGCCTTTACCTTGCAGTAGGTATCCTCTGGATTTACACAAAGTGCAACGTTTGACGGCAGTGTCCATGGTGTAGTTGTCCATGCTAAGAAGTATGCGTCCTCACCCTTTACCTTGAAACGCACAATTGCAGAGCGCTCTTTGACATCCTTATATCCCTGTGCAACCTCGTGGCTTGAAAGCGGAGTTCCACATCTTGGGCAGTACGGAACGATCTTAAAGCCCTTGTAGAGCAGTCCTTTGTCCCAGATTGTCTTTAATGCCCACCATTCAGACTCAATGAAATCATCGTAATAAGTTACATATGGATTTTCCATATCAGCCCAGAAACCAACGGTCTCGGAAAATTCTTCCCACATACCCTTATATTTCCAGACATTTGCCTTACAGCGCTCGATAAATGGCTCAACTCCATACTGCTCGATCTGCTCTTTTCCGTCCAGACCAAGCTCCTTCTCTACTTCAAGCTCAACCGGAAGTCCGTGTGTATCCCAACCGGCCTTTCTCGGTACCTGATATCCTTTCATGGTTCTGTAACGAGGGATCATATCCTTGATCGCACGGGTTACTACGTGTCCAACATGCGGCTTGCCGTTTGCTGTCGGCGGACCGTCATAAAACATGTACTCAGGGCAGCCCTCTCTCTCCTCGATACTCTTTTCGAAGATATGATGCTCTTTCCAGAATTTGGAAACTTCCTTCTCCCTCTCCACAAACTTCAAGTCTGTAGGAACCTTATTGTACAACATAGTTTTCTCCTTTCTCATACGCTACAGCGCGTATACCATCGCTGTATGATATATGCTTTCCGATAACGTTGGAATAACGTCCTGACTTACTTTAGCACTCTGTCATTAACAGACAGTCTATCATTTCAGTCGGCAACTCCGGAGTGATGTTCATCTTTTGCCCGCAGTATCCGCCTCTCATCCTTTGCGGTTCGCTGTCCTGCTTTATGCCTAGATTACTGTCTCCATCAGCGTCTTTTTGCCGTGCGGATTTGCTATAAATCCTGACTACACGACACACACGGTTAGTATATCGGTTTTTGAAAGCCTTGTCAAGGAATGTGTCCAGAACACTTTGATTTTCGCGGTTTTCGTATATTTTTCCATATTTTGGTTAATACTTTGGACAACATGATAAGGAGGTATTGATTTTCAAAATGACACATAGAAAAAAACTCACAATTTTCCTTTTAGCACTTACAACACTTTTCACATTTGTTCTCTTTATTCACCCATATCGAAAAAATGATTCTTCCCTGCTTTCTGATAAACTTTTACGCTTTCGCGTCCTTGCAGACAGCGATTCTTCGATTGACCAGTATGAAAAAAATGAGCTGAGTAAAAAAATGATTACTCTTCTTTCTCCTGCACTTTCAAACATAAAGACAAAAGAAGAGGCACTCACACTTTTACGTGAAAGCCTCCCCTTTTTAAATGCTTACTGCAATTATGTACTGTCCGATTATGGCGCACAAAATTACGCCTCTTGCACACTCGGTTCCCATCTCTTTCCTTATAAGACATATGGAAAATATCAATTTCCAGCCGGTATATACGATACACTTCTTGTGACAATAGGAAGCGGACGCGGCTCAAACTGGTGGTGTCTTGCCTTTCCGCCTCTTTGCTTTGCCAATGAAGCTTTTATTGACGTGCCAGATTCTTCTAGTCAGACACTTTTTGATCTTCTTGGTCCTGACTTGTTTGATGAAATCTGCCAAAAAGAAAAGCCAAAGCTTACGCTCGGACTTTTCTTCTAGCTATTATAAGTTTTTTAAAATATTTTCTTCCTGATTATCGATGTGAATACTTATCGCTGCCTTTGCCCGCTCACACTCTCCTTTTATGATGGCATCAGTGATCTCTCTGTGCTCACGCCGCAAATCTTCACGCATATTCGCATCTTTAATATATTCAAAGCGATATCGATACATCTGCTCTCTTAGATTGTTTAAAAGCATATCTAGCTTTGGATTTTTTGTCGTCATATAAATGACTTTATGAAACTCTTCGTCCTTTTGCGCGATCAGGCGAAGATCGTTTCCTCTGCTTGCTGCTGCAAATGCTTCCTCTGCCTGACGCAGTGCTATACGCTCCTGCGGTGTGATTCTGGAAATGGCAAGACAGACAGCAAGACATTCCATTGCCTTTCTAACCTCTAATACATCTCTCACACTCTGCGCGGAGATTGTTGCTACCTGTGCACCCTTTCGCGGTGCCATCACAACAAGACCTTCCTGCTCTAATTTATGAATTGCTTCTCTAACCGGTGTACGACTTACACCAAGACGCTGTGCAAGTGCTACCTCGATCAAACGTTCTCCCGGTTTTAACTCTCCCTTTAGTATTTTCTGTCGGAGTGTTTCAAATACAACATCCCTAAGAGGGAGGTATTCATTTATCTGGAAATCCTCCATACGGACCTCTCTTTCTCACTCTTATTTTCTTTTAGTAACCATTTATGTAGTTACTGTTAATGTGGCACTCATTACCAATAATTTACTGGTGTCTCCTCGCGAACACGGTACAGATCTGTGACATAGACAAGCGGAACCTGTCCCCACTCTAGCAGAGCTTCTTTTGCGCGAAGTGCCATCTCATAATTGTCAAACAATGCAAATACGGTTGGACCGCTTCCACTCATAAGCGATATTAAGGCTCCATTTTCCATAAAGCGCTCCTTGATCTCTCCGATAATCGGATATGCCGGAATCGTAACACTTTCAAGCACATTTCCCATATATGGAAGCATGCCATAAAGATCCTGACGGCATATTGCATCTGCTAAACCATAAATATCAGGATGTCTTGTTGTCTCATCAAGACGCAGATTTTCATAGACAAATCGTGTGGAAACGGAAATTGCTGGCTTTGCAATGACAACGTAGCACGGCGGACATGCCGGCAGTCTTGTAAGTTCTTCTCCAATACCCTCTGCAAGTGCTGTTCCTCTCATCAAACAATATGGAACATCTGCACCTAATCTAAGTCCAAAATCCATCAATTCTTCTAATGTATAGCCCATATAAAAGATTCGGTTCATCGCATATAATACAGCTGCTGCATCTGCGCTGCCGCCAGCCATACCTGCTGCCACTGGAATACGCTTTTGAAGGCTGATGCTGACACCGCCGCGAACAGGCTGACTTTCAAGCATCATGCGCGCTGCCTTATATGCAATATTATTTTCATTCACAGGAAGAAAATGCAAGTTACTGGATATACGGATCTCCGGCTCTGGAATACGATAAACAGTAACTCTGTCAAACATGCGGATTGTCTGCATAATCATGCGAACCTCGTGATATCCGTCTTCACGTTTTCTGACAACGTCCAGACCAAGATTAATTTTAGCCATTGCTCTTAACTGCATTAAATCCATATTTTTTTATCACCCTTCTAAAAACTTGTACATGCTTTTCTTTTGTATACGGCTTGTACTTTGTATACATCATTATAATAAAAAAGAGACTTCTTTGCAAGTGTTATTGCAAAAAAGTCTCGGGTATGCAGCCCGGTAAGTTATGAAAGCCCGAAGGTGCAATGGTTTCGTCGACGGACCAAACTCCGCAGGCTCCTGTTACATTCTTTCTCATCACACATTACTT
>OLRW01001629.1_pt1 | contig 14050 bp, 11 predicted proteins | sample 1672701 | NCBI WGS metagenome assembly OLRW01 (sample SAMEA3136715, study PRJEB25190) | human gut metagenome | biome: human gut; feature: human-associated habitat; material: faeces | place: Austria | collected 2013
GCGCTCGTGTTCGTCTCGCGGGGACTGGTCGCTAAAAATGGTTGCGGGTTTGTGAGCAGGGACCACGATTGAGCGTGAGCGAAAGCGGGGAGCGAACAATCTGGGATGTGGTGGAAAAACTGCCCCACGGAATGGATACAGTCTTGGGAGTTGGGAGATGGCGGGATCCGTCTTTCCGGTGGTGAACGGCAGCGGGTCGTGCTGGCCAGAGTATTTGCTGGAGAATCCGAAATTGATCGTTATGGATAATGCACTTCCATATTTGACTACGGACTTGACGGATAGCGAAATATTGTCGTTAGCCTACCGGCTGCTCCCCTTGGCTTCTTCGATATCAATAAGCTCCCACACAGTCCCGGCGAGCGATTGTTATTATAGTGCGAACATTCGTGGAATGTCCGTGCTGGTGCCGGACCTGCCCCTGATCCGACAACGGCTGGAAGAATACTTGCCATTGGAATAAGTCAGGAGATACTGCCAATGCGTGCTTCTCCATGGGGTCATCCTTGCTGCGTTTCTGTATTTTTTAGACTACTCTCAAAAATAGATTTTTTCATGGTACTATTTTCGCACTTTGGAGAGGACGGGGGAAGACAGGGCTTCATTAGGCGGGGGCCTTGCTGACAGACCCTGTCTGACGGCTTGATTTATTTTTGCCTTGAGATTCTGGTATTCAGCTTTTTAAGCTTTTCGTAATGGATTTTGGTCTGGTGATACTCGGCTGCCATGCGCTCTTTGTAGTCGTCACTCATCATGCCTTTTACAGTGTCTTTCAGTTCCATGTCGTCCTCCTTGAATCCTTTTCGTAAAAATGGGCATAAAGAAAACCACGGTGCGGTTTGCATCGTGGTCAGAATATAAAGGTCATTCAATGCCGGGAGGGAGTTTCCCGATTCCTTTCAAAGCATTATATGCGGCGCGAGAGGCAAGCTGGGCAGGCGGTGCAGGGCTGTCCAGCATATCACACATCTCGTCGTATTTGTGGTCGATCGGATGTTCAAGAAGCCATTTCTGCATTTCGGCAATACGTTCCGGTGTAAGCCAACTACTCATAGAATTTCACTCCATTCTTTTGAAGTTCTCTGATGGCTTGCCAGACAAGTTTTTCAGTCTGTTCAAGAAGCTGCTCGTCGGGCAGTTCTGCACGAGGGATATTTTTCAGCCTGTCTATTTCAGCGCTCAACTGCCAAACAATACCGTTTGCCTCATTTGAATTGTACTCGGAACTTTTTTCAACTGCAAAAATATGGCCGTTATGCCCTATTGCAATCATAAGCTTTAAGCTTTCGTTGTCCACGAAACTTAACAGATCACCGGGAGAGAAAACACCACACGCCGGGTGCGTATGTATGACGGCATAGGGTACATTAAAGTTGGGCAGCTTGACAGAGTGCCCCTCTGCGCTGCCGACGACATCCTGCGTCAACGGCTTCATGTTCAGGTCGAACGCCTTGCCGACTTCAACACCAGGCGGCTGTTTTGCCGCAGTCATGAGCAGTCGTTTGTGGGCGCTTTGAAGTTGTTGCTGCTTTGCACCGTCCAGAGTTTCGCAGTTGAACGACTTGATATTGCTGATTGACTGCATTGTAACAGGTTTTGGCTCCATGTTCAAGCTCGAATAAACAGAGAAGTTTTTCCTTGCCGCATACGCCGCCCGCTTCTGGGCGTTGATGGCATCCTTCCGGGCGGCGTAGTCGATGCGGCGCATTTTGTTGATGCCGCCGCCCGCCGCACGGTACTAGCCAAGCTGCTGTATGATGGCTTTCTCTCGGTTCGAAAGTTCCCATCTGACTGCCGCTGCGCGATCGCACAAAAGCAGCCCGGACCCAAAAATACTTTTCCCGGCCTGCTTTTGTGCGTCCAGGCTTCCAACCTGGATGCAGTCATCTGCCCGAATTTTCAGGTCTACCCCGTATCTTGCATACCTCTGCATCATGGCCGCAGTGATAACATTCATGGGGTAGTCATATTTCGGCAGTTCTTTTGTATTTGCTTTAATTAACCTGTCATTTTCCCGGTTGATTGCCTTTGTCAAATCCGGTGCGGTCTGCGCCACAATCCCGCCGCTGTAGCTCGTCACAAATGATGTTTCTACCCTTGCGCCGTTTTCGTAGGTGATCTGGCAGTCCGCGATAATACGGCGGGTTGTCAATCACAACCGCACCGTTAGGGTAGGGAAATGCTTTGTAATCACCCGCATCCATGAGGCAGAAAAGTATATCCCGCTCGACCGTCTTTGCCTGAGTCCGCAGTGCGGCTTTGCCTCCTGTGAGATCGGCAACAAGCTGACCGAGCTGGAACAGTGGAACAAGCTCAAACTGGTCAAGGAAATCGCCGAGACCGTGTGGGGTAAATAAGAAGTATGACCGGCAGATCTTTGGAAACAGAGAACTGCCGGTTTTCAATATAAATTTATCTACCAAGCCCCGTTCTACGGACGGGGCTTGGTATGCTGCGGATTTTTAATGTGTAGTACGGCAGTAGGGCGGCCAGGGGGCTGGCCGCCTTACTGCGGAATATTGTGGTGTTAATTCACAATGAACCTGCATATTTGTGGCATGCCAGGGCTGGCCTGGTCTGGCAGCCCCGACCGACAAAACGCTTTGAGGGCAAACAAACTGCTTCACTCCGCATTTGCTGTGTATGGTTGTATGTGCTATACTAAAAACAATCGATGGTGCAGCTGAAAAGCCGAAAATATCGTCTATTTCTACAAACGCAGCGGGATTTTGCGTTAAAAAGCCTTGGAATCCACAAAGGATTCCCGCGGCTCTTTGCCTTAAATCCGCCTTGCGCTTGTGAAATATCCGTCATTTTCTTTGTTTTCAGATATACCTTAAGAAGCCGCACTAGATGTGGACTGTGCGGGGCCGCAGTGTGATGTTGAGAAAGGGGAACAGCAGATGACCCGGATTGCGATTGTGGAGGACGAGGCGGCGGTGCGGGAACAGCTGGCGGGGTATGTGCAGCGGTACACCCGGCAGTACGGCACGCCGTTTGAGGTAACGGAGTTTGCGGATGGGATGGAGATTCTGGAAGATTACCGCCCGCAGTTCGACATCATCTTTCTGGATGTGGAGATGAAGCACCTGGACGGCATGGAGACCGCCCGCCGCATCCGGGAGCGGGATGGCGGGGTGCTGATCGTGTTCATTACCAACATGGCGCAGTATGCCATCCGCGGATATGCTGTTGGGGCGCTGGATTATGTGCTGAAACCGGTGCCCTACTTTGCGTTTTCGCAGCAGCTGCAAAAGGCGCTGGGGCAGCTGGAAAAGCGGGAGCGGCATTACCTGGCCGTGGCGGTGGACGGCGGCATGCGGCGGCTGGACGCGGCGGAAATCTATTACCTGGAAAGCGAAGGCCACAAGGTGCATTTTTACACCGAAAAAGAAGATTTTATAGTGCCGGGCACCCTGAAAAACTATGAGGAAAAGCTGGTGGGCCGGGCGTTTGCACGGTGCAACAGCGGGTATCTGGTCAATCTGGCGCAGGTTTCCGGCGTGCAGCAGGATATGGTGCAGGTTGGCCCGTATGCGCTGCAGATCAGCCGCCCGCGGCGCAAGGCCTTTATGGCGGGGCTGGCGGATTATATTGGGGGTGCGGGCCAATGACGACACTGCCGGATATCCCCCGCCTGTACACCGCATTGGCGGAAGTGCTGGCGGCGCTGCTGTATGCGCACAGACTGCCGCCGCGGATGGACCAGCGCGTGATCTGGGGCGTAGAAGCCGGTTGGGCGGTGCTGCTGGGGGCGTTTTTGCAGGCCACGGGGAAAGTTCCGCTGGCGTGGTGGATCCCCTGCATGGCAATGGCGATTCTTTCCATGCTGCTGTTTTTGTGGGTCACACGCAGCATTACGCTGCTGGAAGCGGGTTATGTGTGCGCGCGGGCCTTTATTTTGGCGGAGCTGGCGGCCAGCGTGGAATGGCAGCTGCACTGCGTGCTGTGGCCGCAGCGCGGTGGGGCGGAGCCGCTTTCGCTGCTGTTGTTGGCGGCGGTGTACGGCGGCATTTTTGCCGCGATGCTTTTTGTGGAGAACCGCCGCCCCGGCCCGGCCGGGAAGCTGAAAATAACGCCCGCAGGAACTTTTGTGGCGGTGGTCATGGCGCTGACCGCATTTGCCGTGAGCAATTTGAGCTTTGCCAACGGCAGCGAAGCCAACATGAACATGTTTTACATCCGCACGCTGGTGGACCTGGCCGGGGTGCTGATTTTGACGGTGCAGCACGAGCAGCTGCGCGAAGCCGCCCTGCACAGCGAGCTGGCGGAGCTGGACGGTGTTTTGCACCGCCAGTACGAGCAGTACAAGCAGAGCAAGGAGAACATCCGCCTGATCAACCGGCGCTACCACGAGCTGAAAATGCAGATTGCGGCCATCCGGGCGGAGCGGGACCACGCCAAGCAGGATGTGGCGCTGGCGGCCATGGAAAGCGGCATCCGCCAGTACGAGGCGGAGAACAAGACCGGCAACCCGGTGCTGGACACCCTGCTGACGGCCAAAAGCCTGTACTGCCAGCAGCACCACATCACGATGACCTGCGTGGCGGACGGGCATTTGCTGGATTTTTTGGAGACAGGGGAGATCTGCACGATTGTGGGCACGGCGCTGGACAACGCAACGGAGAGCGTGGAGACCGAGCCCGACCACGAAAAGCGGCTGATCCGGGTGGCGGTGTACGCCCAGAACGGCTTTGTGATGCTGCGGTTTGAAAACTACTGCGCGCAGGAAGTGGAGCTGGGCGCGGACGGCCTGCCGCGCCACAACACCCATGGCGGCAGCGACCTGCGCGGTGTGCGCGCCGCCGCCGAAAAGCGCGGCGGAACTATGACGCTGCACTGGGAGAATGAGTGGTTTACGCTGCGGGTGCTGCTGCCGCAGAAAAGCTGAATGGATGGCTGGGGGTCTAGGATAAGGCACCCGGCCATTTTTGGTGTTTGGGCGGGGTGCACAAAACAGGGTCGAGATGCTTTGTGAGAGATGCACAACAAAAAATGAAATGTTTTTGAAACTTTTGCAAAACATGCAACGGAAACAACAGTTTGTGCAAAAAATGAGCCGAAAGAAAATTGTTTTGGTACAATATCATCAATAAAAGCGGAAATCCCGTCAGCTGCCATCCGGAGGGCGGCACAATAAAAGGAGGAAAACAATGAACACCCTGCTTCTTACCCTGGCAAACATGGGCGTTAACCTGGACGACGTTGCCGATGTGGTCAATAACTGCATCCCGCAGCTCATCTTCTTTGGCGTTGTGGTTGCCGCCGCCATTATCGTACTGATCGCTATGGCGGTCAACAAGAAACTGGCCAAGCCCACCAAATTCATGGTGCGCGCCCAGTCTGGCCTGGCCGTGCTGGTGGCTTTCGGCATCATGCTCAACCTGGTTGCCTTTGGCCCTATGAGCACCATGCTCGACCTGGTCACCGGCAACGGCACTATCACCGAAGAATCTGGTGCAGAGGCCAACGCCCTGTGCACCGAGATTGCCGAGGAAGGCATCGTCCTGCTGCAGAACGATGACAACGAACTGCCCCTCGCGTCCGGCAGCAACCTGAACGTCTTTGGCTGGGCTTCTGTCGGCCCTGTCTACGGCGGCACCGGCGCCGGCGCGATCTCTGCCGACCGTCCCACCGTCAGCCTGCTGGATGGCCTGCACAACGCGGGCATCAACACCAACACCGAGCTGAGCGATTTCTACACCGCTTACTGCGCCGAGCGCCCGGCGCTGGGTTACAGCAACCATAACTGGACCCTGCCCGAGCCCACCGCCGCCAGCTACACCCAGGAGCTGATCGACAACGCCAAGTCTTTCTCTGACACTGCGATGGTCGTCATCAGCCGCGTTGGTGGCGAAATGGCTGACCTGCCCACTAACATGGATGGACTCAACTACACTGAAAACTCTACCGAGTATAATGATTTCGAACCCGGCCAGCATTATCTTTCTCTGACCAAAACAGAAAAGAACATGATTGATATGGTCACCAAAAACTTTGCTAATGTTGTGCTGGTTTACAATGGTGCCAATACTTTGGAAATGGGCTTCGTGAATGATTACCCCCAGATCAAGAGCGTCATTTGGTGCCCCGGCACCGGTCAGACTGGCTTCAACGCTCTGGGCGAGATTGTTGCCGGTGAGGTCAACCCCTCCGGCCACTCTGCTGACACCTTTGTCTATGACCTGACCGCAGCTCCTTACTTCAACAACATCGGCGACTTTGCTTACACCAATGCGGATTCCGTTGGTTACACCGTTGCCAGCCAGGCTGGCGGTGATGCAAAGCTGGTTCCCCCGCACTTCGTCAACTATGTTGAGGGCATCTACGTCGGCTACAAGTTCTACGAGACTGCAGCTGCCGAGGGCCTGATCGACTATGACAAAACCGTTCAGTACCCCTTCGGCCACGGCCTGTCCTACACCACCTTTACCCAGAAAATCGACTCCATGACCGAGGCTGACGGCACCATCACTCTGGATGTCACCGTCACCAACACCGGCAGTGTGGCCGGTAAGGACGCCGTGCAGGTCTACTTCAACCCGCCGTACACCGATGGCGGCATTGAGAAGGCTTCCGCCAACCTCGTCACCTTCGGCAAGACCGACTCCATTGAGCCGGGCGCTTCCCAGACCTTGACCCTGACCTTCAACACCGAGGACATGGCCAGCTTTGACAGCAAGGACAAGGGCTGCTACGTGCTGGAAGAGGGCGACTATATCATCAGCATCAACGAGGATTCCCACACGGTGCTGGATTCCAAGACCTACAATGTCGCTTCCACCATCGTCTATGACGAGTCCAACCCCCGCAGCACCGACGCCGAGGCTGCTACCACCAAGTTCGACTTCGCTGACGACAAGCTCGTCACCCTGTCCCGTGCTGATCACTTTGCCAACTATGCCGAAGCTGTTGCTGCTCCCTCTGACTACACCATGTCTGAGGAAAGCATGAGCACCCTGTACAACGACCACAACTGGACCCCTGAGGACTTCAACGACCCCAACGATGAGATGCCCGTTACCGGTGCCAACAACGGCCTGAAGCTGGCTGACCTGCGCGGTGCTGACTACGACGACGAGCGTTGGGATACCCTGCTCGACCAGATGACCGTCACCGAGATGGACGACCTGATCGCACTGGGCGGCTACCAGACCAAGGCCGAGGCCAGCGTTGACAAGTACGCGACCATCGACTGCGACGGACCCGCTGCCATCAACAACAACTTTACCGGCGTTTCTTCCATTGGCTTCCCGTCCGAGATCATCATCGCTTCCACCTTCAACACCGACCTGGCCCGCCGCTACGGCGAGAGCATCGGCCGCATGGCCAGCGAGATGAACGTCACCGGCTGGTACGCCCCCGCCATGAACGGCCACCGTTCCGCCTTTGACGGCCGTAACTTCGAATATTACTCTGAGGACAGCGTCCTCGCCGGTTACATCGGTGCCAGCTCCATTGCCGGTGCCCAGAGCTACGGCGTCTACGCTTACATGAAGCACTTTGCCCTGAACGACCAGCAGACCAACCAGAGTAAGCTGCTCTGCACCTGGGCTGACGAGCAGGCTATCCGCGAGATCTACCTGCGTCCCTTCGAGATCAGCGCCAAGGTGGGCGGCTGCAAGGCCGTCATGTCCAGTTGGAACTATATTGGCAACCAGTGGGCCGGTGCCTGCAATGCACTGCTGAACGGCGTGCTGCGCGGCGAGTGGGGCTTCCACGGTATGGTCATCACCGACGGCTTCCACTTCACTGACTACATGGATTCCGATAGGGCCATCCGCAACGGCTGCGACCTGATGCTGAAGAACTACGACGTTGCCACCAACCACCTGACCGATACCACCAGTGCTACCGGCGTTAAGGCTATGCGTCAGGCTTGCAAGAACATCATGTACACCGTGGTCAACTCCCGCGTTTACGACCCGACCAACACTGTTTCCACCCCCATCTGGCGTACCGCTATGATCGTGGTCGACGTGCTGCTGGCTGTACTGCTGGTCGTGCTGGAAGTTCTCACCTTCAAAAGCTACAAGAAGAAAAAGGCACAGTAAAGCGTAATTTGTAAGCTGTGCAGCTGCCCTGCGGTCCATCGCCGCCGACTTTGCGCGGTTGTGCGGTGGGCCGCAAGGCTGTTTTTAAGAAAAGGAACCACCTTATGCAAAAGAAACAACTGCAAGCTTTGACGCTTGAACAAAAATGTGCCCTGCTCTCCGGCGGGGGGACCTTTACCACCCGCGCATTGCCCAAAGCCGGTATCCCGTCCATTACCTTGTCCGATGGCCCCAACGGCGTGCGCAAGCAAGCCGGGGCGGCGGACCACCTGGGGCTGAACCCCAGTGTTCCGGCCACCTGCTTTCCCACTGCCGCCACTGTGGCGTGCAGCTGGGACCCCGCCCTGGGCGAGCAGATCGGCCAGGCCATGGGCGAAGAAGCCGCTGCGCAGGAAGTTGCCGTGCTGCTGGGGCCGGGCCTGAACACCAAGCGCAGCCCCTTGTGCGGACGCAACTTTGAGTATTTCTCCGAGGATCCGTATCTTTCCGGCAAAATGGCCGCGAGCTATGTGCGGGGCATCCAGTCCAACGGTATTTCGGCCTGCCCCAAGCACTTTGCCGTCAACAGCCAGGAACTGCGCCGCATGGCGTCGGACTCTGTGGTGGATGAACGCACTTTGCGGGAACTGTACCTGACCGGGTTTGAGATCGTGGTCAAGGAAGCAAAGCCCAAGACCATCATGAGCAGCTATAACCTCATCAACGGAACTTACGCCAACGAGAACCGCCACCTGTTAATGGACATCCTGCGCGGGGAGTGGGGCTTTGACGGCGCTGTGGTAACGGACTGGGGCGGCAGCAATGACCATGCCCTGGGCGTGCAGAACGGCTCCACGCTGGAAATGCCCGCCCCCGGCGGGGACGCGGTGCGCGAGCTGATGCAGGCTGTGCAGAGCGGCAAAATTACCGAAGCGGATGTGGACGCCCGGCTGGACGAGCTGCTGACGCTGGTGTTTGATACCCATGCCGCTGTGCAGTCCCACAGCCGCACCTTTGATGCGGACGCTCACCACGCCCTGGCCCGCCGCGCCGCAGCCGAAAGCATTGTGCTGCTGAAAAACGAGAACGACCTGCTGCCGCTGGAAGAGGGCACCGAGGTTGCCGTGATCGGCGACTTTGCCCAGACGCCGCGGTACCAGGGCGCTGGCTCCAGCGCGGTCAACTCCATCAAGGTGGATACCTTTTTGGACTGCCTGAAAGAGAGCGGCCTGGCCAGCGTGGGCTTTGCCTCCGGCTTTGACCGCCAGGGCAAACCGGATGCCGCCAAACAGGCCGAGGCTGTAGCCCTGGCCCAAAAGGCCGAAGCGGTGCTGCTCTGCCTGGGGCTGGATGAAATCAAGGAAAGTGAGGGTATGGACCGCGGCGATATGCGCCTTGCGGACAACCAGATCGAACTGTTAAAGGCCGTGCAGCAGGCCAACCCCAACACCGTTGTGGTGCTCAGCGCAGGGGCTTCGCTGGAAACCCCGTGGCTCAAACACTGCCGTACCCTGGTGTATGGTGCGCTGGGCGGCCAGGCGGGGGCGGGCGCCATGCTGGATGTGCTGACCGGCAAAGTGAACCCCAGCGGCAAGCTGGCCGAAACCTGGGTTAACGCCTATGCGGATACCCCCGCCAAGGATAACTTTGCCGGGCCGGGCCGCATGGTACAGTACCGCGAGGGGCTGTATGTCGGCTACCGCTATTACCAGACCGCCGGTGTGCCGGTGGCATTCCCCTTTGGCTATGGGTTAAGCTACACCAGCTTTGCCTACAGCAATTTGCAGGCCGCGTCCAATGGCGTGACCCTGACCGTAACCAACACCGGCAAGCGCGCCGGAGCAGAGATCGTGCAGCTGTATGTGGCAAAACCCGGGGCAGAAGTGTTCCGCCCCGCACAGGAGCTGAAAGGCTTTGCCAAGGTGCAGCTGCAGCCCGGCGAAAGCAAGACCGTGACCATCCCGCTGGACGATAAGGCATTCCGCTACTGGAACACCAGGACCGACAGCTGGGAAGTGGAAGGCGGCAGCTATGAGCTGCGGGTCGGCGCGTCCAGTGCGGACATCCGCCTGACCGCCGTGGTGGAAGTGGCCGGTACCGGCGCACCCAACCCCTATGCGGGCAAGCATCTGCCGCACTATACCAGCGGCAAGGTGCAGAGCGTGCCGGATGACGAATGGGCCACCCTGCTGGGCCGCCCAGTGCAGCAGGGAAAAGTTAAAATTGACCGCAACATGACCCTGGGCGAGCTGAACCACAGCCGCAGCCCGCTGGGCTGGCTGATCTGGCTGGTGCTTACCGCACTGCTGAACGCCAGCTACAAGCGCGGCAAGCCGGACCTGAATGTGCTGTTCCAGTACAACATGCCGCTGCGTGCCCTGGCCAAAATGACCAGCGGTGCCATCAGCATGGGCATGGTGGATGGCATTGTGATGGAATTACAGGGATTCTGGATCATCGGCCTTGTGCGGGTGATCATAGAAGCCGTGAAAAACCTGGTACTGAACGCACAGCTGGAACAGCGCCTGCGCAACAGCTGAGGAAAGAGAGGGGCTATTTATGCAGCTATGGAATAATTTTGCGGCAAAACACCCCGCCGCAGCCAAGTGGGTGCGCGAAGGCGGACTGTTTGTGATCGTATCCAACCTGGTTACGGTGTTCAAATACCTGCTGCTGCAATTTTTGCCGGCGGCGTTCAGCAGCCTGCCGGTGGTGGATTTTGGCTGGCCGGGCATCCCGGTCACGCTGTTTGGCGAAACCTTCCAGTGGAACATCCTGGGGTATGATTCCGCCCATGGCGGTCTGCCGTACTTTTGCGCCTACATGGTTGCCATGGTGGTGGGAGAATGCATAAACTTTCCCATCCAGCGCAACTTTGTGTTCCGCAGCAAGGGCAACCTGGCCAAGCAGATCGCCTGGTATGTGGTGGCGTTCTGCTTGATCACCTGCATCGTCAACTCCATCAACTGCGTGTGGGTGGCGGTTGCGGGCCTGCTGGTGCCGGATTTCATCTACAACATTGGCACCACCGTCCTCAATGGCGGCATTTCCATGGTGATCTTCTTCTTTGTCAACAAGATCATCTTCCCAGAGGGCGCACAGGCAAAATAAAGCCCGGCAGGATCACTGGTGCTTTTCCCGGTACTCGAACAGGGCGGCGGCACGGTACAGGAAAAAGTCCTTTGGATGGTATAAAAATGTGATTGCCAGCAACGGCGAAGATCTGAACGGATAAAGAAGAATGCTGCCTTTCCCTGATGTGGAGAAAGACAGCATTTTTATTGCGTTTTTCGGAAAGAGGTGAGCAGCGGCCCCTACAAATGGGTAACGGCTGGCCATAAAATGGCGCTATTACATGGTGTGCTTTGTGAGAAAGCGCTGTAGTGTGATGATATAAAACGGATGGGTGCATGGTGTGCGCCCCTACGGAATTACAACAAAACACCCCCGCCCGTGCGGTAAATGAACTGCATAGGGCGGGGACACCGTTATTTTACAAAGAAAACGCGCAGAGCGGAGATTTTAGGCAATACCGCATAATTCTAAGTGCCGATACGGCGAGCGAGGTGCGGCAGATGCCAAGCCAAAAGCGCAGATAATACTGGATGTCTTATCGAGCATTTTGGCAACGCAGATGCCGTGCCGCAGCTGCCGGAGCGGTGCTTAAGCCGCAAGGCGGGAATTGTGCGGTGTTGCCTTTACTGTTCCACGGCACCGGTGGGCAGCTGGGGAACAGCGGTCAGGATGCGCATGAACTCTTCGCCGGTGATGGTTTCTTTCTCGTACAGGTACTTGGCGATCTCGTCCAGCTTGCCGCGGTTTTCAATCAGCATCTGTTTGGCTTTTTCATGCTGCTGCTTGACGACTTCCACGACCTTATCGTCCACTGTGGCGGCTGTGCGCTCACTGCAGGCCAGGCTGGCATCGCCGCCCAGGTAGGCGTTGTTCACGGTTTCCAGGGCAACCATGTCAAAGTCGTCGGTCATGCCGTAGCGGGTAATCATGGCGCGGGCCATCTTGGTGGCCTGCTCGATATCGTTGGATGCGCCGGTGGTGATGGAGTTGAACACCACTTCTTCGGCGGCACGGCCACCGGTCATGGTGGCAATTTTGGCCAGGATCTCTTCCTTGGTCATCAGGGTGTGGTCGCCGTCCTCTACCTGCATGGTGAAACCCAGCGCGCCGGAAGTGCGCGGCACAATGGTGATTTTCTGCACGGGGGCGGAATGGCTCTGCAGGGCGGCAACCATGGCATGGCCGACTTCGTGGTAGGCCACGATGCACTTTTCTTTGTCGCTCAGGATCTTATTCTTTTTCTGGGCACCGGCCAGGATGGTATCCACGGCTTCCTGCAGGTCGTACTGGGTAACGGCCATGCGGTGGTGGCGCACAGCGCCCAGGGCGGCTTCGTTGATAATATTGGCCAGCTCGGCACCGGAAGCACCGGGAGTCATGCGGGCAACCACGGCAAAGTCACAGTCGGGGCCGATTTTGACCTTTTGAGCGTGCAGGCGCAGGATGCTTTCGCGGCCTTTCAGGTCGGGCAGCTCCACGGGCACACGACGGTCAAAACGGCCGGGGCGGGTCAAAGCGGGGTCAAGGGATTCAGGACGGTTGGTGGCGGCCAGAATGATAACACCCTTGGCGGCGTCAAACCCGTCCATTTCGGTCAGCAGCTGGTTCAGGGTCTGTTCGCGTTCATCGTTGCCGCCCATACCGGAAGCACCGTCACGCTTTTTGCCGATGGTATCGATCTCATCAATAAAGATAATGCAGGGGGCTTTTTCGTTGGCCTGTTTGAAGAGATCACGCACCTTGGAAGCGCCCATGCCGACGAACATCTCGACAAATTCAGAACCCGCAATGGAGAAGAAGGGAACACCGGCTTCGCCGGCAACAGCGCGGGCCAGCAGGGTTTTACCGGTGCCCGGGGGGCCGACAAGCAGAACGCCCTTGGGCATTTTGGCACCGATATCCTCGTAACGCTTGGGGTTATGCAGGAAGTCAACGATTTCCTGCAGGCTCTCTTTGGCTTCGTCCTCACCGGCAACATCGGCAAATTTGATGGACTTGCCATCCTCAACGACATACTGTTTGGCACCGGATTTGCCGCCGCCAAAAATCATGCTGTTGGCGCCGCCGGTCATTTCACCGACCCGCTTGCGCATCATGCGGTTGAACCAGACGATCAGGATGATCATGGGCAGCAGCGAGATGACCCAGCCCAGCAGGGTATCCACCCAGGTGGTCTGGTTGTACACCTTGCCAAAGGAAACGCCGGCGCTTTCCAACCGGGTGACCAGCTGCAGGTCCTGCGCAATGGAGTTGGTGCAGTAGGTGGTATCGTTTTTGTCCACAAAATAGATCTGCTGATCCTGAATTTCAACGGTGCTCAGCTCGCCGCCTTCGAGCATGTTCAGGAAGGTGCCGTAATCGACCTGTTTGACCTGGCCTTTCATCATGGCGGGAAAGGCCCAGAAATTGAGCAGCAGCAACACCACAAGGATCACGGCATATACAATGCCGGTCGTCTTTTTGGGGTCGCGCGGCTGTTGGGTTTCGTGCATAACAATTCCTCCAGTTGGGGGCGGTAATAGGGGCCCCCGATAGATTCTATCATGAAGAATAAAAATGAACTGCGGATGAACAAGGCATGAAATAGCTGGAAATTCCGGTAAACTTTGCGTGAACAAGGGCAGTTTGCGGGCAAAAACAGGAATGCAGACCGCGTAACGACAGGGAAAAGTGAAAAGAATCTGAACGGTTTTCCACAAACAGAGGGGCTTCTTGTGGAAAACAAAAACGCGCGGCGGGGAGATAGGATGTTGATGACAGGATACCATGGTTGCAGCTCAGTATGCGGGACGATGCAGGCATCGTCCTCTACAGATCGTTTACAGGTTTGCGGTGGATGGATTTACGTTTCTCCGCGGCGCGATGAGGGCATCGCGCCCTACAAATCTTTATGGCAATACCGCATAATTCTAAGTGCCGATACGGCGAGCGAGGTGCGGCAG
>OLRW01001635.1_pt1 | contig 13992 bp, 23 predicted proteins | sample 1672701 | NCBI WGS metagenome assembly OLRW01 (sample SAMEA3136715, study PRJEB25190) | human gut metagenome | biome: human gut; feature: human-associated habitat; material: faeces | place: Austria | collected 2013
TTTAACAATGGTTTTCGCTTGATCCGCAGTAATTTTAAAATTTGTCATTGCTGCTTCTCTCTGATCTCTAATTGCATTAGATTTCTGCATTTCTGATATTTGCTTATTAGCAGTTTCTAAAGCCTTGTTTGCTTTTTCAAGCTCTGTCAAATTTCCAGCTTCTAATTCGTCAATCTTTTCCTGCAACTCGTCAGCCTTTTCAGCTTTTTCTTTGTACTGCTTTGCCTTATCTTTTTCTTTTTGGGTCTCGCCATTCAATTGATTCAGATAATTACTGATCTGATCTTCTGTAGGCTCTTCAACTCCAATTGAAATAAGATTTTGCTTTGCCTGTTCTCTTGTCATAAGATTACCTCCGTTCACTACGCTTTTTTACGTTGTTCGCTCAACATGTGATTTCTCCTGTTTAACGCACAGGTGCATATTTTATAAAATAAAAACAGCCACCTTTTACTCGGTAACTGTTTCATTTTGCTTATTATTTATTTGATCCACTATGTTTTGAGCCTTAACTTCCTGCTCTTCTGCATCGTCAATTGTTTTGTAAATATTGTCAATATAAGGCTTCGATAAAAGAAACGTCTTTTCTGCGTCACCCCACAATCCAACCGTTTTGATTGCAATAATTGGATGTATTCCCGCTTGCAAAAGGACGGTCAATGTCTGTGCCTTTGTGTACATATTGTCTTGCGGACTATGATTTATCTGCACGTCAAAGTCTCTAACAGAAATTCCTAGGTCTTCACCAGAAAGTCTTATTACATTAAGTGCAACTACCGCAAGCCTTTTTTCCGACGTTTTAACAATTGGATCTTTTAGTTTTGCTCTTGTCTTTGAGAAATCCCAACCGTTTCTTAATTCTACGGCTCCCTGCGTATCGCCTCCGGTATTTCCCTGTTTATTTGGAATTGCCAGAATTGAAAGAGCATTATCCCATAAATCTTCTTTTGCCACCTGACATTGACTTTGATTCAATTCTTGTGTCATTATGTCAACATCAGATTTATTGTCTTTATTTATGGACTTTACTACCAACGCATGGCTTTCTTTCATTTTTCTAAATGTTTCTTCATCAACTTCACAATTTATAAACTTAACCCAGTATTGAACGAACTGTTCGATACCATCCATTCTGTTTGATTGCATATTGTTTATTGAATCCAGAATACCAGAAACAAGTTCGATATCTGATATTCTTTCATGGTTATTTGGAAACTCAACAATGGGAATTTCGCCATAAGTGTGAAGTTTTGATTCAATAACCTTGCTATCAACTATTCTAAATGACATTGTGTTACTAAATGCCATTTTATAGCATTTTCCTTTTTCATCTTTTAGTTCCTGCACCGCAAGTATTGGTTCTTCTGTGCTTTCGTTGTATATAACAAACGTATTGATAGGTGTTGGTGCCACTATCCGGAAAGGAATGTCTCCCTTTTTAGGCTGTATCGCTTTAAAAGATGTTCCAGTAGCGGATTGCCATTCTCCAGCCTTAATGTCTTTTTCCTGCTTGTTAGCATCTGACATAAAGTCATTTAATGTATCAACTGCTTTATTTACCTTTTCATCATCTTTCCTACTGATAAACTGAACCGGTTCTCCATATGTCTGTCCAACCTTAAACTGCACAATCTCATACGCATGATTTTCTACAACTTTGTTGGTTATATCTTCGTTCGTTATTTTTTGGCGATAAAGTATTGGCTGATCTCCCTTGTAGTAATCCCACAAATATTTGATTACTGATTTATTCCAGTAAAACACACCAATACATTTTCCAATAACTTCAACTACATTGTCACGAGTTATGGATTCCGCGTTTGTATATGCAATTTTTCGTCCATACTGTCCTTTGACAAGCTCTTGAAGTTGTACACGGTTCATTTTTACACCACCTAAACAAATCTCATTCCGCTTGAAGTCGTTCGTTCAAGCATTTTCGTTACTGTCACTTTTGCCGTTACCGGATCATACAAAATTCTCTTCTTGCACTTTTTACAATTAAAAGCCAGATTCATTTTTGTGATTCCGTTATGGCTTCCTACTTTTCTTCCGCACTGCGGACAATATACTGTAACCATATGCCTTTCCCCTTGCAATAAAAAAGGCACCGCAATACGCGATGCCAAAAACTTTCTTTATTTCCTAGTATAATAATATCACAACTCATATGTGACATTCCATGACATCTTTTATTTTTTTACAAATATTCATCACCGAATTTTTCTTCAAATTGGCGCAATGCTTTTCCGTGAATCCGAATTGTCTGTCGATATGAATAATCCATTTCCACGGAAATCTTTTCAAACGATTTCTTTTCGATGTAATGAGAAAAAAGCACATTATAAACGTTTTCGTTTTCCATACTATCAATCTGACTAATGATTTTTTGTTTTTTTTCAGTAAAATCATCAATTATCTTATCAAGATTTTTTTCCATTTCATCAATTTTAGCATATGTGTTTCCAATACGATCAACGTTTGGTGTACTTTTTACTCGTTCTTCGGTTGACACAGAAGAAATGCTACGAGACAATTCCCTTAACTGTGCTATTTCTGCCAATTTGTTATTTATCATTCGGTTCAATCTGCTTATTTGGTTTAAATATTCTTTTGTTGTCATCAATAACACCCCCTAAATGGATTTACTGTTGCTTCTACTTTTGCAACCTTATTACCTTGTGTTATTCTTAACGCAAAGTTAGAAAACACATCTGGAACATCATCTAACTGCTTTCTCCCGGAAACAGAATACTGTTTTAACAACGACATCATCACTCCGTATGGTTCGTTAGGCTTATACAATGATGGATCCTTGAATATTACGTGTTGTAAAATCCAGTTAGAACACTGGAAAATTCTTGCTTCTTTGTTTGTTTCTGTCGGCGTGTCTGTAATATTGCATATCCATCCTTTGCTTTCGACACGTTTATTTACTTCCATACCAACGCGGTCTCCACCAGCATTTCTCTCAAACTCGCATTCCTGCACTTGATTATTTACCAGCACATTAGCGGAATTTTCGTACTGCATCTCATAATCCGCCGTATTATCACACACGCAATCAACGCAATAGTAATCTTCTCCATATTTTTGTAATACCGGAAGTACAAAATAGTCTGTTCCTTTCCCCTTTGTGTCGCATTGACTGGTAATTATCTCTGGTTCTCCGTGTGGCAGATTAAGATAACGTCGAATCTTATCTTCTGGAAACAGTAAGCCCTCTCGCTCTATTGGATCCTGCTTGTACAGACAACGATAAGAGATTTCGTCCATAAGTAACTGTATATCTTCAAAATCTTTTACCGTATATCCCCCAAACTCAAAGTCAAAATTGCTTTCTCCAGTTACTGGATCAATGTCTGGTACTGATATTACTTTTACTCTTTTGTTGCCCTCATAGGCTTGTATAATGCGTCCAATGACATCGCGGACACTCCACCTCGTAGCAATATGTATCTCTTTACATGGGTTTCCATCCTCGTCAGGAATCTTTCTCTGTCTTGCATCTACAGCATATTTTCCCCACAACTTATCAAGGTAAAGTGGATTTAATGCTTCTTCAATTCCACCGATCATGTCATCTACAAGCAAAAATTTATTTGCACGCACTTTTCCGGCATTCTTACTTCCAACGGACGTACATTGAACAGACTGGAATGGCTTATACTTTCCTACATTAAACGTTTCCAACTTTGCATTTGTGCTTGTTACTTTAAGCCTTGGGAATATCTCGTTCCATGCGTACTCGTCTGCGTTCGTTACGATGTCATATACGCCGTCATAGTACATTCTGGTAATGTCGCCACTATGTGAATAAAAAAGGTTATATCCGTTCGAATACCAGCCTATAACGGCAGAATGGAAAAACTTTTCGATCGTGGTCTTTCCTGTTCCGGGTGGCAATGAGATACACAAAATGTCGTATTTATCGTCAATCATTCCTTGTAAAGCATCAATAAGACCAATTTTTATAAATTGCTTTCTCCGCGGCATATAAAACCGCTCTTTCGGCAATCTTTTCTTCTCAATGTACCTAAAAAAACTATCAACAACCTTGTTTCTGGCTTCCAAAAGCAAAACCTCATACAATTTATCTAAGATTTCGTAGGAAACATCGTTTTCAAAGCAATATTTTTCCAGGTCCCATGAATTTCCCCCGGTGGAATCCTTGATAAATTGCTCTATAATCTCTTTTGCTCGACTAGTGAGTATCAATCCATACTTGATATCTTTTTCTCTCTCTATGGCTACTTGACAAGCCTGCACGTATGCTTCAATAGCATCTTCGTCAATGCCATTTTGCTTTATGTAATTTTCATATTCTTGGATTCTTTGCCGCAATTCGGCTGACATAAAGATGCACCTCCACAGAAAGCGGAAGTGTGTTTACTTCCGCCTATAATTTTTTTAGGTTAGCGGCTGAATCTATTTTCAGTCGGTTAATTTTTTATTTTCATTTTTCAATAATTTTTACAGTATCTTGTATACCATAGTAAATTATGTACCTTTTTCCGTCTTCACTTTCAAACTTGATGTAATTATCGGTATGATCGCTTTCTACATCAATTTTCCCTTGATAGTGAAAAACTTCTCTACCATCTTCCGTGGTAATCGTAATTTCTCGCTCAATACCATTTGAAAGGTTTGATCGGAAATCTTTCATGCCTCTGATTCCGCTTGCGGTTGATGTGTTGTACCAGTGTAAAAAAATCGCAAGCAAAACAGTAACAACAACTGTACTAAAAACAATTACCAAGCCAGCAATTCTAGTGTCTTTATCTACAAAAAACGCAAGACTTATACCAAGCCCAATCAAAAGTAAAAACACTAAAACTACCCATTGTGCTATTGTAAACATAACTATAACCTCCTTGTTAATTTGATGCTTCATTGCAACAAACCGGATGTAATTTATCAAAGAGTGCATCGTAGTCGTCAATTACATAACTTGCCGGAATCGCATATGCTTTAATACCATATTTATTTGCTGTTTCCATTTCGATGCAACATCCGTTCCAATCGTAGCTCTCACGTATTCCAATAAACACATCTGCTTCTGACAACTTTTTTAGGCTTTCCCCAAGATACCAAATTGCCTGATTATTGTTCTCCGGTGGATTATCCTCGATGTAACTGTCAATCAGTTCCAGTTCTTCGCCCTCGTAGATTTCAGCAATCTTTTTCATCTTCTGTATACTTGTTTTGATTTTCTCTTCTGTTCTGCCTTTCATAGGCACGCTCACAAATAATTTTTTCATGGTATGATTCCTTTCCGCTGATAATCAGCAAATTATTTTAATTTCCCTGCATGGCAATGCCACCAAGAATATTTTAATCTCGAACAAGGATAATCTATCCCACATTTATCTTTTAGATATTTCATCATTTTTGGATAATAAACCCAAGATTTTATAAAATCAATCATTCTTCTCATAATCATTTCTCATAAACCTCTCAAAATCTTTCCTGCACTTAGGGCATAAATCATATGTTTTTTCTAAAAATTTATATCTACGGACATTCTTGATTTCAAGACACATATCATTATCTTCAAAAGTAGGAACTATATCTCCGCAACATCCAACTTGCTTAAATCTAACTTGTTTCCAACTTTTAGGTATTATCTCTTTTCCGCACCTATCGCAAGTGTGCCATTCTTTTTGATGTTTCATTCTTACACCGTCCTTAATATCCGCCATTAAATTCCGAAAGCCATTCTTTTAGCCCCACATGCGCCTTAGCAAAGCAAAGTTCCATGTCACAATCATTTTCATCGACAATTACTACATCTTCGCCATTACGTCTAGCTTTAGGGTAATCATCGGCGCAGCCTTTTTTATAAATCAAAATATTCCAATCACATATTTTACTATAAGTAATTTCGAGATGCATCGGAAAGTCTTTTGCTTTATCATCAAAAAATTTTAAAAATTCATTCATTTCTATACCAACTTTCTAAGCGCCGTTCATAAAGATATTTCCAAAATGGAAATCATTTAGTGCTTTTTCTAATTCGTCTTTGTACCTAAATGGACTTAGAGGGCTTTTTATTTCTTCCCTTAATATAGGATGCATATTGTCTATCAAAATACCTTGTGTAGCACTTGCAAGATTTTGTTGTGGCAAATCCGCTAAAGCACATAACTCCATTCTTTTATTGTCACATTTTTCAGATTTAGGGCAACTTTTACATTTTTCTGCTAATTTACTTAAAGATTCTGCCATTACTACACCAACTTTCTACCGCAGATAGGACAATAATTTATTTTTTCGCTCGCAGGAGAAAAACTATCTCCTGTATCAATAAAAAAATAAAAAGAACCATTATCCGCAAATATACAGTTATCGTTTGGAAATTTATCTTTTTTGTTTAATATATTTTCGCACAATTTACACATAATCACATTGCCCCTTAAAACAAATTATCCGGGAACTCTTCGCCATTTATAAGTTTCCAAAAATATTTACTGATTGTTGGCGGGCTAACTCCGACGTACTTTGCCGCTTTTGTCATACTCATTTTGCATTGCGCCCATTGATTGTACGCATAATAAAATTTTTCCTTGTCAATCTTGTGTACGCCTTTTGCCATTTTTCTTCACTCCTTTAATTTGCGGAATCTGCATGGCGAATCTGCCGATTTCTTACCTTGCCGGATTCCAGCAACGACCATGCAATATAATGAATGGGGTTCTGTTGCCCTGATAGTATAAGGCAACAACGCAAGTGATGGGATTCGAACCCATAATTCAAAATTGCCCCTCATGGCATATACACTTGCATAATGACCGCATCCAGGGCTTTTCACTACAGTAGATAAAGCCCAACTACAGTAGTGTGTCGTTCAGATACGGTCATAGGTGCCATTTGGCACCGTTTGATTTTATCGTCTTTTCTGACGCTCAAATAAAAAAATATAGAGAGTATTTGCACAATTTGTGCAATTGGATGAGTGCGGACTTGAACCGCACGGCTGACCTTTTGCGCGCAACAATCACATAAATTCATTCTCGCCTAATATATCAGGATCCTTGACATCTCGGTAAAGAATAAAAATACGCTGCCTGCCCCTTGCATCATCCAACACAAGCCAAGTCATGAACGATGAAAAGATTGTTTAATCTGAATAATTCCTTGGCTTGTCCTTATTTGATTTTTTTAGTAGACTGACACCTTGCCACCACTACCAAAGTATATCGCCGTGTCGGTTACTCGGCTTAAGCGATAATCGGATTGCAAGGATTCGAACCTTTTACCCCACGAGATCAAGACACACCTCTTCCCAAATGCATCCAGCCAAGTATGCGGCAATCCGTTTTGTGTGCGTGATGAAAATGACAAAAGACACGCACACACATCATAGAAAGGAGTGTTTCCCCATGTAATGAGAAACTCTAAAAACCACCGGCTATAACGGCTCTGCTCTGGAAAGCAAAACTTGATTTCCACAGTTTGGAACTCGGCTAAGCCCCGTAAACCGTACAGACATTTGACCGACCTGCACGGTGTAAAGAAAAAGGACAAGTTATATCTAAAAAAATTCTAACTATCTAGTATTATGTTCAAGTGTCCAGCACCTATAAGTGCATTCACTCGACTAAATTCTTCCTGCGCGGATTTTTCTGATTCATACGCGCCTAGCAAATAATTTTTACCGTTTTCTAACTCGGCATTTATTGTCATCCCATCTCGTCTCAATACTGCTCTGTCTAACGGGATAGATATATCTTGGCTTTGTAAAACTATTCTCATTCGGCTCAACCTCCGTTTTTTGTTTTTGGGGATATTTGGGGGACTTAATAGGGCGAACACACGTTCGTATATAGACCCCCTCCCCCTCTTCCAGTTTATCCAGTGCGGATCTGCTCGAATCCCTGCCGCATCCGCTCATCTGTTCGGGTTTTGTTTGCTTTCTTTAGCTCTCTTGGACAAACCATAGTTTGTCAAATAGAGTAAATCAATATATAGTGGTCCTTTCTTCTTCTGCCACAATATCTTGTTTTTCTGTCGATTCCAGCACTTGAACCGGTGCAGATTCTCCCAACTTTGGTAAATCAGCTGCACCCAATGCGGCGCGCTGGCTATTCTCCCGTGATACTCCTGGCAGATTCCAGCGGAATTGGTGATTAAGAATAGCCAAAATTCCCATGGCCTTATTTCCAGCCGTTGACAGTTTGGCGCTTAAAGATTCTTCACGCAAAGCGTCTATTTTTTGCGTGAGGCGATAAGGGGCATCGCTTAATCTCCCCGGCTTATTCGTCGCCCAAGCGTTAATCACATCACTTGAAATCCCTGTAAGGAATGCAAATCCTGCCCTTGATATCTCTTTATCATTCATAACACACAAATAGGCGTAAGATTCCAGCACCTTCTCGAGCTTTGCTATATCGTATCTGTTGCAGTTTGATTTCTGAACTGCTCCAGGAATTTCAATATTTCGTTTATCTCTTAAAATATCCCTGTCTTTAAACAAACATCTGTTTGTATACATCAAAGCACCATTCCATATATTCTGTGGTTCTTTGCTCATGTCTTTTATTGGCGGTTTTTTCAGACTACAATATTCATCTATGCAGGCGGCTATCTGGCTGTCGTAAACTTCCGGCATCTGCTCCGCCTCGATCTGTTCTAATTCGATTTTTTCGGTATTTCCATTTTCTGCCATATTAGCCACCTCCTGAATGATTCCAGCACAGCCCACTTTATTCTGCCCGGATCTGTCTGATCTGATCTATCTTATCCGACCTCGTCCGCTTTGGTCTGACCTGGTCGGCTTGTGTTGCCTATACTTTTAATAGACCCATTTTTTGCTCATTTGTCAATGAAAAATTTTATTTTTTTAAAAAAATTTATTTGTGGCGGTCTGCCGCGGTCGGGTCTGCCCGACAGATATTATATAATATATATTCTTCACTTCTTTTTATATCTTTCTTTTGCTCTTTATTCTTTTCTTTGCTTCTTTCTTTTCTTTTTCTCATTTTCTTTCGTTCTGTTTGTAATCTGATTGCATTTCTGTTTGTGATTTGATTATAATTCTGTTCGTTAAATTGCAATTTCCAATTGTCTGGAAACTTCGAAAATTCGGCACTTTGGCGGTGCTTTTCTGTTTGTAATTCTGTTCGTTAAATGATTGTAATTCTGTTCGTTAAGTTGCTGAATTTGCCACATTTAATTTTTCCAATTTTAGGCAATAAAAAAAGACCGCCGAAACGGTCCTTTTTATCTGTTTTGGAAATCCAAAAATTATTATAATTCTGTTCCGTCCTCATCAAGATATTTCTGGTATAAATCTTCCCACGCGTCCGCATCAAGATTTTCTTCCAAAAATATGGATGCTTCAAATGGCTCGTTTTCTTTGTTGTCAAGAACCTCATCAATTCCAATACAGTATTGGAATCCTCCGACTTCTACCCATGCGGTGTTACTGTCGTTTTGTACTCCATTTTCTGCGAGTGCTTCTTTTTGAAAATCTTCAAAAGACATTTTATACATTTCCTCAAAATCACTTTCGAGTTCTTCGAAGGTCATGCCGTCACGCTCTCCAAAGGCTCCGGTATAAGCGTATAACTTGGCTCCGTCCTCTTCGTACTCGAATACGTCCAGCGGATCCGCGCCGTTGTAAAATTCTGCTGCCTTATCGCTAAGGCTTCTAATTGCCATTTCTCCAGCCAATTTTTGAGAATTATTAAACTTTTTCATAATAACCACCATTCACACCATTTTAACTGGCGTGCCTTTCTTATTTGATATATTCAGTATACACTAATTTTAGTGAATTGTCAATACCTAAATTTAAAAAAATCAAACTTTTTTATTTGGTATTTTGGAAATGATCTCGGCTCTGTCTTGATCTGTTTCGACGAATTTTAAAACATCGCGCGGCTGCATTTCCAGAACGCAACAAAGCCGATTCAAATTATCAAGAGTGATAGAAGTATCGCCCTTTTTAAATTTAGCCATTGTCGATTGTCCAAATATTCCGGACGTGCGCGCCACGTTGGAATTGATCCCAATATTTGAGAGCTCCTTAATTACATCAATTTTATATTCTAGCATTTTGCGCCTCCTTTTATTTTTTTCTTATTATAAAACAACGTAAAAAAAAAGTCAATATTTTTTCACTAAAAATAGTGTTTTTCTATTGACAATTCACTAAAATTAGTGTACAATGGTTATAGATCAAAGGAAAGGAGATCTTGAAAATGAAAATATATAAAATTTATATTGGCGGCTTCCAGATTGGAACCGAGGAATTGACCGCCGAAGAAGTCAAAAAAATGAATAACTCCGGGATCGTCGTTGTTCCGGTTGAAAAATAGGAGGTAATTATTATGAATAAAATTTTTTTTGAAGGAAAGCAAATAGAAGGCGTACAGGAATTGCGCGAGGATGTCGAAAATTTCGTAATTTTGGCAGCCGGAAACTTTCCAGGATGTAGCCAAAGAAAAATAATTTTCCCAAAAAACGAAGTTGAAATTGAAGAAAGGGAACAAGCAATTTTTATTGACTGGAAATAATTTCGAAATGCTCTCCGGAGCGTCCGCCGCGGGATAGCCTCCCGGCGCTGATGAGATAGGCTAGAAAGGTCAATAATATGATAAAAATTGAAAATAATAAAATCTATAGCACTTCTACACTCTGCGAAAAAACGGACGTTTTTGAAATCGTTGAGAAAATCCCGGCTGGCTTTTTCGTCTGGAATATTGGCGAAAACATGGGGACACATGAATATATTCCTGTTTGTGAGGACTTACACCCAGGAGATAAAGAGGATTATCATGTTAACTTGTCGACGCTCAAAGCGGTAAAAGTCACCCCGAATGAATGGGAAAAACTGTATAAGGCGGCACATTGTGGCGTTGGAAATCTCAAGCAGGCAGAAAAAGCATTGAAAAGTAAACGCCGCGGATACTGGAGCGGCAGAAAAAGAGCCGCCGCAGAACTCACAATTGATATTTTCCGTAGAATTTGCAAATAGTCGAAACCGCCCAGCGCGGGCGGTCTGGTGTAGGCTGGCAACCTTGCCACTGACGAGACAAGCCAAACAAATAGAATGGAGGGCGATTATTATGGCAAGTATAAAATTGCAGGGGATCCACTCCCCACAAAAAGCGATACCGGCGGGAGATCTCAAACCGGGAATTGTTACCGTTTGGAATTTCGGCTTTACCGAAACAATTAAAAAAGTTGAGCCTACCAAGAGCGGAAAGAGTGTTAAATGTCTCATTATCTCAGATGAGACGGGAACCGAGTACACCCGGACAATGCGAGTAGATAGACTTGTAGCAGTCAAAGAGGTAGCGGAAGAAGATCCAAAAAATCCAATTGATGCCGCTATTAAGAACCGAGACAAAGGACCACATATATATGCCGAGATCGGAAGCACGCTAGAATCTTTTGACACGCAGACATTGGCGCAATACTATATCGAGCATCTGGGCGAGGGCGTTTTGCGAAATTTCATTGAACAAGGAATAATTGCAAATGAAATTTCCAAAGTCAGAAAATAAGCCAACGGGCGGCAAATCCGCCCTTTTCGGCTTGTAAAAGTCTGCCAAATGTGGTATAATTATTGAAAGGAGTGATTTTTTATGTATACAGAAGAACAAATTGAAGAAGCACTATACAATGCCAAGTGCGGAGGCGTTCCGATTGAATTGTATACCACTAAAGAAGAGATAAAAAACTTATGTGATGCTTATTTTTTCCCAGAGGAAGAATAAGCCGGGCAGTAGCATTTTTAAAAACCGATCAAAAAACCGCGATTTTCGAAATTGTGAACTTTTTTCGGTTTGAAATCTGGAAACTAAACTACCCCAGGGGGGTTAAAATTACGTTGCAAAATTTGCGACGAGTAAAGAAAGGATGATAGTTATGAGATTGAACAAAGAAATAACAGAAAAAAGAGAATTAGAATTATTATACAGGCTGTATGAAGAAAGGGGATACAGCCATGAGGACGCAAAAGACCTCATGGAAAATGACATTCTGCACGACTTTATCACGTGCAATGGGTATGAATATAACGGTAAAAATTTGACCGTATTTCATTATCTGGATTATACAAGCGATGCCGATAGTTACGCAATCGACATGGACGGAAATATCTATAATGTAACCTATACAGATAAATCTGGAACCCCAAAATTGGAATTACTCCACAAATAAATAAAAACTATAATTATATAGGCACGTTTGGCATCGCTGATCGTGCCTATAAGTGCCGAAAGTAGGTATAAAATGATAAATGACGACTTGAAAGAGTTTATAGGCGAGGTTTGTGCTGTTTTGGAAATTCCAGTTCCGAACATTTCGGACGATTTTCGCGTATTCGAAAATAATACAAGGATGGCAGTGTTGGCAATTGAAAAGAACGTGCCGACATTGTATTTAGATGACCGGATGGAGACAGAGAAAGACTATTATTTTGCCGTAGCGCATGAACTGCGCCATCTTTGGCAGTATATAACCAATGAAAAATACTGGCTTGGCGGATATAAAACCGCCGAAGAAATTGGAATAACCGCATACAATAGGCAAAGGCTGGAGATAGACGCAAACGCATTTGCCGCGCTTGTTATGGTGTTATCTTTTGGGATGGTTCCGACGTTCCAGTCGCTGGACTTGGAGACACGGCACATGATAGAAGTTCGCGCGCGCCAGATCATGCCGGAATTGGACGATTGAATTTCAAAAATGGAATTTTCTGAAAAACTGACTAAAAAATCGAGATATCGGAAATGTGAAATTTTTTCGTTCTGAAATTTCAGATTGTTTGTACCATAGGGGGGTTATTTTTTCTTTGCAAAATTTTTTTTGCGCGTACGAAATTCGTATTCGCAAAATTGGAAAAGGCAGAATCCATTTTAGGATCCTGCCTTAAATTTTACTGGTTTTCCATTTCTTCCCTTGATTCTCTTGCTCTCCTTGCGTCTCTTATCGACTTCTCCGTTGTCTTTTCCATGATGCCAAGATGAATTTCGGCAAGTTCAGCAAGTTCCGGAAAGTAACTCACAACATCCATTGCATACTTTGGTGGATAGCCTTTTTCTCTTGTGTAGATTTCTTTAGCGGCATCCAAGTCAAACTCTTCTACGAGCCGTTTCAGTATGTGGTGGTAAACGTCTTTTGTCTGCCTTTGGCTACGTTGTGCCAAGTAATTCATCCTGCGTCGGTTTCTTTCGTACCAACTAGCATTCCTCGGCACTTTTGTACTGCTTGTCTGAAAAACTGGCTTTGCGTAACTGTGTATGTCTGGAATCTGTGCCAATGGTGTTGCTTCGTCTTTCTTTTCAAAATAGAAGTCCACAAGTCTTTCGTATGCTTCCCAAGCAATATCTGTATCAATAATCTTTGCAAGTAATAAAGCACCTCTGTTAGTCCACAAATAAAGCACTCTTGTTTTGTTTGAAATTTGTAATGGACTATTTGACGAACACAAATTTTTGCAATAGTCATTTTGACGACCACAAAATTGTGTACCTCGGAATTTCTTTAATTCCTCTCCTGTAAGTTTAAAATAATGCTTGCCGTAGGTGAACTTACTTTTGTTTCTGTTGAAGTCCTTTGAAACAATCTGGTTTGTTGTTCCGTACATTTTTGCAACTTGACTTGATGTAACAACGAGAACATTATTATATTTTACTTCTGGCAAATCATTCATCTTTTTCACCTTTCCTTCTGTCTCTAAATCTACGTTCAGTTACATAAATTGATACTGCAAGATACAAAGATTCAAACACATCGTCGTCTCTGTATTTTTGGCATTCATGTAACAACTTTAATGATTCCTCTACAGTTTCCGAATTTACAACATTTGCAAGTAACTCATATTTTTCTACCATATCATTTTATCCGTCTTTTGGTCGTATTATTTTCCTTAAGAATGATAAATTTCTGAAACGAATTGTCGTATCTCAGATATCACCAGATCTGTGATTTCCTCTTCCGCCACGGTCTTTACGATCTTTCCTCCGCGAAAATAAACGC